>Ga0126341_1000065_pt1 | contig 21997 bp, 21 predicted proteins | sample OrbTmetagenome_FD_97057 | JGI IMG/M metagenome (GOLD analysis project Ga0126341, IMG submission 97057) | Coral microbial communities from Florida Keys, Florida, USA - Orbicella T D metagenome | ecosystem: Host-associated > Invertebrates > Cnidaria > Coral | place: Florida Keys, Florida, USA... | reverse complement strand
CCTGCTGCTCGCGGTACGGGACTGGCACTACCAGGGTTTCGCGCCCTTCCGCAGGCAACCCGGCGGCTGAGGGTATCACCGGGCGATACTCCCGGGCCGGTGCGACGCGACCTCGCGGGGAAGCTTTGTAATCGGGCGCCGCGCGGGCCAGCATGTCCCCGTCCATCACAACCGTAACGGGAGGCATCGAAGATGGAAACACCCAATATAGGAGGCAACTCCGCCCAGTGGTCTTTTTTCGTGAAGATATCCTTCGTCGTGGCGATTCTCGCCACCGTGCTGGGAATCTACAACATGGAGGGGCCTCTCATGGTCAAGGGCTACTTCATGATCAGCTCGCTGTTCCTGGTGTCCTCGGCCATCACGCTGTCGAAAACCATGCGCGACGACCACGAGGCAGGCCAGCTGCACAACAAGATCAGCGAGGCACGCACCAACCGCATGATTCGCGAACTGGACGCAGGCTGAAGGAGGTCACCATGGGACTGATAGACAAGATGCACACCCTGTTCCGCGCCACGGTACACGACAGTGTGGAGCAGGTAACGGAGGCAAACTGTGTGCGAATCTACCGCCAGGAGATTCGGGACGCTGAGGGACTGCTGGCCCGCAGGCGCGACGCCCTCGGCGCCATGATCGCCAACCGCAAGGACCTGGAAGCGGAGCTGGAGCGGGCGCAGCGCAAGATCGCGCAGCGCGAGTCGCAGGTGCAGGTGCTCGACGAGTCGACGCTGACCGAGGACCTGCTGCAGGCGAGCGCGCGGGAGATCGCTTGCCTGGAGCTGCATCGCGAGGCGCTGCAGCAGCGCCTTGTTGGCACCTGCGAGATGATTGCCCGGGAGGAACTGTTGTTGCGCAAGCTGCTCAGCGAACTCAGCGATCACCGTCGCGACCTGAAGCTGCTGGAGGCACAGCTCGGCAACGGCGGCACGCGACCGCTGGCACCGGGGGACACCGTCAGCGGCCGCCTCGTTGCCCTGCGCGAGACGCGCGTGGCCATCAGTGGCGGTATCGAGACACTCACCCACCTCGAGGATGGCGTGGAGGAGGCCGACGAACGCCTCAGCGGCAGCGCTGTCGACCGAACGCTGCGCGCGGTCGGGAAGGACAACGAGAGTATGCGCGTCGCCGCGGTACTCGAGCGCCTGAAACAGGGCCTGCAGCCCGCCGGGGCGTAGGGACGAACCGGTGAGACTGGCCCGTACCCTGGCATTCTGCCTCGTGACCCTGGCACCTGCGGTGTCGGCCGACTGCGTGGTGCTGCTGCACGGCCTGGCCCGCAGCAGCAGCTCCATGTCGACCATGGCCGAGGCCCTGGAGGAGCACGGGTACCGGGTGAACAACGTCGACTACCCCTCGACCGAGGCGAGTGTGGAGGCCCTCGCCGCCGAGGTTGTACCACAAGCCGTCGCCGGCTGTGGCGACGCCGCGCGCGTTCACTTCGTGACCCACTCCATGGGCGGCATCCTCGTCCGGCAATACCTTGCGGACGCCAGTATCGATAATCTCGGCCGCGTGGTCATGCTGGGACCACCCAACCAGGGCAGCGAACTGGTCGATCACATGGCCGAGCTCCCCGGTTTTTCCTGGGTAAACGGACCCGCGGGACACCAGCTCGGCACGGGGGCTGATGCCGTTCCCCGCCGGCTGGGTCCCGCGGCGTTCGACCTCGCCGTCATTGCCGGCGACCGCAGCCTGAATCCGCTCTACTCCAGCCTGTTGCCGGGACCGGACGACGGGAAGGTTTCGGTGGCATCCACACGGCTGGAGGGCGCGGCGGCCCACGTAGTACTACCGGTGACCCACACCTTCATGATGCGCGACCGGGCAGTTATCGACCAGACCATCGCCTTCCTGGAGGAGGCGTCCGACAGCGACGCCGGCTTATAGCCACACCTACCCGCGGCCCGGGGAATTCATTACAGTGTGACCCTGGACATCGCCGGGGGGAGCCCAAGTGGCCGCCAGATTTCCCAACCTGACACAGCCGGGCCGCATCGGCGGCATGACCCTGAAAAATCGCATGGCCGTGGCCGCGATGGGAGTCAATCTCGGGGAGGAGGACGGCAGCTGCGGCGACCGCATTCTCGCCTACCACGAGCGGCAGGCCGCGGGGGGCGCCGGTCTGATCGTCATGGGCGCCACCGGGGTGGCGTGGCCCGAGGGCAGCGTGCAACCGCGGCAGGTAGCGATTTCCGAGGACAGCCACATTCCGGGCCTGAGGGCGGTGGCCGAGGCCTGCCACCACCACGGTGCAAAGATCGCCGCGCAGATTCACCACGGCGGCCTCGTGGCCGTCGCCAACCCCATGGGCCGTCCCGTACTCATACCCTCGCAGCCTCCGCCCGGGCAGACCGATCTCGGTAACTACCTGCTGGAAGAGGAGATCGCGTCGCTCTGGGATCCGGAGGCACCGCGCCCCGAATTCCGCGTGATGGACCTCGAGGACATCGCGGCGGTGAAGCAGCGTTTCGCCAGCGCCGCGGTGCGCGCGCGACTGGCGGGGCTCGATGCGGTAGAAATTCACGCGGGCCACGGCTATATCATCTCCGAGTTTTTGTCGCCTGCCATGAACCAGCGCGACGACGAGTACGGCGGCAGCCTGGAGAACCGGGCGCGACTGTTGCTGGAGATCATCGCCGAGGTGCGCAATGCTGTCGGCAACGACTTTCCCGTCTGGGTCAAACTCGATTCACAGGAGTTCTGTCGCGAGGAGGGCATCACCCTGGAGGATGCCATGGCAACAGCCCGCATGGTCGCCGCGGCCGGGGTCGATGCCATCGCTGTCTCCGGGTATCACAACCCCAATGTCGGCGCGACCCACGCCGAGTCCAATATTCCCCACCCCGAGGAACACCTGGTGGCCAACGCCAGGGCCATCAAGGGGGTGGTGGACGTACCGATCATCTGCGCGGGCCGCATCGAAGCGGATTCTGCCGACGACCATATTGGCGGCGGCCACTTCGATTTCTTCAGCATGGGGCGCAAGATTCTCGCGGATCCCGACCTGCCGAACAAAATTACCGCCGGCCAGCCCGGGCAGGTTCGTCCGTGCATCTACTGCTACTGCTGCGCGAGCCAGATCTACATCAAGAACGCGGTGAAGTGCGCGGTCAACCCCGATACCGCGCGCGAGCGCGAGCGCACACTGGTGGCCACCGACAACAGCAGGCATATCGCGGTGGTCGGCGGCGGTCCCGGCGGCATGGAGGCCGCGCGCCGTCTGTCCCGGCGAGGACACCGCGTGACATTGCTGGAGGCATCTGCGCGGCTGGGGGGAACCCTGCAGTTTGCCGCCATTCCCTACGAGCCGAACCAGCGTCTGCTGCGCTGGCTGCGCGACCAGGTCGCCGATTCCGCCATCGACGTGCGGCTGGAAACCACGGCCACCCCTGCCCTCCTGCAACAACTCGGTGTCGACGAGGTGGTGGTCGCCACGGGCGCCCGTCGCGACATGCCCGACATACCCGGCGCCGATCGGGACTTCGTGTTCAGCGGCGACGAAATGCGCGCGCTCATGGCGGGCGATATCAGCCCGGCCCTGGCGCGCAAGGTCGACCCCCTGTCGCGCTCGCTGGTCAGTCTCGCGGCGCGAACCACACTCACCGCACGGCCCGGCATCATGCGGCTGGCTTCAAGGGCCTGGCTGCCGCTGGGCAGGGACATCACCCTGGTCGGCGGCGAACTGGTCGGGCTAGAACTCGCGGAGTTTCTCGCGGAGCGCGGCCGCCGCGTCACCGTCCTGGAGTCGGGGGGCCAGCTCGGCAGGGGGCTGTTCCTCGTGCGCCGGATGCGCCTGATCGACGAACTGAAGCACCTCGGGGTCGACCTGCGCACCAGTGCGACCGACATCGCGATCGGCGACCACCGCGTTTCCTACCACAACAGTCGCGGCCAGGAGCGCAGCGTACATGCGGACCATGTCATCGTCGCCACCGGCGCGACCGGGGACGAGTCCCTGGCCGACGAACTGCGTGCTGCGGGGATCGCGGTGCACACGATCGGCGACTGCACCGGGGTGGGCTACATCGAAGGCGCCATGGAGGCGGCGGCGGAGGTCGCGGCGGCCATCGCGTGATTGAAGCAGGGGTTAGAACACCCTAGCCGGGCAGGTTTCTCGCCAGGTTGTAGCGCGCCATGCTCATGAACTCCCGGCGGGTTGTCGGTCCGAGGGGTTCGTTGAACACCCAGCGCCGCTCGCCGAACTCGGAGTCGATACCGAGCTTGGCAATCCCCAGCGCCGAGGTATCGATCTGGTCGCGGCGCTCGCAGGGGTCGATACCGTAGAGCTTCGCCGCGTTCAGGCCCAGTATCTTGCGCTTGCGCTCGTCCGTCAGTTCCGGGTAACCGTAGGTCTCCTGGAACTCCTCGGAGATTTCCAGGGCCAGCAGCGCCTCGATCTGCGGCTGCGGTGAGACGAACCAGATGCACTCGCTGCCGAACAGCACGTTGTCGTCCCCGAAGTGCTTGAGCAGTTTGCCGATGAGGTGCTGCGCCGCCACCGAGTCGCTCATCACCGAGGCCCACAAGGACCCCAGTTCCGCGTAGAGGTTGGAGCCCTGGCCGAGACCGTTGTCCTCCAGCGCCTTGATGACGTTGTTGGTCCCCGCGTCCAGCGCAGGGTCGTAGGGTGTGCCGACGCCTCCGCCCTCGCCGGTCACCGGGTTCACGAAGCCGAGCCCGGAGTGATAGACGACGAAATTCGCATTGGGATACGCCTTCGCCACCACGCCCATGTCCCTGGCATCGTTGTAGACGTTGTCGAATCCGACGAGCGGCGGCCCCTTGTGCACGCAGAAGGTCTCCACGCCCAGTCCGATACCCTTCTCGATCACGGGTATGCCGATATCCGGGTCGTCCATGAACCAACCCTGCCCGCCCGCGGGGCGCCAGCCGGTGTAGAGCTTCCAGCCCCCCACCACGCCGTAGTTCTCCGCGATGTTCTGCATCTCGTCCAACTGCCAGGGGAGGTTGGAGTTGGGCACGATGTTGCAGTGGTTGATCATGCGCTGGGTGTGGTTGGCCGCGGCGTTAATGCGGTCGCGCTCCTCGGCCATCACGTCGTTCTCCATCACCAGGCCGCAGGTGCCCTGCTCGATGTATTCGCAGTTCTCCGATGCAACCCCGGAGAGCACCGCCATGGTGACGTCGCTCTCCATAAACACCAGCTGCACGTAGTGATCAAAGTCCAGGCAGTCGTTGGTGTTCATGCCCAGTTCGCAGTCGCCGCCGGGAAACACCAGGGGTAGACCGTTGTACAGCTGCGGGTTGCGCGTGCGGTACTCTTCGGTGGCGTCGACGTGGTGAGTCTGCATGTCGAAAACGAAGTAGTCCTGGCCGTCGATCAGGCCCGCGCCCTCCTCGCAGTCGGACGAGGTCTGGTAGCCGCCGTCACCATTCCCCCCACCGCCGCCACCGCCACTACAGCCGCTGATGGTATTGATCACACTGAGGGACGCCATCATGCCCATCGTGCTGGCGAGAAAGCCGCGCCGGTCGAGGCCGTGGCGGCGGCACTCCTCGTCCGCCCGCTTGTAGATGGCCTGCTCGATCAGCCGGTCCCTGGGGGTCTGCTCGTAGAGGTACTCGCCGTTGGAGTAGTTGTGAATGAAGGGGATGGGCGTGCGCATGGGCAGTTCAGGGTCGGACTTCCTGCGCCTGGCCAGCCATTGGGGGGTTTTCATGGGCCCAGCTCCGGGACTGCTGTTATTCTCCCCGCAGTATATAGCACCGCCGGCGTGGCCCACCCCCGGGGGGCGGCAGCCCGCAGGCCCCGCCACTCCTGGGTTTGCTATTTAAATTCAAATGAGTACCATTCTCATTTGCACTCTATCTGTCGGAAACCCCCATGACCCTGACTACGCTGACACTGGGCAGGCTGCTGCCCGCCCTGGGCCTTGCGGCCCTGTTCCTGACCTCCCCCCGGATCGCCGCCGACGGCGCTATCGGCGAACACGTGAACGACCTGAAAGGCCACCTCGACGAGTACTCGCAGGAGGTCGTGTGGCTGAACGAACAGGTCGACGGCATCGTGGACACCTATGAAAAGGACGGCGCCAAGGCCGCCAGGCCTGAGGCCGTGGTCGATCACTGGGAGGCCGTGAAATTCCACTCCGCGATCGAGACCAATTACATCCCCCTCTACGCCTCCATCTGGCAGGGCCTATTCGGCGTGCGCACCGCCATCGAGAACGAGCAGCCGATCGCGACCGTACGCGCCGAGCAGAAAAAACTGGAGGAAACGCTGTGGCAGTCGCTCGGGGCCGTCAAGGTGGCTGCCCAGTACCAGGAGCGGGGACTGCTGCCCGCGGTGGAGAACACCCAGGCCACAACGCCGGTAGAGACCATGGACGTGATCAAGCGCGAGCTCAACCGGGTCGTTGCGAAATACGCGGAGAAGCTGTCCGACGAAGCCATCACCATCGTCCAGGAGACCTATCTCAACCTATTCGAAGGCGTGGAAGGCGCGCTGATCGAACAGGACGCCGACCTGGTCGAGGACCTCGAGATCGATTTCAACGTCACGCTCCCGAAGGCGATCCAGGACGGCAAGTCGGTGGACGAGGTGCGCAAAGTCGTCGAGACCATGGAGACCAAGCTGAACCGCGCCCGGGCACTGCTGGTCGAAGCCGAAAAAAGCCGCTCGGACGTCTTCTGAATGCGGCGCCGCCAGTTTCTCGAGGGCTTAGCGGCCGCCGCAGCGCTGGGCGCCTGGCCGTGGACGCCCGCGTGGACCGCGGGCGCTCCCTCGGTCGAGGACTTGCCGCCTCTCGAAGGCGAGCTGACCCTGTACCTCGGCCGCGGCGAGGGCGGCCTGTATGAAAACGTCCTGGCCGCGATCGAGAAACGCAACCCCAAGTTCAAGCTAGGGGTAAGACGCGGTCCCACGGCGGCCCTCGCCAACGCCATCGTCGCCGAGGGCAAGGCCGGTGTGAGCCGGGCGGATGTCTTCTGGGCCGTGGACGCCGGCGCCATCGGCCTGGTGAGCGATGAGGGGCTGGCGCGCAAGCTGCCCGCGGACCTGACAGGACAATTGCAGCCACAGTTCCGCTACGACCACTGGGCACCGGTCACCGGCCGCATACGCACACTCCCCTATTACACCGGCCGCCTCACCGCTGAGGACATTCCGACAGACATCATGGCGGTGCCGGACAGCGGGCTGAAGCTGGGCTGGGCACCGGCCTACGCCTCGTTCCAGTCCTTCGTCACGGCCATGCGCATCCTGGAGGGCGAAGAGGCCACCGCGAACTGGTTGCAGCGCGTGAAGAAGAATGCACGCACCTACGCGGGAGAGCTCGGGGTTGTCATGGGTGTGGAGCGCGGCGAGGTCGACGTGGGCTTTGCCAACCACTACTACACGCTGCGCCTGAAAGCCGGCAAGCCCGACGCGGCGGTGGACCTCGCCTTCAGCCGAGACGATGCAGGCTGCCTGGTCAACGCGTCGGGCATCCTGGCGCTCGGTGACGGCGAGCTTCCCGTCAACTTCATCCGCTACCTGCTCACGCAGGAGGTCCAGTCCTACCTCGCCAGGGAAGCCTATGAAATTCCGCTGGTCGAGGGCGTGGAACTGCCACCGGGACTGCCGCCACTGGCGGGCATCGATCCGCCGGAACTGGACCTCACCCAACTCGCCGACCTGCGACCCACCCTCGACCTGATGCGCGACGCCGGGGTGCTATGAGGCCGCCGCCGGTCTCCTACCTGCCTGCACTGGTCATCGCGCTGTTCGCCGCGGCTCCGGTGCTGGTGCTGTTCGGGCTGGTGGAGGGCCCCTGGGGCCTGCTGGAGGCGCGCAATCTCGCGCTGCTCGGCAACACGCTGTTGCTCACCGGCCTGACCGCCCTCGGGTCCGTTCTGCTGGGTGTTCCGTTGGCGCTGTTGACCGCTTACGTGCGCATCCCCCTTGCGAAACTGTGGCTGGTCATTCTCGCGGCGCCGCTGGCCCTGCCGAGCTACATCGGCGCGTTCACCTTCTACGCTGCGTTCGGTCCGGGCGGTGAGATCGAGAACCTGCTGGGTGTGTCCACACCCGCCGCTGACGGTATGGCGGGCGCGGCGGTAGTCATGACGCTATACACCTACCCCTTTGTACTGTTGACGACCCGCGCGGCGCTGCTCAGCCAGGACGCCAGCCAGGTGAACGCGGCCCGCACGCTGGGCCTCTCGCTGCCCCTGTGCCTGTGGCGCATCGTCCTGCCCCGGGCAATCACCGGTATTGCGGCGGGCGCCCTGCTCGCAGCGCTGTATGCCCTGTCCGATTTCGGTACGCCGGCAATCATGGGCGTGGACACCTTCACGCGCATGATCTATGTGGAGTACAACGCCTTCGGCCTGAGCCAGGCCGCGCTGCTGTCGCTGCAGCTGCTGGCCATAGTGGGGCTGGTGCTGTTCCTGGAATCGCGCTTTGCGGCGACCCCCGAGCCGCCGGGTCGCCATCTCGTACTCTGGCCGCGCGGTGCGCAGGTGCCGTTGATCCTCACCGCCCTATCCCCTGTCTTCCTGCTGGCGCTGGTGCTGCCGCTGGGGATTTTTTTCCTGTGGCTGCTGCGCGAGGGCGCCGCCGGGTTCGACATGGACTACGCCGTCAACTCCGCCCACGCCTCGGTGCTGGCGGCGGCGATGGCCGTGGTCCTGGCCCTTCCCGTCGCCCACGCAGCGCTGAGCGGTATTGCCGGGCGCTTTATGGAGCGGGTCACCTATCTCGGCTTCGGTGTCCCCGGTATTGTCATGGGCACGGCACTGGTCTATATCGGGATGCAGTTGCCGCTCATCTACCAGTCGCTGTTGCTGCTGGTTATCGCCTACGTGCTGCGCTTCCTGCCGCTGGCCGTGGGATCGATCCGCTCCACGACCGAGTCCCTGGACGGCAGCCTGGTGCGGGCCGCCCGCGTCCTGGGCGCCGGCCCCGGCGAGGCTTTCAGGCGCGTGACCCTGCCGCTGACGCGGCGCGGCATGATCGCCGGCGCCGCCCTGGTCTTCCTGGAGTCCATGCGCGAACTGCCGGCGACACTGCTACTCGCGCCCATCGGCTTCGAGACCCTCGCCACCTACCTGTGGCGGGTGTACGAGGCCGGCTACTTCGGGCGCGCCGCGGTGCCCGGCCTGCTGCTGGTACTGATCTCCGGGCTGGGCCTGCTGGTGATGCTCCTCGGGGAGCGCCGGGCAGAGTTCGGGGTTTTCGGCGATAATCGCCCGTGATGCTCAACGTCAATTCCATCTCCGTAGACTACGGTTCCACCCGCGTCGTCTCCGACCTCGACCTGCAACTGGGCAGCGACGAAATCCTGATGCTGGTCGGCCCCACCGGCTGCGGCAAGACCACGATCCTGCAGGCCCTCGCGGGCCTGGTGCCCATCAGTACCGGCAGTATTGCGCTGGGCGACTGGCACGCCACCGCCGCGCGCCCGGTACCGCCGGAAAAGCGCGGCGTGGGCATGGTGTTCCAGGACTTCGCGCTGTTTCCACACCTGAGCGTGCTGGAGAACGTTGCCTTTCGACTGCGCGACAACCGACTGGCCGAGCACTGGCTGCAATTGCTGGGCATGCAGGACTTCCGCGCGGCCAAACCGGGCACGCTGTCGGGGGGACAGAAGCAGCGCGTTGCGCTCGCCCGGGCCCTCGCCCACGAGCCCTCGCTCATGCTGCTCGACGAGCCCCTGTCCAATCTCGACGCCGCGCTGAAAGACACCCTGCGCTGGGAAATCCGCGACGCCCTCAAGCGCGCCGGCGTGCCTGCGGTCTGGGTGACTCACGACCAGGGGGAGGCCCTGTCCGTCGGCGATCGCGTCGGCGTCCTGCGCGAGGGCAGGCTGGAGCAGTTGGATACGCCGCAGCGCTGCTTCGGCCAGCCCGCCAATCGTTTCGTCGCGGAATTTCTCGGCGAGGCCAGTTTCCTCCCGGGTACGCTCGAGGGAAATACCGCCACCACGGCCATCGGGACGTCACCCGCCTGCGTGGTTGAGGGCGTCGCCGGGGCGGTGGATGTGCTGGTGCGCCCCGACGATTGTGCACTGGAACCGGTCAGCAGTGGCGGCAATGCCGAGGTGCGTACCGCGCAGTTCGAAGGCGGTTCCTGGCTCTACTGCGTGGCGCTGGACGATGGCCCGCTGGTGCGCGTGCGCACCAGCCACGAGATGCAGGCCGATCCCGGGGAACGCGTGGCCCTTGCGCTGACCACCACCCACCCGCTCGCGGTGTTTCCAGCCTCCCCCGCCTGAAGTCGGGCGCCTCATCACTGCGACGCAGTTCACATTTTCCCAACGCCCAGGGCAGTTTTTCCATCAATCTCCCACACTATTCTGCTGCGGGCGCCCTTTCCTGGCTGCGTGTCAACCACAAACTGTGAAAATCACCAATTGCCGTTTTCTCCACTTTTCCGGCGCTGGGGCGTTGTCACGCCGTGCGGTTTTTTTTACATTCAACCCTACGGAAATTCATAACACTAAATTGTATTTACGAGTATCGGGGCATCATGAAAGAGGTATCACAGAATTTCTTCGCCGGGGCGACACCCGACGAACTCATGGCCTGCGTGAAACTACTGGCACTCAGTGTCTCCCAGCACCGTGAGGAAGGTGGCTTCGTCGCACTGCGCCAGTCGATGGACCAGATCCTCGCCGCCGAGGAGGAAGGCGACGACGATTCCACCGCGACCCAACTCGCCAGTCTCGGCAATGTGCTGGCGGAGGAGGCGCTGGAAATCGTCCGCATCGCCGAGGCGGAGCGCGACACCGACGCGGAGGCTACCGAGGAAGTCAGCGACGGCACCGTGGAAAAACGCAAGCAATTCCGCATCAACGTCACCGCACCGGTTAAGGTGCGCTGGCCCGGGGAAACGGACCCCGTTTCAGCAAACCTGGAAAACATTTCCTGGGGCGGCGCGGCCGTGCGCGTGGACGAGGTGCGCATGAACGGAGGGGAGACCCTGCGGCTCATCCTGCCCAAACCCGGAGGTGGTGCCATCTCGATCGAGGCAAAGGTATTGCGCGAGTGGGGCCTCGTGGAGGGCGACGGCCAGGGCATGGCGGTGCGCTTCACCAAAATCCGCGCCCAGGACGAACCGGAGCTTGAAAAGATTCTCGAACTGCTGGCCCAGTCGGGAGATACCGAAGGCCAGCGCGAGCACGCGCGCCTGACCCAGCGCCTGGACATCCACTTCGAGGACGCGCTGGAAATCGAGGCCACACTGGACGACATCTCCGTGGGCGGGCTGGGTATCACAGTGCCCGACCCCCTGCAGGTGGGACAATCGCTCCAGGCCGTTATCAGCACCCCCGACGAGGGCTGCACGTTGAAGCTACGCGCCCGCGTTGTGCGCCAGGAGCCGGTCCAGCTCGGCAACATGGAGCTGTACCAGGTAGGACTGAAATTCGAGCACCCGACCGAGGAGCTGGGTCAACTGACCCAGGCGCTGCTCAAGGAGATGAAGGTGCCGGACAGCAAGGCGCTGGCTGTCGGGGACCCCGGGGACGGCCTGGGCTCGATCAAGTACGCGTAGCCGCGCTTTTTTGCTGCAGGGTATCCGCGGCGCCGTCCCGGCGTCGCGCAGCCTCGACACCCCGCCCGGTTATCACCAGCGATTTTCGGACAGTATGTCGTCCACCGGCTTGCGCCTCAGCCGCGTAAGCTGCCTGACGGGTTTTCCCATCGGCACAACCGCCGCAACGGCCCAGTGATCGGGTATGCCCAACAACGCCTGCACCGCCCGCTCCTGCGCCACCGCACCGGTGGTCATCACGCCACCGTAGCCCTCGTTGCGCGCGGCCAGCAGGATGTTCCACACCAGGGGATAGATGGAGGCGCCGCTGACAACGCCGACCCTGTCCAGGCCGCGATCAGTGCTGGCCACCAGTGACAGGTCGACAGTGACGACCAACAGTGTCGGCGCGTTACGGATGGCGGCGACAAACCAGTGCGGCGGCTCCGCGGCCGCGACATCCGCATCCGATACCGCGCTCTCGTACACCGTGTTGTACGGGCTCTCCCCCGCCTGGGATTCAAGCAGGTAACGGGTGGCAGCCGGCAGGGACAGGTCGGCAATCCGTTCGCGAAGATCGCGATCCGTTATGTTGATAATGCGCCAGCCCTGGCGATTCCCGCCGCTGGGTGCGAAGCGGGCATTGTCGATGATACGGTGCAGGACATCATCAGGTACCGGGCCTCCCGTGAAGTCCCGGCAGGCGAAGGTCGTGCGCATGACATCGTAGAGTTCCATTGTGAATCCCGTGTATTCAATGAGGCAACAGCGGCACAGGGAGATAGCATAGTAGCCCCCTGGCCCCCGATAAACCCGGCCTCCGGGAGCTCCCGGTCCCACCGCCCTGAAATAACCAGGGCGACTTTCAACATATACGTGTGCTACATAGCTGCACTATTTATCAAGACGGGTAAAGGTATTGCCGGTACAGTGGCTTCATACCGGGATCACATCCAAAGGCTGTCATGTCAGCAAAGAGAGACGTTGCCCTGCTCAGGGAAAGGCGCCGCCAGGAACGCTACGAGGTCGTCCAGGCGATTTTCATCGAGGTGGTCCACCCGGGCAATCACCGTGAATCCGACAATGAAATACTGCGCTGCGAAACCGTAGACGTTTCCAAGCAGGGCCTGAGGATTTTCAGCAGTGAACCCATAGAACCAGGGACACCCCTGAATATCGCTGTGCCGCAGGAGGGTTGGATTGAGAACCTGGAGCTGTCCGGGGAATCTCGCTGGGTGACCGAGGCCGAGGGCCGAGAGGGCTACTGGGTGGGACTGGAGTTACAGGACACCAGCCGCGATAACATGGCCAAGTGGTTCATCATCGTCAGTAAGTTGCGCCAGGGACAGGCGTAAAATTCGAATAACCAGTCGCGGTGATGTCGCCGAATTACTCCGACTTTTGCTATTTGCGGTTTTGGCTTCCGAGAACCAGCTGCTCAAGCTCCTCCACGGCCTGGTCCACCGTGTAATGGCCCGCATCTTTATGCTCATCGAACAGGTTGATCAGTCGGTCGGACCGGCGCCCCAGCAACATCAGTTTCAGGTAGTAGCTCTCCTCCAGGGAGGGCTTGCGCAACACATCCAGGATAAATGTGACGACGCTGATAGGACTCAACATAAAGTCCCTCAGGGCATCCGCCATTAACTTGACCTGGAACACCAGCACGTGGCGCAGGGCCTGGCTTGTCGTGACTTCCGCCTTGGAATGTTTCGGGATCTTGAAGAACATGGACTCCTCGCCAGCACGCAGTGCATCTGTCTAATCCGTAGAATGTAAACGGGGCCACCGCCCTTGCGCGCCCACCCCCGATGGCAAACCGCGGCATCTCCTACATAGTCTCGTCTTATTTATATTATAAAACTTCGGCGTTTTTCTGCATCGCAACGGTATGGTGTTCCCCGGTATGAGACCATCCCGGCGGCATGACCAGGTAAGCCAGTTTGTTCCAAATTCCAGGAGCCGCAGCCACATCCCGCCACAGTGCACGGAACTCGCCGAAGTGCACGCTCCAGTAACTTTCAGTCTGCAACGGTCGGGTAATGCCATAGCGCACCGGCTCGTCGTCCTTAAGCGGCTGCAGGGTTCCCAGCGCCCAGTCCCAGAACAGGGTGACGGAATTGTAATTGGTATCCATATAGCGAGGATTTTTTGCATGGTGTACCCGGTGGTAGGACGGGGTTTGCAAAAGGTATTCCAGTGGGCCGTAACGCCGCTTGACCACGTCCGGGCTGATATGCAGCAGGCTGCCCCAGATACCATCGATAAGATTGATCAGCACGATAATCTCCACCGGCACCCCGCATAGCGCCGGAATGAAACCGAGGAACAAGGGAAAATAAAATATACCCTCGATGAAGTGGCGATTGGCGCCGACCAGCATATGCATCGTTGGCGGGGCATGATGCGGCGCGTGGATGCACCAGAGCAGGCGCACCTTGTGCCCGAGATAGTGCTGCACCCAGTACCAGAATTCGTAGATCAGTAGTGCGAACAACAAGCTGTACCAGGCATCAGGCAAACTGAGGGGAGCCAGTGTGGCCCCAACAAGGGCCGCCGCTGCAACAGTGAAAATTGCGGTTGCGCGTTGTACAAGCGCGACCGCTATGGCCTGGGACAGGACTCCCTTAATCGGTTGCAGAAAATGCCGCCGGAAAGGAGCCTTTTTGCTGATGAACGCCAGGTAGATAAACTCGACGAGCCCGTAGATGATCATCGCCAGGCCGACTGCACTCAACGCGCCGGTTGTCGTTTCGATCGACATCTCCATGATCAGGGCGTCCGCTCACCGACACTGCGCGATGTGCCACCGCTCAACCACTGCCGTATTCCCCGCCACCAGGCCACCAGTGGCCCGGTCTGGGCTTCCCACAGGGTTTCTATTTTTTCCCCGGTTGACAGCCCCGTCGGCGGATACTCGTCAATCTCGGCTTTGTAATAGGTGCCGAAGGCAACGTCGTACAGCGGCAGCCAGATAGAAAAATTCTTGTCCTGGTGTTGCGGCAGGCGCGAGTGATGGATCCAGTGAAACTGAGGGTTGGAAAAGAAAGGGGTCAGCCGGAAGAGGAAGTCGGTGCGCACATTGGCGTGAATAAAGAAATCCCAGAGCCCCAGGAGCAGCCCCCCCGCGATGATCGCCAGCAAGCTCTCCTGCCCGGCGTTGAGGTCAAAGATTAGCCCGATGGTCAGCCCGCGAAAAAGCGTCTGCCCGGCGGGCTCGAGAAAATGCGAGCGAAAGATCGTCGTTGAGTTCAGGTTCTCATCGGAATGGTGCAACTTGTGCATTTCCCAGAGAAACGGGAAGGTGTGTTGCGCACGGTGCCACCAGTAGTATTGAAAGTCGCCGAGGAAAGCGGTGACAAAGAAGATGGCAGTCCCCTGCAGCAGGATATCCACTACCGGGGCCCCGATGCCGATACCTTCCAGTGACAGTTCCAGGCTGGGCAGGCCCATCAGCTGGACCACCCACACGGTGAACACCAGCATCGCGGTGGCGAAAACGGGGGCGAGCAACAGGTTGCTGAAGGTGACTGCCCAGTTGAGCTTGTAATTTTCCCGCGGCACGGGGCCCATGGCCGGAGTGACTTTCTCCAGCCACAAAAATACGGGCCAGCTGAACAGTAACGCCAGATAGCCAGCCAGCAAGCCTATTGTTACGCCGTTGAGATCTTCCAGAAAATGGGTGAAAAATGCTTCCATACCGCCATGGTAGTCTATTTGTTATTAGGGTGACAGTTTACGTAATTTCAAGATCAAGATATCGACTAGGTATACCGTCACCCTAATTGCACTAGCCATGAACGATCAACAATCCTGGCCTGCGCCCAATTTTCCCCTAATGCTCCGGTGCGTCGCCCTTCAGAAACGAAAATATAAATGCCGGCCGATCTTTATCGACCGAGCGGTTCGGACCGGTGAAATGAGGGGTGGCGTATCCATGGACGGTGGCATCCCCGGCTTTCAGGGGGCATCTCACCGCCGTTGAAAGATCTACATGTTGATCAGGATCTACAATGGCAAGCAACCGCCCCTCGTCTTCGGGCTCGCCGGAGGCAACATAATGCTCTGGCATGGGTTGCTCGTGGACATTCGGAATGAATTCCATGCAACCCATGTCTTCGCTGACATCTACCAGTGCCAGCCAGAACTGCAGGACCGTATCGTTCGCTATTGTTATCCCGGGCGGCGAGGTCGGCTGGCTGATATACGACATATCCTGGTGCCACGGCGTTGTATGCGGGTGCCCTGCCGGTTTGTATATCGCCATGCTGAACAGAAACTGGGGCTCCCCGTCCTCCATGAGGCCGGCGGCGATACGCCTTGCATTGTCTATCGCCTCATTGTTTTCAAATACAGGGTTGAGGGTGTGGGGGTTCATGATCTGTCTCGTGAGGCCACCCAGGTACCGATCCTGCTTGTTCCCCTGGTGTTCGTCTCCCAAAAGCCCATGGTAAGCTGCCAGCAGCTTCTCGACCGTGCTCTTGGAGGCAAGTTTTTCGACGACGGCAAAACCATTGGTCGCAAAGTTGTTGATGGTTATATCCAGTGTCGCCATTATTCGGCCCTTGCGAATGCGCCTTCCTATATGCCCTTCATGGCGGGGCTGTCAGAATCTTGCCAACAGGCGCCGGCGGTTTCAACCTCCTCCGCTTCCCATTTCTCGCTATACTTGGTGGCGTTGGCGAATTTGACGGGGCGCCGTCGGATCGGACGGTTAGAACCCACTTGCGATGATCGCAGTTAACGCCCAGCCTCGGGAGACGGCATGCCTGGCCTCAGCCCTGAACAGCGCAACGCCTGGGAGACAGATGGCTTCTTCTTCCTGCGCGCGTTTACGCCGGTTTCAACCTGTGAGGCCATGTACGAACGCATCGTCGAAATGGCTCGGGCGGTCGATCGCGGCGAATCCATCGGGGATGCCCTTCTCATGCGGGAGGAGGCAAACGTCGATCGCGCCGGGCACCCCTCGGCCGGGCACCCCTCGGCCGGGCACCCCGAAGACTATCTCTCGAAGCTGTTCCGTGTGCACCGGGACGAAGCCATCTTTCGTACTTACGTGGAGGATTCGCACCTGCTCGCACTGGCTCAAGAACTACTCGGGGAGGACATCGACTGTTTCCTGTCCCAGTTCATCGCCAAGTGGCCCGGTGCCCTCGGTCAGCCCTGGCATCAGGACGCCTTCTACTTTCCCTTCGATCGCGGACCCCAGGTCGGGCTCTGGCTCGCCATCACGGAAGCGCACGAGAACAACAGTCCGCTCTGGGTATTGCCGGGCTCACACAAGGAGCCCGTCCATGCGGTCGTGGAGGACTCGCGTCCACATGCAAACTATGGCTACGTGGAAATCGTCGATCACGACATGACCGGTGCGATTCCAGTATTGATGCAGCCGGGCGACTTACTGGTCTTTCACAGCCATCTCATGCATCGCTCGACCGACAATGATTCGGATGAATGTCGTATGGCCATGGTCTATCATCTGGCCGACGGCAATACGATCGACCACTCCCTGGAAAAGTACGGATCAGCTTCACCGGTCAACGACTGGCTGCCCGTCCTTCGCAGCGGTGAGCTCGTTTCACAAGAGGATGCATCGTGATGGAACGTCACCATCTGAATACGGAATTCGAATGGAAGCCGCACCGGGGCCCCTTTCGGATCGTCAGTGAGGCGCAGGCGCGTCAGTACGACGAGCAGGGTTACTTCGTGTTCGAAGACGTATTCGACGCCGAGACTATTCAAACGCTGATCGAAGCCATCGACCCTATCGAGGCGGAGCTGGAGCAGATGATTCGTGACAAGTACGGCGGCAAAGCCTTGATCGCGCGTGCTGACGAGATCACGTTCACAGCGCATCTCGTCGCTCAGTCGGAAGTGGCCCGGGCCTTCACGCGGCATCGCTTCTTCTGCGATATCGTTCACGACCTTATCGGGCCCGACGTGCGATTGTACTGGGATCAGTCCGTCTACAAGAAGCCGGGCACGAAGGCGCCATTTCCCTGGCACCAGGACAACGGCTACACCTTCGTCGAGCCTCAGCAGTATCTCACCTGCTGGGTGGCCCTTACCGATGCAACGGAGGAGAACGGTTGCCCCTGGGTATTGCCCGGGAAACACCACATGGGTACCTATGCCCACGAGTTGTCGGATCTGGGCTTCGTCTGTGCCAGGGAGCCCGAGGGGGCGGTGCCCGCACCGGCCCGCGCGGGCAGTGTCGTCGTCTTCTCCTCTCTCACGCCCCACGCCACGGGGGCGAATGTCAGTGACAGCACCCGAAAATCCTACATCGTACAGTTCGCGCCGGACGGCGCTGAGAGGATCAGTGAAGTGGATGGCCAGCTCGTGCGCGAACAGGCCAACGCGCCGGAGCGCCAGTATCCGATCCTCGTCAACGGCGAGGTCCCCGCCTAGCATGGCTGCGAACCGGGAACGCACGGTCCTGGCCTTTGATGCGGAGGCCATCCATGCGGGCAATTACGCGCTTACGATCGACCACCACGCGGTGGCGAAGGCCGTGGATGCCCTGGTCGACAAGATGACGCTCGCCCAGAAGTTGAACGAGCTGCACGGGCGGCAGCTCGAACCGATCGATGCTCTCTACCATGCCGGAGGCGATGCGCCCCTGGGGCTCGCGCCCTGGAAGATGGTCGATGGCCCCAGGGGAGCGCGCGCCGGGAAGGCTACAGCGTTTCCGGTGGCGATTGCGCGTGCCGCCAGTTTCGACGTCGACCTCGAGCGGCGCGTCGGTCTCGCCGTGGGTCTTGAGGTCGCCGCGCACGGGGGCAACGTGCTGCTCGCGCCGACGATCAACCTGCTGCGGCACCCCGGTTGGGGTCGGGCCCAGGAGACCTATTCCGAGGACCCCTTCCACATGGGGGCGATGGGCGTCGCGTTCGTCAGCGGGGTCCAGAATCACGTCCTGAGCAGCCCGAAGCACTTCGCCCTGAACAACCTCGAGAACAAGCGCTTCGAGCTCTCGGCAGACATCGACGAGCGCAGCCTTCGGGAGCTCTACCTGCCGCATTTCGAGCGCTGCGTGGTGGAGGCAGGCGCCGCCTCGATCATGACCGCCTATAACAAGGTGAACGGCACCTACTGCAGCGACCACGCACAACTCATCGATGACATCCTACGCGGCGACTGGGGCTTCAGGGGCTTCGTCGAATCGGACTGGATTCTCGGAACCCGCTCGACCGGGGCTGCGATCGCGGCGGGCATGGATATCGAAATGCCTGCGGCCTACCGCTTCACGGACGAGAAGATCGATGAGGCGCTCGAGACCGGTACGATCGACGAGGCGATGCTCACACGCAACGCCCGGCACACCATTTACCAGAAAGTCGCCTGGCAGCTCTCGGAAGATGCTGTGGCGGGAAAGCCCAGGCCCCCGCCGGAGGTGGTCGAGTGCGCGGAGCACGTCGCGCTCGCGCGCGAGGCCGCCGAGAAGTCAATGGTCCTCCTCAAGAACGCGGGTAATGTTCTACCGATCGATAGAGAAGCTGCACCGAGAATCGCCGTCGTCGGAGACCTTGCTGCGCAAGCGAACCTGGGCGATCGCGGCAGCAGTATGGTCGTCTCGAGTGACGTGACCAAACCCCTGCAGGGCCTCCTCGCAGCGAAGGGGGACGCCACAATCGAGTATTTTGCCACCGACGCCGACCTTTCGGCGCTTGCCGACTTCGACCTGACACTTGTCGTAGCGGGGCTCACCTATCTGGACGAGGGCGAATTCATCCCGACAGCGCAGGCCGAGGCGGAAAATGTCGGGTTCGCCAGGGGCGGTGACCGCGCGGACCTGGACTTGCCGGAGGTCCAGAAGAGCCTGATCAAGAGTGCGGCAGCGCTTTCGCAGCGGACCGTCGTCGTCCTGCAAGGGGGTTCGGCAATCCTCGTTCGGGATTGGATCGATCAGGTCGACGCTTTGCTGATGTGCTGGTATGGCGGCCGCGAGTTCGGCCAAGCGCTCGCGCGCGTCGTCTTTGGAGAGATCTCGCCATCGGGTCGCCTGCCGGTTTCTTTCCCCCGCTCGATGGACCAGCTCATGCCCTGGGACGTCTCCGCGCTTGCCGTACCCCACGACCTGCTGCACGGCTATCGATGGCTCGACCATCACGGGCACGATCCCGAATACCCCTTTGGTTTCGGGCTGAGTTACACGACGTTCGAATACTCCGACCTCACGGTCGAGCGCGCGGGAGAGGGATTCGAGTGCAGTGTCCGGGCTCACAACACGGGTGACCGGGCGGCGGCGGCCGTGCCGCAACTCTACGTCTCCGTGCAGGACGGCGCGGTCTTCCGGGTCGAGAAGTTCCTCGTGGGCTTCGCGAGCGTGCAACTCAAAGCGGGTGAAACGGTGCGCGTGGTGTTCTCGGTGTCGGACCGCCAGCTAAGCCATTTCGACGAGAAGACCGGTGACTGGGCGCTCGAAGACGCCAGCTACTTGTTCCGGGCAGGCTCTTCCTCCGCTGTCCTGTCGTTGCATGCCGAGGCCAGTCGCGCTGGTGGAAGCTGGTCCTGAGCGCGGCGCAAAAAGGGTCAGAGCTCTATTTGACCGCTAAAGAGTCCTGACCACCGTTACACGCGACAGTCGTCTACAAACGCTCTCGAATAGTCCGGTAACCCTCCAGAATCTCGTCCCTCAACATCATCCATGCCACCCGCGCGTCGTCGACAGTCGGCTCCAGCTCGCGTTGAAGTTGGTCTTTGCGCGCCACCAGGTTGTCCCAGCGCTCTTCCAGCTCGTCCCAGCTGTCGCGAATCTCCATGCCCGCCAGGTGAACCTTCAGGCGCAGTTCATCGCGCTGCTGCTCCAACTCCTCGAACACCTCCTCGATGTTGTCTTCCAATTTGCTGCTCATGGCTCTCTCCAGGTTCCGTCAGTGTGGAATAGCTCCAAGTTTATGGTAGTACACCGACATGGGCCGGCGTTGATCAGGATCAGAGTTTTCGCCGGCTGATATCTACGCCCTTAGTGGCCTTCGATGTTTCCTGAGCACACCGTTCCATTCCATCCGTCTTGAATAGCACACGGCAAGGAACCGTCGCTTCAACGCGGCAGTAGAACCGAGGTCGCGACAATCGTGTACTCAGTCTCCGACTCTCCGGTAATCTCCAGACTTTCCCCCAGGCCTTTGCATAGTGCCTGTCCCTCTTGGCGTTCACGGTCTGGCGGGAAAACACCGATCAGCGAGGCCGCTTTTCCCCCGCCTTCGGGCGGGATGGAGAACCCATAGTCGGCGAAAGTGATCCGGGTCCATGCAGTGCATTGTTACTATTCACCCACACCGGCCAACTGAAGGAGTCTAGCCCGCGCAAGCCCACTCCTTATGTCCGCGTCCATTAAGTGCTCAGTTATAGCGGTTGAAGCTTCTTCTGAACCATCCGCCTTGACAGCGTGTAGAGCCGCAACTGAATGGCGAAAATCCAGACACCACTTCAGGAGTTCTGCATCCAGACTCCAACCACCCAATCTCGACAGCTCTATCATTCCCTCGTCTAGCGAGTCCAGAAGCGTGATGAGCTTTCGGTTGTTCTGGGCAATATCATAGAGTGACCGCCGAACCTCAAGAGACAGTGCTTCGGGTTTTCCGTCAGCTTTTATGTACTCCTGCATGATGTCCCCATACCGCTCTCTCCCAAACTCGGCCCACGCCAAGTTAAGGAAGGTGTTGTGAAAGTCATTAATCTTGGTTTCGATGAGTCTTGCAAGTGACACTACCGCGGCCTGCCTCGACTCGCTTTCAAGGTATACATTGACTGCGACAATACCTACAGCTAACGCGAGAGCCAGACCGGCCAGCTCGACCAGCACGTTTTGCATGTAGGGATCGGAGACGAACTTACCCGCCACCCCTGCGGCAATCGCCGCAACAATACTTATACCAACAATCTTTCGTTTTCCCATCATGTTAACTGTCCTTGTTGTCTAGTATTGACCTGCCCTTTGAGCAAGCCGGGACTACCTTTTTTGTAAATTGCCCGCGCTGACTGACTGATTTCAGATCATTTTAGACCAATTCTAGCTGGTAATTGGGCAAGCGTTGCGTGCGCGGCAAATTTTCAAGCGGAGTCGTTCAGTGAGCCAGCCATGGCCTGCAAGAGCTTTGCCAGCTTCCCACTGCAGCCCGTCTGGAGATACGAACCGGGGCTGAGGGCGGAATTTCGGGACTCTTAACCTCGAGATCCAGCAAGGACTATGGTGGGGCGTACTGGATGAATCACAGCGGCCTGAGGGCCGTACTGGATTGATGATTGCAGCCTAGGGGCTGCAATCACCCCTTCGGGGCGCCGTCGCTATGCTCCGGCGTCCAAAGTCTCCCCTAGGGAGACTTTGTCGAACCGGCTGGTGAATCAGGCGACTTACCGCGCAAACCAAAAGAGCCACCCCGAGGGGTGGCTCTTTTGGTTTGTATGGTGGGCCGTACTGGATTGATGATTGCAGCCTAGGGGCTGCAATCACCCCTTCGGGGCGCCGTCGCTATGCTCCGGCGTCCAAAGTCTCCCCTAGGGAGACTTTGT
>Ga0126341_1000064_pt1 | contig 22024 bp, 23 predicted proteins | sample OrbTmetagenome_FD_97057 | JGI IMG/M metagenome (GOLD analysis project Ga0126341, IMG submission 97057) | Coral microbial communities from Florida Keys, Florida, USA - Orbicella T D metagenome | ecosystem: Host-associated > Invertebrates > Cnidaria > Coral | place: Florida Keys, Florida, USA... | reverse complement strand
GCGCTGCCGAGATGAGACAGGGCCGCGCCCATCACCGACTGCAGTTGCTCCTCATTCTGGAAGCTCAGGCCCGAACGCGAGGCGGGATTCACCACCTCGTTGTTGAGCGCCGCGAGCTGCGACAGGATTTTCACGTAGTGCGAACCTGCGCCGTCCTCGCGGATGTGCTGTGCCAGGGGCATGACCAGGCCCCTCGCCGCCGCGCGGGCCGGGGTGCTGTCCCGGCCTGTGTCAGCGGCCATGAACGCGGTGCGCAGTTCTGCGACGCGGCCCGCGTGCCGATCGATAATGGCCTGCAGCAGGCCCTCCCGGTTGCCGAAGTGGTACTGCAGGGCGTTGCGGTTTTTCTGCCCGGCGGCGACCGTGATCTCGTTCAGGGACACGGAGTCCACGCTGCGCTCTGCAAACAGTTGCTCGGCCGCGGCCATGAAGCGCTCGCGCGTCTGTGCAGATCGGCTGGCGTGTTTGTTGTTCGCTGTGCTGGCCATGTGTCTCACCCCGTTCGGGGGTAATTATAATACCGGCGCCTTAAAATAACAGCGGCCCGGCGTCGCGGGGATGCGGGCCGGTCCTCACCGGGCGAAGGGTGCCTTCAGGCCCAGGGCCTCGCGCGCGTAGCGCAGCGCCTCTGAGGAGTCGACGCGCAATACGGGCGAACGCACGAACAACTTGCCGGCGACCTCGCCGTCCCTGTCCACGATGATCATGCCGGGATGGGGGATGCCGTACTCCGCATCTCCCGGCCCGTAGTCGCCGTTGAGAATGCCCAGGGTGCGGAAGCTGAGCGTGTCGCGGTCGGACAGCAGCGGAATGGTCACCCCGTGCTCCTCCAGGAAGGGCTGCTGCAGCGGGGGCGGGTCGTAGGTAATCGCCACGAGGCCGATGCCCGCCGCGTCGAAAAAGGGCTTGTATTCCTGCAGTTGCAGCACCTGGCGCCGGCAGTAGGGGCACCAGTCCACCGAGCGCAGCGCGACAAGCACGGTGCCGTTGCTGCCGGAAAATTCCTCGATCAGGGTCACCGGTCGCCCGCGGTAGGTCGCGTGCAGCCCGGGAAAGTCGGAGCCGGTAGCGGGCCCCAGGTCGAAGTCCGCCGCCTCCGCGGCCACGAACATGCCCCGGGTCTGCCAGCGCTCGGCGGCCGGCCCCAGGGAGTCCCGGAAGACCCAGGCGAAGGCGGCAGCGGCGACCGCCAGCAAAGCGATTGTCAGCAGTTTCCTGTTCATCTCACGGGTGGGGGCAGTCCTCCGCGGGGCACTCGCCGTCAGTGTAGCGGAAATTGCCCGGCCCGGGCCGCTATTGTCCCGCCGCCCCCCGAACGCGTATCCTTCCGACATCAGAATAATGGAGCGTGGGACTGCTCAATGATTGACCAGGTACTGGTCGCCGGCCTCTTCCTCACCCTGCTGTACTGCCTGATTTTCACCAGGCTGCCGGCGGTCTGGGTATTCGTCTGCTCGATGCTGGTCGCTTATTTCTTCGGGCTGGTGGACACGTCGCAGGTGCTCGATAAAGCTTCCAACACCGGCGTCGTCACGCTGGTCCTGTTGCTGTTAGTCTCAACCGGCCTGGAAAAGCTGTCCTGGTTGTCGCGCCTGTCCCACACCCTGATCACCCCGAGCTATGTCGGCAGCGTGCTGCGACTCGGTACGGCGACGGCGTTCTTTTCCGCTTTCGTAAACAACACCGCGGTGGTCGCCACACTCGCTCACACGGTGCGCAGCAATCGCCATCACCCGGTGTCCAAACTGCTGATTCCGCTGTCCTACGCGGCCATTCTCGGCGGTACGATGACCCTCATCGGCACGTCCACGAACCTGATCGTGAGCAGTTTCCTGGAGGACGCGACCGGGAGCGGACTGGCCTTCTTCGACTTCCTGTTCATCGGTTTCAGCGCGACGGTAATCGGTTTGTTCGCCATTCTCATCAGCTCCCGCCTGTTGCCCAGTGGCGACACGGAACCCCTGGACATCAACGAGTACGTGATCGAGGCGGAGGTCAGCGAGACCTCGAGCCTGATCGGCAAGACTATCCTGGAGAACAAGCTGCGCGACCTGGAGGATTTGTTCCTGGTGGAGATTGTGCGCGGCAATTACCTCATCACTCCGGTCACGCCGCAGGAACATATCGAGGCGGGCGACAAGCTGATCTTCTCCGGGGATATCACGCGGGTGCAGGCCCTGGAGGAATTTGACGGCCTGCGCCTGTTCGCGGTGGAGGAGGGCCTGCTGCGCGAGAATATGATCGAGGTCATCGTGATGCCCAATGCCACCATCGAGGGGCGCACGGTCAAGGAGAGCGCGTTCCGCTCCCAGTTCGACGCCGCGGTGGTCGGTATGCGGCGCGGCGGCAAGCGCCTTTCGGGGAAGCTCGGTAACATCACCATCGAGGCCGGGGACAGCATGATGCTGGCGGTCGGCCCCGACTTCAACGAGCGCAAGAACCTCGACAAGAACTTCGTGGTGATCAATGAATCCGTGGGCGACGTCCAGGTAACGCCGACGCAGAACTACGTCGTGACCGCTGCCCTGGTGCTGGTCATCGCCCTGGCGACCCTCGAGATCGTATCCCTGATCAAGGGTGTCGCCGGGCTTCTGGTGCTCATGTTGGGATTGCGCGTGGTCGGCGGCGGGGAGCTGCGGCGACGCTTTCCCTTCGAGCTGTGGCTGATCATCGCCTCGGCCCTGACCCTGTCGCAGGCGCTTACCAATTCGGGACTCGTGGCGGCTATCACCGATGCCCTGCACGCCTACCTAACCGTGCTGGGCCCGTGGGGGGCGGTGGCGGGTATCTACCTGGGCACCTTGCTGCTGACGGAAACAATGACCAACAACGCCGCCGCGGCGCTGAGTTTCCCGGTCGCCTTCGGCCTCGCGGAAAGTTACGGGGTGAGCTACATGCCCTTCGTGATGGCGGTGGCCTACGGCGCCAGCGCGAGTTTCCTCACGCCCTACGGCTACACCACCAACCTCATGGTGCAGAACCTCGGCGGTTACGAGTTTCGCGACTACCTGCGGGCCGGCCTGCCGGTCTCCCTGGTCTACTCCTGCCTGGTGATCTTCCTGATTCCCCGCGTCTTTCCCTTCTGAGCGGGCCGCCTTGACCGGGCCCGGTCTTACGTCATACCGGTATTGAAACCGCCGTCCACCGGAAGGGTCTGGCCTGTGATCCAGGCAGCTGCCGGGGAGCTGAGGAACAGCACGGCGGCGGCGATATCCTCCGGCACACCCGTGCGCTTCAGGCCCTGGCGCTTGAGGGTGTCGGCGACCATATCGTCCATGTGGTCGATGGTAAACGCCGTCAGGTTGGAGCGCGTCAGGCCCGCCGCAACCGCGTTCGCGCGGATACCGAGTTGCCCCCAGCTCATGCCCAGGGTCTTCATCATCTGCACGAGCCCGGCCTTGGCGGGCCCGTAGCCCGGCGTCCACTCGAAACCGAAATAGGACGTCATCGACGCGATACCGATCACGCTGGCCCCGCCGGGAAATTCGCTGGCCGCCAGCAGGTCCTTGCAGGCGGTGCTGAGGTGGAACACGCTGGAGAGGTTCACGGCGATGGACTTGTCGAAGCCGTCGTGGCCCCACTCGTCGTCCTGGGCTCCCCCCGCGTTGTTTACCAGGATATCGAGGGCCTCCAGGGAGCCCGCGAGGGACTGCAGCGCGCCGCGGTCGGCGACGTCGAGCTGGCGGTAGTGCAGGCCCGCCAGGTCCCCCGTGTAGTCCGTCGCGTCGGCGGCGCGCCCGGTGACGGTCACCTCCGCACCCGCGTCCCGGTAGCCGAGCGCGCAGGCCAGGCCGATGCCACTGGTGCCGCCGGTGACGAGCACCTGCGCACCGCTGTAGTCGTAGCTGACACCCGGGAACATGGCCGGTCTCCTCTGCGGGGCGGGAACTAATGTAATACGAACATATTAATATTGCCGCAGGCCGGTTACAAGCCCCCGCGGCCATGCGCCGCGATCAGGCGAATATGAACGCGTTGAGCTTGTTCCCGTCGAGGTCGCGGAAGTACCCCGCGTAGAAACCCTCGCCGCGCTGGCCGGGCGGCCCCTCGTCGGTGGCGCCCAGTTCGATGGCCTTGTGGTAGAAGGCGTCCACCGCCTCCTTCGAGGGCATCTGCAGCGCCACCATCACCCCGTTGCCCACGGTGGCGGGCTCGCCGTCGTAGGGGGTCGTGATGGAGAGTGCGGGTTGCTCCATGGACGTGCCCCAGGCGACGAACGGGCCGTCCTCGAAAATGCGACTGTGCCCGATGCTGCCGAGCAGGGCGTCGTAGAAGGCCGCAGATTTCTCCCGGTCGTTGGTACCCAGTGTGACGTAGCCGATCATGGTATTACCTCTTTGCGCTGACTGTGCCGTTGCAGCATAGACCAAGACCGGGACAAGCGCCGGTGGCGACAACTACAAATACAACAAGAACTACAACTACAACTGGGGCAGGGCGTCCTCCACCATGCCGGCGCTCCAGCCGCCGTCGGCCTTGAATTCCGACCCGGTGCTGTAGCTCGCCTCGTCCGAGGCGAGGAAGGCGGTGACCGCCGCCACTTCCCGGGGCAGTCCCACCCGGGGCAGGGCGTGGTTCGCGTAAAACTTGTCGGCGTCTTCCTGTGTCATGAACTCGGAGCCGTGCATTGCAGTGAAGATGCCGCCGGGGTGCACGCTGTTCACGCGAATCCCGTACTTGCCCATTTCCAGCGCCGCCGCCTTGGTCATGCCGCGCACGGCCCACTTGGTCGCAGAGTAGGCGGTGAGCGAGTTCTTCGACTGGAGGCCGTCGATGGACGACACGTTGATGATGGAGCCGCCGCCGTGGGCCTTCAGGCTCTCGAACACGGCCTGCATGCCGAGAAAGACACCGAGCTGGTTGATACGCACGATGTTCATGAACTCCTCTTCAGTGGTGTCCACGATGGTTTTCTGCAGGACGATGGCCGCGTTGTTGACGAGCACATTCAACGGGCCCAGTTCGTTCGCGGCGGTGACGGCCGCCTGCCAGTCCGCGCTGCTGGTGACGTCCATTTGCAGGAAGGCCGTCGCCTCGCCCAGCTCATCCGCGAGCGCCTGTCCAGGCTCGTCGAGCACGTCGCCGATCAGTACCTTCGCGCCCTCATCGACGAGGATACGCACCGTCGCCTCACCCATGCCCCTGGCGCCGCCAGTGACGATCGCCACCTTGCCCTGCAAGCGTCCCATGGTCGTGTCTCCCCGGTCGCAGTCTGAAGTGGATCGAATTATAGGCCAGGCGGCTCCTTGAACGCTGTCCCGCGCTGGAAAAGGCGCCGCTGGTTCAGAGTTCTGTAATGCCGCGACCGCGCCCAGTCAGGTGGGGTGCAAGCGGTGACGGGGCGCGTTATGGTGGCCGCTCACGAGCGACGGTGGAGGGTCCCATGTCACTGCAATTTCTCGCACAGCGGCGCGCGCACCCCGCGCGGGCCGCGGCCATGAAGTCAATCGAGGCGGTCCAGAACGGCGACCGCGAGGGCTGGCTCGCACTGTGGCATCCCGAGGGGTTGCTGCAGGACCCGGTGGGCGTCTCCCCCCTGGACCCGGAGGGGAAGGGGCATCGGGGCATCGAGGCGATCACCGCGTTCTACGACAACGTTATCGGGCAGGGCGATGTGCGATTTCACATTCGCGAGTCTTTTGCCGCCGGCGACGAGTGCGCCAATGTCGGTACGATCACCACGCGCTCTGCGGACGGCTCCGTCTCACGCTGTGAACTGGTGATGGTCTACCGCGTGGACGCCGAGGGCAGGGTGCTTTCCCTGCGCGCGTTCTGGGAGTTCGATGACGTCATCGAGAGCCACTTCTAGTGAGTGACTGCTAGCAGCGCCGCTCAGTCGCCTTTCTCGGCGCGGCCTTTTTTCATGACGTCGCTGCGCCGCTGCTCGATCATCGCTGCGGTGGCCTCGCGGGCCCAGGCCATGGCGCGCTCCGACTCCCACACGAGGGCCTCGTCCAGCGGTTTGGAGTAACCCTCCTCGATCAGCGACTGAACACCCGCCAGCACCTCGGGAACGCAGGCGCACATGTTGCGCGCCATTTCCATGGCGGCGGGCAGAAGTTCCTCCGCGGGAAGCACGTGGTTGACCAGGCCCCAGTCGTAGGCCTTGTCCGCCTTGATCGGCGCGCCAGTAAAGGACATCTCCCGCGCGCGGGACAGGCCGATCAGTCGCGGCAGACGCTGGCTCAGGCCCCAGCCCGGCAGCATGCCCACCCGCGCGTGGGTGTCGGCGAAACGGGCGTCCTCGGAGGCGATCAGTACGTCGCAGGCCAGGGCCATCTCGAAGCCCCCGGTAATGCAGTGGCCGTTGACAGCACCTATGATCGGGCCGGTGAAGGCCGCCATCGCGTCGCCCACGGCGTTGTTCACTTCCTCCGCGGTGTTGTCGGAGCGGGTCGCACCCATCTCCTTGAGGTCGAAGCCCGCGCAGAATGCCCTGCCGTTGCCCGTCAGTATGACGACCCGTATTTCCGGGTCCGCTGTGCAGCGGGCGAAGACCTCGACGAAGTCACCGCGCAATTCCCGCGACAATGCGTTCATGGCGTCGGGGCGGTTCAGGGTGACGACCGCGAAGCCCTCGTGTTTTTCCAGCAGTACGGTGTTCATGGGTCAGGTCTCCAGCAGGGAGGGGGTGTCGAGCAGACCCAGGGTCTTGGCGATCTGCGGCGCGCGCATGACCTCCCCGGGCTGCCACTCGTCGTGGGGTTCGTTGTCTGCTAGCCACGCCACCACCGCGGCGATGGCGGCGGGTGTGCAGGGTTTGAAGCGCGCCATTACCGCCTCGTCGATTCCCGCCAGGCGCATGACTTCGGTCACCACCAGGCCCGGCTCCAGGTTGAAGGCGCGCAGGCCCGCCCCCGGGTGTTCCGCGCGCAGCGAGCCAGCCATGCGCGACAGGGCCGCCTTGGAGGAGGGGTACGCGAAGCCCCAGCCGCCGCTGTCGCCGGGGGCGGGGGGATTGGTGAAGGCGCTGTGGGACACCATGTTGAGTACCGTGCCGCCGCCGCGTGCCAGCATACCGGGCAGCAGTGTGCGCACGAGGGCCAGCGGTGTGAAGACGTTGGCGCGGTAGATGGCCTGCAACTGCTCGTCGGTCACTTCCAGGAGGGGTTCGATATTGCCGGTGCCCTGGTAGACCGCGTTGTTGAACAGCAGGTCCACGCGCCCGAAATGTGCGAGCGCGGCTTCCGCCGCGGTGACGAGGGACGCCGGGTCGAGGATATTGCCGCGCAGGCACAACGCCTCGCCGCCCTCGCGTTGCACCGCTGCCGCGGTGGCCTCGAGGCTGCCGGGCAGCGCCGCACTCGAACCCACGTGATCGTGCTGTTCGCCGTCCGCGAGCGTGCGCGCGGTAATCGCCACGCGGTACCCGGCGCGCGCCAGGGCGACGGCGCTCTCCGCGCCGATTCCCCGGCTCGCCCCGGTCACGAAGGCCACCCGGTCAGTCATCCCGCTCCTCCCCCGCAGCCAGCAGGCGGTTCAGGTTGTCGAAGGTCTGCTGCGCACCGCGCTTGCCGAGAATGCCCGTGTACTGTTCCCACACCGTCTCGGTGGAGCGGGACAGCTCGCCGATGAAGCGGCGCCCCCCGGCGGTGAAATCGATCAGCTTGGCGCGCGAATCGGCGGGGTCCGGGCGCCGTTCCACCAGGCCCATGTCCTCCAGTTCGTGCACGACCCTCATCATGGACTGGGGGCGAATGCCCGCCTGGGCGGCGAGGTCCACCGCGCGACTGGGCCCGTTGTGTCCCAGGTGCAGGAACACGGCCCTGTGCCGGGTGCCGATGCCGCTGATTCCCCGCGCCCTGAGATCACTGTCCAGGCGGCGCTGGAAATCCCGGGCCATCAGCATCAGGGTCTGTCCCACCTCGTGGGGCGCCTGTTTGTGCGCGGGCATTGCAATTTCTCTTTAATCAGCTAATCTTATAATCAGTTTAGCTTACTATGTGCGCAGGTCAAGACGGCGCGGTCAGGTTGGGAGGAGGCGAGTGTTCCAGGTATTTGCGGCGACCCCCGAGGACATGGGGCCCGGCGACATCGGGGCCCATGCCGCCCGGGCCGAGGCGATGGGTTTCGACGGGCTACAGGTGCCCGACGCGATTCACGACGGCCTGCTGCTCGCGGCCATGGCGTTGGCGGCGACCCGGTCCCTTGTCGTCGGCACCTCGGTGCTGGTGGCATTCCCGCGCAGCCCGATGACCACCGCGGTGGCGGCCTGGGACCTGCAGAAAATGTCCGGGGGACGTTTCGAGCTGGGCCTGGGCACCCAGGTCAAGGCGAATATCGAGCGGCGCTACAGCGCCCGCTGGGATTCCCCCGTGCCGCAGCTGCGCGAGTACGTGCAGGCGCTGAAAGCGATCTTCGCCAGCTTCCAGCACGGCGAGCGCCTGCAGTTCGAGGGCGAGCACTACCGCCTGACGAAGCTGCAGCCTTTTTTCAATCCCGGCCCCATCGAGCACCCGGATATTCCCGTGCTCTGCGGCGCGGTGGGACCGGCGATGACGCGCATGGTGGGGCGGGTGGCCGACGGTGTCATCACCCACCCGACGAATACGCCCCCGGAGTACCTGCGCGAGGTATTCCTCCCGCGACTTCGCGCCGGATTTGACAGGCGCGGGGGGGAGCCGGGGGATTTCAGGGTCGTACTGGGTCCGCTCGCGGCCACGGGGCGTGACGAGGTGCACGTGGCGGCGGAATGGGAGAAGCAGCGCAGCATGCTCGGCTTTCTCTACTCAACGCCGGCGTACTGGCCGAGCCTGGAGTTGTTCGGCTGGCAGGACCGGGGTCAGCAGCTGCTGGACCTGACCCGCGAGGGCGCGTGGGAGCGAATGGCCGACGTGGTGACCGACGAAATGCTGGCGCGCTTCGTGCCCCGCGGTACTTACGACACTATCGCCGACGTCTACATCGAGCGCTACGGGAGCCTGACGCGGCGCGTCACGTTCCCCGTGCCCGACGACCCTGCGGACGACGAACGGGTCGCGGGCGTGGTGCGCCGCCTGCAGGGCGGCCAGGCGCGGGGTAATTAGTTATGCCGCCCGGTAAAAGTTGCGGCACCGGCTCAACGCCGTTGCCGCGCCGTGCTATACAGGACCTATACGACACAGGCACCCGAAAAGGAGACTAACCATGACAGCCCCAGACGCAGTACACATCAGCAGCGAGGAGCTGCCCTTCGTCGACATCGGCGACGGCAGCCTGCTGAAAGTGCTCCAGGTCAGGCCCAAGGAGGGCCTGTGGATCGTGGAGAACATCTTCAAGGCCGGTTACGAGGTGGATACGCACCGCCACACCGGGCCCGTTTTCGGCTATACGCGCTCCGGCGCCTGGAAGTACAAGGAGTACGATTACGTCAACCGCGCCGGCTCCTTCCTCTATGAGCCCGCCGGCTCGGTGCACACGCTCACCTGTATCGAGGACGACACCCAGGTGTGGTTCCAGATGTACGGCAGCAACATCAATCTCGACGCCGACGGCAATATCACGTCGGTCGTGGACGGCTCACTCACCCTGGAGTTCTACCTGGGTATGTGCGCCGAGATGGGCCATCCCAACCCGCCGGTGATCGTGGAATAGCGCGTGCAGATCGACGTCTACTCCCCGGACAACTACCTCGCCGGCATTCCCCACGAGCAGTTCGCCTGGCTACGCGCGAACGACCCGGTACACTGGCAGGAGCACCCGGAGGGCTACGGTTACTGGGTGCTCAGCCGCCACGCGGACGTGCTGCAGGTGTCGCGCGACTTCAAGGGCTTCTCCGCGGAGCGCGGCTTTGTCATGGTCGACGACCTGCCGCCGGACATCCTGGAGATGACACGCAACCAGCTCCTGGGAATGGACCCGCCGAAACACGGCCCCCTGCGCAGGGCGGTGATCACCCGCTTTACCTCGCGCATGCTCGCGGAGCTCGAGCCGGGTGTGCGCCGGATCGCCCGCGAGGTCATGGCGCAGATTCGCGAACCCTCCGAGGTCAACTTCGTTGAGAGCCTGGCGGGCGACCTGCCGACGGCGGTGATCTGCTCCATGCTGGAGATTCCACGGGACATGTGGGAACAGATCCGCCGCTGGTCGGACCTGCAGACGTCCAGTTCCGACCCCGACCTTGGCGGAACGATGGAGGAGGTCAACCAGGCGAGTGTCGAGATGGGCACCTACGGCTTTGAACTGGCGATGGAGCGCAAGGACGCAGGCGGCGGCGATCTTATCTCGCTGCTCATCAACCAGGAGGTGGACGGCCACCAGGTATCCGAGATGGAGTTCGCCTCCCTGTTCGTGCAACTCACCGTGGCGGGCAACGAGACGACACGGGGGCTGATCTCGAGCGGCATGTACGAGCTGATGCAGCGCCCGGAGCTCATGTCGCGCCTGCGTGAACACCCCGACGAGTTGCCGCTGGCCATCGAGGAGATGCTGCGCTGGACCTGCCCGCTGCATTACTTCCGCCGCACCGCGACCTGTGACACGCGAATAGGCGAGCAGGACATCGCAGAGGGCGACCGTGTAGTCATGCTTTATAGCTCCGCCAATTTCGACGAAGCCGTCTTCGATGACCCGATGACCTTCGACGTGACCCGCGATCCCAATCCACACATGGCCTTCGGTCACGGCATCCACCTCTGCCTCGGCGCCAACCTGGCGCGCCTGGAGGCGCGGGTGTTCTTCGAGGAATTTTTCGCGAGTTTCAGCGGCATCGAGGCCTGTGGTGAGCCCGAGTTTATCCGCTCGAACAGCATCCACGGCTTCAAGGACATGCCGGTGCGCCTGGCGCCGCGGGCCGCGGCCTGACATGTATTTCGACCTGCAGTACTACTTTCGGGTACTGCGCCATGTGTGGGGGCTGCGCGGCTGGAGCGGCCGCCGCAGGACCCTGGTCCGACTGCTCCTGCGCATACCACTGGAATACCTGTTCAACGCCGCCTTTTTCCTTCTCGACTACGTGTTCTTTCCCTCGCTCTGGCGACAGAAAGTGGACGGCGCGGTGTTCATCGTCGGTCACGCGCGCTCCGGCACCACGCTGTGTCACCGGTTGCTGGCCGCGGACAGCGACTCCTTCAGCTACTTCCTGTACTGGGAAATGTTCTTTCCCTCACTGCTGCAGAAGAAGCTCATACGCGGCCTGGGTGTGATCGACCAGCTGGTGCTGCGGCGGGCCTGCAAGCGGCGGCTTAAGGCCTGGGACGACAAAACCTATGGCCCCTACCGGCACATGCACGACATGAGCCTGTGGAACTCCGAGGAGGACCAGTTCGTGATGCGCGGCGCGTTCGTGACGCAGCAGTGGTCACTGGACATTCCCATGATGGACCAGCTGGACATTTTCCACGTCGACCAGATGGATGAGCGCAAACGGCGCCGCTGGTTGCACCACTACCGCGAATGCGTCAAGCGGCAGCTCCTGCTGAACGGTGGGAACAGGGTGCACCTGGCGAAGAACCCGCTCATGTGCGGTTGGGTGCAGGCGCTGATCGACACGTTTCCGGGTGCCCGCATCGTGGTCATGGTGCGCGACCCTGCGAACTGTATCCCGAGCGTGCTTAAGCTCGTGGAGCTCAGCTGGCAGGCCAAGGGCTGGCGGCGCGAGGACTACGAGCGTTCATTGCAGGTGCTGACCGATATCTCCTTTGAGAGCTTTACGCATCCGCGGGACGTGCTGGCGCGCAACCCCGCTACACCCCAGGCTGTCGTGGACTACCGCAGGCTGACCACGGAACCTCGGGCCACTGTGCGCGACATCTACCACACCCTCGGCCTGGCGTATCGCGGCGCCTTCGACGCCTATCTGCAGGGACAGGAGCGGCGGGAGAAGGGCCACAACTCCCATTTTGAGTACAGCATCGACGACTACGAGGTCTCCCGGGAGCGGATCGAGGCTGAATTGGCCGATTTCTACCAGGACTTCGACTGGCCCCGGGCGGGGGCAGCTGTGATGCCACAAGCGGGGAGCGTTGAGAGCAGCAATGGGACAACTTGAAGGAAAGACGGCGCTCGTCACCGGCGCCAGCCGCGGCATCGGTCGCGCTATTGCACAGCGCCTGGCGGCGGAGGGAGCGGCGATCGTGGTATGCGCATCGCGGCTCGGTGCCCACGGCGACCTGGAGGGTTCACTGGAAGACACCGTGCAGCGCATCGAGGCTCTCGGTGGCAGGGCGGAGGCGGAAGCCTGTGACCTGTCCGACGCGGCGGCGCGCGCCGACCTGGTGGCGCGGGCGGAAGCGCGGATCGGCCCCCTCGACATCCTGGTCAACAACGCCGCCGTATCGCGCATGCGACTTCCCAGCGAGAGCCCCACCGAGGAGCGCAGCTGGATGTTCGATGTCAATGTCAATGCGCCTGTGGATCTCGCGCAGCAGGCGCTTCCCGGCATGCGGAAGCGGGGCAGTGGCTGGATCCTGAATATCAGCAGTGCCACGTCCCTACAGCCTGTTGTTCCCTACCGCGATTCGCCCATGGCGGCGCATATCATCGCACCCTACGGGGCCACCAAGGCGGCGCTGGACCGTTACACCGAGGGCCTGGCCCACGAGGTGGCCCCCGACGGCGTCTGCGTCAACACGCTCGCCCCCGAGGCCATCGTGCTCACCGCCGGGGCGGACTATGTGCGCGACATCGCGCGGCGCAACCCGGACATGGTCGAGCCCGTGGAGATGATGGCCGAGGCGGCACTGGAGCTGTGCAGTGCGCGCCATGTCGGGCAGGTCTGTTACAGCAGGCGCCTGCTGCACTCGGTCGGCCGGCCGGTAATGAGCCTGGATGGCGCCACCGAACTCGGCGATGCCTTTCTCCGGGCCGATCCCGAATCAACTGCCTAGGGAATTGCCATGAACGACACACAGGATTCATCCGGCGCAGACCTGCGCGCCGCCTGGGACGACATGATCCGCTCGCTGCAGGAAGCGCGAGAGGCCATCGACCGGCCCGAGCTGATGCCCGCGCCGCCGACGGAGCGCAACCTGGCGGAGGGTTATCGCTACCTGATGGGCTACGTGCATGCAGCGGTGGAGCGCGCTTTCCATGCGGACCCGGTGCGGCCGAAGTTTCGCAACGCGCTGTCGGTGATCACCCGCAGTACGATCGACAATGCGGACGCCATCTATTTCTACACACCCATCGACGGCAGCGCCAGCTACCGGGTAAAGGGTGTTGCGCGCGATACAGCGCACTGGCGGGGCGAACGCCCGGCGGAATCGGCGCCGAAGGCGCCGCACTACATGATCTTCGAGGCCACCTCGGGCGAGTTGCCCGGGGACAGTGGCTCGCTGATGGAGCTGGCGCCGGGTAACAAGGTACAGACCGGCCGCCTGGACTCCACGGAGATGGCGGTCGCGGATGACGGCAGTTTCGAGATTCTGCTGGCCCCGGAGCGTCCCGCGGATTACGAGGGCAATTACATCTGCACACGCCGGCTGACAGGAGAAGATGGCGGCGAGCGCTTTGCCGGTTACCTCAGCGGCCGCCAGTTGTTCAGCGACTGGGAGCATGAGGAGGCGGTGCACCTGGAGATCGTGCAGCTCGGCGCCGAGGGTAGCCACCGGGAGGCCTACACGCCGGGTGACGCCGCCGCCGAGTTGCGCCGCTGCGGGGAGATCGTGCGCAACCAGATGCACTTCTGGAACGCGTTCTGGACCATTCTCATGGGCACCTACGGGGAGCGCGAGGGCAGCATTCCCGGTGTCGCGTTCCCGCGCAACGCGTTCAACCGGGTTAACGCCGCCTCCGGCGCCACCGGGGGAGGCCAGAGCACCAACCTTTACGCCGGCGGCGTCTTCGAGCTGGAGGCGGACGAGGCGCTGATCATCGAGAACCGCGTGGTGAAGCCGCCGCAGTACATCGGTTTCCAGGTGGGCAACCTCTGGGGCGAATCCATCGAGTACGCGAACCAGATCGGCAGCCTCAACGGTCACCAGATGGAGGTGGACGACGACGGTGTGCGTCGCATCGTGCTCGCGCACCGCGACCCGGGCGTTCCCAACTGGCTGGACACCACGGGACACCGGGAGGGCTTCCTGACCGCCCGCTGGGCCTACAGCGCAAAGCCCGACGAGAGCGACTGGCCGCAGGTGTCCGCGCAGAAAGTGCCCTTTGGGGAAATCAGGAACCACCTGCCGCCGGGGACCGGCACCGTCGATCCTCCTGCGCGCCGGGAGCAGATCCGAATCCGGCAGCGCCACGTGCAGCGCCGCTACAGGGTGTTCTAGCGGTGGCCGACGGGGACATGCAGGGCCGGACGGCGCTGGTCATGGGCGGCGGTGCGGGCACCGGCCGCGCCACCGCGCAGGCGTTTGCGGCGCAGGGCGCGCGCGTGGCGGTCGCGGACATCAACATCGAAGGCGGGGAGAAAACGGTCGACGAGATTCGGGGGCAGGGGGGTGACGCCCTTTTTGTGCGCGCGGATATGGGCAGCGCCGACGACATCCGGCGCGCCCTCGACGCGGTCAGGACCGCCTATGGCGGCCTGCACATGGTGTCGAACAACGCGGCGCTCGGGCTGCGCAACCGGCCCCTCACGGAGATCTCCGAAGAGGAATTCGATCGTTGTATCGGTGTCACCCTGCGCGGCGTCTGGCTGTGCCTCAAGTACCAGTTGCCGGAGATCGAGGCGTCCGGGGGCGGGGCCATCGTCAACGTGGCCTCGGTATCGGGCATGCGCGGCGAGGCCTTCCAGTCCGTCTACGCCGCCGCGAAGGGCGGCGTCATCACGTTAAGCAAGACCGCCGCCGTGGAATACGCGCGCCGCGGTGTGCGCGTGAACACGGTCTGCCCCGGCGGGATCAACTCGGGCGGTATGACGATGTACCTGGAAAAGATGCCCGCGGAACTGCGGGAGAAAACGCTCAATGCTCATGCCATGGGGCGTCTGGCGGAGCCCGCCGAGATCGCCGATGCCGTGGTCTACCTGTGTTCGGAGCGCGCTTCGTTCATCACCGGGCACGACCTGGTGGTCGACGGGGGCGTGCTCGTGCGCTCCAATGTCATCGAACTCTAGGGGCTCAACACCCTGCGGTAACCCCTGAACCGCGTATCCAGCTTGTCGAGTTCCTCCTGCAGCTCCCGGCTGACCTCCGGGTGGTTGGCCGCCTGGTCCCGGGTTTCGCCGATATCGTCTCCCAGGTGGTACAGCTCCACCGGCGACCCCCTTGCCGGGCGGACGATTTTCCAGTCGCCGTCGCGCAGCGCGGACTGTTTGCGGTACTGCCAGTAGAGTGCCCGCGCGGGGGGCTCGGTTTCGCGACCCTCGAGCAGCGGCATGAGGTTGATCCCGTCCAGGCGCGGTTTCAGGTAGGTGGTGCCGCCCGAGGCAGCCAGTGCGGTGGACGCGATGTCCAGGGAGATTACGGGCTCGGTGTAGACGGTGCCCGGCGGTATTCTGCCTTTCCACTGCATTACCCAGGGGACGCGAATGCCGCCCTCGTACAGCTGGCCTTTCTTGCCGCGCAGCGGACCGTTAATCGAGAAATTGCCCGGGGGGTCGCCGCCGTTGTCACTGATGTAGATAACGAGGGTGCTTTCCTCCAGTGCATGATGCCGCAGGCGGTCCATTACGCGACCGACGGCGTCGTCCATCGCAATCGTCATGGCCTCCAGTGCGCGGCGGCGCGGGTGGTCGCGTTCAGGGACCCTGTCGAGGTAGTCATCCGACACCTGTAGTGGCACGTGCACGGCGTTGAACGACAGAAACAGGAAAAACGTCTCGTTGCTGTGCCGGTCGATGAAATCCGCCGCCTCCCGGGCGAGGGCGTCCGTCAGGTACGATTCCTCTTCGACCTCCCTGTCGCCGCGGTACAGGGGCCCGCTGTTCCGCATCGTGAGATCGTAGTAAGCGACATCGGTGGCCTGTCCTGCAGGAAAGTAGGGGTGAATCCCGCCCAGGAACCCGTAAAACTCCTCGAAGCCCCTGTCCAGCGGGCGTTCGCCGTCGTCAGACCCCAGGTGCCACTTGCCCACCAGCCCCGTCCGGTAGCCCCTGGCGCGGAGGTGTTCTGCAAAGGTGCGCTCGGCAGGGGGGATACGAACCGTGCGCGGGGTGCGGCACCCGAATCGAGCCTGGTAGCGGCCGGTCATCAGTCCACAGCGGGACGTGACGCAGCTGGCGCCGGTGACATAGCCGTCGGTGAAACGCACACCGGCCCGGGCGATGGCATCGATGTGCGGTGTGGGAATGTCCCCGCCGTAGACACCGACGTCGCCGTAGCCCTGGTCGTCGGCGAGGATGAGCACTATATTGGGATAGTCCCCGTCGGGCGCCGGGCCCGGACCCGCGGCACAGGCGCCCAGCAACAGGGTGACGCCGAGGATGCAGAGCCGGGCGACAGCAACCCGTTCCCGGTGCATCAGGCTGTCTCGCCCCCGCGCGCCTCGACCAGCGCGCGGGCGTGTTCGTAGAAGGCCATATCGAGAGCGTTTTCGTGGGCGATGCGCTCCCTCAGTTCCTCACTGGCGGGGCTCTTGTCGGTGGAGACATGCTGCGCCTCCACCGACCGGGTGGAGAGATCGAAGCGCGTGCAGGCGTCCGCGAGAAAGTTGTCGAAATCCTCGAGAATCCCCAGTCCCTCGATGCGTTCCAGGTGACGGCAGGCGGTCTCGAGGCGTCCCTCGTGCATATCGATCAGGTCGGTATAGCTCTTGGGGTCGTCCTCGGCGGTCATGGCGAACATGCGTGCCTGGTGGTTGAGCAGGAAAACCGACTTGAGGAATTCGTCGTCGTACACCGCCTCCAGGGAGGGCGACTCTACATCCTTCAGGCCCGACATGCGCCGCCATCCGGAATCGCCCCTGCGCAGCTGGCGGATATGGCTGATAACACGGTCCACGGGATGGCGCAGCATGGTCATGGTCCGAACAGGGGTGCCGACAAATTCGCTGGCGATATACGGAAAGTGGCCCATGAATACCCGGGTGCGTTGCAGGCGCTCCGCTGAGATTGCGCGCAGGTAGGAGATGTCAGTGACGGCCGTGAGGGCGCTGGTATCGTCCCTGCCATTGGGATAGATCTCGCCGTCGCCAAAGCTGTCCAGGAATATTTGTTTGAAGGTGGTCCCCCCGGTCTTCATGATATGAACAAAGAAGATCGGGCGGGTGTCGGTGGTCATGTTGATTCAGTGATCCGGTGGGAGCTCGTCGGATGGTATAAACCGGGATTGGACGCGTCAAGGCAGGAGGGAAACGCTACATGCGGTTGTCCAGGGCCTTCAGGTCAAAACCGGGAATATACATCTGCGGCGTCTTGCCGCCGTCCACCGGCAGCACCACCCCGGTGATGAACGCGGCTGCATCGGACGCGAGGAAACAGATCGCCTCGGCCATCTCCTCCGGTGTGCCGATGCGCCCCATGGGAATCGCGCCGGCCATGGCGTCCTGCACAGCCGTGTTTTTCATCGTGGACGCCTCCAGCCCCGGGGTCATGACCGCGCCCGGAGCGACCACGTTGACCCGCACGTTGTGGGGTGCCGCTTCCATCGCGGCGCACAGCGTGAACTGGTTGACCGCGGCCTTGGCCGCGGAGTAAGCGCCCGCCGCCATACCTGCCTTGAGACTGCTTACCGACGACACGTTGATGATCGAACCCGACCCCTGGGGTTGCATGATGCGCAGCGCCGCCTGCACTCCGATAAACACGCTCTCCACGCAGACGCCGAAGTTCGCTCGCCAGTCGGCAATGTCCTGGTCGAGAATCATGCCGCCGATCACCGAGGGCGCGTTGTTGACCAGTACATCGAGGCGACCGTGCTCCTCGGCGGTATCGGCGATGAGCGCCTGAAACGCCTCCAGGTCGGATACATCGAGGGCGACACCGCGGTAGCTTCCCCCGCGCGATGCCACTTCCTCCCCGAGTTCATCCAGGCGCGGCTGGCGCCGGGCGCAAGCGACAACGTGGGCACCCTCACCGGCTAGCTGCAGCACCGTGCTGCGGCCGATACCCATACTGCCACCGGTGACGATTGCCACCTTGCCTTCAAACCGTCGCGTCGTCATCGTGTGCCTCGTCTCGTCGCTATCAGGCGGGCAGGGCCAGTGCGGCCGATCCCGTCACGTGGCTGCCGCGGTGGTTGTCGCCGCGGAACTCCACTTCCACCAGTGTCTCACCGACTGCCTGTGCAATCGACGTAATCTTGCCGCGCATGACCATGGTATCGCCCGGCGTGTTGGGTGCGAGCAGTTTCAGTGCGAGGTGGCGCAGGCGACTCCCCGGCCCCGCCCAGTCGGTCAGGTACCTGCCTGACAGCCCGCAGGTGGTGAGAATGTTCATAAAGATGTCCGGCATGGCCGCGTCCCGTGCGGCGGGTGCGTTGTGGTGGACGTCGATGAAATCCTGGCTGGCGATGGCGCAACTGACGATGAGCTTGTGGGTGATGGGGATGGCCAGTTCGGGCAGCGCCTGGCCGGCGGCGAGCCCGGTGGCGTCGAGGTCCCGCCAGTCCGGCTCCCAGGACGAGGTTGTCTGCAGCGGCGGTATTGCAGGTGCCGGTTCCTGTGACGCTGCCTCCCTGGCGGGCCTGTACTGGAAATAGGTAATCAGGGCCTCGGCGAAGAGCTCCTCATCCTGGTCGAGGAACTCTGCGCGCTCCACCACGAAGTGCCCTTCGCCCAGCGCGGTGCTCTTCAGCTCGCTTATGGACTCGATGGTGTTGTAGTGGTGCGCCCTGTCGCCCTCCCGCAGCAGTTTCAGGAATCGCAGGTCGTAGCTCACCGCCACGTTGCCCGGGAAACCCTGCGCGGCCAGGACATCGAAAATCTCGTAGGGCGGCTGGTCCGTCGACCCGGGGGCGTAGCGCATATTGACGTCCCGCATCGTCCACATCTGCATCATGGTCGGCGGGGCCACCACGGCGTCCCCGAGTCCCGCATCGCGGCGGTAGGCGTCGTCCAGGTACAGGGGATTGTCGTCGCCCATCGCCGAGCACCACTGCCACACCTGCGTCCGGCTGACGGGATTAAAGCTGCAGTAGGGGCCGCGGCGGCGACCGGTCAGCAGCGCCAGGTCCATGATCAGTAGGGGGGAACCGAGTAGCCGCCCCAGACGGTGACGTAGTTGTCATCGTAGTGTGAGGCGAGCGCGCTGTGCAGGTCGTCCACCTCCCATTTCGCGGCGCCCTTCGGATTGACGATGGCGTCCAGCGACCTGGGCCGTTCGAGGATGGAAACCTCGTTGCCCCACACCACCATCACCTCGCCGGAGATCCGCGCTGATTCGGGGGAGGCGAGGTAGCCCACCAGTGGCGCGACATTGGCGGGGTCGAACATATGGAAGCTGCCGTCTTCGGGCGGCGCGAACATCTCGGCGGTCTGGCCACCGGCGGTCATGTCGGTGAGGGCGCGCGGCATGATGACATTGCTGGTGATACCATACTTGTCCAGCAGTTGCGCGGCACCCATGGCCATGGCGATGATGCCCGCCTTGGCGGCGGCGTAGTTGGGCTGGCCGGCAGAGCCGTAGATCGCGGCCTCAGAGGAGGTGCTGATCAATCGCCCGTAAACCTCCTCGCCGGACTTGGCCTTGTTGCGCCAGTAGGCGGTGGCGTTGCGCATGTTCACGAAGTGGCCGCGCAGGTGTACGCGCACGACCGAGTCGAACTCGTCGTCGGACATGCCGAAGATGGTCTTGTCGCGGCAGAAGCCGGCGTTGTTGACCATGATGTTGAGGTCGCCGAAAGTTTTCAGCGTGGTATTCATGAGGTTCTCGGCGTCGGTGGAGTCTGCCGCATCCCCCAAAACGGCGATCGCCTCGCCACCCATGCCCACAATCTCTTCCACAGTGGCGTGCGCCGCGTCCTTCGCGTCGGGCCGATCGATGTCGTTGATGACAACGCGCGCGCCCTGGCCGGCGAGCTGAAGGGCCTCTTCGCGGCCCAGGCCGCGGCCCGCACCGGTGATGACGGCGACTTTGCCGGTCAGGTCTCCCATGCTTGTTCTCCTGTCAATTCGATGCCTGGTGGAGCGTCACACGCGCTCGATAATGGTCCCGGTGCCCACGGAAGACCCGCAGCACATGGTGATCAGTGCCGTGGTCTTGTCGGAGCGCTCCAGTTCGTGCAGCGCGGTGGTGATCAGGCGCGCGCCCGTGGAGCCGACGGGGTGTCCCAGCGCGATGGCGCCGCCGTTGACATTGACCTTGTCCATGTCCGCGTTGTAAACGCTGGCCCAGGACAATACGACCGAGGCAAAGGCCTCGTTGATCTCGACGAGATCGATATCGTCCAGTGTCATGCCCGTCTTCTTGAACAGCGCGGCGGTGGCGTCCACCGGGCCGTCGAGCAGGTAGTAGGGATCGGTGCCCACCACGCAGTCGGCAACGATGCGGGCGCGGGGTTTGAGCCCGCGGGCTTTCGCCTCGTCGGCGGTCATCCACAATACGGCGGCGGAGCCGTCGGAAATCTGCGAGGAGTTGCCGGGTGTGTGAATCTGTCCTTCCATCACGGGGTTCAGGCCGGCGAGCCCCTCCATGGTGGTGTCGCGCAGCCCCTGGTCGCGGGTGACTGAGCGGGTCTCGCCCGTGGGCTTGCCGTCCTCGCCCAGGACCGGCGCCTGGACCTCGAAAACCTCGCGGTCGAAGCGGCCCTCTTCCCAGGCACGCTTGGCCCGGGCCTGTGAATTGAAGGCCAGCTCGTCGGCCATTTCGCGGCTGATCCCGCGGTTGTCGGCGATGCGCTGGGCGCTGGAAAACTGGTCGGGCGTGGAATCCCAGGGCCAGTTCTCCGGAACGAAATAGCCGGGGCCGTTGTAGACGTTGGCCCCGAGGCCGACGCGGCTCATCGCCTCCACGCCGGCGGCGATGCCGATATCGACGGAGCCGGAACCCACCATGGCGGATATCACGTGGTTGGCCGTCTGGGCGGAGCCGCACTGGTTGTCGAGGGTGGTGCCGCCGGTGGTGTAGTCCTTGCCCATGGTGAGCCAGGCGTTGCGCGCGATGTTGCCGGCCTGTTCGCCGGCCTGGGTGACACAGCCGGCGGCGAGATAGTCCACATCCGCGTAGTCCAGCCCGGTGCGGTTGAGAATCTCCTGGTAGGACAGGGCCAGTAGTTCGGTGGCGTGGAAATCGTGCAGGTCGCCGACGCCGACCTTGCCGCGGGCGATCGGGGTCCTGACTGCTTCAACGATGACTGCTTCGCGCATGTGCTTTCCTCGTTACTGGGCGGACCCGTGTCGCGGGCCGTCCCGGTCAAATGTGGCGCCACAGTGTACTCGACAGTGGGCGCGGTGCAATGGCGCATTGCGCCAGCTTCGGGCCGGTATTTTGCCGCTTTTGGCGTATTACAGTCAGGTTTCACGCCGGATCGGCGGAGGCTGGTATAAGTGATTGAGCCGGCTGTGGATTGGTGGCGTCGCGGGGCGGCGTGTACCATTAGCCGTCGTTTATTCAGGACAGGATGATCCCGGAGATTCAATCATGAAACAGTATGCATATGACGATGTGGAGGCCTTGCAGGAGCTGGTTTCCGAGGAGTTCGGCCCCTGGAGCGAGGAGCTGGAAATCTCACAGGAGATGATTGGGCAGTTCGCGGAATTGACGGGAGACTTCAACTGGATTCACGTCGACGCGGAGCGCGCCGCGAAGGAGAGTCCCTTCGGCACCACCATCGCCCACGGCTTCCTCACGCTTGTGATGATGCCGAAGATGCGCGGCACCCCGACGTACGAGATCACGGGCTTCAACAGCATCGTCAACTACGGTTCGAACAAGCTGCGCTTCACAGGGCCGGTCCCGGCGGGCAGCAGGCTGCACATGCGCAGCCGCATCAAGGAGGTCAGCGCCTCTCCAAAGGGGACGATCGTGACCCAGGAGCAACACATCCACATCGTCGGCCAGGACGAGCGCCCCGTGCTCATCTACGAACTGGTGATCATCTACCTCTGAGCCACGTTCTGGGGGTCGCCCCGCCCTCGTCTCTGGAGAATGCTATAGTTCCCCGGCGGTCCGACAAGGGCATGACGGGGGTTCGCAATGCTGAAAAAAATACTGCTGGGAGTTCTTGTCCTCGTGCTGGTCGGCGTGGCGCTTCTCTGGCTCCGCGTCGGTCAGCCCATGGTG
>Ga0126341_1000063_pt1 | contig 22309 bp, 21 predicted proteins | sample OrbTmetagenome_FD_97057 | JGI IMG/M metagenome (GOLD analysis project Ga0126341, IMG submission 97057) | Coral microbial communities from Florida Keys, Florida, USA - Orbicella T D metagenome | ecosystem: Host-associated > Invertebrates > Cnidaria > Coral | place: Florida Keys, Florida, USA... | reverse complement strand
ACTTTGTCTGCTCCGGGTCCTGTGACTACCTCCAGGGGGCCGCTTTCGCCTTTGTAATGGGTGTGGACGCGCTCGGCGCGGTACCGCCGATCAAGGAATCCCACGTCGAGATGGATGCCGCCTGGGCGCTTTACGAGTCCATCCTGAAGATCCGCATGGGTCACAGGACCCGGAGCAGACAAAGTCCACATCCTGGGCGTTCTCAATCGAGACCTGCTCGTACAACCGGCCGAGCACCGGGATGATCAGCTCAACCTCGTTACACGCACCTACGTCGGAGACTGAATCGGACTGCTGGTAACCCACTATTGCGATGTCACTCATCGGTCAGCCCTCCAAACCTGTCACCGGCAACTTGCCGATTTGGTCAACGGGCACATCCGGCTCATCGATCGGCTTGAAATACCTGATGTTATCCATGGCGAAATCCCACTCATTCTCGGGCTTCCACACTGCCTGCACACGCTGGCCGATATGCACCTCCTCGTTCACACACTCGCTCATCAGGTGAATGAAGGAGATGTTGGCGCCGTCGGCCACCAGGTTGGCAACGACAAAGGGCGGCTCGATGGGATTGCCGGGTATCGGGATGTGCACGATGGTAAACGACTGCACAGTCGCCTTATCCGATACCTCCACTTCATGCTTTGTCGGCAGACCTGTCGCAGGGCAGGACCCACGCGGCGGCACATATACCGGGGTTCCGGGTCCGGCAGACTGCCCCGTCAGCTTCCCTTGTTTCAGCTGGGTCAGGAAACGGGTCGGCGCGGCGCCTGCAGTAAAGTTGTACTTGAGGTATATCGGCGCTTCGATGCCGGTGATCGGTTCGTTTTCTTCACTCATTTCCTGTCTGTCTCCTACACCAGTTCAAAGCAGCGGATGTCGGTGATAAAACCTTTCGTCTCATCGGCCCACACCGCCTTCACGCGCGCGCCCGTACTGACATCGCTCTCCGCATCGGCGGCCACGCAGTGGATCATCGGGATATCGGCGCCGTCGAGCTTGATCATTGCCCAGGCGAAGGGCTTGTCCATGGGGTGCGCCTCGCGCGGTTCCTTGACCCAGGCGAAGCTCACGACCTCGCCCTCCTGGCCCACATCGACGAACTCGCTCAGTTCTTCCGCAGTATCGGGGTCGTATTCCATGGGCGGCACGATCACGCGACCGTCCGTCGCGCGAATACCGACGATGTTGCGATTGCGTAGCTCGGTCAGGAAGCGACCGACCACGGGACCCGTCGAACGGGTGTAGGTGAAACCAAGCTCGAAGGCCTGGTGCAGGACGTCCGGTTGCGACACGGTCACAGCCCTCCTTGTCAGGGGAGTGGAGTTTGAGGCAGGCCAGTATCGGCGAGCCCCGGGAACCGCTCAATGACACAATGGCTCATCTTCCAGTGACTTTTCAGGTCAACGGCGCCCCCTCGGGTGCATACCCGATCTGGGGGATGACGGCCAGGCGGATAACTCCCAGAGTGTAGTCACCGGTGGTAGAATTCGCCCTCGGCTGCGAGCCCCGGATCACACCGCCCAACGAAGCAGGAGAAGCCCATGTCAATTTCGGCCATCGGATACCTCAGGATCGCCTCCACGGATACGGACGCGTGGATGGCCTTCGGCACCGGGGTCCTGGGCCTGATGGAAGCCCCGCGGGAGGATACCGGCGGCGCACGCTTCCTGCGCATGGACGACCACCCCTTCCGCCTGATGATCGAGCCCGGGGGCGAGGACCGGCTGCTGGCGGCCGGCCTGGAGTTCCCCGACGAGGGCGCCTGGCAATCCACCCTCGACGCCCTGGCGGCCGCGGGCCACGATATAGCCCCCGGCAGCGCTGACGAAGCCGCGCGCCGCTGCGTCGCCGCCTACGCCACGACGCAGGACCCCGCGGGCAACACGCTGGAATTGTACTGGGGCCGACTGCTCGATTACGCGCCCCTGGTATCGCCGGTCGGCGTACCCGGTTTCGTCACCACCTGGAAGTCAACCGGCGACCTGGGCTTCGGCCACGCCGTGTTGCCCGCGCCGAACATCGACGAGACCACAGCCTTTTACACCGATCTCATCGGCACGGGCCTGACAGATATCCTGTCGATACCGGGCATGGAGGGCGCCAAGGTGCACTTCATGCATGCAAACAACCCGCGCCAGCACTCCGTCGCGCTGTTCAGCGGCCCCCATCCGGTCGGCATCGTGCACATGATGGTGGAAGTCGACTCCATGGACGAGGTCGGGCGCGCCATGGACCGTGCCAAGGCAGCGGGCGTACATACCCTCGCGAGCCTGGGGCGCCATATCAATGACAACATGTGCTCCGTGTACCTGCTCGCCCCCGGCGGCGTAGCCGTTGAGTACGGTTACGACGGCCTGCTGATCGACTGGAAGAACCATGTCTGTACCCACAGCTCCGAGGGCGACCTGTGGGGCCACGAGTACGACTTTCCCGGGGTGAACGACTGAGGCGTCACCTCTCCCGCCACCTTGCGCTTCGGCGCGCCTGTCCTAATATCAGGGTGAACCCGCAACCGGCCACGGCGCGGGGCACTCGCCTGCGTCGCGGCCACCCACTGGAGCACGGGGAGACGCGCCATGTCAGAACAGGAACCATCCACCACTGAAGAACAACCCCCCCAGGAGCCGGCGCCCGGCGGCTTCGATCTCGGCACGGTCATCGAACAGGCCAAACAGGTCATCACCGGGCCGGAGGCGTTCTACCGATCGATGGCCAGGGGCGGGGGTCTCAGCGAGCCGCTGATATTCGGCCTGGTCATGGCCGGGATCGCGGGGCTGGTTTTCGGCGTGCTGTCCATCATCGGCCTGACCGGGGCCGGCTTCGCGGGTCTGGGCGCGGTGATCGTCATGCCGATAGGCTGGCTTATCGGCGGCTTCATCGGTGCGGCAATCCTGTTCGTCATCTGGAAACTGATGGGATCGCCGGAGAACTACGAGACCGCGTACCGCTGCGCCGCGTACTCGGCGGCCATCTTCCCGATCGTCATTATTATCGACATCATCCCCTATCTCGGCACCGTGGTGCGCGTCGTCTGGGGCACCTGGCTGATGATCATCGCGAGCGTGGAGGTACACGGTCGCGCGCGCCAGACGGCGATGCTGGTCTTCGGCATACTCGGTGCACTCGGCGTCCTCTCGGGGATCAGCGCCGAACGCGCGACACGGCAGGTCGAGGCGACCATGGAGCGCAGCGCGGAGCAAATCGAACAGCGTATGCAGTCCCTGGAGAACTTCGGCGTTGGCGAGGACGGCGAGGTCGACCCGGAACAGATGGGGCGTGCGCTGGGTGAGTTTATGAAGGGCGTCCAGGAAGCCGCGGAGGAAGCGGAGGCGGCGGCCGAGAAGGAGTAGGGCTACCCGCCCATCTAGCGGGGACGCGCCGTTTTACAGCGCGGCCCGAATGGCACCGACCGAGCCCATCTCCTCCATGGCGCCGTGGAGGCGCTCCAGGGACGACAGGACGTAGTTCACGGGCTGCCAGGCGTCGCCCATCGCCAGGGTGACTGCGGCCCCCACCCAGACATAGGCCGCGTGCCACTGACACTGGTGCCACAGGTCCTCCCGCGACGGTGCGCGGGCGCCGTGAAACTCCAGTCGCTCGCGGTAGTACTCGAGCAGTTCCCGCAGGGCCCAGCGATCGCCAGCCTCCAGGGTACCCGCGAGAAAGTAACCGACGTCGCGCATGGCGGGGCCGCGCCCCACCAACGCCCAGTCCAGGAAACCCGGCTCACCGCCGTCGAGGAACAGGTTGGCGTCGTGTACGTCGCCGTGGATCACCGTGTGCGGGCCGAAGTTCCACAGGCGATGCACCGCGTCGGTCTCCTCCAGGTACAACTCGCCCATGGCAGTGAAAACCGCGGGCATGTTTGCGGCGTGCTGGTCCAGGGCGCTGCCGATCAACCCGACGGCGATGTCGTGCTGCATGGGCGGCTGCAACCAGCCCAGGTCGTCGTCGAAGCGCGGGGTCTCCCAGTATCGCGCATGCAGTTTTGCGAAAGCGTCGAGCACACTGCGCACGTAATCCAGGGAATAGTGATTCGAGGCGTTCTGGAATGAACAGCCGCTGTCCTCCAGGTGTTCCATGAGCATGATGTACTGCTCGCCGCTGTCGTCGCAGTCCGAGAAATAACCCCGCGGTACCCGCACGGGAACCTCCGCCGCCAGCTTGCCGTAGAACAGCGCCTCCCTGCGCCCCATGCCACTGGAGGTGACGAAAGCGCGCTGCAGTTCGTCCGTCGGCGGCAGCTTCACAAACAGGCGATCGGGCAGGTCTGTCGCCGCACCGTACTGCATTTCGATCACCGCGCGCCCCGTGGTGCCCGCGTGTGCGTCGACCACACGGTGACCCGTCACCGGCGCGTTCAGCGCCTCTGCGAGCCACCCGCTCGTGATGGACTCCAGGTCCCCGGGTATCGGCATGGCGTGGTCTCCGTCGTCCTCGTCCGGTATCGCTCTGCCCCGGGGCTAGCGCACTTCCACAGTGACCGGGATCCACCGGTTGAGTATGTAGCGCAGGGTGCCGTTGTTCTGCATGGTGCGCAGGGCGCGGTTCAGCTCCAGGACCAGCACATCGTTGCCCTTCTTCACCGCCCAGGCCAGCTTCTCGTTGGTCAGCGGGGAATAGAGGCTGATCAGGTCGCTGTTGTCCGTGTTCTTGGCCAGCTCCCAGCTAGTGGGCGCGTCGTGTATGTAGAGGTCGATGACGTCCGCGCGCAGCCCCGCGAACGCGGCTTCGGCGTCCTCGAAAAACTTGAGTTCGGCCTCGCTCAGCTCGGCCTCGGCAAAGGCGGCGCCGGTGGTGCCGGGCTCAACGCCGATCCGCACCCCTTCCCTGTAGACCGACCAGGGCTGGGCAAACTGCGCGACCTTGTCGCGATGCATGATAGCCATCTGTCCTATGGCCATGTACGGCTCGGTGAATGTCACCAGCTCCGCGCGCTCGTCAGTGACACTGAATCCCGACATGATGACGTCGATCTCCCCCGCCTGCAGGGCCGGGAGAAGCTTCTCGAAGGGCAGCTCCACCGCGATCATATCGCGATTGAGTATCTTGCCTACCGCGCGCATGTTGTCCGGCTCAATCCCGACGATGCGGTCATCCTGGCGATAGACCAGCGGCGGGTAGTCAGCAGAGAGACCGACCCGCAGGCCCTCCGCGAACACGTTGGCGCTGACTGTGAACAGGACGGCGAGCAGGAGCTTGCGGAGCATGGCGGTTTCCCCCGGGGAGGCGCGGCGGCATTAAACGTGACGGCCCGACAATGTACCATTGCCCGACACTGACAGGGAAGCGGGAGGCACCGACTGACATGCAACTGGATTTCAAGGGCAGGACCGCGCTGGTGACCGGCTCGGTCCGCAACACCGGTCGCGTTATCGCCGCGGCGCTCGCCGCCGCCGGCGCGGCGGTCATCCTGCACGACAACGAGGCGGCCGGGGACACGACGGACGCGTTGACGGCCGAGCTGGGGGCCGCGGGTGCGGTGTGCGGCAATATAGCGACGGAGGCCGGCTGCGCGGCCGTCCTGGGGCAACTGGGTGAACTCGGCCGGCCCGTGGACATACTGGTCAACAACTACGGCACGGCAGCCCCGGGGCGCTGGGACTCGGTCTCCACCCCGGACTGGCTCGACATGTACGAGAAGAACGTACTCAGCGCGGCGCGCCTGGCACAGGGCCTGGTCCCCGGTATGCGCAAGCGGGGCTGGGGCCGCGTCCTGAACCTGGGCACCATCGGCTCCCACCGACCCGGCCACCGCATGCCGCACTACTACAGCGCGAAAGGCGCGCTGGCCACTATGGGCGTCAGCCTCGCCCAGGAGCTGAGCGGCAGCGGCATTACCGTCAACACCGTATCGCCGGGCCTGATCCATACACCGGACCTGGAGGCCGGCTACCGCGCCCGGGCTGCAAAAAAGGGCTGGGGGGACGATTGGGACGATATCCTGCGACATATCGTCGAGGAGGATTTTCCCAATCCCTGCGGCCGTCTCGCCACGCGGGAGGAAGTGGCCGACCTCGTCGTGTTCCTGTGCAGCGACAGGGCGGGATTCATCAACGGCCAGAACATACGCATCGACGGCGGTGCTATCGCCTACGTGTAGCGTCGCCAATCTTGACCGCCGCATTACCCTTTGCCATGCTCACTGGGCCCCCGCGGGGGCCCACACAGTGACTATCGAGGTGACCCATGAACAAAGCCCTGTCCGCCCTGCTCCTGACCCTCGTCGCGAGCCTCGCCTTCCCGGCGCTCGCCGACGAATACGACGACGCCATCAGCTCCTTCCGCACCGCCGGTGAGAGCGGAGCCTATTTTGACAGCAGCTACGGCTACGCGGTCTTCCCCACTATCGGCAAGGGGGGCATCGGAATCGGCGGGGCCCACGGCAGCGGCAAGGTCTACGCGCAGGGCAAGCCCATCGGCACTTCCAAGATGACCCAGGTCACCGTGGGGTTCCAGCTCGGCGGCCAGGCTTACAGCCAGATCATCTTCTTCGAATCGGAGGACGCGCTGAACAACTTCACCTCGGGCAACTTCGAGTTCGGCGCCCAGGCCACCGCGGTGGCCATCACCGCGGGCGTATCGGCGGAGGCCAGCACCGGCGGCGGCGCCGCAGCCGGGGCCAGCGGCGGTAAAAATGACGCCACTACCACCTCGGCAGGCTACCGCAAGGGTATGGCGATATTCACCGTGGCCAAGGGCGGCCTGATGTACGAGGCCTCTCTCGGCGGACAGAAGTACAGCTACGAAGCGCTCTAGGCTGTTTATCAGACGCTCTGGGCTGTTTATCAAACGCTCTGGGCAGCCCCCAGCACTTCGACGCGACCGCTGTCGCCGTCGACCCGAACCCGGTCGCCCGTGTTCAGCACACGCGTGCCCTGGCGGCTGTTGACCACGCAGGGCAGGCCGTACTCCCGGGCGATAACGGCGCCGTGGGACACCGCGCTGCCAAGGTCTGTCACCAGCGCACCGATCAGGCTGAAATATGGCGTCCAGCCGATGTCGGTGATGGGCGTGACGAGAATCTCTCCCGCCTGCAGTGAGGCGGCCTCCTCCAGGGTGCGGGCGACGCGCACGATGCCCTCGGCGACGCCGCTCGACGCGGGGCGACCGACCAGCACACCGTCCTCCAGTTGCACGGGCTCAGGCTCGAGCGGACGCGGCTGACCCACGCAAATCTCCGGAAAGCCGATGCGCTGCTGGAAATCGAGGGACTCCCGTCGAGCCCGCGCGCGGATCACCCCCTCCTGCGCAGGTGCCGCGATAAACGCCGGCAACTCGTCGACGGCAAAGAAATTCACGAGGTCCGGGTCGGGCAGCGCGCCCTCCCGATGCAGGAGTTCGCCGAGGTGGCGAAACGCGCGCTTGAACCGGTGCGCCACTTCCACGAGACGGGACTTGGTATGCTCGCGACGTCGCACGGCGTCGTGCGCCTTCGGCAGTATCCAGCGCAGGCCGCGATCCAGCGAGTCCCAGTCGATCTCGTGGCTCTCGTGCGCCCGCGGTGCGCCCGTCTCCAGCCTGCCGCGCAACGCCGCCTGCATGCTCTGCACCAGCGGCAGGGGGTCGTCCGCCCAGGCGGGGTCGCGCATGCACAGCTCCCGGTAGCCGCGGTGCCCGTGATCCGTCATGAAGGCATCGAAGGACGCACCCAGTTCGGGCTCCGCGCGCAGCCAGTCGATGGCCTCGGGCGCGGACGCCGTGCCAAAGGCCGCAGCGGCATCCGGATGCGCGGCAATGCGCGCGACGAGGCCGTCCAGTTCCTCCAGCATCACGGCGCTCTCCACACCGCTGGCCCCGGCCAGCAGTTTTACCGTCTCGCCCTGTTCCTCGCCGGTGCTGTCATTGGAGCGTCCCGACACCATGTTCTCCACCACCGCGGAGAGAAAGCCCGACAGCGCAGACGACTGGATATGCACCGCCATGGCGTGCTCGTAAAAGTAAAGGCGTTCGGCAATGCCGTCCCACATCGCGGCTCCACTGTCCCGTTCGGGAATTGCAAACGCATCCAACTCCCGGTCGAAGCGTTCCACTACCCCCGGTGCGGTGAGCGCGTAGCGAAACAGGCGTCCGGTATTGATCACGCGGCGCCACAGCGGCAGCGGGGGAAGTGGCTTCAGCTCCGGTACGATACGGCCGCAAAGAGTCTGGGCGGTTTGCTCAGGCGTCGATCCCAGTACGCCCGCGGACATCACGATATTGCCCGTGAGATTGAGAAACAGGTGGCCGTAGGCCCACGCAGTCACCTGCCACCGGGGTTCGATATGCGGTCGCGCGCCGACGCTGACCTGCATGTGCTGCAGGCCGTAGTCGATGCACCAGCCGGTGAAGGAGCCGGTGAGCGGGCAGACAGCGCCCGGCATCATCTCGCTGACATTGCTGATGGTCAGGACATCGTCCGGGCGCGGCAGCGGCGTATCGAACTCGTTGAGGTCGGCGGGCAGCGTGGTCACCGGGCGCGCCTGGAGCCAGAAGAGCTGTCCGCTTTCGTCGATCGCCCATTCCAGGTCCAGGGGCTCTCCCTCACGGCTCGCCGCCTCCCTGGCTTCGCGCGCAATCCGCGCGATGTCGGTGTCGTCCAACACCGCGTTCGCGGCGGCCAGTTCCCGCCCCAGGACGTTTCCATCGCGATCGACCCTGTAATGATCCGGGGTCGCCTCGCCGCTCACCAGCGCCTCCCCAAGGCCTGTGATCGCGTCGATGACGAGCACGTCGCGGCGCGCGCTCACAGGGTCGGCCGTAAATACCACCCCCGCGCAGCGCGCCCGCACCATGACCTGGACGACGACATTCATCGGCACCTCGTCGGGGCCCGCCTGCTCGGCGCGGTAGCTCGTCGCGCGCGCACTGTCCGCAGAGGCAGCACAGTGATCGATGGCATCGCGCAGTGCCTGTCGACCGCGCACGTTCAACAGGGTGTCGTACTGTCCCGCGAAGGAGGCGTCGGCGCCGTCCTCCCCCAGTGCCGACGAACGGACCGCGACCTCGCCCGCGCCGAGCCCCTCGTACCGGGAGTCGAGGTCGGCGGGGTACTCGCCGCCGCGCGCGCCGACGATGACGAAGGCGGGCGGCACCGCCAGGCCCATGCCCTGCAGGCGCGACAGGCCCCAGGCCTTACCGCCGACCCGTGGATCGCATACTTCGTCGAGAGAGAGAATGTGGGGGGCAGACACGCCCCGGGGGACCGCCTCAGCCAATGCCGAGTGCCTTGGCCTCGCGTTCCAGGAGGCTGTCCACCGCGGGAACGGCCTTCACCCGGTCGATGAACGCCCGCACCCTCGGCCATTTGTCCGCGTCCACCTCGTAGCCCGCGTAACCGGCGTTGAAGAATGGACTGACCAAACCCAGGTCCGCGATGGTGAACTCGCCGAACAGGAACCCCTCCTCGGGCACTTCAGTCTCCAGGTAATCCAGCACCGGGGGCAGATCCTTGTCAATAATCCTGCCCACCAGTTCCTCGTCCGGTTCCTGCTTGAAGGCGAAGGGGCGCATAAAGCGCTGGAAGAAGATGCCCGCGGCGAGTTCAGCCACCTTGTTGGCGCCGTAGTTTTCAAACCAGCGGGCGCGGGCTCTCTGTTCGGGATCGGCGGGGTACAGGGGCACGTCCGGGTAGGTGTCTTCGAGGTACTCGCAGATCACCGTGGAATCCGGGACGACGAAATCACCGTCCTGTAGGCAGGGAATCTTGCCCAGCGGGCTGATCTTCCGGTACTCGTCGTCCTTCGTGAAGGGCATCTGGGGTACCTGTTCAAACTCGATGCCCTTGAGGTCGAGCGCGACCAGTACCTTGCGCACGAAGGGAGAGCCGTGTACGCCGTGAATCTTGATCATGGGTGTCTCCGGGTTGTCAGGATGTGGTTGAAGGGGGTCAGTCCGGGGTGTCAGTTCAGGGTGTCGATCCATTCGGCAACCGCGCGCCCGATCTCCGCGGGGGAATCCTCCTGCAGGAAATGCGCGCCGGGAACGGTCACCTCGACCTGGTTGGGCCAGCTGCGGCAGTACTCGCGCTGGGGGCCGACGAGGATGGAACCCGGCTCGGCATTGACGAACAGCTTGGGTAGGTCATCCGTGGTTTCCAGCCACTGCCCGTAGGCCTCGACCAGTTCCACCATGTGGGCGGGCTCGCCGTCGATGGGTATCTGGCGCGGCCAGTTGAGTGTCGGCTGGCGGTCCTCGGGCGTGGAAAACGGCGCCCGGTAGTGTTCCATCTCCTCCTCCGTGAGCCCCCTGAGTACGGCGCTGGGCAGTACCGCCTCGACAAACATGTTGCGCTCCAGAACGAGATCCTCACCCTTCTCGGAGCGAAAGCCCTGGAAAATGCCTCGCGCCCCCTCGGGCCAGTCCTCCCAGGACACCGGTTTCACAATGGCCTCCATGTAGGCGATGCCGCGGATAGCATCCGCGTGTTCCTTCGCCCAGTGAAAGCCGAGGCCACTGCCCCAGTCGTGGATGACCAGGGTGACATTGCGATCGGCACCGATTGCCTCCAGCAGTCCCGAGAGATACTGGTAGGCCACCAGGAAGCTGTAGCGATCCGGACCGTCGCTTGCCGGCAGTTTTTCCGAGTCACCCTGGCCGATCAGGTCCGGGACGATGACCCTGCCCCTGCCCTCCAGTTCAGGGACCACGTTGCGCCAGAGATAGGAGGACGTGGGATTACCGTGCAGCAACACGATAGGATCGCCGGCGCCCTCCTCGACATAGGCTATGCGCTTGCCCAGCACATCCCGAAACTTTTTCTCGTAGGGCATGGCGGCGGAAATCATGGCGGCTCCTTGTGCGACTGCCAATGGGGCTTGTCGTGTGGCGGCTTGCTCGCGGGCCCCGCACAGCGGAGTCCGAATTTCGCGAAAGCTCACGATAATGGCCAATAAGAGTGGCGATCACAAGTGCCCGGCGGCAGATTTTTGACTCGCAGGTCAACTTATGCTGCACTGCAACGCGAGCCGCCCGGTCACGTGTCCGGCGGCCACTCCCCCCACCAGGAACCACGACTGCCTATGCGAAAGATCACGGCGCTGGAAAAGTGGGCCTACGCCATCGGCAACATGCCCTACTCGGTGAAGGACGCCGCCTTCATCAACTTCGTCGTGTTCTACTACACCCAGGTGCAGGGGCTGAGCGGCTCGCTAGCGGGACTGGCCGCCTTTATCGCCCTGTCCTGGGACGCGGTCACGGACCCGATCGTCGGCTCCTGGTCCGATACCTACCACTCGCGGTGGGGCCGGCGCCACCCGCTGATTCTTGTTGGGGGCCTCGGCACCGCGGTGATGTTCCTCGCCCTGTTCGCGCCACCGGCGGGCCTCTCAGAAATGGGGACCTTCGCCTGGCTGACGGGCGTGGCGATTGTGCTGCGCACGTTTCTCACCATTAATTTCATTCCCTTCCAGGCCATGGGGGCCGAGCTGTCGCCGGACTACGACGAGCGCACCGTCATCGCCAAGGCGAGGGTCGCCATGGGCTGGCTGGCGGGCATGTTCATGCCGGCCATCGCGCTGTATTTTATTTTCCAGCCCGGCGCCGAGGGCGATGGGCGACTCGTGGCGGAAAACTACAAGGCCTACGGCGTTCTCTCCACGGTGCTCGCCGCCGCCGCGACCCTGTTCTGTGTCTGGGGTACGCGCACCGTCATCTCGCGACTACCCCCGGGCTCCGGCGAAGCCGGTGGGCTGGGTATCGGGAAGACGATAAACGACTTCCGCGTGGCACTGGCCAATCGCAATTTCCGCATCACCATCGGCACTAACCTGGCCTTCGGCATGGCAGTGGGCGTCTACTCGACCCTGGGACTCTACCTGGGCACCTATTTCTGGGAGTTCAGCAGCACGCAGCTTGCCGGGATGGTCGTGCCCACGGCACTCGCGACACTGCTGGCCTTCGCCGTACTGGGCAGGATCGGCGAGCGCTACGACAAGCCGACCCTGGTCTGGGTGTGCTGCCTGAGCATCGCCATCAACACGTTCTGGCTGGTGGGCGCGCGCCTGCTCGGGTGGCTGCCGGAGAACGGCCACCCGGTAATCTACCCGCTGTTCCTGCTGAACACCTTGCTGGCGGTGTTCACCATCGTCTGCCTGCAGGCGGTGGGCGCCTCGCTGACGGCGGACATCCTCGACGAAAACGAACTGGCGACCGGACGGCGCCAGGAAGGCGTGTTCTTTGCCGCCGGCACATTCATCCTGAAAGCGACCACCGGCGTCGGCACCATGGTCGCCGGGATCATCGTCGACTCCGCAGGCATCCAGCCGGGCGTCGAGCCGGGCGAGGTCCCGCAGCAGGCACTGACCCTGCTGGGCACGTTCCAGCTCGCAGTCATCGGTTCCCTGGCGATAATCGCCTTCCTTTTCGCACTGCGTATACGCCTGAGTCGCGAGGATCACGCACGCATCCGCGAGCAACTGGCGGTGCGTGCTGCGGCTGGTTGAGCCGGGCGCCACCGATTCCGGTCAGCGAATCGCCACCGGGTTGATAATCATCTGCACCGCCCCGCGCACCTTCGCCTGGCCCAGCACGAAGAGAAACTCGTGCACACCGTCGCGCACCAGCGGGCCGGTGTTCATGGTTTCGAGTATGTATATGCCGTGATCCACCAGCAGGATGACGTGGCCCTGGAACGGCCGCGTGGGGTGTTGGGGCGGCATGACGTCGAGACCCCAGGTATCGGCGCCCACGGCGACAACGTTCCTGCTCGCCAGGTAGTTGGCCACCTCCTCGCTCTGCCCGGGCTCCGCAGAGACCCAGGCCTGCGGATCCGACTGCAGCTTGGCGTCGGTCCACCCCGTGTGGAACAAGACCACGTCGCCCTCGCGGATCGGCGTACCCTGCTTCTTCTCCACCGCCTTGACGTCCTCCACAGTGAAATACTGTCCGGCCTCGAGGTGTTCCACCCCCTTGTGCGCCGCCATGTCCAGCACCACCCCGCGTGCCACGATGGGTGGTACCCCGTGGGTCCCCAGCTTGGTCATCCCCGTGTACTGGGAAATGTCCTTCGAATCCAGGCAGTTGTAGTGCAGGCCGTCCGCGTCGCCGATATGGCCGAGCCCATCCAGCTGTGAGCCGATGCCGAACCAGCCCACGAACACGTCGTCGTTGTAGATGGCGTTCGGAAACGCCGCCCGACCCTGCTGCTGTCCGGGCTGCACGACGTGCAGGCTCATCTGCCGCGGTGCGAACGCGGGGGTGGTACTGTCGATGGTGATACCGAGCGAGTAGGTCTTGCCTGTCGTTACGAGCTTGCTCGCGGCGAGCACCGACTCTGGCGTGACCAGGTTGGCGTTGCCGATCTCGTCGTCGGCCCCCCAGCGCGATGGTTCGCAGTCCCCGGCCCATCCGGGGAGGGTTACCAGCAGGGCGGCGATCATCAAGGGCCCCGCCATCAGTGTGCGCAGCATGCCGGTTTCTCCTGTGCGTGGTTCAGAGGCCTAACTATAGACCAGCGCCCGGGGCTGTCATCATGAAACGCAACAGTTCCATCTGGTCGTTGAAGCGCCATTCGTAGTTCTCGAAACTCGAGGGGGCCAGGAAAAACGCGTCACGCACCTCCCAGCGAGGGGGCGGGTCGATCTCCCCCGAAACCCCTGCACCGTCACAGCGGTACAGGTGGAACCCCGTACTGAACACGTGCATCAACCTGCGCGGCTCAAGGGCGAGGCCGGTTTCCTCCCAGGTCTCCCGGTGGGCGGTGCACTGTGCGCTCTCCCCGGGCAGGCTGAGTCCGCCGGGCAGACTCACCTTGCCGTTCATGCCCTGCACCAGCAGCAGGCCGCCATCGCGGACCGCGAAGCAGCCGGCGCTGGGCGCGTCGTCGCCGTCCCCGGCATAGGGGCAGTTCGGCGGGCCCTCACCACAACCGCCCAGTACCGGCAGCACCAGTAGCGGCAGCAGGGCCACGCATCGCCAGGCCCGTGTCACAACGCCCTTCAGCTCCCCGCCTCCCGCTCGCGCCAGATCGCGACGCCCTGGGCATTGAGCCGCACATCGAAGTCCAGCCAGCGCTCGAGGTCCGCCCGTTCCGCCGAGGGTGTGAACGCGCGCAGGCGTTCCAGCGTATAGGCACCGATCGCCCCCTCGAGATCTCCCTCACCGCGGGTGGCGATCTCCCGGTAGGCGTCCACCTGCTCCGCCAGCCGACGGGAGTGTTCCGCGCCGTACTGCACCGCGCCGTAGTGGGTCAGGTACATGCGGCGCGGCCCGTAACTGCCGAGCAGTTCCAGTGAGCGGTGGTACGCCGCGGGGTCGAACTGGGTGGGCGTCGTCGAGGGCAGCAGGTAGTCCCCCTCGGGGAAGCGGAACCAGGGGTAGCAGATGCCGAACATGTCGCCGGAAAACCACCCCGCGCTGGTCTCGTCCCACACGCAAAAATGGTGGCGGGCATGGCCCTCCGTATGACGGAATTCCAGGCGGCGCGACCCCAGCGCGACACTGTCGCCGTCGCCGATCTCGTCAATCCGCTCAACGGCCACGGGGCAGACCTCCCCGTAGAGTTCACGGAACAGGGCCTCGCCGTACACCGCTGTCGACCCTGCCACCAGTTTCTCGGGGTCCGCCATGTGCCGCGCGCCGCGCGGGTGCACAAGGAGTCGCGCGGCGGGAAACAACTGCATCATGCGCCCGGCGCCGCCGGCGTGGTCGAGGTGCACATGCGTCGGGATAACATAGCGCACCTGCTCGGGCCCGATGTCACGCTCCCGAAGCACCGCCAGCAGATTGGCGACGCTGTGATTGGTGCCGGTCTCGACAACGGCGTATTCCCCGCCGGACTCCACCAGGTAAAAACACGCCATGCCGGGCTCGACATAGCTGGCGTCGATACAGGTAACGCCGTCCCCGAGGTCCCGGGCGATGGGCAGTGTTTCGCCGCCGGTCACGCTGGCCGTCTCAGCGCCGGATCGCCGAGGTGACTTCCAGCAGCACGGGCTGGCCGACACGCTGTGTAATGATTTCCTTGAGTTCGTCCACCTGTGCCGTTTTGAGGGGCCTCCCGGAACTCAGCACCATGCGCACGATATAGGGGTCCCCGAGCTTGAGGGTAATCTGGCCGATGTGCACTTCCTCGCCGTCCAGCATCATTTCGCCCCGCGGCACGTGCTCGAGGATGCGGTCCCGCTCCACCAGGTGGTAGAAGGACAGGGTCAGGGGAGCGCTGATTACCAGCATGACCAACAGGGCCACACCCATGCCCTTGCGCGCCCTGCGAAAAGGCGCGAAACCCAGGAACAGGAAGGTCGCGCTGGCGGCCAGTGCGATACCCACCAGGTTGGTAATCAGGAGCAGGGTGGCGCCCCAGGCCATGCTCCAGTCACCCCAACCCAGCCCGATGCCCGCGACCGACAGCGGCGGTACGAGAGCTACCGCGATGGCGACGCCTGCGAGGCTCTTGGCGATTTCCTCCTTCGCGTTGGCGTAGGCGCCGGCGACGCCCGAGACGACGGCCACCAGCAGGTCCAGCAATGTCGGCGACATACGCGATTTCATTTCGATGGTCGGCGTCTCCAGCGGCATGGCCCAGGCCATGAGCACACCGCAGGCGAGACCCCAGGCGACACCCACACCCAGGGTCCGCAGGGACGTCCGGATCAATACCTCTTCGGTTCGCGCCATACCCATCGCCAGTGAAATGATCGGCGACATCAGCGGGGCCAGGATCATCGCGCCGATGATGACCGGGGCGGAGTTGGCGTAGAGGCCACCGAGGGCCAGGACCACACTGAGTACCATCAGCATCTGGAAGGACGAAGTCGCTGTCGCGTTGTCGCGCAGCGATACGAAGAGCTCCCGGTACTCTTCCTCCGTGGCGTGGTCGAACATGGGCAGCGGCTTGTCGACGAGGGCCCTCGCGGCCTCCTCCACAGGCACCTGGTTGAGCCGCACGGTCTCCTTGCCCACCGCCTGGCCCTCCTCCCCGCGCAGTGCGAGGGCCGGCCCGGGCAGTATACGGATGCGCTCCTCCTGCACGCAGAGTTCGATTTCCGACGCGTGCACGGGCTTGCCGTCCAACAGGTACTCGGCGCCCTTCGGCGCGGAAATGTGCAATCGGTTGGTCTGCACCAGACTGAGGGAGTGGGGCAGTCGCGACAGGCTGATCTTCTTCGGCCACAACAGGCGCAGAATGAATACCAGGTAACTGAAAACACTGCGCGGTGCGAGCGCCAGCGCCGAGAGGCGCCCGTCCGCAATACCCAGTTCATCGGAAAACACGCGGGTGACCAGTTTGCTCTGGGTCTGGCCCAGCACCACCATTCCCAGGGCCGCCATGTCGATAGTGCGGTCCTTGCCGGTGGTGAGCTTGTAAGGTGCCAGCCGCATCTTGCCCAGGCCCTTGAGAGCCCCGAGGAACAGGTTGCCGTCGGTCTGCGGGCGGTTGATGTCCTGCGGCCGCATGCCCATGACCCTGCCGATGACCACGGAGTTGAAAACCAGCTCGCCGTTGCAGGTAAGGACATCCGCGCGCACCTCGGGGGCGTCGGCGTAGTGGCGGAGCATATCCTCGAGGGTTCCCTTCACGCCCAGCGCCGCCATCGCCTGGGACGCATCCGGGTGCGGCAGCACACCGACAACCCACTGGCGCTCCGGCGCACTCACGGCGATATCGCGGATTCTTTCATCCCCGACACAGAGCAACAGCCGGGACCCGGCCGGCACGGTTTCCCTGTCCGCCCAGGGGACCGCCGTCGCACCGATCGCGGCCAGCCCCTCCGTCGCAGCGGCGGTGTCGAACTGGTCGTCGTGTACCAGGTATATCGGTTTGGGCTGATCAGTTTCCTCGGGCAACGTGGGGACTCCCTGGCAAGGATCGGTTCACTGTAACCCGCGCGCCGGCGCGTCCACAACCGCGCGCAACTAGCCCGCGTTGGCCACGAAACCCCCGTCGAGGACCAGCGTATGGCCCGTGACCCAGGCGGAGGCACGGGAGCAAAGATAGATCGCGGTACCTGCCGCATCTTCCGCGCTCCCGAGACGGCGCCGCGGGATACCCTGGGCCATCTCCTCCTCGAAGGGCAGCAGGTGGGCCGTCATCTTGCTGGGGAAAAACCCCGGGGCAATGGCGTTCACGTTGATACCCTGGGGCGCGAGGTCAGCCCCCAGGTGGCGCGTAAGCTGGTGCACCGCCGCTTTGCTCGCCGAGTAGGCGTAATTGTTCATGTGCGGATGCGTAATGCCGTTGATCGAGCCGATGTTGATGACCCGTGCGGGGTCCTCGGCGCTACCCGCGGCTCGGAGCTGTGGCAGGAATTGCTGGGTCAGGAAAAACATGGACTTGACGTTGAGGTCCATGGTCTTGTCCCAGCCATTTTCGGGAAACTCATCGATATCGGCTCCCCAGGTGGCGCCGGCGTTGTTGACGAGAACGTGCACCTCGCTCTCCTGCGCGGTCACCGCCGCGGCGAACGCGGCGACACCGTCGTTGTCGGACAGGTCCGAGGGAATGCCGACACACTCGCCCAGGGCCGACAGCTCCGCCTCGGTCTTGCGCAGCTCCTCCTCCTTGCGCGAGGTGATGTAGACCTTCGCGCCGTGCTCGACGAAACCCCGTGCGATCATCGCGCCGATTCCCCGGGAACCGCCGGTTACCACCGCCACCTTGCCGCTCACATCAAACAGGTTCTGCATGATTCTATTTTCCTTTATTGAAGTCAGTTGTCGAATTCGAGGTTACCGCGCTGCCGGAACTCCGAGGGCGCGCAGCCACACCAGGACTTGAAGGCGTTGGAGAAGGAGGCCTGGTCCGAGTAACCCAGCAGGAGCGCAATCTCCGTAATCGCCAGCCGGGGATCGTCGAGATAGCGCCGCGACTGTTCCTCGCGCACGTCCTGGAGCATGCGCTTGAAGCTCGAGCCCAGGTCGCTCAGGCGGCGTTGCAGGGTGCGGCGGGAAATGCCGAGATCCGTCGCCAGGCTGTCGATCGTCAATGCGCCCCCCGGCAATGCCCGGCGTATCGCGGCGCGGGTATCGCGCAGGAAGGGGGCCTCGTCCGCACTGTCGGAAAACACCTGGGCGGGCACCGCGCAGAAGTCGCTGCCCAGCTCGAAGCCCAGCCCGATCAGCGGGTAGCGCACAGCGTCCCGGGGGAAATACAGGCAGCTCAGTTCACAGCCGAACTTGAGATTGGAACCGAAGGCGCGCTTCAGTCCCCGGGTGTCCTGCGGCGCGGGATACGCGAACTCGGCCGCCCTCACGGGCACCGGCAGCGCGCTGATGGCGTTGATGATGTCGAAGGCGGATTTCAGCATCTCGTCGTGCAGGGGCCGCCAGCCGGCGGTGCGCTCATCGAGGGGGTGCCACTCGAGGCGAATGTTGTCACCCTCCGCATTGATCAGGATGCGCCCCCCGTCGCCGCGCAGCCGGGTGGTGCTGGGGATAACGTTGAAATACTCCTTGAGGTTGCGGCATATCGTCGTCATGTAAAGGTGCAGGTTAATGCCGCTGAAGTACATGATGTGGCCCACGTGAAGCCCGAGATCCGGGTCGCCGCTGCGCTCCGCGGCGAGCCGGTATAGCGAGAGGTAACTCGCCAGCGGTATGCGCTCGCCCGGTATCTGCAGGAGTTCGGCGGATATCCCCGCGTCCTGCAGCAGCGCTCCCGTATCGACTCCCAGCGCCGCGGCAGCCTGCACCACCGCCTTCGGGCAGAGGTTGTAGACGCTGCCGCCCGCTCCCTCGCTCATCCGCTGCCTGCGGTCGCGGCCAGTGCGCGCAGTACGACACGCCGCGTCTCGGCGGGGTCGATTACCGCGTCTATTTCCAGGTAGGAGGCGGCCTCGGACGCCTTGCCCACCTCGTACATGCGCGCCACCAGCTGCTCGAACAGCTGCTCCCGCGCCGCGGGATCCTCTTCCGCTTCAAGCTCCTTGCGGTAACCCAGGCGCACGGCCCCCTCCAGCCCCATGCCACCGAACTCCCCGGTGGGCCAGGCCGCGGCATAAACCGGGCTGACAAAGCTGCCGCCGGTCATCGCCATCGCACCGAGACCGTAACCCTTGCGCAGGAAAATGGCGATGACAGGCACCTGCATGCGCGCGCCGGCGAGGAACAGGTTCGACATGCGCCTTACCGCGCCCTGCACCTCGCTGTCGGGGCCCACCATAAATCCCGGCGTATCCGTCAGCGACAACACCGGCAGTCCCAGGGCGTCACAGATTCCGATAAAGCGCGCCGCCTTCTCCGCCGCCTCGGCGTCGACCGCACCGCCCATCTGCTGGCAGTCATTGGCGAGGAGCGCGAAGGGCTTGCCCTCGATGCGCAGGAATCCGGTGATAACAGCGCGCCCGTAGATGCGCTGCAGCTCGAGGAAGCTCCCGGTGTCGGCGATCGTCTCGATGATACGACGCACGGGATAGCCCCAGCGGCGATCCTCGGGTATGGCGTCGCGCAGGCTCTCCTGCGGCGCGGCGTCCCAGTCGTCGAGCGGCCCCTGGAAGTAGGACAGCAGCTGCCTGGCCAGGTCGGTGGCGTGGGCCTCGTCATCGGCGACGATATCCACCACGCCGTTCTTTTCCTGCACGTCGATCGGGCCGATGTCGGTCGGCTCAAAGACTCCCAGGCCGCCGCCCTCGATCATTGCCGGCCCCGCCATGCCGATCCAGGAGCTGCGCGTGGCAATGGTGAAATCGGCGCAGCCGAACAGTGCCGCGTTGCCGGCGAAGCAGTAGCCGTTGTTCACCGCGATCCGCGGCACCCTGCCACTGAGGGCGGCCCATGTGGCGAAGGATAAGATATTGAGACCGGCGATCTGCGTGGTGACGTCGGTATCGCCCGGGCGCCCGCCGCCGCCTTCCGTGTACATGACGACAGGGAGCGACAGCTCCCCGGCCAGTTCACACATGCGATCGAGTTTCTTGTGGTGGAAGAAGCCCTGCGTGCCGGCGAGCACGGAGTAATCGTTGACGATAATCGCCGCCCTGCCCCGGACGGGGCCTACCAGGCCTGCATTGATCGTACAGGTACCGGTGATGATGCCGTCCGCGGCGGTGCTGGTCTGCAGGTCCTCGTACTCGCGGCGGCTGCGCTGGGCCGCCACCGCGAGCTGGCCGTACTCCTGGAAACTCTCCTCGTCCACCAGGTCGTCGACGTTCTCGCGTGCCGTCCGGTAGCCGCGGGCGTGGCGCTTGTCGCGGGCGACGGTGCGCTCCTCGTCGCGGGTGCGCCCGGCGCGCTCGCGCCAGGCGAGGTACTCGGGCCTGTCTTCACCGTTCACCGGCAAACCTCCAGAGCGTCAGGAACGGGACACTATAACGCAGGACGGGCCGGCGCGGTCAGTCGCCGTCGGCCTGCCGCTTGCCGCGTGACTGGACACCCGCGCGCCGCTCGCCGATCGTACCGCCGGACACCCGGGCGTTGACCGGGGCCATCACGTTGCGCTCCATGACCAGACCGGAACCCAGGTCCATTTCCAGGCCGTCGTTGACCATCTGCTTGTAGATGCGCACCGTCTCCGGCACGCAGCCGACGATGTCCCGGGCGACCTGCCGGCACTCGTCCAGCAACTCATCGGCGGGCACCACACGGCTGACCAGGCCCCAGTCGGCGGCCTGCCCGGCAGCGATGAAATTGCCTGTGAAATGGGCCTCCCGCGCACGGCTGGGCCCGATGATGCGGGCCAGTTTCTGGGACAGGCCCCAGCCCGGCGCCAGCCCCACCCGCGCGTGGGTGTCGGCGAACTTCGCGCCCTCGGCAGCGATGAGGATGTCGCCCATCAGGGCGAGCTCGAATCCCCCGGTGGCGGCGACACCATTGACGCCGATTACGATCGGTCGGTCGAAGGCCGCCATCGCGGCGGTGATGTCGTGCTCACCGTGGATTGAGTAGACGTTCAGGCCGTCCTCGCTGTCGGCCATGGCCTTGAGATCCAGTCCGGCGCAGAAGGCCGTGCCGGCCCCGGTGAGGATGACGGCGCGCACGGACCGGTCTGCCTGCAATTCCCTGAATGCCCGGCAGAGGTCGACAAGCAGTTGTGGCGAAAGGGCGTTGCGCGCCTCCGGCCGGTTCAGGGTCAACACCGCGTAGCCGTCGGCGCGCTCCAGGAGCAATTCAGCTTCCGCCATGGCCCAGCCTCCCGGTCAGCAACCCTTCCAGTTGGGCGCGCGCTTCTGCAGGAAAGCCGCCGTCCCCTCTGCGGCGTCCGCGCTGTTCATGCACACATGCTGGCACTTCGCCTCGGTGGATATAATGGCGTCCACGGATTCCTCCATCGCCGCATTGAGGGCCTGCTTGGCGTAGCGCAGCGACAAGGGGGCGCGCGCCGCGATCTCCGCCGCCCATGCCAGTGTCTCGTCCAACAGCTGTTCCGCGGGTACCACACGGTTGCACAGGCCCCAGTCCAGGCATTTTTGCGCGTTGACCTTCTCACCGGTAACGATGATCTCGTAGGCGCGCTTGCGGCCCAGCGTACGCGCCAGATGCCAGGTGGCGCCGCCGTCGGGCACCAGGCCGATGGCCGCGAAGGCCTGGTAGATGAAAGCGTTGTCCGCCATGACCGTGAGATCACAAACCATGCCGAGCGCGCTGCCGATACCCGCACAGGCACCGTTAATGGCGCTGATCCAGGGCTTGGGCGCCTCGTGAATCTCCATCAGGGCGGGCTTGTACTCGTGATTGAGCTGATCCTCCACCCGGAATTGTAGCTCCCCCGAGGGAATCTCCGTCAGGTCCGCGCCGGCGCTGAAGGCGCGCCCTGCGCCGGTGAGCACCACCACGCGCACGCTGTCATCGTCGTTCACCTCGCGCACCGCCGACAGCAGGTCGCGGCGCTGGGCTGAGTTGAACGCGTTGAGGTTGTCCGGGCGATTGAGGCTGACGAGGGCCACCGCACCCCGGCGCTCGATGGTAACTGCTTCCAGTTCGCTCATGTCTTTCTCCTAGGAAATTGTTCCCGCGTCGCGCAATTGCACCAGCTCCTGCTCGCCAAATCCCATGGCGGCGAGCACCGTGTCCGTATCCTGGCCCGGGTCGCGGCCACCGTGCGCCACCTCGGACGGCGTGCGACTGAAGCGCGGGGCCGGCGCGGGCTGCACCATTCCGTCCAGTTCAATGTAGGTGTTGCGGGCCACGTTTGCCGGGTGCCTGGGCGCCTCCATGAAGTTGAGTACAGGCGCAAAGCAGACATCGGTGCCCTCCATCAGCTCACACCACTCGGCCTGGGTCTTCGTCAGGAACACCTCTGTGAGCTTTTCCTTCAGCGCGGGCCACAACGCCTTGTTGTTCTGGTCGCCGAACTCCTCCTCGGACAGCCCCGCTTTCTCCTTCAGGAGCGCGTAGAACTGGGGCTCGATCGAACCGATGGAAATATACTCCCCGTCGGCGCACTCGT
>Ga0126341_1000062_pt1 | contig 22392 bp, 19 predicted proteins | sample OrbTmetagenome_FD_97057 | JGI IMG/M metagenome (GOLD analysis project Ga0126341, IMG submission 97057) | Coral microbial communities from Florida Keys, Florida, USA - Orbicella T D metagenome | ecosystem: Host-associated > Invertebrates > Cnidaria > Coral | place: Florida Keys, Florida, USA... | reverse complement strand
TCCGTGCTGTTACAGCCCGGTTCTCTCATGGCTCGGGCCCGACCGAGGAGTTGCAGGGCATGCCTCCTGTGGCTAGGGTCCCCTCCCTCCGGCCGGCGCGGCCTTGTCCCCGGCCAGTTCCCGGTACAGGGCCTCCAGCTTTTCGGTGGTGTCCAGGCCGGCCGCGATCGCCAGGCAGAGGCTGAAGCCACCGCCGGTGGGCAGGGCGGTGACGCGCTTTTTCTCCAGCAGCTGGTCGAATTCCTCGAAACTGTTGTCGATGACCTTCATGCCGGCGAGATTGGTGAAGAGCAGCCGCTGCTCATTCTCTTCCTTGAGCACCAGCCTGGCGCGGATGGCACCGTCCTTGTGCGTCTCCACACCGAACCAGTGTCCCTCGACGAGGGGTGAGAGGGCCTTGACCAGTTCGGGCCTGCCCTTGGCGCCGCTGTCATCGGCGACGCTGATGGGCGCGACGGTATCCAGCTCGACCTCCTGGCCGCGCAGGATGCGCAGGTGGGCGAACTCCACGATGCCCATGGCATCGTTCACCGCGTCGGTGTCGTGGTGCAGGCTCAGCAGCCAGCGCCGCATCTCCTTGGGCAGCTGGGTAACCAGTTCGAAGACGTGCTGGCGCCGCTCGTCGCCGGCCCCTTCGAGGCTCTGCACGGAGTCCAGCAGGGTCGCCGTGGTCTCGGACATTTTTGCCCACTGTTCCGAGTCCCGACCGAACTTGAGCAGTACGAGCTGTGCGCTGTCGTACCACGCACCCTTGAGAAATTCGCCGATCTCGGTGGTGGTCGGCGCGTTCGCGAGGCAGGTGTTGATCATCTCGGCTGCGTCGCGCTTGGCGCCGGCCGTTTTCACCTTGCCCATCTCTGTCTCGACCACGCGGCGGGCCATGCGCTCGGCCCGGGACTGGTCGCGTTCGGCGGCGGCGAGGAATTCGGCACAGACGGCGGAGAGGTCGGTCTTGTCGTTATCGAACCACTCCAGCGCGCCGTCCACCGCGGTGGCCACCTGTTGTTCCAGCACGGTGCCCGCACGGCCCAGTCGGGACTGCCACCCCACGGCCCGCTCCTGGATGGTATCCAGCAGCTGGTGCAGGGGGTGGACGTCGGGTTGCAGGAAGTCGCGGTCGACGATGGCGATGGCGGCTGCCAGTGGTTTCAGCCGCCGCACCTGTGAAGCCAGCGGCTCCTCCAGGGGGAAGCGTTGCTCGAAGTGGTGCATGGCTTCGCCCACCCAGCGCAGGATGGCGGTTTCCCGCGGCGAGGGCAGGGAGGGATCGCCGATCTCCTCCGTCTGGCTGAGCAGGTCCGCGTAGGGGGTGAGGTCCAGGTCCACCGGCTTGCGCAAGTAACCCAGCAACTCCTCGAGGGGCATCTCCTGAGCCAGGTCCCCCTTCGAGCCGCTGCCAAAGGTCTCCTCCACCAGTGTCTCTAGTGAACAGGAGATCGGAAAATGTTCGGCGGTCAGTTTCACTGGATCAACTTCCAGACAACAAGGCCGGCCAGATAGCCCCAGAGTAATATCACTAGCGCCAGTCGCCATTTTTTCGGCGCCTGATTTTTTTCGTCAGTTTGCTGGCGCTTAACCAGGTTAAAGGAGCCGCATGCCGGGCACTCGCCTAACTGACCGCTGACCTTGCCGCGGTAACTGCAATCCTCGCAGTAGTAGGCCATGGAAATTATCGAGTGCTCTTCAGCAACTGGTCGACAATACGCTCCAGTTGCTTAAGGTTATTGCATTCCGCGCAAAAATGACAGGCGCTTTGGTACCGGTGCATCTCCGAGTCCCCGGTGCCCCAGGAGCGGCGCGATTCGGGGTTCAGCCAGATCACCTGCTTGGCCCGCTGGTAGATGCTCTGCATGATGTCCAGCCGGGGATCGCCGTGGTTGTTGCGGGCGTCGCCGAGGATGATGACCGTGGTGTTGCTGTTGATATCGTCGATGGCCAGCCGGGCGAAATCCAGCAGGCTGTTGCCGTAGTCCGTGGCGCCCCCGAACTTCCAGTTGACCATCTCGATGGCCTCCTCCACCGGATAGTCGTCGAAGTACTCGCTGACCTCCCCCAGGTGGCTGGAGAAGGCGAAGCTGCGCACCCGCGGCAGTACGTCCTGCAGGCTGTAGAGGAACATCAGCAGGAACTTGGCGTAGGCCGCCACCGATCCGCTGACGTCGCAGACCGCAAGTACCTGTGACTTCTCTTTCTGTACCTGGCGCCAGTAAGTGTTGAACAGTACCCCGTCGTTTGCGATCCCCCGCCGCAGGGTCTTGGGCATGTCCAGCTGCCCGCGTTTCAGCCGGCGCCGTTTGTGCGCGTAGCGGCTCGCCAGCTTCTTGGCCATCTTGCGGATCAGGTCGCGCACCTTGTGCAGGTAAACGTGCTCGATATTGTTCAGGCGGGTCTTGCTGAGGATCTCGTCCATGAACTGTTTCGATCTGCCCTCGGCGTGCAGCAGGTATTCGCGCTCCACGTAATCGCGCACCTGTTCCCGCAGGAGGTCCCGGTAGCGCTGGACGATCGGAAGGGCGGGGCTGCCCCCCTGTTCGAGCTCGATGACGGCGTCGCGGATGGCCTCCTCGCCGAGTTCGTCGAGGATCCGCCGGGTGAATTGCCCGCGCTGGGTGAACATCTCGATCTGTTGCAGCCCGACACGCTCGCCGGCCTGGGTCATCGCCAGGGTCAGGGTGTTGCGATCGTTCTGCATCAGGCTGTTCATCAGGTCCGTATTGAGCAGCGCCTGCAGGGCAGGATTGTCCCGGGCCGCCATGTCCAGGGCGGCGGCGTCACCGCCCCCCTCCTGTTCGCCCCCGGCGCCGTCATCGGCGCCCGGCTCACCCGGTGCCTGTTCGCCGTCCCCCGCCTCGGTTTCCTCCCCGGTGCCCGCTTCATCACCGTTGTCGTCGAGCGAGAAATCGGCGAGGTCCTGGCTGAAAAAGCGGTCGAAACACTGCAGGAAGATGGCCTCTTCCTCGGCGGTTTTCGCCAGGGTCATGGCCAGGCCGTCGCGCAACAGCGCGCGGTCGGCGTAACCCAGGGTGGCGGCCACGTCAACGGCGTCCAGCGTCTCCGCGGGGGAGACTCTCACGTCGTGGGTGCGCAGCACCTGGATGAAACTTACGAGGTTTGACTGCATGACTGGCGCGCGACGCTCATCGTTGCCCGCGGGGATCGTCGGTCAGGAAGTGGTTGCCGCGGGACTGTCCGCGGTACTCGAACGCACCAGTGTGCGCAGTTCACCTTCCGTGGTCTCGATATCCTCCTCGAATTTCAACAGGACGTTGAGCGTGCTGCGCACGAGCTCTTCCTCCAGGTGGTCGGCGTGCAGCAGGAGCAGGCTGCGCGCCCAGTCGATGGTCTCGGAAATTGCCGGTACCTTTTTCAGGTCGAGCTCGCGCAGGGAGTGCACGAACTCCACGAGCTGGTGGCGCAATTGCTCGTCCACGTCGGGCACCCGGGAGCGGATGATGCGCTCCTCGAGGTCGACGGTGGGGAAGGGAATATAAAGGTGCAGGCAGCGGCGCTTGAGCGCGTCGGAAATCTCCCGGGTGTTGTTGCTGGTCAGGAACACCATGGGTGCGGTGCGCGCCTTGACCGTGCCGATCTCCGGGATCGACACCTGGTAGTCGGACAGGATTTCCAGCAGCAGCGATTCGAATTCGTAGTCCGACTTGTCCACCTCGTCGATGAGCAGGATCGCCCCGCGCTCCTGCTGCATGGCCTTGAGCAGTGGCCGCGGCTCGAGAAAGTCCTCGGAGTAGAAGATATCGCCGAACTGGTGCAGCCGGGTGACAGATTCCGCCAGGCCCTTGGCGCCGTGCAGCAGGTCGCCGAGCTTCTCTTTCAGCACCTGCGTGTAGAGCAGCTGTTTTCCGTACTTCCACTCGTACAGCGCCTTGGCCTCGTCCAGGCCCTCGTAGCACTGCAGCCGGATGAGCGGTGTGTCCAGCAGCAGCGCTGTAGTCTTGGCGAGCTCGGTCTTGCCCACGCCGGGGGGGCCCTCCACGAGCACCGGCTTGCGCAGGTTGAACGCGAGAAAGACGGCGGTGGCGATCTTGCGGCTGCAAATATAGCCGTGGGATTCGAAGCCCTGCTCGATCTCCTCCACGGAGGCCAGTTGTGGAAAATCCTGTGACTGCACGGTTTCACCTCGTGTTGCGGCAGTCATTGTACGCGATACGGCCGCCGGGGGCACAGGGCGCGGGTCAGCCCCCCGTGGTGTTCATGAAGCGTACGATCTGGGGGGATTCCTGCAGGTCGAAGTGGTGGCGCTCGGGTTTGAGGTCCATCGCCCCGACGATGGCGGCCTTGAGCCGCCCGGACTCGAAGCCGGGCTCCCGCAGCACGCCGCGCAGGTCTGCCGAGTGCTCGTTGCCCAGGCACAGCAGCAGCCGGCCCTCGGCGGTGACGCGCACCCGGTTGCAGAGGTGGCAGAAATTGTGGCTGTGGGGCGAGATAAAGCCGATACGTGTGCGCGCCCCCGGCGCGCTGAAGTAGCGCGCCGGGCCCTGGTCGCCGCCGGGGTCCCCCAACGGGTCGAGGGTATAGCGGCCGCCAATGATGTCCTGCAGTTCGCCACTACTGCAGAAACTGAGGGCGCGATCGTGCTCGTCGATCAGGCCCAGGGGCATCTCCTCGATGAACGCGATATCGATCTCGCGCGCACGGGCGAACTCCACGAGGTCGAGCACCTCGTCCTCGTTGCGGCCGCGCAGGATCACGGCGTTGATGCGGATGCGCGCAAACCCCGCCGCCACCGCGGCGTCGATCCCCGCGATGACCTGGTCGAGGTTGCCGTGGCGGGTGAGGTTGCGAAACCGGCGCGGCTGCAGGCTGTCGAGGCTGATGTTGATCGTGGTCACGCCGTTGTCGCGCAGTTCCGGCGCCAGCCGGTGCAACTGCGAGCCGTTTGTCGTCAGGGCGAGTTCGTCCAGTCCCGGGAGGCGGCCCAGCCGGTCGACCAGGGACAGCACATTGTTGCGCACCAGGGGCTCACCCCCGGTCAGGCGCAGCTTGCGCACCCCGAGTTCGACGAAGGCGCGCGCGATCTCGTACAGTTCCTCCAGACTCAGGACCTGCGGCTTGGGCACAAAACTCATGTCCTCGGCCATGCAGTACACGCAGCGGAAGTCGCAGCGGTCGGTGACGGACAGGCGCACGTATTCCACCTGCCGCCCGAAGCGGTCGATGAGCGGGTTGGTCACCGGGTTGGTCATGGATGGCATTTTAGAGTGCGCGGGGTCGTTTCACCACCGCGCACCGTCTGCCGGGGTTTACAGCGCCCGCACACTGGGACACGATGGCGCGAAACCCGGTGTCGGCCGGGGCTGACCGGCAAGGGGAGTGATTCGTGACAGCGGTGCAGAACTGGGCGCTCGGGGGAGGGCCGCTGGCCGCGTTGGTGGCCGCCTTCGCCTGCCTGTCCGCGGGCTACGGCCCCGACATGGCCATCGTCAGCGCGGTGGCAGTCACCTGTGTCGTATGGTGGGTGTTCGAGCCGGTGCCCATCCCCGTCACGTCCCTGTTGCCGCTGGCGGTCCTCCCGCTGACCGGGGTGCTGACCCCCGCGCAGGTGGGGCAGGCCTACGGTTCACCCCTGATCCTGTTGCTGCTCGGCGGTTTCCTGTTGTCGAAGGGCATGGAGCACTCCGGCGCCCACCGGCGCATCGCCCTTGGCATGGTGCGCCTGTTCGGCGCCACCAGCGGCCGGCGCCTGGTGATGGGTTTCATGGCGGCGGCGGCGGTGCTCAGCATGTGGATCTCCAATACCGCCACCACGCTAATGCTGCTCCCCGTGGTGCTCGCAATACTCGACGCGGCGGAGGACCGCGCGACACTCGCCCCTCCACTGTTGCTCGGGGTGGCTTACGCCGCCAGTGTCGGCGGTATCGGCACCCCCATCGGCACGCCGCCGAACCTGATCTTCATGCAGGTCTTCGAGGAGACCACGGGGGAGTCGGTGAGCTTCACCCGCTGGATGGGCTGGGCGCTGCCGGTGGTGGTCATCCTGGTGCCGGCGATGGCGCTGGTGCTCACGCGCAATCTCGGCGGGCCGCTGCAGGTGGCGCTGCCGAAAGTCGGCGCCTGGACGACCGCGGAGCGCCGCGTCATGGTGGTATTCAGCCTGACCGCGCTGGCGTGGATCACACGCAGCGAGCCCTTCGGCGGTTGGAAGACCTGGTTCGGTCTGCCCCAGGCCAACGATGCCTCGGTGGCGTTGCTGGCGGTCGTTGTCATGTTTCTGGTCCCCGACGGCCGTGGCCAGCGGCTGCTCAACTGGGAGCGGGCCAGCACTATTCCCTGGGGTGTGCTGCTGCTGTTTTCGGGGGGTATCTGCCTGGCCACGGGATTCGTCAGTTCCGGGCTCAGCGAACTGCTCGGCGCCTGGCTGGCGGGTGCGGCCGGGCTGCCGCCTTACCTGTTGATAGTGATGATCTGCCTGGCGGTGACCTTCATGACGGAGACCACGTCGAACACGGCGAGCACGACGCTGCTCATGCCCGTGCTGGCCGCCGCGGCGCTGGCCGCGGGCATCGCGCCGGAGATGATCATGGTGCCGGCGGCGATGAGCGCCAGCTGCGCGTTCATGCTGCCGGTGGCCACCGCGCCGAACACGGTAGTGTTCGGCAGCGGCCTGTTGAGTACCGCGCGCATGGCGCGGGAGGGTGTGGTACTGAACCTGCTGGGTGCGCTGGTGATCAGCCTGGTGTGCTACACGCTGCTGGCCTGAGCCGGTCCTACAACAGGCCCATGATGGTCTCTGCCGAACTGACGTCGATACCTGCGCCCGGCTCCACGTTCAGGTGGGTGACGGTGCCGTCTTCCACGATCATCGCGAAGCGCTGGCTGCGCTTGCCGAGACCGAAGCCGCTGCCGTCCAGTTCCAGGCCCAGGGCGGCGGTGAACTCGCCGTTACCGTCCGCGAGCATGAGCAGTTCGTCGGCATTCTGGTCCGCACCCCAGGCGCCCATGACGAAGGCGTCGTTGACGGCCATGCACACGATGGTATCGACGCCAGCTGCCTTGATCTTGTCCGCGTTCACGACGTAGCCGGGGAGGTGCGTCATGCTGCAGCCGGGAGTGAAGGCGCCGGGAACGGCGAACAGGACGACTTTCTTGCCGCTGAATATGTCATCGGTGGTGATGTCCTGGGGGCCCTCGGCACCCATGGTCTTCATGGTGCAGGCGGGAATCTTGTCTCCGGTCTGGATGGTCATGATGTGGTCCTCGGTTGTTCCCGGAAATCGGGGTGGTGGCAAAATCGAACAGGAATAATAGCAGATGCCCGGTGAAACACACGGCCGGTTCCGGGCGGCGGCCGGCGCTACTCCGCGGCCGCGACCATGCTCGTGTAAAGCAGTTCGCAGTCGCGGTAGAAATCCAGCGCTTCGTCACCCAGGTAGGGGGCGACCATGGTCAGCAGTTGCAGCACGCCCTGGTGGATGGTGACCTCCTGCGGCCTGTCCTCCTGTATCAGCTGCTCGTAGTTGAACCAGAAGTTCAGTGTCAGCGTCATATTCTCCGCCAGGCCGACGAGCTGCTGCTTCCCCGCGTCGATGACATCCTGTTGCAGGAGCGCCTGGCAGATGGCGAACATCGCCGCGCGCTTCAGCTGTAGCAGCCGCTTGAAACCCCGCCGGATATCCGGGTAGCGCTGCAGGATGTTGCCGAGGTTGTGGTACAGGAAGCGGTATTGGTACATCTCCTCCATGACCACGTAGAGATAAAACCAGTTGTTCTCGACCTCCGAACTGCCCTCGGCCAGGGGCCTGGCGATCGGCGCGGTCAGGGTTTCACTGATCGCGCGTTCGTACTGCGCGAAGAGCTCGGCAATGATCTGGTCCTTGCCCTTGAAATGGTAGTAGAGGTTGCCCGGGCTGATGTCCAGCTCGTTGGCGATGTCGATGGTGGTGGTGTCCGCCTCGCCCTCTTCATTGAACAGTGCCAGGCTAATGTGAAGTATCCGGTCCCTGGTCTTCATCGAGGGCGGTAATACTCCCTAGCGTTTGCGTGCCGGGGCTTTCTTGCGCGCGGTGCTCTTTCGTTTTGTCGCGGGTTTTTTTGTCGCCGACTTCTTGGCGGCGGCCTTGCGCGCCGGTTTCTTTTTCGCGGCGGGTTTTTTCTTCGCCGCTGCCTTGCGCCGGGGCTGCACCGCCAGGCCCTGCTCCTTGAGCGCCCTGCTCAGCGCGTCGACCTTGCGCGTCAGGGAGTCGACCTTGTCGTGCAGTTCGGCGAGGTCCTCGATGCGCGCGGGGCGCTGCATATGGAAGTTCTCGCGCACGCGGCTGATGCGTTCCTCCACCGATTGGCGCGCAGCGGCGGTGGTCTCCAGCGCTTCCCGTGCGTCCTCCTCCAGGGCGGCGCCGGCCTTCACCAGGTCCTTGAACAGCTTGGGCGGCTCCATGGCCTTCTCAATGCGCCCCTGTGCGTCCTCCACGGCCTTGCCGTAGGCGCCCACCCCGGCGAGCCAGATGTTCTTGGCGATTTCGCCCGCCTTGTCGGTAACCTTGCTCTTGTCGTCGCTCATGCCATGTACCCTCCCGGGAAGGGGTTAGTCAGGGGATACCGCGCTGGGCCGACTATTAAAACAGATTAGGGGGCAAAAAAAAGGGCCACAGCGTGGCCCCGGAAAGGATCCCTGGTAGACAGGGACAAGTGGTCCTGGATGGGTGTTGCTTACGCGGCGCTCTTGAAGCCGACGGATTCCTTCAGCTCTTCGAAGCGGGCACGCGCCTTGTCCAGCTGGGCCTCGATCTTCTTGCGATCGGTCAGGTCATCCAGCTCGATGGAGGGCAGCTCCAGGTCGTCGATGGCGCTGCGAGCGTCCTTCTCGACCTTCTCACCGCGCTTGACCAGCTCCTTGTAGAGCTTGTCGGCGTCCTTGCGGCGCTTCTCGAGACGATCGCCCAGGGTGTCGAATTGCTCCTGTGCCTGGTCGAATGCCTTGCCGTAGAACCCGAGGCCCGCCAGGAACGCGTTGCGGCCAGCTTCCTGGGCGCGTGACGCGAAGTCCTGGGACTTCTGGGGTGCAGCTTTCTTCGCCGCGGACTTCTTGGCGGCGGGCTTGCGCGGGGCGGCCTTCCGCTTGGCGGCGGGCTTGCGCTTGGCAGCCGGCTTGCGCTTGGTGGCGGCCTTGCGCTTCGGCGCCGCCTTTTTCTTTGCTTGTTCAGCCATTGTTCAACTCCTCTGGTTGCAGTGGGCTCGGTGGCTGTCCCACCGAATGGCGACCAATGTAGGGAAATAAATTAGAATAAACATACTAATTGCCGCGGTACTTTTACGGTTCTGCGGGCGCCCCCGGGGGCCGCGGCACCAGCGGCCCGGCGGGGGGCGAACCCCCGGCGATATCCGCTGTCTGTGGTAGAGGCAGGTAGTTTTCCTGGTCAAATTATTTAGACTGGCGTAATGCGGGCGGGCTACACTGCCCGCCCGGTAGAGGTAGGGACACACAAGGCATGGCGCAGGGTTGGCGACGCAATGCTGGAATGGCGCTGTTGGTGCTGCTGGTTGGCGGCGGCCTTGCCTATGCACTGCTGGTGGGCAAACCCGCGCCCGAGCCGGTAGAGCTCACCCCGCCCGGGCCCCCCGCGGTGGATGTGGTTGTGGCCGAGCCCGCGCAGCGCGCTCTCTCCGTTGTCACGCAGGGCACGGTGCGACCACTGCGCGAGATCAAGCTCGTGAGCCGCGTGGCGGGACGTGTCGAGCGCGTCGCGCCCCGGTTCGCCCAGGGCAGTTTTTTCGCCGCGGACGACGAACTCGTCAAGATCGAGGACGTGGATTACCACCTGGCCATCGCCCGGGCCGAGTCCCAGGTGGCCGCATCGGAGCAGAAACTGGCGGAGGAGCGCGGCCGCGCGCGGCAGGCGCAGCGCGAGTGGCGGGAGCTGGGCAGTGTCGAGGCCAACGACCTCTTCCTGCGCAAACCGCAGATCGCCGCCGCCGAGGCCGCCCTGAAGGCAGCGGAGGCAGATCTCGAGAGCGCGCGGCTCGATCTGGAGCGCACCGCGATCAGCGCGCCGTTCAACGGCCGCATCAGCGAGAAACTCGTCGATGCCGGCCAGTTCGTCAGCGCGGGCACGGCGGTGGCCACGGTCTACGCGACCGAAGCGGTGGAAGTGCGCCTGCCGCTGACCGGCCGCCAGGTGGCCCTGCTGGACCTGCCCCTGAACTACGACAACGAACCGCTCGCGGGCGACGGCGCACCGGTGACGCTGCGCGCGCGCTTTGCCAACCGCGACTGGGAGTGGCGCGGCAGTATCGTGCGCACCGACGCCAGCATCGACGAAAACAGCCGCGTTGTTTTTGCCGTCGCGGAAGTGCAGAAGCCCTTCGCGCGCGAACCCGGCAGCGACCGCCCGCCCCTCGCGCCCGGGCTGTTCGTCAATGCGACGATCAGCGGTCGCCCCCTGTCGGCCGTGACGCAACTGCCGCGTTCCGGCCTGCGCAGTGACGACACCGTCATGGTGGTCGACTCACAGCAACTGGCGCGAAGCCGGCCGGTACACCTGCTGGACAGCGACGCGGACAGCGTCTGGGTGCAGGGGCTCGAGGCCGGCGAGCGCGTCATCGTGCGCGAGCCGGTCCTGGTTATCGCGGGCATGGAAGTGACGGTTAACCGGGTAGCTGAACTGGCCAGCGGGGCCTTCTGAACATGCCGGGCCCCATCCGCTGGTTCGTCGGCAACCCGATCGCGGCCAACCTGTTGATGGTGTTTCTCCTGGTGGGCGGGGCCCTGGCCATCCCGTCCCTGGACAAGAAGTTCTTCCCGGACTTCGAGCTGAACCGCGTCAGCGTCTCCATGCCCTACCCGGGCGCCGGCCCCAGCGAGGTCGAGCAGCAGATCTGCAAGCGTATCGAGGAGGCCGTGCACGACCTCAACGGCGTCAAGGAGATCCGTTCCAGGGCGCGGCAGGGGATCGGCACGGTGACCATCGAGGCGGAGTCGGGCTACGACATGCAGCGGCTCACCGCCGAGGTGAAGACCCGCGTGGACGCGATCGACACCTTCCCCGGCGACGCGGAGCGACCCGTGGTCACCGAGATCGCGCACCGCCACCGCATGGTGATGCTGACGCTGGCGGGCAACATCGGCGAGCAGCAGCTCAAGGAGCTGGGTGAGCGACTGCGCGACGACCTGTCGTCGCGACCCCACGTCTCCGTCGTCGATCTCACCGGCCCGCGTCCCTACGAGGTCGCCGTCGAGGTCTCCGAGTACACCCTGCGCCAGTACGGCCTGACCTTCGCCGACGTGGTCGCCGCCATCCGCGGCTCCTCGCTCAATCTTCCCGCCGGTTCAATCAACACGAGCGAGGGCGACATCCTCCTGCAGACCAGGGGCCAGGCCTACAACCGGCTCGACTTCGAAAACATACCGCTGCTCAGCACGCGCGACGGTACCCAGCTGCTGCTCGGTGACGTGGCGACCGTCAGGGACGGCTTCGAGGAAATCGACGTGCGCATCCGGCTCAACGGCATGCGGGCGCACAACCTGCACGTCGACGTCACCTCCAACCCGGACACACTGAAAACCAGCGAGTCGGTGCGCGCGTGGCTCGAGGAAGTGCGCCCGACGCTCCCCGAGGGCGTGGTCCTGGAAATCTGGCGCGACGAGGCGGAGCCCTTCCGCCAGCGCACCGAGATGCTGATCAAGAACGGTATCGGCGGTCTGGCGCTGGTGTTCCTGCTGTTGATGGTGTTCCTGCGGCCGCTGCTGGCCCTGTGGGTCTGCGTGGGCATCGCCGTGGCCTTCATGGGGACCTTTTTCGTGTTGCCCTGGACGGGGGTCGGTCTCAGTACGGTTTCGCTGCTCGCCTTCCTGCTGGTGCTCGGCATCGTGGTCGACGACGCGATCATCGTCGGCGAGTCGGTCCACTCGCACCAGGCCGCGGGCGAGGCGGGGGCCAAGGGGGCGATAAACGGCACCCGCGGGGTGGTCAAGCCGGTGATGTTCGCGGTGATCTCCACCATGATCTTCGTCGCGCCCATGCTACTCCTGCCGACGGAAATGGCGGACGCCGCGGTACCCCTCCCGGTTGTCGTGATCGCGGCGCTCACGTTCTCCCTCGTGGAGTGCATGTTGATCCTGCCGGCGCACCTGGCACACATGCGTCCTCTGGGCCCGAGCCGCTTCGAGTCGCTGCGGCGGGTCGAGGGTGCCCGTCAGGCGGTGGCCCGCGCCATGACGGATTTCGCCCGCGACGTCTACCGGCCCTTCCTGCAGCGCTGCCTCGGCGCGAACCTGGTGGTCATCGCTTTCTTTATTGTGGCGCTGTTCGTCAGCCTGGCGCTGGCCGGCGGCGGCTGGGTGCGCTTTGCGTTCATGCCGGCGGTGGATTCCGACCACGCGGAGATGGAGATCGTATTGCCGGAGGGCGGACCCTTCGACGAGACCCTGCGGGTCATGGACCAGGTCGAGGCCGCCGCGTTGCAGGTCAGGGAGGAGTTCAACAGCGACCCCCGCTTCAAGGGCGGGACGGCCGTGGGCCACCTCTTCTCCTACGCCAGGGAGAACGAGCTCAGCGCCTGGCTGCAGTCGCGCTCAGACGACCTCGACATCAAGGAACTGGCGGACCGCTGGCGCGAGATCGTGGGCGACGTGGGACCCGTGGAGGATTTCTCCATGGACTACACGATCAACGAGATGGGCAGCCCGATCTCGCTGGTGCTGGCGTCGGCCTCGCTTGAGGACCTGCGGGCCGTTTCGGAAGAGCTGCGCGTGCTGCTCGCGTCCTACCCGGGGGTGTACAACATCAACGATACGCTGCAGTCACCGCGTGAGGAGATTGAGCTCGGACTGAAACCCGCTGCAGAGAATCTTTCCGTCTCCCTGGCGGATCTCGCGCGCCAGGTGCGCGAGGCGTTCTATGGCGCCGAGGCGCAGCGCATACCCAGGCCACGTGAGGACGTGCGGGTGATGGTGCGCTACCCGGAGGATGAGCGGCTGTCCGTGGACAATCTCAACGACATGCGCGTGCGCACACCGGCGGGCGACGAGGTGCCCTTCGACACCGTGGCGCAGGTTCGCTACCAGCCGGGCTACCTCATTATCGACCGTCTCGACCGCAAGCGCACGCTGAAGATTACCGCGGATGTCGAGCGCGGCGTCGCCGACCCGCGCGCGGTGGTCAATGAAATCATCAGCGAGCATTTCCCCGAATTTCAGCGGCGCTACCCTGGCATGGCGATGAACCTCGACGGCGAGCTGCAGGACGAGGACGAATTCAGCAGGGCGATGTTCGCGTACCTGGGCCTGTCCATGCTCATCGTGTACGCGCTGATGGCCATACCCTTCCGCTCCTACTTCCAGCCCCTGCTGGTGCTCACCGCGGTGCCCTTCGGCATCATGGGCGCGATCTTCGGGCACGCCATCTTCAACTGGCAGGTGAGCATGTTCTCGCTGCTCGGCGTGATCGCCGCGGCGGGGGTCGTGGTCAACGACAACCTGGTACTGATCGACCGTATCAACCAGCTGCGCGCCAGCGGGCACGCGCTCGTGGAGGCCGTCCTGCAGGGCGGCCAGGACCGTTTCCGCCCAATCATCCTCACGTCGCTGACCACGTTCGTCGGCCTGCTGCCGATCATGTCCGAGACCAGCATCCAGGCCCAGTTCATGATCCCCACCGTCATCTCGCTGGCCTTCGGGGTACTGTTTGCCACGGGTGTCACGCTGCTGCTGGTGCCCTGCCTGTACCTGCTCGGCGAACAGGTCGGCACCCGCATCCTGCACCGTCGCCAGTCCCTGCCCGACGCCATCGACGGCATTTGAGCGGGCACAAAAAAGCCCGCGCTGCGGCGGGCTCTGCGTCGGTGCCGGAAAGCGTTAGCCGGTTTTCGGGCCCGCCGCGACGATGGCGTCCGACACTTCAAAATTGGTGATGTTGTCCGCGAACAGGGCGGCGAGCTTGCGCGCCTGCTCGTCGTAGGCGTCGTCGTCGCCCCAGCCCGCGCGCGGGTCGACGTACTTGTCGTCGACGCCGGGGACGGCGGTGGGGAAATCCAGGTTGAGGATGTCCAGGTGCCTGGTCTCGGCGCCGACCAGGGCGCCGCTCTGGCAGGCGTTCACCACCGCCCGGGTGACCGGGATCGGAAAGCGCGCGCCGGAGCCACCCGGTGCGCCGGAGCCGCCGGTCCAGCCGGTGTTGACGAGGTACACCTGGCTGTCGAAATCCTCGATGCGCTTCATCAGCAGCTCGGCGTAGTCCCCCGCCGGGCGCGGCATGAAGGGCGCGCCGAAACAGGTAGAGAAAGTCGGGTTGATGCCCGCTTCCGCGCCGAGTTCGGTGGAGCCCACGCGCGCGGTGTAACCGCTGAGAAAGTGGTAGGCCGCGGCCTCCTTGGACAGGATGGATACCGGCGGCAGCACGCCCGACACGTCGCAGGTCAGGAAAATCACACACTTCGGTTCGCCGCCGTCATTGGTCTCGGTGCGCTTGTCGACGTGCTCCAGCGGGTAGCAGCAGCGGCCGTTCTCGGTGAGGCTGGTGTCGCAGTAGTCGGCGTGGCGCCCCTCGTCCAGCACCACGTTCTCGATGATGGCGCCGAAGCGGATAGCGTCCCAGATCACCGGCTCGTTCTTCTGGCTGAGGTCAATGGTCTTGGCGTAGCAACCGCCCTCGAGGTTGAACACCGAGCCCTTCGCCCAGCCGTGCTCGTCGTCGCCGATCAGGTAGCGGTCGGGGTCGGCGGAGAGGGTGGTCTTGCCGGTACCGGAGAGACCGAAGAACAGGGTGGTGTCGCCCGACTCGCCGACGTTGGCGCTGCAGTGCATGGGCATGACGTCCTTCTCCGGCAGCAGGAAGTTCTGCACGGAGAACATGGACTTCTTCATTTCGCCGGCGTAACGCATGCCGGCGAGCAGCACCTTGCGCTGGGCGAAATTGATGATGACCACGCCGTCGGAGTTGGTGCCGTCGCGCTCCGGGTCGCAGACGAAGCTGGCCACGTTGAGGATGTTCCACTCGGGCTTGCGGCCGGTGTTGTAGGCGGCGGGACGGATGAACATGTTGCGACCGAACAGCGCCTGCCAGGCGGTTTCGGTGGCGACCCTGACCGGGATGTAGTGATCGGTGTGCTCGCCGACGTGCAGGTGCGCAACGAAACGGTCGCGGCCTGCAAGGTAGGATTCCACCCGCTCCCACAGCGCGTCGAACCTGTCGGGGTCGAAGGGCCGGTTGACGCTGCCCCAGTCGATGCTGTCTTCGGTGCTCGGCTCCCTGACCACGAAACGGTCGGCGGGGGAGCGGCCGGTGCGCTTGCCGGTGGTGACCAGCAGGGCCCCGGTGTCGGAGAGGATACCCTCGCCGCGTTTGAGGGACTCCTCAATCAGTTTCGAGGGCGCCAGGTCCGTGTATTCCTGGGCGGTCTGGATGTCTACGGTCATTATGTATCCTGTCTTTATATCGCCCCCCGGCGGGCGCTTTCCGGGACGTAACTATGGGGCTGCAAGGGGGCGTAATTATGTCAGAATCGCCTCTTTATGCGAACTATATCGGCTATAAACCAAGCGGATGGGGGCGAAGCTGTGATCAGTGTAACGTTTTGGACCCGGGCCCCCCGAGGACGTCTCCGAGGTCCGCCTCCTCGAAGCGATAGCGCTGGTTGCAGAACTCGCAGTCCAGGGTAATGGCGCCCCGTTCGGCCAGCAGCTCCCGCAGATCAGCCGGGTCCAATGTGGCCAGCGCACCCAGGGTGCGCTCCCGGGAGCAGCTGCACTGGAACAGCACCGGCAGGGGCTCGAACAGCCGCACCGGGTCCTCCGCGTAGAGGCGGCGCAGGAGGGTCGCCGCCTCGAGGTCCAGGATGTCCTCGTCGCGGACCGTGGCAGCCAGGGTACAGGCGTGTTCCCACTGGCGCTGACGCACCGAGTCGTCCCTGGCCACCTGTGCCGGCAGTTGCTGCAGCAGCAGGCCGCCGGCGCGGTCGCCGTCCGCCGCCAGCCAGATCCGCGTCTTGAGTTGTTCCGACTGTTCGAAATAGGCGTCGAGGCTCTGCGCCAGCGAGTCCCCTGAGAACGGTACGATGCCCTGGTAGCGCTGCCCGCGCAGGGGGTCGATGGTGATTGCTAGCTGGCCGTTGGTCAGCAACTGGTCGTTGTCCCCGGCGGTGGCCTGTTCGGCGCCCTGGGCGATCCCGCGCACGCGCAACTCGTGGTCGCACTCCGCCATGAGCAGCGGGACCTGGCCCTCCGAGCGCACCTGCAGCACCAGCTTGCCCTCGAATTTCAGGTTTGTGCTGAGCAATACAGAGGCGGCGAGGAACTCGCCGAGCAGGCGGCTGACACCCGGGGCGTACTGGTGCATCTCCAGGATATCCCGGTAGCTGTCCTCCAGCGCCGCGCACTCGCCGCGGATGTCGGCGTCATCGAACAGGAAGCGCCGCGCGCAGTCGCCGTCCCCCGTCGTATTCGATCCGTCCATCGGTCCCCTTCGTATACAGCCCCGTCGCGGCAGACGATGCGTGCCCCGGGATCAATTATACAGGGGCCGCGTCAGGGTTCATTATTTGAGGCCAGCCGCGGAAAATTGGCGCGCTGCCGCGACCGCGGCGCCGCGAGCGACTAGAGTAGGACTATTCCGGGGCGGCGCCGCGCCGCCCGGACGACCCCCGAAGGAGATCACCGATGAAATTCAGCTACCAGGTCGGCATGTGTGAGCCGGACCACTACCTGCCCCTGGCCAGGGCTGCGGAGGCGGCGGGCTACGACGGCATCGCCATCCCCGACAGCATCTGCTACCCGCAGGAGGCCAGCTCCAAGTATCCCTACAACAAGGACGGCAGCCGCGAGTTTCTCGAGAGCGTGCCCTTCGTAGAGGCGCTGATCGCGGTCTCGGCCATGGCCGCGGCGACCGAGACGGTGCGCTTTCACACTTTTGTCTACAAGCTCGCCGTGCGCCAGGCGCCGGTTGTCGCCAAGCAGGTGCAGGGCATCCAGGTGCTCTCCGGCAGCCGCTTCGATTTCGGCATCGGCATCAGTCCCTGGGAGGAGGACTTCGCGGTGTGTGGTGTGCCCTGGGAAAAGCGCGGCAAGCGCTTCGACGAGCAGATCGAAATCCTGCGCGGCCTGGAGAGTGGCGACTACTTCGGTTTCGACGGCGAGACCCAGACCATGCCCGCGAACAAGATGAACCCGGTGCCGTCCGTAGCCACCCCCCTGATGATCGGCGGGCACACCGAGCCCGCGCTGAAGCGCGCGGCGCGCGTGGGCGACGGCTGGATGTGTGCGGGGGCCGACGTGGAGCAGTTGAAATCCTACATCGGCCGCATTAACCAGTTGCGCGAAGAGTACGGTACTGCGGACCGCCCCTTCCAGGTGTTCACCACCGGACAGAACGCCTTTACGAAGGAGGGCATCGAGGAACTGGAGAGCATCGGCGTGACCAGTGTGATCATCGGCTTCCGCAACGTCTACGAGATGGAGGAGGACAAGCCACTGGAAGAGAAGATCCAGATGCTCGAGTGGTACGCGGGCGAGTTCATCAATGGCTGATTGCCCGGACAACACGCCGGTCCTGGTCGGCGTCGCCGCGGTACAGCAGAAGCAGGCAGACTACACGCAGGCCCTCGAGCCTGTCGCACTGATGGAGCAGGCGCTGCGCGACGCGGCGGCGGACGCAGGCAGCGATGCGCTGCTCAGTCGCGCCGACGAGATCATGGTGCCGAAGAGTCTCTGGGGCTACACCGACCCGGCGCGCCTGCTGGCGGACCGGTTGGGCGCCGGCAGTGCCACAACCCTGTTGGCGGACTTCGGCATTCTCCAGCAGAGTTTCATCAACCGCGCCTGCCGGCGCATCCTCGCCGGCGACGCGCAGGTGTTGCTGGTCACCGGCGGCGAGGCGCGCTACCGCGACCAGTGTGCGGCAAAGGCCGGGGGCGAAGCGCCCGAGACGGCCCAGGACGGCGCAGAGCCCGACGTGATGCTGAGGCCCGAGGCGGAGATGATGTCCGAGGTGGAGTCGGCCGCCGGGCTGGGTATGCCCGTCGGTTACTACGCCATCATGGACAGTGCGCTGCGCTACAAGCAGGGCCTGGGCGTGGACGAGCACCGCGACCTGATGGCGGCGCGTTATGCGCGCTTCAGCGAGATTGCCGCGGACAACCCGGACGCCTGGGCCGACGAGCCGGTGAGCGCGGACTTCATCCGCGAGCACTCGCCGAAAAACCGCATGCTGGCGTTCCCCTACACGAAGCTGCACAACAGCCAGTGGACGGTCGACCAGGCGGCGGGGCTCATCCTGTGTTCCGCCGGCGTCGCACGGGAACTCGGCATCGATCGCGACCGCTGGGTATTCCCGGTGGCGTCCACCGAGTCCAATTTCATGTCGGTTATCGCCACGCGCGGCGACCTGGGTGGCAGCGAGGGGTTTCGCCTCGCCGGGAAGAGGGCGATGGACCTCGCCGGTGTGGACTTCAACGCAATCCACCTGCGGGAACTCTACTCCTGTTTTCCCTTCGCGGTGCGGGTGCAGCGCGAGGAGTTCGGTCTCACCGACAGCGGCGACGACAGCGTGACGGGCGGCATGACCTTCGGCGGCGGTCCGCTCAACAACTTCGTCTTCCAGGCCACGGTGAAAATGGCGCGGCTGCTGCGCGACCACCCGGGGGAGACCGGCCTGGTCACCACGGTCAGCGGACTGGTTACGAAGCAGGCCTGCGGGCTCTACAGTACCGAGCCGCCGGCGCGGGGCTGGGCTTTTGCCGATGTCACCGACGAGGTGCGCGCTGCCACGCCCCTGTGCGAACTGGTCGCGGAGCACGACGGCGAGGCGACGGTCGCCGGTTACACCGTGCTCTTCCAGGGCATGGATCCCTGGCGCGCGGTGGCGGTGTTCGACCTGCCGGAAGGGCGGCGCACGGTGGCCTACAGCGAGGATGCTGCGGTCATGCAGGACATGATGGCCGTGGAGTGCTGCGGCCGGCGCTACCGCCTCGCCGGTGGTCGCTTCGCGACAGCCGCGAACTGACGACTCAGTCGAGCACCTCGGTACCCGCCAGGGGGTCGTCCTGGGCAAGCAGTGCGGCAAATTCCTCCGCCAGCACGCGACTGCGCTCCACCACGCGCTCCCAGTAATCCACACGTTCCTCAAACGTCAGCTCGAAGAAGTCGGAGCGGTCCGGGATTTTCCCCCGTGGCAGGTCGGCGATGAAGTCGGTGGTGGGGCACAGCATGACCAACCTGTCGAATTCGTGCGGGCTGCGGCTGCGCCAGGGCAGGAATTTGTCGAACCAGCCCGGGAAAATGCGTTCACCGAAGTGCGGATAGAGGATAAGCCCGTCGCCGTGGTACTGGCTGAGATCGAAGTGGTAGTCGAGGATGCCGCCGTCCCAGTAATGGCCGCGGGGTCCGCCGGCGATGTCGCGCTCACCGGTGAGCACGAAGGGGATGGAGCCGGTGGCCATCAGGGCGGCGTGTACGTTGCCGGCATCGAGCGGGCTGTAGGCGGTGCGGAAGTCGGACAGGTGCAGCTGGGGCCTGGGCTCGGCGGCCGAATGAAACACCACGCGTTGGAACTGCAGGTGCAGCAAGCTGCGGCTGAGGGAATTGCCCAGGGCGGCAAGACCCATCCCCGCCGTGAGCGCCGGGCGCGAGGAAGCCGCCGCCAGGCCGCGGCCGCGCGTGGTCACGATATGCGTCTGGATGCGCGGGTGCCGCAGGAGATGCTCGGCGCCGCCGTCGTCGAGCAGGCGGTCGAGAATCCCGCGGCTGACCTCGCTGATTTCCTGCGCACCGGGTTTGTAACTGTAGGTCTGTTCCAGGTAGGCGCGCTCGAAGCGGTCGATGGCGGCGCAGGGGTCCGCGGTGGCGAGGCAGGCCAGGCGCCAGGAGCCGATGGATGATCCCAGCACTGACAGCGGCCGCTGCCGCGCCGCGAGAAACTGGCCGAACAGGAGGCGGTCGAGGTGTCCGAGAACAAGCCACTTGGCGCCGCCGGAGGCGCCCAGCAACAGGTCGAACAGATCGGCGGACCAGCCCTCGGCGGCGATGCGTCGCGCTGCCTCGCGGCCCAGCAGAACCCGCAGTGTGCGCTTGTCGACCCCCGTCACGCGCCGTCAGCCGTTGCGGACTTCGCGGGGCGAAATGCCGGTCCAGCGCAGGTAGGCGCGCCGGAAATTGGAGGCGTCGCTGAAGCCCACCATGTAGGCGATGGTCGACAGCGGCAGGCGGGTATTCTGCAGGTAGCGGGTCGCGTGCTCGCTGCGCACCCGGTCCAGCAGCCTCTGGAACGACTGGCCCTCCTCGTCGAGGCGACGCCGGTAGGTGCGCGGGCTGAGATTCAGCATCGTGGCGATCTGGGGCATCTGCGGGTACTGGCCCTCCAGCTTGCGCAGCAGCTTCAGCGTCTGCTCGGCGACGGACTTCTCGCCCTCCAGGTCCGCCAGTAAGCGCGCGCACTCGGACTCGTACAGATGCCGCAGGACCGCGTTGGAGGAGGGCAGCTCCCAGTCGAGCCACTCGCTCTCGAAGACGATGCGCCCCTGCACCGCGTCGAACTGGAGGTCCTCTCCCAGTACCTCGTAGTAGAGCTGCACGTGATCGGGGGCCGGGTAGGGAAACTCCATGTGCGTCTGCAGCGTGGGGTCGCTGAGCATGCCGCGCACCGTGTTGACGAAAGCGGCGTAGACCAGCTCGTAGCTGAAATGGACTTCCATCTCGTCCGGGGCGGTGATCACGGACAGGGCGCACTCGTCGCCCAGCTCCTCGAACTCCAGGTGCAGTTCGGAGGCGAGCAGATGGTGGTACTTCATCAGTAGTTCCAGCACCTCGCGCAGGTCCCGGCAGGTCATGAAGGCCTGGCCGAGGACGGCGTGGGCGCTGAGGTTCAGGCGCTGGCCGAGCTTCAGGCCCAGAGCGGGATCGCCGGTGAGCTCGAAGGCATTGGTCACGACCTGGCGGAAGTCGGTGTCGCCCACCCGTGCGCCGATGCCGGAGACGCCGGTCTCGGCGAGGCTGGTCCCGGCGAGCAACTGGTCCCGCCGACAGCCCCAGCCCTCCACCATGTCGATGAGGAGCAGTACGTAGGGCGCGGGTGTGCTGGGAGTGGCCATGGCCCTATTTGGCCATAAATGACTGCTATTTGACAACACCCCACCTTGTTGAGGCGGGGGCCATCCCGCATAGTCCCATGCGACACTGAGGTAATGCTGTACGGGGAGTACACGGATGAAACTGGAACTGACCAAGGAAACACCGCGCAAGATCCAACGCTTTGCCGGGGCGGATTACCCGGACGCCAGGGTCGATATCGACGACCTGATCACCAGCGAGCACGTCGACTGCATCGCTGAGATTTTCCAGACGCCCCTGACCGGGTCCTACAACTGGGACTACACGATCCAGGACGACCGCATCAAGAAGCTCTATGACCTGGGCAAGCAGCTCAACTGGGACCCGGAGATCGACATCGACTGGGACCGCCCCTTCCCGGAGGAAACCCGCGCGCCGGAGCTGATGAACCTGCACGACTACGAGCCCTACCTGGACATGGACGACGCGACCCGGAACGAGTTCTGGGTGCACATGAACGCCTGGAGCCTGTCCCAGTTCCTGCACGGCGAGCAGGGCGCGTTGCTGGTTGCCTCGCAGCTCTGCTCCTGCGCCCCGACCCTGAGCGCGAAGCTCTACGCCGGGTCCCAGACCTTCGACGAGGCGCGCCACGTGGAGGTGTTCAACAAGTACCTGCAGCAGCGCATCGGGATGATGTACCCCATCAACACCCACCTGAAGAGCATCATCGACAAGATCCTCACGGACCCGCGCTGGGACCTGAAGTTCATCGGCATGCAGATCGTGATCGAGGGGCTGGCACTGTCGGCGTTTGCCACCACCCGCGAGACTACACCGGACCCCGTCCTCAAGGACGTGGTGTACCTGGTGACCCGCGACGAGGCGCGCCACGTGACTTTCGGCGTCAACTACCTCGAAGAGTTCGTGAAGACCCTGACGGACGAGGAGCGCGAGGAGCGCGCACAGTTCGCGTTCGAGGCCTGCGCCATCAGCCGCGAGCGCCTCGTGGCCACCGACGTGTTCCGGCACTTCGGCTGGGACGTCGAGGAGGCGCGCAAGAAGGTGCTGGACGGCTTCGTCATGTCGACCTTCCGCAACCTCCTGTTCCAGCGTGTCATCCCCAACCTGAACCGCATCGGCCTGCTGACGGACTCGGTGCGGCCGAAGTTCGAGGAGCTGGGTATTCTCGAGTACGAGAACCTCGCCACCGATGGCGACATCGACTGGTCGGCGCTGGAGCGCCCCCTGGACACCGACGAGGCGCAGTCCTACGAGCAGACCATGCTGGAGGAGTTTGCCAAGGCGCACGAGGCCCACGACGGCGAGGAGGCGCGCACCGACGCGGCGTGACCGCCCCCGCGGAATTCCCCGCCCCCTGAAACGAAAAAAGCCGGCTGCAAGCCGGC
>Ga0126341_1000060_pt1 | contig 22597 bp, 22 predicted proteins | sample OrbTmetagenome_FD_97057 | JGI IMG/M metagenome (GOLD analysis project Ga0126341, IMG submission 97057) | Coral microbial communities from Florida Keys, Florida, USA - Orbicella T D metagenome | ecosystem: Host-associated > Invertebrates > Cnidaria > Coral | place: Florida Keys, Florida, USA... | reverse complement strand
GGGCTGAGGGCTCTTTACAGGCTGAAGGCTCTCTCGGGCTGAGGGCTCTTTACAGGCTGAGGGCTCTTTACAGGCTGAAGGCTCTTAGGCCTCGGTGTGCAGGCCGCACTCGCGGCCGTCCCACGCCTTGGTGGGGTCGAAATAGTGTTTGCAGGTGGGCAGCTGGTGGTCGAGCATGTAGTCCTCGACGTCGTCTTCCGACCAGTAGAAGATCGGCGCCACCTTGATGATGCCGCGACCGTCCATGGACACCACGTCCAGGGTCTTGCGGTGCTCCGTCTCCTCCCGCCGGATACCCGTTAACCAGATATCCGGCTTGAAATCCTCCAGTGCGCGCTCGAAGGGGTCGAGCTTGACCTGCCGGGTGAACGCCTGGTGGCGCTCCTCCTCGTCCACACCGGGAATCCCCCCCATGATCGCGTTGCGTCGCTCGGACGTCATCTCGGGCGAATAGACGTGGATATTCAGCGCGAGGTCGCGGATCAGCCGCTCGGCCACGATGTACGTGTCGCGCAGGTTGTAGCCGGTGTCGACCCAGATGGTAGGCACATTCGGTTCAACCTCGCTCACCAGATGCAGCATCACCGCGGCGTTCTTGCCCATGCTGGTGGTGGCGATGGTCGAGCCGCCCTGCCCGAGCGCCCACTCGACGATCTCCCCTGCGCTGGCATCACGCAGGGCGGCATTGGCGCTGTCGATATCGATGTTCAAGAGGGGCGCACCCTGTCAGGCTGACACGGGTGCGAACTCTAAAGAATCAAAAGCTTGAAGCCAAATAACCAGAAATTATAAGGTTATAGCTCAGGCGGCGGCCCTCGCGACCGCCGTTTCCAGCTCTGCGTGCAGATCCAGGAACTGCCCGGTGAGCTTGTGGCCCGGGGCGAGGTCGATCAGCGGCCGGTGCTCCCGGTGCGACTCCTTCATCTTGACCGAGGTGCTGAGAAAGGAGCTGAACACGGGCAGGCCCTCCTCCTGCAACTCGTTCACCAGCTCGAGGGGCAGTTTCGCCTGGGAGTTGAACTGGTTGATGACAATGCCCTCGACCTGCAGGTCCGGGTTGTGGTCCTCCTGCAGCTCGGCGATGTTGTCCAGCAGCGAGTACAGGCTCTGCCGGGCGAAGCTGTCGCAATCGAAGGGGATCAGGGCGGCGTCCGCGGCGATGAGCGCCGCCTTGGAATAGAAATTGAAGTTTGGCGGCGTGTCGATGTACACCCGGTCGTACTCCCCCTCGAGCTTCTCGAGGGCATCGCGCAGTTTGTAGATCTTGTAGCGCGACTCCAGCTCCTTCTCCATGTCGGAGAGTGCGGGGCTGGAGGGCATCAGGAACAGGTTGTCGTAGGGCGTATCCCACACGAAGGAATCCGGGTTCTGCCGCATGCGGCGCGAGCCGACGGTCTGCTTGAACAGGCCGGCGACACCCTGGGCCTCCGCCGGGAAGGCCTCGGCGTCGATCTCGCCGACGAGGTAGTGGGTGGTGTTGCCCTGCACGTCGAGGTCCACGACCAGCGTGCGATACCCCATGGCGGCGCCGATGGCCGCCAGATTGCAGGTGATGCTGGTCTTGCCGACCCCGCCTTTCTGATTGAAGACAACGCGTTTCATGGCCGTGGGTTCCGTGTCGTTAGGAGGAGAAGGTGTCAACGCGAAGTGTAAACGAAAGCTCGTGACCTTGGTAAGCGGCGGGGCAGGTCACGGGCGTTTTTTTGGTTAGTGATGGCTCGTTAGGTTCAGGCGGCGGTCCACACCCGCTCGTAGAGGTCGACAATCTCCGCGGCCTCGGGAATTCGCGGGTTATTGCCCGGCGAACCCGAGTCCAGCGCCTGTTGCGCCATCAGTTCGAGGTTGCCGAACCAGTCCGGCTCGGCGATGCCGTAGGCCCCGGGGCCCGGCACGGACAGTTCGAGCGTGAGCTCGCGCAGGCAGTGCACCAGTTTGGCGCAGGCGCGCTCGTCGTCATCGGCGACCCCCGCCATACCCATGTGCCGCGCGCAGTGAGCGTAGCGCGCCGGGGCACCGGCGACCGACCAGGCGGTCACCTCCGGCAACAGCATGGCGTTGCTCAGGCCGTGGGGGACATGGAACAACGCGCCCACGGGGCGGCTCATGCCGTGGATGAGGGTCACCGAGGCGTTGGCGAAGGCGATACCGCCCTGGGTGGCGGCGAGCATCATCGCCTCCCGCGCCGCGCGGTTGTCCGGCTCGCTGCAGGCGGTGCGGATGTTCGCGTAGATCGTGTGCATCGCGCTCAGGGCGATGCCGTCGGTGAAGGGGTTGGCGCGACGGCTGACATAGGCCTCCAGCGCGTGGCAGAGACTGTCGATACCCGTGTCCGCGGTGAGCCGGTAGGGCATGCTCAGTGTCAGCTCGTAATCCACCAGGGCCGCCACCGGCATGAGGCCGAGCCCCATACACAGCATCTTCTCCTGGGTCTGGGTGTCGGTGATCACCGCGACCCGCGTGGCCTCGGAACCGGTCCCCGCGGTGGTGGGCACGGCGATGATCGGCAGGCCGGACGCCGGCCTGGCGGGCACCTTGTAGTCGCGCATGATGCCGCCGTGCACCGCGAGTACGGCGACGGCTTTCGCGGTGTCGAGGGAGCTGCCACCGCCGAGCGCGACGACACAGTCGTAGTCGCCCTCCCGGAGCACCTCGAGACAGGCGTAGACACTGTCGGTGGTCGGGTCGGGCACACAGTCCCCGAACAGGCCGCAGGCTACACCCGCCGCCGCCAGCGGCTCGCGCAGGCGATCGGCGTAGCCGCACTCCAGTATGAAGGGGTCGGTGACCAGCAGCGGCCGCGACAGGCCCAGCTCCCCGAGGGTGGCCGGCAGTTCGCCACTCGCCCCGGCGCCGACCCGCAACACGCGCGGCAGGTTGATATTGGCGGGGACATCCATGACGCTCTTCCACTATGCTGTCGCAGGGCCATCCATGATACACCACGGGGAGGGCGCGCCCGCAGTGGACGACGCAATCGACAGCATTCACGCATTCTGGTTCGGCGAGCTGGACGATGCCGGTCTGTGCGCCGCCGACCGCAACGCACTCTGGTTCAGGACGAGCGACGCGACCGACGCGGCGCTGCGCGAGCGGTTCGGTGCGCTGCTGGAACGCGCGCGGGCCGGCGAACTGGATCACTGGCAGGAGAGCGACCGCGGCCTCGTCGCCCTGGTCGTCCTGCTCGACCAGTTCAGCCGCAATATCCACCGCGGCACCGCCGACGCCTTCAGCGGCGACGCGCGGGCGCTCGCGCTGGCGTGCGCAACTGTGGACAGCGGCCGCCACCTGCGCCTGCCCGCAATTCATCGGGTGTTTCTCTACATGCCGCTGGAACACAGTGAGGAGCTGTCTCACCAGCGGCGTTGCGTGGCGCTGTTCGAGGCACTCGCCGACGAGTGCCCGCGCGAGGAGGTAGCGAACTTCTGCCGCTACGCGATCGCCCACCTGGACGTTATCGAGCGCTTCGGACGCTTTCCACACCGCAACACGCTGCTGGGCAGGTCCTCCAGCGAGGAGGAACTCGACTACCTGGAGAAACACGGCGGCTTCTAGTTGCGTTGCTCCGACACCGGGCGCAACTCGTAGCGCGACTCGGTCATCTCCGCCTGCCAGATCCCGAAGTGGCCATTCGCCAGGTCGTCGTACGCCTGCAGGATGGAGTCGTTCACCTGCGGGTAGGCGACGGCGTCCCAGGGGCACTCGTCACGCGTGAAGAAGCGGCAGTCCATGGACTCGGGACCGGGGGCGCACTCACTCTCCTCGACGCGGGCGCGAAACCCCACGTAGACCTGGTTGATGAAGGTGATAGTGCCCATCATGTAAAGCTCGAGCCTGCCGGGGTCCAGGGAGACGCCCGCCTCCTCGTACAACTCCCGCGCCGCGCCCTGTGCCAGCGTCTCGCCGTTTTCCAGGAAGCCGCCGGGAATGGCCCACTTGCCGCGCTGGGGTTCGAGTGCGCGCTGCACCCAGAGCAGGCGCTCCCCGCAGGCCACGAACGCGGTGACGACCACCATGGGGAAGTCGTGGCGCGGTGTACGGCAGCGCTGGCAGAACCAGTGGTTGCGCGGCTCGCCGCCGACCATGTGGGGCAGGAGGGGGCCGCCGCACTCGGAACAGAACCTCGTGTCGGGCACATCGCACTCCGCAGAAGGGATTCGGAACGATAGCACTTTGCCTCGATGAAAGCATTGCGGCTATGCTTGCGGAGTTTCGACAGATCGGAGTCGCAGCCGGTTCAAGGAGTCCGACGCTGTTGGTTCCGACGGGAACGTGAGGCGACTGGACGTCGCGGTCCGCGTTCGGCCGATCGAGCCTGTACAGGGATGTATGCTGTTTGGCGTGTCCCGGCGGAACCAACAGCGCCGGGCTCCGTAAAAAAACGAGCGCCATCCAGACCGGCCCATAACCTTTCTTGCACCCGCTCGCAGGCTTAGAACCTGTCGCGCACAAGGACTTTCAATGACCAAAGGCGATCCCATCGTCCAGCTGTTGCTGACCGGCAGCGAAATCATGAGCGGCGACACCGTCGACTCCAACTCCGCGCTGATCGCGCGGCGCCTCGGTGAACTCGGCCTCACGGTACATCGCAAGGTCACGCTCGGCGACGACCTCGCCCTGCTGCGCGACGAGCTCGCCGCGATGACTGCCGGCGCGGACCTGGTGATTGTCAACGGGGGACTCGGCCCGACGGTGGACGACCTCACCGCGGAGGTGCTCGCCGCGGTCGCCGGCGTGCCGCTGGAGGAACACCCGGTGGCCATCGGGCACCTCGAGACCTGGTGCGCCGAGCGCGGGCTGGGACTCAACGCCGCCAACCGCAAGCAGGCGCTCCTGCCGGCCGGCGCCCGCATCGTCGACAACCCCATCGGCAGTGCCGTGGGCTTCGAGCTGGAGGTGAACGGCTGCCGCGTCATCTGCACACCGGGCGTGCCGGGGGAACTCGCCGCCATGCTGGACCTCGTTATCGCAGACCTCGCACAGGCCCAGGACCGCCCTGTGGAGCGCGACATCCTGCGCCTGCAGACCTTCGGTCTCGGCGAGTCGACCGCGCAACAGCTCATCAGCGATGCCGTGGCCGATTGGCCGCGGGAGGTGGAGCTGGGTTTTCGCGCCGGCGCGCCGCAGATGGAAATCAAGCTGACCATCGAGCGCAACTCCGCCCGCGCCGCCCGGGATCGCTGTCGCGCGGAACTGGAGGCGCTGTTCGGCGACCACATCATCGGCGAGGGCGACACGCGCCTCGCTGAGCGGGTCATCGAGCTGCTGCGGGAACGCGGCGCCACCCTGGCGACGGCAGAGTCCTGCACGGGAGGCCTGATCGCCTCCATGCTCACGGCGATACCGGGCTCCTCGGAGGCCTTCCACGCCGGGTTCGTCACCTACTCCAACGCCATCAAGCACCGCGCCCTCGGTGTGCGCGAGGACACCCTGGCAGATCACGGGGCCGTCAGCGAGGAGGTGGTCCTGGAGATGGCCGAGGGCGCCCTCGAGCGGGCCGCCGCCGACTACGCCGTCGCGGTGTCGGGCATCGCCGGCCCGGGGGGCGGGTCCGGGGAGAAGCCGGTGGGCACCGTCTGGCTGGCCTGGGGCGCCCCGGGACAGTTGCGCACCCGGGGGCTGTGCTGGCCCGTGGAGCGGACCCTCTTCCAGACCATGATCGCCGCGGCCGGCCTGGACATGATCCGCCGTCAACTACTCGGTATCGATGAAGAGCCGCGCTACTTCGCCCAGCGCAGCGCAAACCGCAGGAACTAGGTCAACGCGCCGGAACCGGACTGCACAACCGTCACGGCTGCAGCTGCCGGATATCCCACGTGTCGCCGTCCCCCCGCGAATAGCGAAAACGGTCGTGCAGGCGGTGCTCCCCGCCCTGCCAGAACTCCACCTGTTGCGGAATCACGCGGTAGCCGCCCCAGAAATCGGGCGCCCGCAGTTCCTCCTCGCCGAAACGCTGCCGCACCGCCTCGGCCTGCGCCTCCAGCGCGGCCCGCGAGGCGACGGGCCGGCTCTGCCGGGAGGCCCATGCCGCCACCTGGCTCTCCCGGGGGCGTCCGGCAAAGTACGCCAGCGACTCCTCGCGGCTGGTCTTGCGCGCCGTTCCGCGCACGATCACCTGCCGGTCCAGTGCGTTCCAGGGAAAGAGCAGCGAGACCTCCGGTCGCGCGGCGATGTCGCGGGCCTTGTCGCTGTCGTAGTTGGTGTAAAAAACAAAGCCGCCGCCGCTCAGCCCCTTGAGCAGCACGATGCGCTGCCAGGGCTCACCGGTATCGTTCGTCGTCGCCAGCACCATCGCGGTCGGGTCCACGAGCGCGGCGCGCACAGCCTGTTCGTGCCAGGTTTCAAACTGGCGCAGCGGGCACCCGTCGAGCATCTCAAGGCTGAGACCGTCTGCGGTGTACTCGCGTCGGAAGTCCTCGTATCGCAAAGTCAATTCCTGCTAGGCTTGAAGCCTGCTAAGGCTATCCGAGTTAGCCCGGCTGGGCCAGAACCTGTCGAGCCCCGGGAGCGCCGGCCGGAAGGGAGGAATCAGGCAGGCGACTGCGCATCCCATGGACACCATACCCAATATCCGCGACGGTCGCGCCAGCGACGTCGACACCCTCGCCGCCACGCTCACCGACAGTTTCTCGCGTGACCCCGTAATGAACTGGGTGATTCCCCGCACGGACCTCTACCCGCTCTACTTCCGCATGCTCATCCGCGAGGTCTACCTGCCGCGGGGCATGATCCACCTCGAGGGGAAGGGTCGCGCCGCCGCCCTCTGGCTGCCGCCGGAGGAGCGCTTTGAAATGCCGCCGCGCATGTCGCTGCTCAACCTGGCCTGGGACCTGCTGCGCCACGAAGGACTGCGTCCCTTTGTGCGCATTCACCGCCAGGGCCGGGTCTTCGCGCGCCACATGCCCAGGGAGCCCCACTACTACCTGCAGTTCATCGGCTGTCGCCACGCGGAGCAGGGCCGGGGAATCGGTTCGGCCCTGCTCAAGTGCGGCACGCGCGTCTGCGACGAACGCGGCCTGCCCGCGTACCTGGAGAGTTCCAACCGCCTCAACGTGCCCCTGTACGAGCGCCACGGGTTCGAGGTACAGGCGCAGGAGGAAGTGGCGGCGGGCGGACCCACCGCCTGGTTCATGTGGCGCGAACCGCGCTGATCAATCGGGGGTGCTGGAGGAAGTGCTGGGATAGACGGGCGCGCGCCGGGCCATCGCGGGAATCTGCGGGAAGGGGAACAGGTCCTGCCAGCTATCGCCGAAGTCCTCGGCGATGCCGTGGCCGAAGGCCGCCCGGTAGCTGCGCTCCATGGCCTGTGTGAGATCCGCGGCGGACGCGAGTTCGAGCAGCACGGCGGACTCCATCATGCCCTCGGTGCGCAGGCGCTGGCCCGGGGGCACATCCGCGCCCTCCGCCAGGGCGGCAAACATCGCGCCCCAGCGCGCCTCGATTTCCCCGATAAGTACCGGCATGTCCCTCGTGAATCCAGCGGTGGCCGGCCCCGAGTATGCGCTGCGCGGCAAAACAGTTAAAGTCTCGGTCAACGAGGCCCGACGAAGGACGCCCCACCCCGTGACCCTCTTCCGCCAGGTACTGGCCCTGTCTGCGCTGTTGCTCCTGCCCCCCGCGATACAGCCCGCCGCGGCCCGCGAGGGGACCCCGCCGGACGCGGCCGCCGCACAACCGATCATCGACTATCGCCAGCGTTTCCTGCCGGTACTCGGGCGCCGGGGTATGGTGGCCAGCCCCGAACGGCTGGCGGCGGAGGCGGGGCTGGACATGCTGCGCCGCGGGGGCAACGCCGTTGACGCCGCGGTGGCGACCGGTTTCGCCCTCGCCGTGACCTACCCCCGCGCCGGCAATATCGGGGGCGGCGGCTTCATGCTGATCCACCTGGCGGACGGGTCGCGCCAGACCCTGGTGGACTACCGCGAGACCGCTCCGCTGGCCGCCACCCGGGACATGTTCCTGGACGACAGCGGTGCGGTGGACAGGCGGCGCGAGTACTTCAGCCTGCAGTCGGCGGGGGTGCCCGGCACCGTCGCCGGGCTGCTGCACGCCCTGGAGCGTTACGGCACAATGGATCGCGCCGCAGTCATGGCGCCGGCCATCGCCCTCGCGCGCGACGGCTTCCCCGTCTCCTACGCTTTCAGCGCGGGCATCACCGCGCGCGCAGAACAACTGGGAAGGGACCCGGAGGCCGCGCGCCTGTTCCTGACCGCGGAGGGCGCCGCCCCCGCCGTCGGCACGACGTTCCGCCAGCCCGAACTGGCGCGGACGCTGTCGCTCATCAGTACCCACGGCGCAGCCGGCTTCTACGAGGGCGACACCGCCGGGCACATCGCGCGGGCGATGGCAGCGGGCGGCGGATTAATCACCCGCGAAGACCTCGCCGGCTACCGCGCGGTGGAGCGCGCCCCGGTGCGCGGCACCTACCGCGGGGTGGAGGTCGTATCAGCACCGCCACCCTCCTCGGGCGGCGTGCACATCATCCAGATGCTGAACATCCTGGAGGGCTTCGACCTCGCCGCGCTGGGCCACAACTCCGCGGCCTACCTGCACCGGCTGACCGAGGCGATGAAACTGGCCTACGCGGATCGCAGCGTCTACCTCGGCGACCCGGACTACGTGGAGGTGCCGGTGGACCGCCTCACCGACAAGGCCTACGCGGCGCGGCTGCGCAAGCGCATCGACCCGGGGCGCGCGACCCCCGCGCAGGAGATCGCGCCGGGCCGCGACCTGCCCGTGGAGAGTATCGACACTACGCATTACAGCGTGGCGGACCGCCACGGCAACATGGTCAGCAACACCTACACGCTGAACTTCAGTTTCGGTTCGCATATCGCCGTCCCCGGTACCGGCATGTTGCTGAACAACGAGATGGCGGACTTCGCCGCAAAGCCGGGGACCGCGAACGCCTTCGGCCTCGTGCAGGGCGAGGCGAATCGCATCGAGCCGGGCAAGCGGCCGCTGTCGTCCATGAGCCCCACCCTAGTCCTGCGCGACGGCAACCCCTGGCTGGCCACAGGCAGCCCGGGCGGCAGCGTGATCATCAACACGGTGCTGCAGACGGTGCTCAACGCGGTCGACTTCGACATGAACATCGCCGCGGCGGCCGCCGCCCCGCGCATTCACCACCAGTGGCAACCGGACCAGCTCAACCTGGAACAGGGGATCAGCCCGGACACGGTGCGCCTGCTGGAGGGCATGGGACACCCGGTGAGCCTCGGCGAGCGCACCCAGGGCAGGACCAACTCCATCGTCGTCTCGGGGGGCTGGTTCTACGGCGCGACGGACACCCGCCGACCGGAGGGGTGGGTGGCGGCCTACTGACGCGGCAGGCGGAACTTGGCCGTCTGCCGGCAGATGGCGACGAGATTGCCCTCGCTGTCCCAGAATTCACCGTCCTCTTCCACCACCCCGCGGGTCAGCTGGCGCGACACCGCGCGCACCTGCAGTGGCCCCCGCGCCGGGTGCGCGCGCACCTGCACGGTCAGCTCCACGGTGGGCACCCAGCCGACCGGGCCGAATATCGTGAGGATCGGCGGCGGCAGGCTGTCGGCGAACATCAACAGGGACATGGCGTCGGGCGGGGTGCCGTCGCGGTGCTGTACCCAGCCGAGGAAGGCGCCACTACCGTCCGGGCGCTTCTCACTGAAGACCTCGCGGCCGGACACCAGGCGCAGCTCGACGCTGTCGCGGAACTCGAGCCGTTTCTGCGGCGACGGCTCGCACTCGTCCCAGGCCGGGAACTCCGGGCGCTCCACGCAGCTCCAGCTCTCTCCCTTCAGCCGCTCCAGGTCCGTGTAGGCCGCGGTCACCTTGACCCTGATCTCTCCCTCCTGGTACATGGACACCTCGGCGAAACTGGTGCTTCCCCCGGTGCGCAGCACCTGCACCCGGCAGTCGATAGGACCCAGCACGGTGGGCGCCAGGAAAAAGGCGTTGACGCTGAGGGGATCCGGGTGCGGGAGTGCGGCCGCGAGCGCGCGGCCGGCAATGGTGAGAATATAGCCCCCGTTGGGAACCTCCCCGATACGCCAGCCCGTCACCACTTCGCCGCGGTACAGGCCGTCCTCCACGCGGGTGACGGCGGTATCCTGCTCGAACTGGCTCATGGGGTTCCCCTGTTGTCGGTATTGCGCGCGGCGCCGTGAGGCGCGGTGAGACGCGATGACCACATCGCGACCACGTCATTTTGTCCGCCCGCCCGCGGAATGTATATACTTCATTGATGTCGAAGGTTCAGGCCACCCGCGGTATCGCAGCCACATCGCATGAACACAGCTAACGCTACCCTGCGCCCGATTTTCCCGGCGGTGCTCGCCCTGCTCGCGCTGTTGCCCGCGGCGACCCGGGCGAACACCGCGGAACACGGCGGCGGCGACCTGCGCGGCGATCTGGCCAACTACGAGAGCGCGATCGCGGACGTCGAGCGGGCGCAGGGTGCCTACGGTGCAGGACTGGCGGAACCGCTGCTGGCCCTGGGGCTGGCCCTGCAGTCCCAGGGTCGCCACGCGGAAGCAGTGACGCTGTTCAAGCGCGGCGTGCACCTGACCCGGGTCAACGATGGTCTTTACAGCACGCGCCAGATTCCCCTGCTGCAGGGAGAGATCAACAGCCACATCGCCACCGGCGACTACGCCCAGGCGGACGACCGTCAGCGCTACCTCTACCGAGTGCAGTTGCGCGGCATGGAGAGCGGCGAGTCGCTGACCACGGCGTTCATGCAACAGGCGACCTGGCAGTACGAGGCGTACCAGATGCGCCTCGGGGCCAACGACTACACCCGTCTCATGAATATGTGGGATCTCTACCGTCTGGCACTCAACGACGTGATGGCCCGCGAGGGGGAGACCTCGCCTAATCTGCTGCCGCCGCTGCACGGCATGTTGCAGGCCCAGTACCTGATATCCGGCTACGACTGGGCCGAGCATACGTCAGGTGGCGGCGAGGACATCCGCTCGCGCCAGGAGCTGCACCGCTTCTCCGCCTACCGGGCCCAGAGCTACGATAAGGGCGACGTGGTCATCCGCGCCATACGCAGCGTGGAACAGGAACAGCCCGAGACGCCCGCGAGCAGGCTCGCCGCCGCCAGGGCCATGGTCATGCTGGGGGACTGGCACCTGTACCACGACAACCGCCAGGCGGCCCTCGACGCCTACGCCGAGGCACAGGCGGAACTTGCCGCACTGGACGATGCCCAAGCACAGGTAGAGACGATTTTCGGCGACCCGGTCGCCCTGCCCGACGTGGACGGCCTGCGCGAGCTGCCGGCGCCGGTGGAACCGGAGGCCGGGGATGTGCTGGTACAATTCGACGTGAGCGAGTACGGACGCGCCAGGGGTCTGGAGCGGCTGGACGACAACGAGGCGCTGGACGGCCGGGCCAACAGGCTCATGCGCAAGATGCGCAAGGTCCGGTTCCGACCGCGTTTCGAGGCGGGACAACCGGTGGAGGCACAAGATGTGGTCAGAGCGTACCGTCTTCAGTAGCGCGGCCCGCCCTGCGACCTTCGGGGCGGTAGCCGCGCTGTGCCTGCTCCTCGCGGGCTGTCCCTTTGCCAGCAACCCGAGCCAGGACTCCTCCGGCTCATCGTCCGGCTCTTCCGGTGGCGGCACGCCCTCCACCGGCAGCAGCTCCCCCATACCCAGCGGCGGCGGCTACAACCCCATTCCAGGCGGACCCGGCAGTCCCGCCGGCAGCCCCGACGGCAGCATCGATGGCAGCCCCGACGGCAGTCCGGACGGCAGCCCCCAGGGACAGAAGGGCGGGGTCGCGGAAGGCACCGCCACGGAACCGGGTTTCGAACCGGACAGCGGCGGCGGTGAGGGCCTCCCGGACCTCAGCGACACCGAATCCGGGGAGGGGCCGGGAGAATCATCCGGTACCACCGCAGGAACGGGCCCCGGTGAAAGCCCCGGTGGAACCACCGCCGGCGGCGAGGGGACAGGTGAAGGACAGGGCGCAGAGGGAGGCGGTATCGAGGTCAACCCGTCCGTCCCGGGCGCCTTCCCCGCGCCGCTGCCCGGCCTGCCGGGTGTTGTCGTCGGCGGCTCCACCGGCCCGATGACGCCCGAGGAGCAGGTGGCTGTGCTCGACGCGGAGCTGGAGCGCGGAACCGGCGAGTTCGACGACCTGATCCTGGAGGAGCAGGTCGAGCAGCAACAGCGCTCACGAGAGAGCGCGGCCAACCAGTCACCCCCGGGCGGCGCCGGCCCCGGCGGCTCGACGCGTCCGGAAATGGAGGGTGCCGAGGGGCGCTCTGCCGCCTACGAGGGGGGCATGGCGGGCGGTGCGCCCGGCGGCGCCCCGCCGGAGAACCCCGTCAAGTTCCCGCCGCCGGAGGACATTCCCAGCGGCGACGATGACGATGTCGTGGCCCGGCAGCTGCGCGAGGCCGCTATGCGCGAGCCCGACCCGGCGGTGCGCGAGCGACTCTGGGACGAGTACCGCAAGTACAAGGGCATCGATTGATGAACCCCCTGCGCCTCGGCCTTGCATTGCTGCTGCTCGCGAGTCTCGCGGGTTGCGTCAACCAGTCGGTGAAGAGCACCTCTGTGCCCGCTGTGGTGACGGCACCGGCCAATGTGCCGGAGGACCTGCTGCTGGACGTCGGTATCGTGGTGTTCGACCCGGGCATCGACGAACTGGAGGAACAGGCCGACGACGAGCCGCGCATCTACCCGGAGGTGCGCCGCGCCGAATCCCTGCACATCCCCAACCAGCTGGCCGCGTCCATGCAGGACTCCGGCGCCTGGGGCGCCATCCGCGTCCTGCCCAATGAGGACCAGATCACCGACCTGCTCATCACCGGCCAGATCCTGCGCTCGGACGGGGAGACTCTCGAAATCGCCGTCAAGGCGATAGATTCCCGCGGTTTCGTCTGGCTCGACGAGACCTACGAGGGCAGCGCGAGCCGCTACGCCTACAAGGTGACGTCGCAGTCCGGCCACGATCCCTTCCAGGCGGTGTACAACACTGCCGCCAACGACCTGCTCGAGGTGCTCGAGCAACTGGAACACGACGACAGGCGCGACGTGCGACTGGTCACGGAGCTGCTCTTTGCACGCAGCTTTTCCCCGGACGCCTTCGACGGCTACCTCGCCAAAAACCCCAAGGACAAGTACCTGGTCATGCGCCTGCCCGCCGAGGATGACCCCATGCTCGCGCGGGTGCGCACCATCCGCGAGCGCGATCACTTGTTCGTCGACACGCTGCAGGAGTACTACGTCAGTTTCGACGAGCAGATGGCGGGACCCTACGACGAGTGGCGCAAGCTCAGCTACGAGGAAGTGGTCGCCCTGGAGGAGCTGCGCGCGGAGAGCCGGCGCCAGATGCTCGCGGGCGCTGTCGCCGTGATCGGGGGCATTGCCGCGGCGACCACGGGCGACAGTTCCACCACGCGCGCGGCGGGCAATATCGCCGTGATCGGCGGCGGCTACCTGTTCAAGAGCGGCCTGCTCAAGCGCAGCGAGGCGCAGATTCACGTCGAGGCGCTGGAGGAACTCGGCACCTCCCTGGAGGCGGAGATCGCCCCCAAGGTGATCGAGCTCGAGGACCGCACGGTGACGCTGAGCGGCAATGTCGAGGAACAATACGCCCAGTGGCGGGCGCTGCTGGCGGAAATCTACGCCGCCGAGGTGGGCATGCTGGAGCCGCCCGCCGGGAACGTTACACCGACTGATACACTGTAGGGCATCCCAGGCCAAGCAGACTGCATGCCCTCTTCCAACGAGCCAGTTAAGCCAACGCCCTTCGAGGCGGTGCCGCCGAAGGCCCCGGAGTCCGTCGAGGCGGGAGGCGGGACCGGCCCGGCGCCGGGCAACTGGGTCGTCCCCGGGCTCGTCGCGCTGGTACTGCTCGCGCTGCTGGTCATCTTCTGGCTCCCGAGCCGCGTGGACTCCCCCGCTATCCCCGCGCCGGCCCCCGACCCGACTCCCGTACAGGCCGAGCGGCCGCCCGCTCCCGCTGCCCCGGGCCCCGCACCCGCTTCCGCCGCCGAGGCTCCCGCAGCGGCGGCCGCGGAGCCGGGTGCCAGCCCCTGGTCCGATGCCCAGATGGCGCGCCTGCGCCTGGAGGCCCAGGACGTGCTGGCGGAACTGCTGGACCTGCAATTCCTGCTCGAGGAGCGCGGCGTACAGCACTGGGGCGCGGCGGAGTTTGCCGCCGCGGCGGGACTGGCGGCCGAGGGCGACGCGCGCTATCGCGAGCGGGAGTACGAGACCGCCAGCGGCCACTACCGCGAGGCGCTGGTCACCCTCAGGAGCCTGGAAGCGCGGATTCCCGAGGTATTGGACGGGCTGCTGGAGGAACTGGACAGTGCCATCGAGGCGGGCGATACCGCCGCCGCCACGGCACACCTGGAGGTCGCGCAGATGATCGAGCCGGACAGCGAGCCGGTGGTCGCCCTGTCGGCCCGGGTCGACACCCTGCCCGAGCTGGTGACGCTGCTGGCATCCGCGGCGCGCTCCGAGGCGGCGGACGACCTCGCATCCGCACAACTCACCCTGGAACAGGCCACGGCACTGGACCCGGGCCACCGCCGCGCGGCCGCCGAACTGAACCGGGTGGCGGGCGAGTCGCGGCTGCGCGCCTTTCGGCGCGCGATGAGCGACGGCTATGTCGCCCTCGGCGAGGGGCGTTTCGATGCCGCACGGGAGTCGTTCACCGACGCCGGGAAACTGCAACCGGGGTCAGCGGAGGCGGCCAGCGCCCTCCAGGAGCTGGCCACTGCCGAAAGTTCGGGCAGCCTGTCGCGGCTGCGCGAGCAGGGACTGGCCCAGGAGCGCCGCGAACAGTGGCAGGATGCCGTCGCGACCTACGAGCGCGCCCTGGGTATCGACGCCACGGTGCTGTTCGCCACCGAGGGGCTGGCCCGGGCCGGCGAACGCGCGCGACTGGATCGGGAACTGTCGGCTATTCTCGACGAGCCCGGGCGCCTGGCGGATGTGGCGGTCGCCGAGCGCGCCGCGGGTTTCCTGCGCGAAGCCGGCGCGATCCGCCCCGGGGGCGAGCGCCTCGCCCGGCAGGTGGCGCAGCTGGAGGAGCTGTTGCGCCTGGCCAATACACCGGTGACCATCACCCTGGTGTCGGACATGGAGACCGAGGTCATCGTCTACAAGGTCGCCCGGCTGGGGCGCTTCCAGCAACAGCAACTGGAACTCCGCCCCGGCACCTACACCGCCGTGGGCACGCGCAACGGCTTCCGCGACGTGCGCCGGCAGTTCGAGGTCGGTCACGACGCCGCCACGGGCGCCGTGAGCGTCATTTGCACGGAGCGCATCTGACGTGGCCCGGGGCGACGACACCCAGGTCATCGAACCCAGCGGCTTCACCCCGCTGGACCGCAGTGCACAGCAGACCGGCGGGAGCGCGCTCACCGCCCCGCGCGTCGCGCTTGTCGCCGCGGTCGCGACATTCGCGCTCGCGCTGCTCTTCCTGTTTACCGCGCGCTCCCTGCAGGTGAGTGTCGAGGCCGAGGCGCCGGCGGACGTCGCGATAGGGGGGCTCGCCCTGCCCTTCGGCGAGCGCTACCTGCTGCTCCCCGGCACCTACGAGGTCACCGCGCAGGCGGAGGGGTATGAAAACCTGGTCGCGACAGTGACAGTCGACGACAGGGACAGCCAGTCGGTCGAGCTGGTGCTGCAGCCGCTGCCCGGCCGCCTCAGCATCGAGACTAATCCCCCGGGCGCGTCGGTCGATCTCGGCGGCGAGAACCTGGGCGTCACGCCACTGGCGGACGTGAGCGTCGCCGCCGGGGATTACCAGCTCACCGTGGAACACCCGCTCTACCTGGCGCACCGGCAGGCCCTGGCGGTCACCGGGCGGTCCCTGCACCAGCAGCTCAACCTGCGCCTGGAGCCGGCCTGGGCGGACGTCAGCGTGGCCAGCTCGCCCCCCGGCGCATCGGTGCTCGTCGACGGCGAGGAGCTGGGCGTGACGCCGGCCACCGTACAGGTTCTCGAAGGCGAGCGGCAGCTCATACTGCGCCTGGAGAACTTCGCCGACTGGCGCCGGGAACTGCAGGTCACCGCCGGTCGTCCCGAGGACCTGGGCCGGGTGGACCTGCTGCCCGCTCCCGGCACCCTCGCACTGGACAGCGAACCCGCCGCGGCCAACGTCACCCTGGACGGCGAGTTCCAGGGCCAGACGCCGCTGGTGCTGGAGCTGGTCCCGGACCGGCCGCACACCCTCTCCGTCTCGCGGCCCGGTTACCGGCGCTACACCGGCGAGCTCACCCTGGCAGCCTCGGCCACGGAGACGCGCACGATTAAACTGCAGCCGCAGCTGGGTACCCTGCGCTTCGAAATTACGCCCCCCGGGGCGCTGCTGCGCGTCGACGGCGCCCCCCGCGGCAAGGGCAGCCAGAGTCTGTCGCTGCCCGCGGTTGAGCACCGGGTGGAGGTCAGCCTCGCGGGATACGCCCCGGTGCGCCGGCGCGTCACCCCGCGCCCCGGCCTGGAACAGCTGGTGGAAGTCCACCTGAAGACCGAAAAAGAAGCGCGCATGGCGCGTATCAAACCCGAGATAACGACCAGTCTGGGGCAGAGCCTGCTGCTGTTCGATCCCGCCGAGTCGCCCCTGTCCAGCTTCACCATGGGCGCCTCGCGCCGCGAACCGGGCCGGCGCTCCAACGAGGTGCTGCGCCCGGTCACCCTGCGCCGCATGTTCTACCTGCAGACCACCGAGGTCACCAACGCCCAGTTCCGCCAGTTCGAGGCCGAGCACAAGTCCGGGCACGTCTCGGGAACCAGCCTCAATCGCGACCGCCAGCCCGCGGTGCAGTTGAGCTGGCAACAGGCGGCGTCTTTCTGCAACTGGCTCAGTCGCCGGGAGGGACTCGCGCCCTTCTACCGCGAGGACCAGGGCATCATCGTCGGTTTCGACGCGGCCTCCACCGGCTACCGCCTGCCCAGCGAGGCCGAGTGGGCCTGGGCGGCGCGGGCCAGCGGCGACACCCTGCTCAAGTTTCCCTGGGGCGACACCTTCCCGCCGACACTCGCGGTGGAAAACTACGCCGACGCCAAGTCCGCCTACGTCACCGGCCGCGTGCTGAACAACTACTCCGACGGCCACGTGGTGGCGGCGCCCGCGGGCACCTTCGGGCCGAACCAGCACGGCCTCTACGACCTGGGCGGCAACGTCGCCGAGTGGGTGCACGACGTCTACACCATTCCCGCATCCAACGAGCCGGCCAAGGTAGACCCCCTCGGTGGCCAGCGCGGGGACAACTACGTGATCCGGGGCGCAAGCTGGACACAGGCACGGCTCACCCAGCTGCGCCTGTCCTACCGGGATTATGGGCAAGCCGGGCGGGATGACGTAGGATTTCGCTTGGCCCGCTACGCGGAGTAAGGCATGCCGGCAAGACCGATTCTCGCACCACTCACCCTCGCCCTGGCGCTGGGCGCAATGCCGTTGTACACCGCGCTGGCGCAGGACGATGAAGCCGAGCCCCGGGAGCTGCCCGGTGAGGCGGAGGGAGCGGGCGCCGACGGCGAGCAGGCCGCGGCGGAACCAGCGCGGGACGACAGCTCGTCCCCCTACGACTACGAGGCCACCGAACAGATCTCCGAGGATCGCTCGGTGTCTTTCCCGGTCGATATATAGGAACCCGAATGAAGCCGAAAATGTCCTCCGAGTTCATCTTCCAGCTGTTCGCCCTGCTGATCGCGGTCATCGTGGTGCACGCCGTGTACGTCGGCGCGATCAGGCCTTCCGCCGACGCGCAGCTGGCACAACAGGCGGCGCAACAGGCCGCCGGGGAGGAGGTGGTCACCAACCGCAGCCTGGTGGTCGTCATTCGCGACTTCGAACAGGAGGCCTGTTTTATCCTGTTGATCTGGGCGCTCGCCATCATGGGCTACAAGGGCCGCCGCGTGCAGCACGAGCGGGACCTGCTCGACCGCCGCCTGCTCGACATCCCGGAGGGCACGAGCGTGTTGCCCGAGGACGCGCGCGAGTACAGTCGCGGCATCGAGGCCCTGCCGGAGAATGAACAGGACTACCTGCTGCCGCGCACACTGCTCTCGGCCCTGCAGCGCTTCGCCACCACCGGCAGCATCCAGGCGGTATCCGACACCATCCGGGAAAACTGCGAGGTCGAATCGGATCGCCTGGACTCGGAGATGTCGATGGTGCGCTACATCGCGTGGGCGATACCGTCGATCGGGTTCATCGGGACCGTGCGCGGTATTGGCGATGCGCTGGGGCAGGCCTACAAGGCGGTGGAAGGCGACATCTCAGGTGTCACGGCCAGTCTCGGTGTGGCGTTCAACAGTACCTTCGTGGCCCTCGTGCTGAGCATCGTCATCATGTTCTGCCTGCACCAGCTGCAGCAGTCCCAGGAACGCCTGGTGCTCGACTGCCAGCGCTACGCCGACCGTCGCCTGCTGCGCTTCCTGGTGGCCCATTGATGCCGGCTGCGCTTCTCGACATCAATGACTGCAACCTGCAGCTCTGGCACGGGGAGGCACACGTGCAGAGCCCGGGCTACGCATTGCTGCGGGGCGAGACGTACCTATTCGGCAGCGACGCCCGCGCCGCGGCGCGCATACAGCCGCGCAACATCAACACCCGCTACTGGTGGCAACTCGGCGTCGAGGCGCTGCAACCGGCCCTGGGCCCGGCCCGCCACACGGCGGACCTCGCCCACGCCCACCTGCTGCAGCTGCACGACGAGGCGCGACAACCCGCGGACATCGTGGTGGCGGTGTCCGCGGGCATGCAGCGCGAGCAGCTGTCGCTGCTGCTGGGTATTGCCCAGGAGTGCCCTTTCAACCCGGTGGGCCTGGTCAACCGCAGTGTCGCGCTCGGCAGCCTGCACGCCGGGGGCGGCGACCTCTGGCACCTCGAGATCCAGCTGCACCAGGCGCTGCTCTCGCGGCTGGGCAGCGCGGGCGGGACGCTCGCCCTGGACCGCTGCCTGCCGCTGCCCGGCTGCGGGCTGCTGCAGGTACAGGAGCGGCTGGTGGAGACTATCGCCGCCGCGTTCGTGCGCCAGACGCGCTTCGACCCGCGGCGCAAGGCGGACACGGAGCAGGCGCTGTACGATGCACTGCCCGCGGCACTGCGCGCGCTCCGACGGGAGCCCGAATCCAATATCGAGGTGAACGGCTACCGCGCACGGATCAGCGCTCGCGACCTGCAAGCGGCGGGGCAGCGCCTGTTCGACAGTGCGCGGGACGCCATGGGGGAGGCGCGCGGGGAGATCCTGCTCGCCGATCCGCTGACTGCCCTGCTGCCCGGCGTGGGCGAGGCCTTCCCGGGTGTGGTCATAGCCGGCGACGACGACCTGCGCAACGCCGTGCAGGCCCACGGCGAGCGCCTTGTGGAGGGCGGTCGCAATCTCAGCTTCGTCTGCGCCCTGCCCCTGCTCGGCGGCGGGGAGGCGGCCACACCCGCCGCGGCGCAACCCGAATCCGCCGCGGCACATTCTTCGACAACCGCCGCGGCGCACTCAACACCCGCCGCAGGCGCTACCCCACCGGAACCCACCCATCTGCTGCGCGGCGGACTGGCCCGGCCGCTGGTCGCGGGCGGTACGGCAATCGCCGGCGGCTGCGAGCTCTACCGCGCAGACGAGGGCTGGCAGCTGCGCGGCCACGGCGGCAGTGCGCTGCTCAATGGCGGGCCCTACAGCGCCGGGCAGTTGCTGGGTGCGGGCGACAGGCTGCACATCGACGGAAACGAAATGACCCTGATCGAGGTCGAAACCTGAGAGCGGGAGTCCGGGGGACCGGCCGCTGCGGGACTGAGGGCTAATGGCGAGGAAACGGCGCGACACCAACACCTTCAACCTGAGCTTCCTGGACATCATGTCCTGCGGCTTCGGGGCGGTGGTGCTCGTGTTCCTCATCATGAACCACGCGATCGAGGAACAACAGCTGGAGCTGAACGAGAACCTGCTGGCCGAGGTCAACCTGCTCGAGTACGACGTCACCGAGGGGGTCGAGGGCCTGGTGCGCCTGCGCAACATCCTCTCGGACGTGGACCTGAAGATCGTCGAGGCCCAGGGCCGGGCCACGCGCATCGCCGAGGAGCAGAGCGAGTGGGAGGCGAAGATCGCCGAGTTGCAACAGGACGGCTTTGTCGCCGACTCGGAGGTGGACGATCTCAAGGCGGAACTGCGCACCCTGGAGGACGAGGTGGAGAAACTGCGCGAGGCCAGCGAAGACGCCTCCGGCAGCCGCGCGCGCAAGGTCCTGGGCGAGGGCAACCGACAGTACCTCACGGGCCTCAACCTCGGCGGCCGGCGCATCGCCATCCTTGTCGACACGTCCTCCAGCATGCTCGCGGACCGTCTCGTGCAGATTATCCGCCTGCGCAACATGGGTGACGCGGTACAGCGCAGCGCCGACAAGTGGGTGCGCACCGTCTCCACGGTGGACTGGCTGACGGCACAGCTGCCGGTCGCCGCCAAGTACCAGCTCATCACCTTCGACACCGAGGCCAGTTTCGCCCTGCCCGAAACCCGCGGCCAATGGCTGGCAGTGTCGGACCGGGACCAGCTCGACCGGGCGGCGGACAGCCTGCGGGACATCACGCCGAACGGCGGTACCAGCCTGGAAAACGCCTTCCTGGCCATGCAGCAACTGTCACCGCCCCCCGACAATATCTTCCTCATCACCGACGGACTGCCCACGCAGGGCACGAAGCCGCCGCGCGCCAGCAAGGTCAGCGGCAGGGAGCGGGTGCAGCTCTACCGCCGGGCGATCCAGGCTCTGCCCAAGGGCGTGCCGGTGAACATCATCCTGGCACCCATGGAGGGCGATCCCATGGCGGCCTCGGAACTCTGGCGCCTGGCCATGTCGACGCGGGGCTCCCTCCTGAGCCCCTCGAGGGACTGGCCGTGAGTCGGCGCAGGGGGGCGCGGGCCCCCGAGGGATTTTCCCTCTCGTTCCTCGACGTCATCTGCTGCGGCTTCGGCGCGGTCATCCTGCTGCTGATGATTACCAAGACCGTGGAGCCGCAGATTATCGAGGCCTCGACCACCAGCCTGGAGGGGCGCCTCGCGGACCTCCAGGAGCAGCTGTTCGAGATTCGCGGGGAGACGAGGATCCTCAACCGCGACCTGAACGCCAAACAGGAACAGCTGTCAGAGTATGAGGAGCGCATAGCGATTCTCAACGGCCAGGTGGCGAGCGCCCGCAGCCGGTACGACAGCGTCCTGGTGCAGAGCAGCAGCAACGCCGTGATCACCGAGCAACTCGCCCAGGCGAAACAGGAGCTGTCGGAGGAGATGGAGCGCCTGCTGGGCAGGCAGTACCAGGCGAAAAACCAGCTGATCGGCGGCATCCCCGTAGACAGCGAGTACATCATCTTCATCATCGACACCTCCGGCTCCATGCGCAGGGCCTGGGGGCGGGTGCTGAACGAGGTCGAGGCGACCCTGAGCATCTACCCCGAGGTCAAGGGCATCCAGGTGATGAATGACATGGGCAACTACCTCTTCAGCCGCTACCGGGGCAAGTGGATTCCGGATACACCGAGCAGGCGCAAGCTGATCCTGAGGAACCTGAGCGGCTGGCACATCTTCAGTAACTCCAGTCCCGTGGAGGGGATCACCGCCGCGATCCGGACATTCTACGACCCCGACAAGAAAATCAGCATCTACGTGTTCGGTGACGAGTTCTCGGGCAATTCCATCGAGGAGGTGGTGAGCACGGTCGATCGCATCAATGCCGAGGACGCCGACGGCAACCGCCGCGTGCGCATCCACGCGGTGGGCTTTCCCGTAGTATTCTCTGCCCAGGAGCACCTGTGGACGACGGGAATCCGCTTCGCGACCCTGATGCGCGAGCTCACACACCGCAACGGAGGCACGTTTGTCGCCCTCAACGACTACAACTGAAGCGCTGCGCGCTGCGCTCGCGGCGGGGTTCCTCGCGATGATCGTCGTGATGATTGTCGTGCTAACCGGCTGCGGCCCGGCCCAGGTGGAGGTGTCCGGGAACTTCCCCGAGCCCCTGGTCGAGCCGCTGCCCCTGACCGTGGGGGTGTGGTACGGGGAGGGCTTCAGCGGCCACGAGTTCAGCGACGAGGGCAGCGACCCGACATCGGCCGGCTGGGTCGTGCGTACGGGCACCGCACAGGTACAGATGTGGGATACGCTGCTCACGGGTATGTTCGGCAAGCTGGTGCACATGGCGGGCGAACCGGGACCGGGTCAAATGAACCAGGTGGTGGACGGCGTGCTGATTCCCCACGTGGACGAATTGCAGTACGCCATTCCCGCCCACACCAACATAAAGGTCTACGAAATCTGGATGCGCTACCGCTTCGAGCTCGTCAGCACCGGGGGCGAGCCGATTGCCGAGTGGACAATGACGAGCTACGGCAAGACACCGACGGCGTTTCTGCAGAGCGACGAGGCCGCGGTCAATCTCGCGGCGGTGATGGCACTGCGCGACGCGGGCGCCAATTTCGCCACCAATTTCACCGCCATCCCCGCCCTGCAGGACTGGTTGTACGAACACGGTGTCGTTTCCGGGAGTTCCCCGTGAGAGCCGCGTTGAGGCTGTTGCTCGCGGGCGCGCTGGCGTCGCTGCTGTCCGCCTGTGTCACCTCCCAGGTCGACGAGATGGTCTTCAACGAACCGTTGGAG
>Ga0126341_1000059_pt1 | contig 22853 bp, 19 predicted proteins | sample OrbTmetagenome_FD_97057 | JGI IMG/M metagenome (GOLD analysis project Ga0126341, IMG submission 97057) | Coral microbial communities from Florida Keys, Florida, USA - Orbicella T D metagenome | ecosystem: Host-associated > Invertebrates > Cnidaria > Coral | place: Florida Keys, Florida, USA... | reverse complement strand
GAACATGTAATTCTTGAAGGGTTCGAGATGCCCCGCCTGGAAATCGAGCAGCTCGTAGATATTGAACTTGTGCATCAGCGTCAGGCAACGCTGGAACACCTGGTCCGCCTCGTAGGCGGAGGGAGGTATGCCGTACTCGTCCGTGATCTGGGCGAAGATGGTCGAGGCAATTTCCCGCCGGGTCTGGTCGGCGCGGTACATGGCGCTGGAGACCGGTGAAGAGACAATGGGTGAGCCGTAGACCAGGAAGGCCTCCCAGCGCCGCGCGTCCTGTCCCTCCCCGAGCTGGGATACCAGGAAGCGCACCATGTTGTGCAGGTCCAGGCGCGGCGGCAGCACGTCTTTCTGCAACCACTTGCGCACGTCGGACTCGCGCCACTCGCGGTTGATACCCATGACACTGATGACACGCCCCTCGGTTTGCGGCGGTGCCGCGCCCGCCAGGTCCCACAGCATGTTGAGCCGCGCGGAGAAGCCCAGGCTGACCGGCAGCTCCTCGTCGCGCAACTGCGCGTACTCCTCGGCGAACTCGTCCACCGATTTTCCGCGATCGAGGCCGGCGTCCACCCCCGATGCGTCCTTTGCCGATTGCTCTGCCATGCCCGCTATCCTCCGCGTCCCGCGGCCGGGGTGTCAAGCTTCCGTAGCTTCGCGCACCCTTTTCATATAGGTCGGTGTCGATACGCCCATGATCCGGGAGCGCCGGCCCGCACTGAGACTCGCGGCCTGCACCTCCAGGCGCGCGATAAGTCGCGCCTCCAGCGTTTTCAGCGGCGATTGCTCCTGCTGCGGCAGCTCCCGGACCCACTCCCTGAGCAGGCGACGCGAGTCCTGCCAGAGTGCGCTGCCGTTGCGCTCCTCCTCCCGGGACTCGATCTTGGGCAGCCAGCGGCTGATATTGCGCGGCCGCGTGTGCAGGAAGTCGGCGGCGCGCCGCTGGTCACCGCGGTAGCGCTCCAGGGCCGCCAGCACCACCTCGTCCTCCAGCCAGGCGCCCAGCGGCTTTTCAAGGTCGAGTTCCAGCAGGCTGTGTACCGCCTCGGCGAGGGCGACATCCAGGGACTCCAGCGCCGTCGGCTCGTAGTCCTCTTCATCCGTCTCACCCGCTTCCGCCGCGGCCAGGAACGGTCGCGATTCCGCGGACTGGGGAGTGCCCTCTGCCTCGATGCCCGTAAACAGGCCGAGGTCCACCGGCGACAGCCAGTCTTTGTCAGTCTTGTCCAGCGCGTCGGCGATACAGCCACGCATCTCACTGATATTGCCCGGCCAGTCGTACAGCAACAGGGCCCGCTCCGCGTCCGGCGTGAAGCCGCGCATGTCGCGATCGCGCAGCGCGCCCTCCTGGCCGAGAATCTTGTGCGCCCAGCGCAGCACGGCCTGTTTGCGATCGCGGATCGGCGGTACATGTATGGGGTAGCCGCCGAAGGCGCTCGCCAGTGACGGGTTCAGCTCGCCGCGGCGCACCAGGTCCTCGATCGGCAGCGGAAAGAGCGCGAGCAGCTTGACCCGGGGCAACGCGCGGGGGGGGCTGGCATCCGCCAGCGTCCTCGAGCTGACCTGGCGCGCCAGTCTCTGCTGTGCCTCCGCGTGCATCAGGTGAGGCGACTTGAATACCAGGGTGCGCCCCTCCCCGTCCTCCAGCTCCCGCGCGATGCGCTTGTTGGCCTCGCCGCGGTTGCGAAACTCCTTGCAGTCCAGGGTGACCATGGATTCGGGGCGGCCACCCGCCTCCTCGTGGATGATTTTCGCGACGTACATCTTGCCCGTGCCCGCCGGGCCCACAATAGCCACCGGGATATCCAGGTGCGCCAGGAACATGGCCTGGTCAACGGCGCCCTCCATGTTGTCCACCACGTAGCCCTCGATATCCTTCTCGATAGGCTGCACGGGGGGCGGCTGCGCCGGGGTATCGGGAGCTGCAGACTGCCGGCGCGGCGCAGTTGCCTGCGCGGCCACCGCGGGAACACCGCCGAAAGCGCCACCGTCCAGGAGGGCGCGATCCGCCAACAGCGCAAAGTCGTCCTCCCGCTCCAGGCCGAGCTTCTCCACGCCGCCGGCCTGGACCCGCAACAGCGCGTTGTTGGCCGCCCAGAGGGTCGCCACGGCGCCGCGGTCCGGGCCGCACCGGGCCAGGCCCGCGCGGATGCGCGCCCCGCCGGCCACGCCGTCCTGGCCGGTGTGCAGGCGGTGCAGGTGTGATAACAGCGCTCGGCTGATGTCCCGGGCGTCTTCGACATCCAGGTCACGCAACACCACCACGAGCGATGTGCCGAAGGCGCCGGACACCCTGTCCTGGCCGCGCACGACCTCGAGAAGACTGTCGCGCAGCGCCGCCATGATGCCGTAAATCGCGGCGGCCGCCCCGCTACCTGCGCGGGGCAGGCGGTCCACACCGATCACCGCCAGCGTGTCCGTCGCGGCCGGGGACAGTGCGGCAAGATCATCGGTGAATACCGGCCACAGTTGCACGGAGAGACCGTCGTCCGCGGGGACGACGAGGCCGCCGAGTATGACTTCACCGCCCGGGTCGCGCCGGGGAAAGGCGGGCAGTGATACCGGCCGGCGCGCATTGAACAGCACTGCCAGGGCTTCGCGCGTCGCGTCGTCACAGCCCAGGGCCTCGGGCCAGCGCCGACCGCGCAGGGCCGCCGCATCCGCACCCAACAGCGCCGCGGCCGCCGCGTTGCACTCCCGGATCTCCCCGCCCGCGGGGTCGAGGACCAGGTGCGCCCCCTTCACGTACTGTCCACCGGCGCGGTCTGCGTCCACAGCGGGTCGAAAGCGCGCCGCGCAATCCGCCAGCCCCCGGCGGTGCGGCGCAGCTCATCGCGGTAGACGATGCCCATGTCGATCTTGACCACAACGCCGTTCTCCTGATGCAGGTGGGACGCCAGGCAGTACGTCTCCCCCGCCGCCGTGTCGCCGTCGACGTCGTACAGCACGTTCTGCACCTGGTGCAGCGTCGTGCTGTAGTGCTCCAGGTTGTGCATCATCTGCCGGATAGCGGAGAAAGAGGTCACGGTCTCCCCGCGGTAATCGAATACGGCGTCCTCCAGGAACACGCGGGAGAAACCGTCGTAGTCCTTGCGGTCGGCGCAGCGCGCGTACTCGTACATGAGGCGCTCGATGGCGATGTGGTCCTCCGTCGAACAGGCCATCGCGGATACTCAGCGCGGTCCGGCGCTGAAAAAAGCGCCGGGGTTGCCCACCGGCATCTCCCCGCGACCGGGACCCGGTACCGCGGCGCTCACGGTGTCCCCTCCTGCAGCGCACTCTCCGTTTCGCGCGTATGTATACGGGCCAGGACTCGCTCAAAGGTCCCCGACTCCTGCGCGCCGGGCACCATGTAACGCCCCTGGAAAAAAAAGGTCGGCACCGCGTGCACATCGCGCTCGCGCCAGTGTTCCTGCTCTGCGCGCACCGTGTCGGCATAGCGCCCGTCGGCGAGTAACGCGCGCGCCTCCGCCCCGTCCAGGCCGACCGCTTGCGCGGTTGCGGCCAGCACGTCCCGGTCGCTGACATCCTGCCGCCGCGAGAAAAACGCCTCGAAAAGGGCCAGCTTGAGGGCCGTCTGGGCACCCTGCTCCCCCGCCCAGTGCAGCAGCTGATGGGCCGCGAAGGTGTTGACCATGCGCATGCCCTCGAAATAGTCGAAATGGAATCCCAGGGACTCGCCGAGCTCGGTCAGACGCTGCCGCGAGCGCCCGCTGGCCGACGCGCTGGCGCCGTACTTCTGGGCCATGTGCTCGCGCAGTTCCTGGCCCTCGGGAGGCATTTGGGGATTGAGCTCGAAGGGCTGCCACGCCAGCACGGGCTCGAACAGGCCGGGCATGGCGTCGAAGGCGCGCTGCAGCTGCCGATAACCGATGATGCACCACGGGCACACCACGTCAGACACGATGTCGACCCTGAGGGGAAGGGGCTGCTCCGCCATGGCGCACTCCTGTCTGCGGACTCCGGTCCGACATAATAGAATCTAATCGCCGCCGGTGCGAGGCGCCCGCAGCCCGGCAACAGCGGCCTGGATCCCGCGGCCCGCGTGGCCCCGTGGTTTTCTGGCGTTTTCTCCAGTTTTTCTTTCCCATACCGATCGCGCTTTGCTAAAAGTGGATCGAAGGTGGCGGCCGGGCGCGCAATCCCGGCACGCCGCCCGTGACGGGCGGAGGGAGAGATCGTGAACCTGGTCAATCACAATGCAGAGGGCGCCACCATCCACCTGGACCCCAGGGAACTGCTGATGGTCATGGCACTGGTACAGGAGGGGCGCTGCTCCTTCGAATGCGAGGGACAGACGGGGAGCGACCTGGACAGGTTGTTCTGTGCCGCGGTAACCAGGGTGCAGGAGGCGCGACGGACACGCGACGTCATGCTCGCCGCACACTTGGACCTCAGCGCCTGAGCAGCGTCACCCCGTAAACGCGGGCGTGTATCCGTGCTACGCTGGGCGGGTGTCCGGCGAACCCACTTCTTCATCTCACCTGCCCGGCGACGCGCTGCGGCTCCCGCTGCACGGCGCGGAGATCGCCCTGTACCCCGCGGTCGACCTGGGCGAACCGGCAGAGCTCCTCGCCCGCCTGCTCGCCGAGGTGCCCTGGCGACAGGAGTCTGTCACGGTCTACGGAAAGTCCCACCTCCAGCCGCGGTTGATCGCCTGGTACGGCGACCCCGGGACGGACTACACCTACTCCGGCGTGCACCACGCGCCCCTGCCCTGGACCCCGCTGCTGCAACAGTTGCGAGGCGCGGTCCGGTCGCGCTGCGACCACACGTTCAACAGTGTCCTGCTGAACTGCTACCGGGACGGGAATGACTGCATGGGCCTGCACGCCGACGACGAAGCCGAACTGGGGCCGCATCCGGTGATCGCCTCCCTCAGCCTGGGGGCACAGCGGCGTATGTACTTCAGGAGCCGGTGTAAACCGGAGACGCCCACCTACAGTGTGGACCTGCCCGACAGCAGCCTGCTGGTGATGTCGGGTGAAACACAGCGCAACTGGAAACACGGCATCCGGCGCACCGCCAGGCCCTGCGGGCCCCGCGTCAATCTGACCTTCCGGCAGATCTACCCGCGCTGACGCGCGACTTCAGCGGTCTCGCACCTCGACCGTGAGCAGCGTCCAGGAGTTGAAACCGTGGTTGTGGAGGTGAAACTCCAGGTCGCTGCCGGCGGGGGCGTCCACGGTCGAGGGAATCTCGATATCGTAGATACCGCCCGCGTTGGGAATCTCGATCTCGTCCTCCCAGATCACCTCGCCGCCCAGGGAGATCGCCACATGGGCCTCGGCGGGCTCTTCGAACCGCAGCTGCGCGTGCCACAGGACGAGGTGGACCAGGTCGCCCCGCCCGACCGCCGCGAGGGTCGGCTGGGACAGGGAGAGGTAGTCGCAGTAACCCGTCTGTACCTCGAGCGCACCGTCCTCCTCGTACCAGGCGTTCGACGGGCAGTTCACCTCGGCGGGGCGCTCTGCGGCCATTGAATCGGTCGCCGCCGTCGTCGGCTGCCAGGCGTTGACATCGATCAGGCTGCGGGTGGGGAGATCCTCCCGGGGCTCCTCGACGACGAAGGTCAGCCGGTTCTCCACCCCGATGGCATTGTGATCGTCGTCCCTCAGGCTGACACGCAGGGTGTGCTGGCCCGGGGGAAGGTCATCGGGCAGCTTGTAAAACGTCGAGGTATCCCAACGCGTCAGGTGGTCCGCGTCGTCGTCCTCCGTATTGAGGTACAGGTGGTAGTGCCCGCTGTGGTGGTGATGGTCGTGACCGGGGCCGCCGGGGGAGCCCGCCATGGCGTCGTGACCGTGAGCCGCGTGACCCGACTGGGGCTCCTGCAACCTGAACGCATTCACCAGCAGTTCCACCGGCACGTAGTCGCCTGGCCGGAACTCCTGCATGTGGTCGGGCTGGTGGAACGCCACCGTCGGCGGGTGGTGCTGTACCTCGCCCACGTCCCCGTCCCGCACCCGGGTCACGTAGAAATAGTTCACACACATCTCGTCCAGGGTGCCCTCCCCGAACTCGGTGTAGCGCGGCTCGATCTGCTCGCCGTCGATAAACTGCTGGTTTTCCGCCGAGTTGTCCCAGGTGCAGGTGAGGCGCAGTTCATCGCCGGGGTAGATAATCACCTCCTCCTCGAAGAAGTACTCGTCCTGCCAGTCGAAGTCCCAGTCGCGAATATCGACCAGCATGACCTCGGTGCCGTCGGCGCGGATCAGCTCGATGGACGTCGACTTGCCCAACACGTGTTGGTGCATGAAGACACTGTGCAGGGCGAAGGGTTCCTCGATGTTGATCCCTGCCTTTGCAGCCCCTGCAAACCTCAGGGCCCAGGACGCGTCGTCGGTGTACTGCGCGGTGACGTTCGGATCCCCTGCCGGAATCGGCATTCCTCCCGAGGGATACCAGCCCACGTCGAGGAAAAACACCGTGATGGCCTCGCGCTCCACACTGTCCACGTAGTGAATATCGAGGCTGGACTGGTCGGGAACGGGATCGGTGTTGATCGTGTTGTAGTGCATCTGCATCACGACCTTGGAACCGGGATCGACGCGCACACCGGTACCTTCGGGCAGGTAACCCCCCGTAATACCCGGCGCCCACACGGACAGGGTGCGCGGCGGCACGAGCGCCCCCGGCGGCGAGGGTGCGCCCCAGCAGGGGAAGCCCGGCCGGCCATCGGCACCGTCGGCCTCCTCGAAGATGTGCACCACATCCGGGTCGGCGATGACCGCAAAGACGTGGTGTACCTCTGCCCGGGCATCGGGGACCACGGTCACCGCGTCGACGTAGACAGTCTCCTGCAGGGGCCAGTCGATCAGCATGCAGCGGTACTCGTCCGGGTGCTCGACCGGTGTGTACGCCTCGTTGAGGCTGATACGCATCTGGTAGTCGATCTGCGGCAACTCTTTCACCACAGGCACGAAGGCGGCAGGGTCTCCCTCGGGGGCGCCCCCGTCGATCCATGACAACAGCTTCGCGCGCTCTGCATCGGTCAGGGAGCGGTTGTTTTTCAAGGGCAGGTAGTGATTGGTGGGCGGCCACGGGGGCATGGCCCCGGAATCCACCTGGTGCGCGATCGCCGCGCGCACGGCGAAGACACCCTCGTAATCGGTCAGTGCAAAGGGTGCGATATCGCCGGGTCGGTGGCAGTTGGCGCATTTCTCGTCGATGATCGCCTTGGTATGGCCGTAGTAGGTGTAGGGGGTAGTCGCACCCGGGGCGCCGGGCTCGCCGCGGTCCGCGCCCGCGTTCAGCCACAGGATCAGCAGCTCCCGCTCCTGTGGCGTCAGCGTCGAGAAACCGGGCAGGGGCATGGTCTGGTTTTCCAGGACGAAGACCATGGCCGACTGTCGCGACACCACCTGCGAGTAGGTCTCCAGCGCGAAGGGGGCCTGGCCGCCCGCCTGGTGGCAGGTGACGCAGCGCGAATCGATCAGCGCCTTGGTGTGGTCGTGGTAGGTGAGCGCTGTCCTGGCGCTCGCGGTACCGACCGCATCCCCCGCCCCGTCGCCGGAGGACCCCGAGCCGCCACAGGCCGCGACCGCGAGTGCCAGCGCGACGCAGTTTACGGTATGTAATAGAAGCTGTAACAGTGAGCGCATAGGGTGTTGGGCTGGTTCCGCCTGCCGCGCAGTGACGTCGGGGCGGATCGACTCATTGGGAAACTATCGTTCTTATTTGCCAGGGCGTTCGACGCCCTATTCAACACCAACACCCCGCGGACCACAACCCGGGGGACGGCGAGGATGTAATCAGCCGCTCCCACCGTCGACGGTCAGCAGCGCGTAGGCACTGGTTCCCCACACACGGCGCGGAAGCAGTCGGTACTCCGCACGGCACACCCAGTCGAGCAGGGCGTGCACCGCGTGTCCCAGCGGCCCCGCCGGCGCAGTGATCTTCAGGTTCCTCTCCCTGCCCAGCAGCGCGAGAAGCCGCCCCGGCGGGTAGCTGATGCGGAAGAAATAACCGGCCTTCGCCAGGCGCCAGTCGAGGGCCTGCGCAAGCCCCTCGAGCATGTCCAGGTCGTAGCGCACGAAGTGGCCGAAGTACTCGTCGTAGTTTGACCACAGCTCCTGCCGGGCCGGCACGGTGACAATGATGTTGGCGAGCGCCGGGAACGCGGCCTTGAGCGTACGCAACAGGGCGTGCGGTTCGGGTACGTGTTCGACGACGTCCAGCAGGAGGATGGTCTCTACCCGCGCCCGCTCTTGTGCCGGCAGCGCCTCCGCGGTCAGGCCCACGCTGACGAAGTCCCGCGCGACCTGCACGGGTTGCACCTGGGCGGGCTCGACCCCGCGTGCCTCGAAGCCCGCCCGCCGCAGCCGGCCGACCTCCACGCCGCGACCGCAACCGACCTCGAGGATGACACCCTGTTCAGCGCCGGCCGACCGGATCAGGCCGGCGACCAGCGCGCCCCTGGCGCGGTACCACCAGTGCGCCTCAACGCCCTCCGGGTAGGACATGGCGTACTGGTCGTCGTTGAAGTAGGTTTCCATCGGAGAACTTTCCCGGGCGGCGCGAGGCCGGCGCTCACTCGGCCTGGTAGTCCCGCTGTGGCGCATAAATTTCCTCGACCATATACAGCGGCCTGTTCTTGACCTGCATGTAGGTCTTGCCGATGTACTCTCCCGCAACGCCGATCGCCAGCAGCTGCAGCCCACCCAGGAGATATACCGGAATTACCGTGGACGCCCAGCCATCAATGGCCGTGGAGGAGCCCGTCAGCTTGGCGTGCAGGGCCCAGATGCCCAGCAGCATCGAAATCACGAAAACCAGCGTGCCCAGGGCGGATATAAAGCGCAGCGGAAAAATCGAGAACGAGGTGAGGCCGCCCACCGACAGGCCAAACATCTCCCGGATGCCGTACTTGGACTCACCGGCGAAGCGCTCCCCGCGTGCGTAGTAAACGATGGAAGACTGCAGGCCCAGTGTCGGGACTACACCGCGCAGGTACAGGGTGGTCTCGCGGAACTGGCCAAGCAGCATCACCGCGCGCTTGCTCATGAGCCGGAAATCGGCGTGATTGGGAATGGTCTCAATGCCGAATCGCGCGGCGACCCAGTAGTGCAGGGATGCCGTCCAGCGTTTGGGCCTCGAGTCGGTCAGGCGGTCGTCGCGCACGCCGTAAACAATTTCGTTGCCCTTGAGATACTCCTCCACCATCTCGTCGATTGCGTTGATGTCGTCCTGCAGGTCTGCGTCGATCGAGACGAGCGCATCTCCCTCGGCATTCATGAGTCCCGCGTAGAGCGCGCGCTGGTGGCCGTGGTTGCGGGTCAGCTTGATACCGATAAAGCGCCGGTTGCTCTCCGCGAGCCGCATGATGCAGTCCCAGGTGGAGTCCGTACTGCCGTCGTCGACGAAGTAGACACGGGACGCCCGATCAACAAGTCCCCTTTCGATCAGGGACTCAAGCTTCTCGTCGAGTCGACGCGACGTTTCCGCGAGGACCGCTTCCTCGTTGTAGCACGGGATGACGATGCCGATCGCAGGCTTCTCAACAGGCAGCTTCGGGGCCAGGCTGGCCATTGTCGCCGACCTGGTTGCATAGACTCTGTCCGGGTTCGTCACATCACTCATGGCACGGTCATCGACTGTTCAAGGGGTCTTTCGCCCTGGTGGCAGCTACCTGGCGAAGCGGCCCCGCGCCAGACACGCATTATGCACTTTTCGAGGCCGGACGGGGCACCACTCCCATGGTATACACTGTCCGACTTCCTGCATAGAACCCGGTGTCCCCAATAGTGTGACTGGCAGCACGCTTTGGGCATCGGCAGATTGCGGCCCGCCGGCGGGCCTTCCGCCGCGACGCGCAAAACTGCTACCATCCTCCTGCCGGGACACACAGGCGCCGCGGCCCGTCACCACGGGGGTCGCCGGTCACGAACCCCCCGCAACCGCAAGCAGCAACGATACCGGGTGCTGCCCAACCAGATGCCGATACGCTCATGGGTAACAACAAACTGGACCTGCCAAAGCTGTTGCGATTCGGCTTCGTCGGAGCCACCAGCGGGTTGCTCTACATGTTGCTGCCGCTCGTATTTGTCGAGGGGCTGGCCATGCATGTGGCGGTGGCGAGCGCTCTCACCGTGCTGGTGGTGATCGCCTACAACTATATGCTGCACTATCACTGGACGTTTTCCACCGACGCCCCGCACGGCCGCGTGTTCGTCAAATACCTCTTCATGGGGGGCACCGCACTGGTGATAATCGGCGTCATCATGTACGTCGGCACCGAGATACTGGAGGTCCACTACATGCTGGCGCATACCGCCGCGGCCCTCGTCACGGTCTGCTGGAGCCTGACGCTGAGCTCCCTGTGGGTCTTTCGCCACAGGCCGGAGAGCGACTAGGGCGGCCCTGCCCCAGGTGGGTTGCTGTCGCGCAACGCTGTGGCGAGTTATACTTCCGGACGGGCACCCCAATAACGATAACTTCGGCTGGCCTGATGAAGAAAGTACTCCCAATAGTCGCCCTCGTGCTCCTGGTGGTCCCGTTATCGCTGTGGGGGGCGATATCCCTCTTGGGTGACAACATGGTGAACGCGCTGCTGAAGCCGAACCATCCGCAGCGCGAGGATCCCATTACTGTGCCGCCGGACTACAGCGACGATGTCTACTGGGCCTCGCTGCCGGACCGGCCCGGGCTCGCCAACCTCGTGCCGGAGGGCCAGCAGATGCGGCAGGGGCCCGCCGAGGTAGCCGTCTTCTACATACACCCCACGACCTACCTGAACGGCAAGCGCTGGAACGCACCCATGTTCCCCGACAGCTGGGCCTGGGAAATGGTGCTTCGCATGATGGCCACCCAGGGCAGCGCCTTCAATGCCTGTTGCGACGTCTACGCACCCCACTACCGGGAGGCGACCCTGTGGAGCTTCCTCGAGCGCGAGAGCGAGGACGGGCTGCATGCGCTGGAGCTCGCCTACATGGACGTGTCCCGCGCCTTCGACGAATTCCAGCAGCGCTTCGCCGGGGACAGGCCCTTCATCATCGCGAGTCACAGCCAGGGCACGACACACGCCCTGCGGTTGCTGGCGCACAAGGTCAACAACAGCAGTCTGCGCCGGCGGCTCGTGGGCGCCTACCTGATCGGGTACGACCTGCCCATGGATGTCTTTGAACGCGACCTGACCAATATCCCACCCTGTGAGCACGCGACGGACACGGGCTGTGTCGTCCACTGGGCGACCTACGGCGAGGACGGGCACCACAAACCGCGCACGCCGCACTGGTACAGCACCGGGTGGGAGTACGCCGACGGCAAGGAGATGCTCTGCACAAACCCCCTCAGCTGGCGCCTGGACGAGGAACGCGTGCCGGCGTCGCTGCACCCGGGCGCACTACACCTGCCCTCCACTTACGGCATCTGGAACATCATCTTCAACCATCCCACCTGGGAGAAAATCACCGCGCTGCCGGCGGTGATGCCACAGTGGACCTGGGCGCAATGTCGCGAAGGCACGCTGTACGTGGAACCGCAGCTCGAGGGACCCTTCGCGAGCCCCCGGGACAACGAGACACGGAACTACCATACCCGCGACTACTCGCTGTTCTACCAGGCGATCCGCGAAAACGCGCAACTGCGCAGCGACATGCTTACCCTCGGCGGCTGAGGCCGCCGCCCCCCGGCCCGTCAACCTCCAGTCCCAGCAGGGCGGGTAGCTCCGCAATGGCTCCCAGCCTGGCGACCGCCGCACTGAAATCGTGGTCCGCTGTGAACGCGTTGTGCACCACGGCGCAGTCGATACCCGCCGCCACCGCGGAGCGCAGGCCGCGCTCGGAGTCTTCCACCACCAGCGCCTCACCCGGGGCCGCGCCGAACCGCACCAGCCCGAGGCGATACGGTTCCGGGTCCGGCTTGGAGCGTGTGTAGTCCTCGCGGGCGAGCACGAAGTCCATGTGCCGCACGATATCGCGGTCGCGGTGGATGAGATCGAAATCGACACGCCTGGATGTGGTGACGATGGCCATGGGAATGCGACCGGAGAGTTGCTGCAGCACCTCGCCAACGCCGGGAATCTCGATATCCTCCGTGGCCAGGTACGCCTGGTACCAGGCGTTGCGGCGCGCGCGGCCCCGGTCGATGTCGGCCTCGGGAACGCCCCGCGCCTCCGCCAGTTCCCAACTGTTGCGCCCGGCAATCATGATGCGACGATAGGTTTCTTTGTCTAGCTCGATGTCCAGCTCCGCGAGGGCGCGGCGCGTGGCCTCGTAGTACCAGTGTTCAGTGTCAACAAGGACACCGTCGTGATCAAAGAGAATGTAACGGTATGCCATGGCCTCTCGGGGTCCGTCCGGTACTGCACCGGATGAGTATACCCGCCGCACACCCCACTGACCCGTCCGGGGCTTTACGCTTCCAGGGCAATTCACTACGATGCCCTGCATGGTCTGACCACAGGCGGCGACGGGCACAGGCCCGCCCGGACGCAGCCGCGCCATAACAATAATCATTGGAGGTTCCCCATGCAGCGCAGCACACTTGTTCTTGCCATCGCGGCACTCGCAGTAGCCGGCCCCCAGGCGGCGACCGTGTCCCTGGCACAGGAGCTGGTCCTCGAGGAAGTGGTGGTCACCGCGCGCAAGCGTGAGGAGTCCCTGCAGGAGGTCCCGGTTGCGGTCTCGGCCTTCAGCGCGGAGTCCATGAAGTCGCTCGGTATCCGCAACCTGCGCGACTTCGACGGCCTCGTGCCCGGCCTGCACCTCGGGGGCGGCGGCAACGGCCTGAAGGGCGACGGCAACGCCTATATTCGCGGCGTCGGCCAGCGCGAGACCCGCGTGACCATCGACTCGGGTGTCGGGATCTACCTCGACGAGGTCTACATCGCGCGGGCCTCGGGCGCGCTGCTGGACGCGGTCGATATCGAGAGCGTACAAATCCTGCGCGGCCCCCAGGGTACACTGTTCGGCAAGAACACCACCGGGGGCGCGATTCTATACCAGTCCATCAAGCCCTCCTCCGAATTCAACGGCGAGGCCCAGGCCACGCTCGGCAACTACGACCGCATGGACCTCTCACTGTCCGTCGACCTGCCCATCATCGACGACACGCTGCTGTCGCGCTTCACCCTGGCCAGCGTGGAGCGGGACGGCTACTCGGAAAACGTCCTGGACGGCGAGGACTGGACGGACGACGACCGCAAGATAGCCATCGCGCAGCTGCGCTGGTTGCCCACGGACACCCTCAGCGTCGATTTCGGCTTCAACTACACGCGCACCGACCAGCGCCCGCAGGGACACAAGTGCACGTTTCTCGGCGAGGAGCTCGCGGAGGCAGGCTTTCCCAACCCGGGCACGCTGGAGGGCATCTTCAACGCCTTCTCGCCGGTGACGGTGGAGGACTCCTGCAACGCCAGCGGCGACGACCTGCCCATCGATAAATTCGCCAGCGAGCAGAACAGCGACGATCCCATCTTCTACCAGGCCTCCTACGAGGTGGACACGTCCATGCTGGCCACCACCGTCAACTGGGAGATCAACAGCGACCTGTCGCTGAAGAGCATCACCGCCTACCGCAATACCGAGCAGATCGCCGACGAGGACGTCGACGCGATGGAAGCGGTGATCATCAACCGCTACACACCGGAAAACAACGATACCGACCAGTACTCCCAGGAGTTCCAGCTGATCGGTACGGCGATGGACGACAAGTTGAATTACACGCTGGGCGCCTACGCCTTCCTTGAGCAGACCAACGACGACTGGCTGCAGGACTTCGCCGGTTACGTCGAGACCACGACCACGTCCAACCCCGCCGCGGGGGTCTACACCAGCATGCTGGCGCGCTCCAACCTCACCGAGCGGGAGACGGAGAACACCGCCTACGCGGGCTTCGCCCAGTTCGACTACAACTTTACCGACCACCTGATCTTCACGCTCGGCGTGCGCTATACCTGGGAGGAGCGCAAGACCGACTACCGTGAGGCGCGCGTCTACCTGCCCAGCATCGGCAACGGCGACTACCTCAGCGGGCTGGACACGATTTACGCCGCCAACGTGGTGCACTCCTTTACCGAGGAGGGCGGCAGGCCCATCACCGAGTGGCTGTACGGTTTCGACCCCGACGGCCCCGGCGGCGAGCCCTTCGAGGTCGGCGCCTTCGGCCAGCTCAGCGACGATCGCAACGACGACGACTGGACACCCATGGCCAGCGTGAAGTTCCTCGCTACCGACAACGTGCTGGACACCCTGCGCCTGGACGACGCCATGCTGTACTTCACCTACAGCTCGGGCTTCCGCTCCGGCGGCGTGACCGTCGCCAACGGTGATTTCGACGGGGACCAGATCATCGACCTGGAGAACTTCAAGCCGGAGTACGTGGATATGTACGAAATCGGCTTCAAGATCGACGCCCTGGACCGCAAGCTGCGCGCCAACGTCGCCATCTACTACCAGGAGTACGACGATATCCAGCTCACCACCACACGCCCGGACCCGAGTTTCGGCATCCCCCTGCCCGCGATCGAGAACGCCGGCGAGGCGGAGATTTCCGGCGCGGAGCTGGAGTTCACCTTCCTGCCCACCGACGACCTGCGGTTCATCGGCAGCGTTGCCTACATGGACGCGGAGTACAAGGAGTGGCTGTCCGAGATACCGGACCCGGACACGGGGGAACAAATCGTCATCGACCGCGCGGACGAGCCGATGCCCCGCGCGCCGGACTGGACCGCCTTCCTGTCCAGCGAGTACTACATCAACACCGACTCCTGGGGCACTTTCGTCCCCAACCTGGTGATCCGTTACTCCGACGAAATCTACGGCGGCTTCGACCGGCCGAGCTTTGTGGTGCAGGAGGCGTTCACCGCACCCTCCCAGACCTTCTACGACGCGCGCGTGACCTGGCTGGCGCCGGATGAACGCTTCAACGTTGTCGCCTGGGTAAAGAATCTCATGGACGAGGACGAACACCTGCGGGGCGGCATCCCCACGGTGGGCGTGGCACGTACCGGCGGGCAGCTCTTCGCCGAGCCGCGCACCTACGGCGTCGACTTCACCTACCGTTTCGGCAACTTCTGAGGCCGCTTCCCACAAGCCCATGGCTGACACTATAGAAGCAGTACTGTTCGACTTCGGCGGCGTGTTCACCGACTCGCCCTTTCATGCGGTCACGGACTACGGCGCAGAACTCGGGCTCGCACCCGGCGAGGTCACCGAGGTGGTGTTCGGCTCTTATGAAAACGACGGGGACCACCCCTGGCACCGGCTGGAACGGGGTGAAATCTCCATGGAGGACACGCGCGAGTTGATCCTGGGACTCGGCCGCGAGCGCGGCCTGGAGATCGACATCTACGACCTGTTCATGCGCATGGCGGGCAACAACGCCGGCGCGGACAATCGGCAGGTGCTGGTCGACAGGGTCCGCGAACTGAAAGGGTCCGGCTATCCCACCGGCATCGTGACCAACAACGTCGCGGAGTTCGGCGACGGCTGGCGCGGCCTCATCCCCGTAGATGAACTGTTTGACTTCGTGGTGGATTCCAGCGCGGTCGGCGTGCGCAAGCCCGACCCGCGCATCTTCGCCATCGCGATGGAACAACTCGCGGGCATCGCGCCGGCGAACACCGTGTTCCTGGACGACTACCCCGCGAACGTTGCCGCCGCCCGGGCGTTCGGGCTGCAGGCCATCACCGTGACCGACGACCTCGAGGCCACCATCGGCGCACTGGACGCGCTGTTAGGTTAGGGCCGCACCGGGCGCGTTCAGGCGCACACCCAGGTGCCGTGGAAGCCCATGGGAATGCGCAGGGGCAACAGCGCCCGCCCGACCGGCCCGGCCGCGACGTCAGCGGCATCGAGCACCAGCAGTTCCGACAGGTCGGTTGACTGGTTGTACGCGAGATTGAGCAGGTACCCCTCCCCTTCGCCGGCGCTCCGTGAGCGATGCGCCAGGATAGGTTCACCCAGCAGGTACTTGTCGTCGCCCCAGCAGACACGGCTGCCACTTTGCATGTCGTAGTGCATGATCTGGTTGAAGATCAGCGCCTCGCCCTCGCTGCCCGCAAGGTAGGCGTGGCGGTAGGGCCGCGTCATATAGCGGTCGTCCGTGCGCGGGAACTCGCCGGTGGTGTCGCCGTCGATGAGTTCCTCGCCGATGGTCTTGGTGCCACCGGTGGGATCGATAGTCCAGCGCCTGAGGCGCGGCTGCAGGCCCACGCTGGGGTCCGCCATGGTCCCATCCGCCATCGGGGCGAAGTTCGTGCCGTTCGCCGCGCAGACATCGACCTTGATCGCGCCGTTCTCCTCCCAGGCGTTGACCATGTGGAAGCTCCAGCGCGCCTCCATGTCGAACCAGGTCACGTCGTCGGCGGTGCCATCGCGCGGCATGACGCCGAAGTGCGCTCCCCGGTCCGGCTCCCAGGCCATGGGCAGGCCACCCTGCATCGCGCGCTCCAGGTCGAACACCAGCGGGTATACCGGGAAGATCACGTAGTTCTCGGTGACAAAAAAGTCGTGTGCGAAGGAGGGAAAGGGGCCCTGGATCATTTCGTTCTTCACCAGGTTGCCGTCGCGGTCGGCGATGTTCAGGCGCAGGTAATCCGAGAACCGACCCTTGGCCTGGTTGCCGAAAAAGATCATCTCGCCGCTGGCGTGATCAAACTTGGGATGCGCCGTGATGGGTCCCTCGATCTGCCCGTCGTAGTCGAAGTTGCCGACGGTCTCCAGGGTGTCCGGCTTTAGCTCCACGGCGATGGTGCCCTCCATCAGGGCCATGAGGCGATTGCCGTGCCACACCACATGGGTGTTGGCCGTGTTGTAGTGCTTGTCCGCGACCGCCGGGTCCGCCATCAGCGGGTTGCCGAGAACGCCGAACAGCGACTCACCCGCCGCGCGCTCCAGCTCGTACTTTTCCGTGCGCACCCAGCGGTTTTTCCAGGACACCCTGCCGCCGGAGATTTCAAACCGCTGTATCATGCCGTCGCCGTGGAACCAGTGGTATTCGTCGCCCTCCCGCGGCGGGTACAGCGGGTCCGGCCCGTTGCGGAAATACACGCCCTCGAGGTCCGCGGGAATTTCGCCCTCGATCACGAGGTCCGGGGCATCGCACTCGATGCCCGAGGGGCCCATCGGGCCCTTGAGGAATACATTGTCCGGGAATGGTTGCGTCATGGAATTCTCCGATGGGGAATGTCAGCCCAGGCCGACGGGTGTATCGCCGATCACCTGCAGGGATTCGAGCCTGGCGATGTGCTCGTCGCCGTAGCCGAGAACGGACTTGAGTATAGTGGAATTGTCCTGGCCGACAACAGGCGCCGCCCTGCGCAACCAGTGCGCCCGGTGCTCGGAGCGGAACGGCGCGCCCACGTGCAGGTGGCTGCCGACCACCGGGTGCGTGAGCTCCTCAAAAAACTGCCGCGCCACCAGCTGCGGGTGGTCGTAGGTGGCGGTGCCGGGCCACACACGACCGGCGGGCACACCCTCCGCCAGCAGCGCCGACAGCACCTCCGGCAGCGGCCGCTGCCCGAACAGTTCCTGCAACGCGGCGTCGACGTCATCCTGGTGCTCGCTGCGCCCGGCGTGGGATTCAAACCGGGCCCCGGCGAGCGATGCGGGTTCGCCCAGGCATCGCCGCAGGCCTCGCCACTGGGCATCCGTCTCGATCGACAGGGCGAGCCACTGCTCGTTCGCGGGCGCGTGGTCGCGACAGGGGTACAGGCCCTGTGGCGCCGCGGTGGCGCAGCGGTTGCCGGTCCGCTCCTGCACAATTCCGCGGGCGCTGTACTCCACGATCTGCTCAGCCGCGGCATTGAGGGCGCCCTCCACCATGGGGCACTCCACGAAATGCCCGCGGCCGGTTTTGTCCCGCTCTTGAAGGGCAACGAGTGTCGCGAAAGCGGCGTGCATGCCTGCGAGCGGGTCGCAGGGGCCCCGCTGGATGCGCGGCTGGTCCTCGGGATAACCGGTGATCCAGGCCATCCCGGTAATCTGTTCCATGGTCTGGGCAAAACCCACGTGGTCGCGCCAGGGGCCGTCGAGCCCGAAGGCGGGCATGCGCACCATGATGGTCGCGGGGTTCAGGGCGTGCACCGCATCCCAGTCCAGGCCGAATTTCTCTATGACCCTGGGGGAGTAGTTCTCCACGAAAACGTCGCAGCGGGCGACGAGGTCCCGCACGACCGCCAGGCCCTCCTCGCTGTCGAGGTTCAGGGTCAGGCCCAGCTTGTTCGTGTTGGCCCCCAGGTACATGCTGCTGTACTCCCACCACCGGGGCTTGTGCAGGAAGCGGCCGCCGAGCATGCGCATCCCGTCGACGCGCTGTACGGCCTCGAGGTGTATCACCTCGGCGCCGAGGTGCGCGAGCATCTGGGTGGAGGACGGCCCCGCCCACCAGGCGGTCGCGTCCAGTACCCGGATGCCCGCCAGCGGCAGCTCCGGGGGGGGGCCGCCGCGCCGGCCATCCCGCGCCGCCCGCGCGGCAATTGCCCCGGCGTGCTCATCGAGGGCGGGAGCCGGGCGCAGCTCGCGCGGCGTCTCCCCGTCAATCCTGTAGGGGGGGCGCGGTTGCAGGAAGCCGCCTCCCGGGTTCTCGACGAAGACCCCGCGGGCGCGAAAGTGCTCGTGCTCCAGCGCAGTCCTGCCGTTGTTGACCGGGGCGACGGGGATGCGCAGCAGCGCAGCCGCCTCCACCGCCGCGGCGGTGGTCTGTTCTCGACTCCAGGCGCGGACGATGTCGTTCCACTCATCCATACGCTGCATCCGCCCGAAGGCGTCCGCGAGGTCCTCCTGGTCTGCGAGGTCGGTGCGGCCGATCAATACGAGGAAGTCGCTGTACTGTTGCCGCGAGTTGGTGGTAAAGCCCACCCAGCCGTCCCGGGTGGGCTCGATGGAAGGCAGCTCCACCGAGCGCACCGGCCCCCGGGGCGGACGCCTGCCCGCGAGGCTCGACATGATGTCCGCGTAGTTGGTACCGGCGATGTTCATCACTTCCAGCAGGGAAAAATCGATATGGTCGCCGGTGCCGCACTGCCGCGCCGCACGGCACGCGGCCAGCGCCGCCACCGCCGCGAAGGTGCCGCCCACCCACTCGGTGATGCGTCCGCCGGCCATGACCGGCGGCTGTGAGGGCAGCCCGCGCAGGGACAGGGAGCCCGACTCGGCCTGCAGGATGAACTCGGTGCAGGGGCGGTTGCTGTCGGGGCCGCCGCGGCCCCAGGGCGTGATGGACAGCAGCACCAGATGGGGGCATCGTTCGCGCAGGGGTGCCGGGTCGAAGGCGGCGGGGGCGAAGGTATTCACCATCAGATCCGCGCCCGCGAGCAACTCGTCCACGGCGGCGTCCCCGGGCGCGCCGCACAGCGACTGCTTGCTGGTATTGAGAAACCGGAACAACGGGCTGTCGCCCGTCTCACCCGGCGCGCACCCCCAGCGCCGCATGGGGTCGCCGCCGGCGGGCTCGACCTTGATCACCTCGGCGCCCGCGTCGGCCAGCAACTTGGTGGTGTAGCTCCCCGCGATATTGTCGGAGAAATCCAGGACCCGAAGCTCGCTCAAGCCGTGCAGCATGCACCGCGCCTCCTGTCTGCCGCCGTTGCCGGGATAGTAATCCTACCTTACAATGTGGTCAACAAGCCTTACCACCCGTCCGGAAGGAGGCTGCCGATGTCACGTGCACAGGCCGGTCCCGCGGTGCATAGCGCCAGGGTGAACGACGCGCGCAAAGAGGCCGCGGCCAAAAATCTCCTGCAACCACTGGCCCTGCTCGCGTCCGATTTTCGCGGGCGCATCCGTGCGGGGCTGCAGGCCCGCGGGCACGCGCTGCTGCCGAGCCAGTCCGCCGTGCTGGTGCACCTGCGTATCGAGGGTTCGCGCCCCAGCGCCCTCGCCGAGCGCGCCGGCATGAGCAAGCAGGCCATGGGCAAGCTGATCGATGAACTCGAAGCGGTGGGCTACGTGGAAAAAGCGCGCGACCCCACCGACGGTCGCGCCAGGATCATCCGCTTCACCGACAGGGGTCTCGCCATGCTCGCCGATTCAGCGCAGATCATCGAGGACATATGGCGCGACTACGCGTCACTGGTCGGGGAGAATCGCCTGTCCGCCCTCAGGGACGAGTTGACTGGCTTACTATTGCGCCTGCACGACGGGAACACGGCGCAGGCCGGGCCGAAGGGCCGGGCCGGGGGTATGTCATGAGCAAGGTAACAACAGCCGCCATCTCCGCGGACTCACACATTTGCGAGACGGAGGACTGTTTTGCCGATATCGATCCCGCCTTCGCGGCGCGCCGACCCCGCGCCATTTTCGACGAAAAGCGTGGCGCCATCCTGGAAATCGAGGACCTCGGCGTCAAGGTGCCCATGGGTATCGTGTGCACCGCCGGGCGGCCGCCCGAGAGTTTCGGCGACCCCGTGCGCTGGGAGGAGCTGCACCCGGCAGGATACGACCCGGTGGAGCGGCTCGCGATACAGGACGAGGAAGGCGTGCGCGCCGAGTTGCTGTACCCGAGCCTCGGCATGGTGTTGTGCAACCACCCGGATATCGACTACAAGAAAGCCTGTTTCGACGCGTACAATCGCTGGCTGGCCAATTTTTGCGATCGCGACCCGGCGCGCCTGGTCGGCGTGCCCATACTCTCCATGCGCAGCCCCGAGGAGGCCCTGGAGGAGCTGCGCGCCGCCCGCGATTGCGGCTTCCGCGGCGTCATGCTGCCCGGCGACCCGGAGGTGGAAGACTACGATCACGCGTGCTACGACCCCTTCTGGCGCCTCAGCGTAGAGCTGGGCATGCCGGTCAGTTTTCATATCCTGACCACAAAGGACGGCATCATGGAGCGGGTGCGCGGCTCGCGACTGGTGCACCAGATCGTCACCGTCCGGGGCCTGCAGAACATCGTCATGATGATGATTCTCGGCGGTGTGTTCGATCGCCACCCGGACCTGCAGGTGGTGTGTGTCGAGTCCGATGCCGGCTGGGTACCCCACTTCAAGTTTCGTATGGACCACGCCTACGAGCGCCATCGCTTCCACCTGCGCGCGGAAAAACTGGAACAGGCACCGAGCACCTACTTCGATCGCAATATCTACGTCACCTTCCAGGACGACTACAGCGTGAAGCAGGTCAGGGACGGCCTCAATCTCGACCGGGTGATGTGGGCCACCGACTTCCCCCATTCCGACGGCACCTATCCCCACTCTGCGGACGTCATGGCGCAGGTCACCGAGGGCATGGGCGAGGACGAGCGGGCGAAGGTGCTGCACGACAACGCGGCAGCGCTCTACGGCATCGGCGCGTGAGTCGGCGCTCTCCCCTTCGCTCTCCCCTTCATGACGTCGCCGTCGTCGGCGCGTACAACACCGAGCAGGCGAAGAAGCTGGACCGGCCCGAGATGGAGGTGTTGCTCGACGCCATCAGCGGGGCGCTGGAGTCCGCGGGCATGCAGGCGTCGGAGATCGACGGCTTCAACGTCACGTCTTCCACCCAGCGCTTTCACGCGCGAGGGGCGGTGATGCTGTTCGGCGGCCGGCCCTGCTGGACGGGGTCGGACATCGGCATTCCCGCGGTGATCGAGGCGGCGCTGGCCATTCACGCGGGGCTCTGTGACAGCGTGGTGATCGCCACCGCCCAGGTCTCCGCCCACCGCGACCGCAGCAAGACCGCACCGTGGACGCGGCCCTCCAACGAGTTTGTGGAATGCTGGGGGCTGTTCACCCCGGCGGAGTTTGCGCTCATGGCGCGCCGCCACATGCACCTGTACGGCACCAGCGAGGAACAGTTCGCGGAGATTGCGGCGACCATTCGCAACAACGGCGCGCGCCACCCCCAGGCCTGCCACTACGGCAGACACGTCACACCGGAAGATGTCCTGAACTCACGCATGGTGGCCGAGCCCTTCCGCCTGCTCGACTGCGCCATGACGTCGGAGGGCGGCGCGGCCCTGGTGCTGACCTCGGCGGAACGGGCCCGCGATCTCGACGTACAGCCCGTGTACTTGCTCGGGGGCGGCACGGACAAGCAGGGCATGGCCTACGTCACGCCGCCCGTTTGGGACCGCTACGGCGAGGTGGGCAAACGGGCGGCACAAAAAACCTTCGATCAGGCGGGTATGCAACCCGCCGACGTGGACGTGCTGGAGATCTACGACCCCTTCTCCTTCGAGATCATCCGCCAGCTGGAGGTGTTCGGCTTCTGCGGCCCCGGCGAGGGCGGCGACTTCGCCATGGACGGGCACCTGCGCATGGACGGCCGCTATCCCATGGTGACCAACGGGGGGCTCATGTCCTTCGGCCACGCGGGGCTGGCGCAGTTGATCCAGAAGCCTATCAGCGCGGTGCAACAACTGCGCGGCGAGTATCCCGCGGAACTCACCGTGCCCGGCGCGAAAACCGCGCTGACCAGTAACGGCGGCTCCGGCGCGCTGTTCACCGATGTACTGCTGCTGGGCACCGAGAGACCGGACGGATGAGCGACGACACTATCCCCCTGCCCCGGCCGACGGCGCTGTCGCAGCCCTACTGGGACGCCTGCCGCGAGGGTCGCCTGCTGGTACAGCGCTGCGCCGATTGCGGCGCCTGCGTGTTCATTCCCCAGGCGCGCTGCACGACGTGCCAGTCCGACAAGCTGGAGTGGTCCGAGTGCTCCGGCCGCGGCACCGTCTACTCCTTCACCGTTGTACACCGCGCCCCGCGGCCCCAGTTCGAAACCCCACTGACCGTGGCCATCGTCGAGCTGGACGAGGGCTGGTACACGCTGACCAATATTATCGACTGCCCGCCGGAATCAGTGCGTGTAGGCATGGCGGTGAAGGTGGATTTCCGCCGGATGAGTGACGAGATCACCCTGCCCTATTTCGTTCCCGCCTGAAGGGGTCAGCGTCCTTTTTCCCTCCAGCCTGCTCCGTTCGGGGTCAGAGCCCTTTTT
>Ga0126341_1000057_pt1 | contig 23594 bp, 32 predicted proteins | sample OrbTmetagenome_FD_97057 | JGI IMG/M metagenome (GOLD analysis project Ga0126341, IMG submission 97057) | Coral microbial communities from Florida Keys, Florida, USA - Orbicella T D metagenome | ecosystem: Host-associated > Invertebrates > Cnidaria > Coral | place: Florida Keys, Florida, USA... | reverse complement strand
TATCTTTCTATGGTTTTTGCCTATACGACGGTGGCATATGTCGCGGGAAAACAGCTAACCCGCCTCCAAGTGAGGATAGCCACATTGGTGTACCTTCTCTCATCGACATATGTTGTAGTGACTATAATTGGAATGACAGTCGCTTCAATTGAAATGGCAAGATCGATGGGTGAGGTATTTGAAATTGACAAAGGTAAAGGTGCAATCGCTGAAGCAATGTTGCTTGTCGATATCGCGGTCTGGCCGCTAATCATGATCGCATCACTAATATTCATGTGGTTTGTCCGACGAGAAGAGTAGGAGAGATGCGAGCTAGATGAGTGGGCGGAAAGTGTCCCCACATAATAAGTTAGGGTAGTACGCTCCCTTCAGTCGCCGGACGCCCAAACCGCTACGCGGTTTGTGCGTCTGCTGCCTACAGCGTTATGTGTCTTTTACTGAGGCTCTATAATGGACTCCAGAATCAGCATAGTTACTCTGGGTGTTACCGATCTCGATAAATCCATCGAATTTTATGAGAAAGGTCTGGGTTTTCCCCGTATGCCTTCTGAACCCGGGATAGCATTTTTTACCTTAAACGGAACATGGTTGGGCCTTTACCCACGAGCAGCGCTTGCTGAAGACGCAGGTATTTCCCCAGAGGGTAGTGGCTTCTCTGGAATCACCTTGTCCCATAACGTAGTATCTGAAGACGAAGTCGATCGTGTGTTTCAGCAGGCTCTGGACGCAGGTGCCATCAAAGTAAAAGAACCGCAAAAGGTGTTTTGGGGTGGCTACTCTGGCTATTTCAAGGACCGTGACAACTATTATTGGGAGGTCGCGCATAACCCATTTACCTGGATTGGTCCGGCAAAAAGTGACGCATAACAAGGCCAGGCACGCCGCTTCGCTGGACTCGTCAACCGTTTCGCGGTTCCCTCGCGTGTGCCGGCGGCGCTAGGCGTCAGATGAGCCTCCAGAAACACAGCGAGTGGCTTACATTGTTGGCGAACTTAGCTGTGCTCGTCGGAATAGGTCTTTTGATCTATGAGCTCGATCAAAACCAGCAAGCTTTAAAGGATGACACGCAGCTCAGCCTGTTGGCGTTGCTTCACGAACGAGATGCCTGGATGTTGGATGAGAACTTCGCGTCGATTGTGTACAGAGCGGAACAAGAGAGTGCATTACTCACTGGTCTGGAGCAGAGACGTTACACTGAATGGATATCTGGCAAATACAATGCTTGCGAGTATATATATGAGAGATATAGCCACGAAATTACAACAGACAGCTACTGGATAGGTTGGAACAATGGCTGTAAAGCTTTGCTGGACTCGCCGAGTTCGCGCCAAGTCTGGTCGGAGAGGCGAGAGTGGTATGGTGAAGAGTTCAGGGATTTCTTTGACGAACATATAAAGACTTATGAGTAGATGCCTAACAAGTCAGGGCTACAGACGATGCAACTGCTGCGCGGTTCCGCCTCCAGTGCTGGCGGCATTATAGAGCAGGCTAGACCTTGTTTCAGACTCTATTGGACTTCCCCTATTGGGCGACAAAACGATAGTTCACCCAGGCCAATTGAGAGCGGAAAATGGAGTTAAGCCTTTACCAGATTACTGACATCATTAACGGGCTGAACAGCAATATCATTGCTTCACAGGCCATCTTCCTGACAATCGTTTCCGCCTACCTTTTAGTGGCCTACTCGGTTGGCCGCGAGCTTACCAAATACCAGGCCGGATTTGTGAGTCTGATATTCTTTATGTTCATGGTAATTGACTACTTTTCCGCTTACGCTCTCATCGAAGATGTTTACGAGTATCACCAAGAAAAACTGGCCATGCTGGATGAGCAGATTCCGAATAAGGCGGTCAATGACTTCATTTTTGGGATATTCTTGAGCATTCGCCTGGTGATTACATTGGGTTCTCTCATTTTTATGTGGCAAGTTCGGCGATCAAAAAGACCAATAGGTGTCAGCTAGTGGAGAAAATCGCGGCGGCCGCAACAGTGCACCAGAATACGTCTAGTCAGCAGCGACGCCTTAAACTGCCCCCTGGCTTGGAGCGTTATGTGCCCTATCAGAATGGTTCTCCGAATGAGTGAAGCAGACATTTTGGACCAGTTGTTCAGTGTCTATGATAGATACTGGGTCATTGTACAATGGTGGGCGAGCGTGTCGTTCGGTTTAATCATGATCGCTTACTTTGCCGCAGATAAGCTCAAGGCTCTGCTGCTTGTTGTTGTGCTTGTCCTCTATCTGGTCTATTCCGCCTGGGTCTTCATGCTGTTGGTCTACAACGTAGAAGTCGCATATGGTTTGTTTGTAGACCTGGCTGCACTCAAAGCATCAGGTTTGCTTCAATCTGAAGGTGCCAAAGTAGCCCTGGAAAACCCATATGTCGGGTATGGCACGGACCTGGGCATGATTGCGCTTCCTGCCACGTTCTTCGCTTGTGTTGGTTACTTGTTGTATGCCTATGTGCACGCCCGGAAAACCCAGCGCTGATAACAGGCAGCGGCACACCGGCGCCTGGACACGGCACTTCGCGCCAGGACACGCTAACGGCTCGCCGCAGCATGCAGCGATATTTGGCGGAGCAGGAGGGCTGACCCTATGAGAGTACGCAGGAGTGGTGCCAAGGTGGGGTACGCTACCTGGACTATCAGGCGCCGTGCCTATCCCTTGCTACTTCTTCGTCTCACAATTCTCTACTTCCGGTCCGCCTCTTTCCGGGCTATCGTCAGATTGTCATATCGGCATCGCCGCTGCATCAATTGGGGCCTGGTGAGAAGCTGTATCAGGGCCTATCTATTTGCCACGAACGCACGTATCACAATAGCCGGTAGGGTTATGTAGCAATGCCAATCAGCCAGTGCCCCCAGGTCGTCCCCCTTCATCACCGGACGTGCGAATCGCGATGCGGCTGCCAACCGGGAGTATCACGGTGGTGTTGCCATACACAATGTACAGACAATCCGCCGATGGAAATATCCCGATTGGGCAATAGGTAATGCAGCTAACCCCGTTTCACGTGGCTGTGCAGGTCCGCGACATAGACGAAGCCCGGGACTTCTACGGGCGAAAAATGGGCTTGCCAGAGGGCAGGAGCTCGGACACCTGGATTGATTTCAACCTGTTCGGGCACCAATATGTCACTCACCTCAATTCACTGCTCGGTGAGTCCGGGACGATCGGGGGAATACTCAACCCGGTAGATGGGCACGGGGTTCCCGTACCTCATTGTGGGGTCGTGATGAACTTTGAGGACTGGGAGGCGTTCGCAAAAAGGGCCAGCCGTTTTATCGATAGTTTTATCATTGAACCTTATGTGCGATTCAAGGGAGAGCCGGGGGAGCAGGGCACCATGTTTTTCTCGGACCCTTCCGGGAACGCGCTGGAATTCAAGGCGTTCAGAAATATCGAGGTGGCGTTGTTTGCAAAGTAGTGCAGGCCCAGCAGTTACGCAGATTGCCTCACGTGTCCGTGTATTCCAATGACCGGGTGGGGCGATGCGGAGACCCGGGCCCCCTAGTGAGCCACAGGCGCGAAGCCCGGGAGGCATGACATACACTTCCTCGCGTTATTGCTGATCTTTGCCGCCGTTTACTTCGGCGTGGTACTGCCGCTGTTCCAGTTACTAAGCCAGCGTACACGGGGTCGGCGATTCGTCATTCGCCTCGGGACACCATGGAAATTTACAGACCTCGAGCACCGCTGGGACGTTTTGCTCTCTTTCTTCTCGTTCATAGTCGCACTGGGGGTATCGATGTTTATCCTCGACTATTTCTATCCCCTGGCGGGGGCCGGGACATGAACGTGGCCGGTGTGACACCCGTGCAATGCAGCGTGACGGGGGGAGGCCCGGTGTTCGCCGGCGCTTGCTGACACGGTGTCTTCTCCTGCGCCGGAACTGGACACGCGGCGACTGAGGTTGTCGCCGTTGTCGACCGCTGACCTGGTGGTTTTTCACGAGTTCAATACCGACCCATTTGTCCGCAGGTATCTGTGGGATGACGAGGTAATCTCCGTCGACCGGTCGCGCGCCATCCTGGAAGCGGTGGAGAGCACTTTCTCCGAACAGGGGTGGGGGCTGTGGAAGATTCTCGGCGGGGAGGGGGGTGTCTATCTGGGCTATGCCGGTCTCTGGCGGTTCTTTGACGAGGCACAGCCGCAACTACTCTATGCACTGTACGAACACTGCACGGGGCGGGGCTACGCCTCGGAGGCGGCCAGGCAAATCATTGCCTACGCGTTCAACCGACTCGACTATCGCCATATCATCGCCTCAATGGATCGGGACAATGGCAGCTCCATGGCCGTGTGTGAACGGCTGGGATTCCACAAGGTTGAAGAGCGGCTGGAGGAGGGCAAGCCGACGCGTTTCTACCGGCTGGACCGGTATCGATTTAGAGCGAGGCGACGCCGTGAGCTTTAACTCCTTCGTTGTCATCCTGGCCGTGCTGGCCGCAGTCGCCGCCCTGATCGCGTACGCCTCGGGTTTGTCCTTCAGGGCGGCCATGGGATGCGTTGCACTGGCGGCCATGGCCTACTATGTTTTCTCGCTGGTGTATGAAGAGTAGGCGTCCCGGCGCATTGCGCCGGGCCGACCTACCAGGCAGGTAATAACGATGACAGAGGCTGAAATCAGCTACCAGCTTTCCGAGTACCTGAACCGGATATGGGACATGCAGCAGTGGTGGGCGAGTATCTCCATCGGTGTGCTGGTGATGGCTCACCTGGCGAGCCGGCCCCTGAACCTGCTGCTGGTAGCGATCAGCCTGGGCCTGTACACCTCGTACACGCTGTACATGTGGCAGATGTCGGGCGAGAACCTTGAAACCATCCTCGCGCCGGCGACCGACCGTTTGTCAGGTAATTCTTGACAAGCCGGCGATGTCAAGTAATCCTTGACAAAACCGCGAGGAGGGCGCCGGTATGGGCGAGTCAGAATCGGAATCAGTCTCCGCAGGGCGCGAGCCGTTGTGCACGTTCTGCGGCAAAACCCACAAGGCGGTCGCCAGGCTCATTTCCGGTCCGGGGGTCTATATCTGCGACGCGTGCGTGGGCATCTGCAACGGTATCCTGGGCGACGACCAGTTCCAGGATACGGGCGGCGGCTGGCAGGGCTGGGCGTCGATGGAGGACCAGGAACTGCTCGAAACGCTGCCCGGGGTGCTGCGCAGTACGGAGAACATCCGCGAGGGGCTCCAGGCACGGGTGGATGAGCTGAGGCGCCGCAACATCAGTTGGGCGCGAATCGGCGAGGTGCTGGGCATGTCCCGCCAGGCGGCGTGGGAGCGCTTCGCCTGAAGTTGTCCCGGAGAGATTCCGGTAGCGAGGGAGGTCAGGCATGGAATGGGAGGCGGTTGGCGCCGCCGCGATTTTGAACAGGCCCGTGCCATGACAGACCTCACCTGCCTTGTCGGACTGTGAGGGGAGAGTAAACCAATGCCTGACATGCTGGTCAGCCTATACAATCTGCCCGCGGCGGACGACGCGACGGCCGCGCTGTCGCGCGCGGGTATCGCCGTGCGCCGCCCGCTGGTACCCGAGGAGCCGCACATACTCCGCTGGGCGGCGGGCAACTTCGAGCCCTGGGTGCCGGAGATCCGGGCCGCGTTCACCCGCCAGCCCGTGTCCTGTTTTGTCGCCCTGGCGGGTGAGGAGTTGCTGGGCTTCGCCGTCTACGACGCCATCTGCCGCAACTTTTTCGGGCCTACCGGCGTATTGCCCGCAGCGCAGGGGCAGGGCATCGGCCGGGCCCTGCTGCTTGCGGCCCTGCATGCCCAGCGCGAGCAGGGCTACGCCTACGCCGTTATCGGCGGCGTGGGCCCCGCGCAGTACTACGAGAAGGCGGTCGGGGCGCGGGTGATCGAGGGTTCCACCCCGGGTATCTACGCCGGTATGCTGTCGCCGGGTCGGGAAGAATAATCGCGAGGGAGGAGATCGCCATGTCACCACTCATCCGGGCACCGGGCGCAGCGCGCAGGTGCCTCACCGTCGCACTCGTCGCCACGTTGCCCCTGCAGTGGCCGGTGCACGCGGCGGAGTCAATGTTGCAGACCACGACCTCCTGGGACGGCGGTGCGCTCGCGTACCCGGCGGGCGAGGCGGAAGTGACGTCGGTCATCCTGCGTATCGAGGAGGGACAGGAACCACCTTTTCATTGCCATCCGGTACCGACCATGGGTTATGTGCTCAGCGGCGCGGTAGAGGTGGAGACGCGCGAGGGGAAAAAGGCGGTGTTCGAGGCCGGCCAGTCTGTCGTCGAGGTGATGAAGACCGTGCATCGCGGGCGCGCCCTCGGTGGTCCGGTGGAGATCGTCGTGTTCTACGCGGGAGCCGTCGCACTGCCCAATACCGTGTTGCCCGAGGACGACCCGGAGCACGTATACTGCGCCCCGCCGGCCGGGAAGGGCGCGATGGAGCGGCCCCATGGCTGATCGCGGGAGCAAGTTCTGGGACAGGATCGCCCGCCGCTATGCGAAGCAGCCGCTGGCGAACCCGGAGGCGTACCTGCAGAAGCTGCAAACTATACGCGGCGCGATCGACCGCCACACGGACGTACTGGAGATCGGTTGCGGCACGGGTTCCACCGCCATCCTCATGGCCCCGAATGCAGGGTGTTACCGCGCGGTGGACATCTCCGAGAAGATGCTCGCCATCGCCCGCGCCAAGGCTGAACGCGCGGAGATCGACAACCTGGTCTTCGAACACGCCGGCGTCGACGACCTGGCACTGGAGAGCGAATCGCTGGACGTGGTCATCGCCATGAATATCCTGCACCTGCTCCGGGACCCGAACGCGGCCATTGCGCGTATCCACGATGCCCTCAGGCCCGGCGGTGTGTTTATCTCCAGCACGGTCTGCCTGGGCGACTGGCTGCGCTTCATGCGCTACGTGGCCCCCATCGGCCGAGCCGTGGGCCTGCTGCCCGTGCTGCGCGTGATCTCCGCGGATGAGCTCGAGGCGGCGATCCAGGGACCGGGTTTCACCATCGAGGAACGCTGGCAACCGACCCAGAAGAGCGGTGTATTCATCGTCGCCTCCAAGGCGATGCCGCCCAGGAAGAGGAGCAAGCCCAATGACGACAACTGAAATTCGCGGCCACTGCCTTTGTGGCGATGTCAGTTACGTGGTGGACAAGGCGCCGGCGTGGACCGGCCACTGTCACTGCGGCAGCTGCAGGCGCCACTCCGGCAGTGCCCTGGCCACCTTCATTGGGTGCGAGCAGGCGCACTTCACCCTGACCGGCGGCCCCATGACCAGCTACGAGTCTTCGCCCGGCGTGCGGCGCTCCTTCTGCGGCCGCTGCGGCACGCCCATGGCCTACGATTCGGACAAGCTGCCCGGGGAGATCCACCTGCTGATCGGCACCCTTGAGCACCCCGAGGCCTTCGAGCCCGGTGTGGAGGTCTTCTGTGCGGAACGTCTGCCCTGGTTGAAGGTCGAAGTAGCAGGGCCTAGCTTCGACACCCTGCCGGAGAGTTAGGTCCCACGCAGCCAGGGAGGGATTCAGACATGGGCACCGTCACACCTATCAGGCGTTCGCAATTCTCGGTCGGGGAACTCGTCCATCACCGCCTCTTTGATTACCGCGGGGTGATCGTCGACGTCGACCCCACCTGCCAGGCCAGCGACGAGTGGTACGAGACCGTGGCGCGCTCCCGCCCGCCGCGCGACAAGCCCTGGTACCACGTACTGGTGCACGGCGCCGAGCACGTCACCTACGTGGCAGAGCGCAACCTCCAGAGCGACGACACCGGCGACCCTGTGCACCACCCGCTGGTCGAAGCCTTCTTCCGCGAGTTCCGCGACGGCCGCTACGTCACCGTGGAACGCGTTAACTGACCCACCGGATACGCCCCCGATAGCCGCTTCGCACGGTGCTGTGAATCCGGCTATAGTGAACGCGCCCGATACGCTTTGACACGAGGATCGAGCGATGCAGGAAGAACTCCTGTGGGTCCTGGCGGCAGATGCCGTGCTGCTGGTCCACGCCCTGTTCGTCGCCTTTGTCGTGCTCGGCCTGTTGGCGGTGCTGGTGGGAGGCTTCCTGGGCTGGCGCTGGGTCCGCAACCCCTGGTTTCGCGGCGCGCACCTGGCGGCGATCGGCGTTGTCGTCCTGCAGAGCTGGCTCGGTGTTATCTGCCCTCTCACGACCTGGGAGATGGCCCTGCGCGACCGCGCGGGCGATGCGACGTACCAGGGCGCCTTCATCGCCCACTGGGTGGAATCACTGCTCTACTACCGGGCGCCGGCCTGGGTATTTATCGCGATTTATACCGCTTTCGGGGCGCTCGTTGTCGCCAGCTGGTTCCTCGTGCCGCCCGGGAGGGCGTCGCGGTGAGCCTGCGCGGACACTGTCACTGCCACAACATCGAGGTACTGTGGCAGACTAACGACCACAGCCTGGTGCCCCGGGCCTGCGGCTGTGGCTACTGCACGGGGCGCGAGGCCGCCTGGGTATCGAAGTCCGGCACCCGTTTTCGGGCGACCGTGCACCGCGCGAACAGTCACCGCGTGGTGCGACACGGTTCGGGCCAGGCCGCGTTTCACGAGTGCACCGGCTGTGACAGCGTGGTTTTCGTGACGGCGGAAGTCGAGGGCACGGTGTACGGTGTGCTCAACGCGCGCTTCCTGGACAACCCCATGGGGTTTGCGGACCCGGTGCCGATGGACTTCAGTGGTCAGGGAGCGGACGAGAAACGCGAGCGCTGGCAGCGCAACTGGTGCGCGCCGGTGAAGGTGATAGTCGGGCAATCGCAATAGAGGGAGGTGTCTATGGACGAACAGTACCGCATCGCGGACGAGGCCGCACTGGAGAAAGTGATCGGTGAGCCGCTGGAGTTCCTGCGGGAGAAGGTGTTGGCCGCGCTGGAGCCGGCCATGGTGGATTTCATCCGATCCTCGCCGCTGCTGTTCATCTCTACCGTTGACAGCGAGGGGCGTGCGGACGTGTCCCCCAAGGGCGACCCGCCCGGTTTTGTCGAGGTGGGCGAGGACGGCAGCCTGCTGATTCCCGAGCGGCCCGGGAACAAACTCACTTTCGGCTTCAGAAACATCCTGCGAGAGCCCCGTATCGGGCTGATCTTCGTCGTGCCCGGGTTGCGCGAGACCCTGCGTGTCAAGGGCACCGCCACCCTGCACCGGGACCCGGCGGTGCTGGAGCGCCTCAACGTGAAGGGCAAGCCGGCGCTGATGTACACGCGCGTGGAGGTTACCGAGTGTTTCTTCCACTGCGGCAAGGCCATGATCCGCTCGAAGATGTGGCAGCCGGAGAGCTGGGGCAGGCAGGACGGTTCCCCAATGGTGCGCCAGATCGTCGACGCGTACCAGGGTGACAAGGAACTCGAGGCGTCCATCGAGCAGGAGCTGGAGAAAAACTACAGGGAAGAGCTCTACTGAGCGGATGCACTATTTCGCCTACGGTTCGAACATGTCCAGCCAGCGCCTGCGGGCGCGGGTGCCCAGTGCACAGCACCTCGGGGTCTACGCGCTGGCGCGTCATCGCCTGCGCTTTCACAAGCGCGGCGCGGACGGCTCGGCCAAGTGCGATGCCGAGGCCACCGGTGCGGATGGCGACACCGTGATCGGCGTGCTGTTCGACATCGCGGAGAGCGACCGGCCCGGGCTCGACCGGGTCGAGGGGCTCGGCATCGGCTACGAAGCGGCGACGGTTTCCGTGCGCAGTGTCGATGGCCTGGAGACCACCGCGTACACCTACCGCGCCACCGATACGGCCGACGGCCTCGCGCCGTTCTGCTGGTACCTCCACCATGTGCTGGTCGGCGCGCGAGAGGCGGGATTGCCACACGACTACATCGCCGCGATCGAGCTCGTGAACTGCGTGCGCGACGAGGACACCCTGCGGGATGCGCGGGAGCGGGGCGTTTACACACCGGTTGGGGGGGTACCATGATCAGGGACGGACGGGCGGCGGACAGCGGGCAGATCGCCGCGATCTACAACCACTATATCGACAACAGTATCGCCACCTTCGAGGAGAACGCGCTGGATCCCGCCGACATGGAGGGCCGCATGGCCGAGGTGGCGGAGGCGGGGCTGCCCTGGCTGGTCGCCGCCCGCGGCGACAGTATCGAGGGCTACGCCTACGCGTCGCGCTGGAACGGGCGCTGCGCGTACCGCTTTTCCGTGGAGACCACGGTGTACCTGGCGCCGGACTGCACGGGGCGCGGCGTCGGCGCGACCCTTTACGAGGCGCTGTTCGACGAGCTGCGCGAGCGGGGTTTCCACGTCGCCATCGCGGGCATCTCCCTGCCCAATCCCGCGAGCATCGCACTGCACGAGAAGTTCGGTATGGAGAAGGTCGCCCACTTCAGCGAGGTGGGGTACAAGTACGGCGGGTGGATCGACGTCGGCTACTGGCAGGTGACACTGGACGGCGCGAGAGAGGTGGCGCGGTGAAGTGGTTTCTGAAAATCGTCGGCGGCCTGTTCCTGCTGGCGGCCCTGCTGCTGGCCTGGCCCGCCTACCAGCTCGCCGGCGAGCTGTCCAAGATGCGCAGCGAGGACCCTCTGGTATGGGAAGACGACATCCGCGCACTGGAGGAGGCAACGGCGGGTCGCTTCAGCCCGGGAGAGGCCGTGGTGTTCGTGGGCAGCTCCAGCATTCGCCTGTGGTCGACCCTTGAGGAGGACATGGCGCCCATCCCGGTCATCCAGCACGGGTTTGGCGGCGCGAAACTGAACGACGTGGTGCACTACGCGGGGCGACTGGTCAACACACGCGGCCCGCGGGCGGTGGTGGTGTTCGCCGGGACCAATGATATACACCCGGGCGCGGTCAAGGAGCCGGAGGTGTTGCTGGCCAGTTACCAGCTGTTTGTCCAGACCGTCCGGGAGGACGGGCGGGATGTGCCCATTTACTTCATCGGCATTACACCCTCGCCTCTGCGCTGGGAGGTCTGGGACGTGGCCGCCGCCACCAACGAGTTGATCCGCGAGTGGAGCGCCACGCAGGCGGGCCTCCACTACATCGAGACGGGGCCGGCACTGCTGGGGCCCGACGGCAGGCCGGACAAGGCATACTACATTTTTGACGGCCTGCACCTGAGCGAGCAGGGTTACGCGACCTGGACGTCCATCATCCGTCCCCGGCTGTTGGAAGACCTGGACATCGACCCGGCGTCACCCTAGGGCGTGACGATGTTGAACACTTCCTCGGGCTGGTCCAGCAGCGCGAAGAAACGCACGAGGTCCAGTCCGCTGCCCTCCAGCGAGAGGTCGTCGGAGAAGAGGGTTTCACGCACGTTCACCTGGCGCGTGAGCATGCTCAGGAACATCTCGTGGGTGAGGTTGACTGTCGCGTTGGCACCCTGCGCCGGCTCCCCCATGCGGTGGTGCAGTACCGAATTCTCCAGGGTCAGCACGTGCACCTCGTCCAAATCGGTAAAGTTGAAGTTGAAGGTGAACGCTTCACCTTCCGCCCCGGGGCCGTTGAGCATCACCGCCACCACGCTGAAGAACTCTTCCAGCGGCGTCTCGCGCAGCAGGTCACCGGCGATGGCGAGGGCAAAGCCGGTCTCCGGCGGTCCCTCGCGCAGTTCCAGCGCGCCGGTCAGGTAGACGTCGCGCCAGGGGCCGGACTCGGCCTGGTACCCGAGCTGATCGTAGGTGGCGGCGAGCAGCTCCCGCGCTTCGCGGTTGTCCGGTTGTGCGAAAACCAGGTGGTTGAGCAGCTCCGCCACCCAGCGGTAGTCGCCCTTGTCGTAGTCCGCCCGCGCCCGGTCCAGCACCGCCTGAGCACCGCCCATCGCCTCGACATAGCGCACGGCTGACTCCACCGGCGGCAGGGGGTCGAGGTTGGCGGGATTGCCGTCGTACCAGCCGAAGTAGCGCTGGTAGACCGCCTTGGCATTGTGTTTCAGGGTGCCGTAGTAACCGCGATTGGGAAAGCTCGAGGCGAGTGCCATGGGCATGGCGAGCTCCTCTGAAATTTCCCGGGGTGTATAGCCCTTGGATGCCAGTCGCAATGTCTGGTCGTGAATGTACTTGTAGGTGTCCCGCTGTTTTTTCAGGAAGTCGATGATCTCCGTATTGCCCCAGAGGGGCCAGTGGTGGCTGCCGAAATACACTTCGGCCTCGCCAAACATATCGATGGCCTCGTCGATGTAGTGACTCCACTTCAGTGCGTCGCGCACCTTGGTGCCGCGCAGTGTGTACAGGTTGTGCATGTTGCGCGACACCACCTCCGCGCCGCAGAAGGCCTTGCGGTCCGGCAGGTAGAAGGTCAGCTCCGCGGGGGCCTCCGAGCCGGGGGCGTTCTGGAAGACAAAGTCCACGCCGTCGATTGTCATTGCCTGGCCGGTGGTATGGACGATTCGCGTCGGCGCGGCGATCCCGGGGCTGCCCGGTGCCGGTCCCTTGCCGAGACCCGACCCCACCTTGCCGCGGGCCGAGCGCTCCAGGGACGCGCCGTACATGAAGATGGCGCGGCGGCTCATGGTGGTGCCCGTGAGTACGTTTTCACTGGTGGCCTCGTCCATGAAGCCCACGGGCGCGATGATTTCCACAGCCTCTTCCACTTCGAGAACGGACAACACACCGCCAAAGTGGTCGATGTGCGAGTGGGTGAAGATCACTGCGCTGATTGGGCGTTGGCCCAGTTGTTCGCGCGCAAAATCGATGGCGACCTTTGCAGTCTCCTTCGACGTCAGCGGGTCCACGACGATCCAGCCGCGCTCGCCCTCGATGATAGTCATGTTGGCGAGGTCGAAACCGCGCAGCTGGTAGATGCCCTCGGTGACCTCGAAGAGGCCGTGGATATTGTTAAGCGTCTCCTGGCGCCACAGGCTCGGGTTCACCGACGCCGGGGCCTCGCCGTGGATAAAGTCGAAGTCGGCCATGCGCCACACCATCGTGCCGTCGGCCATGCGTGCCTCGAGTTTTTCCGGGGCCGCGATCAGGCCGCGGCGCGCGTTCTCAAAATCCGCGGGGTCCGCCAGGTCCAGTTCGCCGGCGACCGCGGCGTTGGCCCTTGCCGTGAATTCACTCGGTGGCGTATTGCCCTGGGCTCCCAGGCTCGGGTCGGGCGGCGGTTCCTGCTGGCACGCGGCGAGGAGGGTACACAGTGCGGCGGCGAGGGCGACCAGGGGTGGGCGTGTCACGGGCATGACATTTCTCCGGTAGTGCGGGTCGCCCGACACTACCACCGGCCCGGGTGCGCCTCAAGACAGCGGCCGGGATGGCGGCCATTGCGCTGGCGAATACCGCGGGCCTGTTGCACTATACGACCAGGCAAACACAGGCCGCGGCCGGACTACGTGAAATCGTGACGATTGTTGTGCGACGAGAAGCACCAGCGGATTACGCCGCGGTGCACGCCATCAACGCGGCGGCCTTTCCCACGCCCGCCGAGGCGGATCTCGTCGACCGGCTGCGCGACGAGGCGGCGCCCCTGGTGTCCCTCGTGGCGGAGGAGGAGGGGGTTGTGCTCGGGCACATCCTGTTTTCACCGGTTGCGCTGGACGGCAGTGAAGACATCGATATCCGCGGGCTGGCGCCCATGGCGGTGACGCCGGGCCGGCAGAACGACGGGATCGGCTCTGCGCTTGTGCGCGCGGGCCTCGCGCAGTGCATCGACGAGGGCGCCGCCGCTGCGGTGGTGCTGGGCCATCCCCATTACTACCCGCGCTTCGGTTTCAGGCCGTCGGTGGAGTTCGGCATCGACAGCGACTACGAGGTGCCGGCGGAGATTTTCATGGCACAGGCCCTGGTGGCGGGCGCCCTGGACGGGCGAAAGGGCAGGGTGCACTATCACCCGGCTTTTGCAAACCTCTAGCGCCTGCAACCACGAGAATCAGGAGGTCGCGCGTGAAAGCCTGCGTAAAATTCCATGACCCCCGCAGTGAGTATTTTTTTGCCGAGGGTTGCCACATTACCGAGCTGTCCAATTCCGCCGACGACCCCGCGGTATCGGTCGCCCGCGCACGGGTGGAGCCGGAGGGGACCACGCGCTGGCACTTCCTCCAGGACACCGCCGAGCGCTACGTGCTGCTGGAGGGCCGGGGCCTGGTGGAGGTGGAGGGCATGACGGAGCAGCAGGTGGGGCCGGGCGACGTGGTCCTCATCCCGCCCGGCGCGAAGCAGCGCATCACCAATACCGGGGAGGGCGACCTGGTGTTCCTCGCCATCTGCTCGCCGCGGTTCAATGACGCCGCCTATGTGGACGCGGAGGACGAAGAGGCGGTATAAGGTCGACAGGTTGGCCGTGAATGAGGGAGAGAGGTCTTGGCAGAACGATTCGAACAACTCGGTGACGATCACGTCGCCTTCATCGGGCGGCAGCATATTTTCTTTGTGGGCACCGCGGGTGCCGAGGGCATGGTCAACGTCTCACCCAAGGGCATGGACAGTTTCCGTGTGCTGGACGCGGGTCGCGTGGCCTGGCTGAACCTCACCGGCAGCGGCAACGAGACCGCCGCCCACGTGCGCGAGAACGGGCGCATGACCGTCATGTTCTGCTCCTTTGACAAGCAGCCGCTGATCCTGCGCCTGTACGGCAGGGCGCGCACCGTGCATCCCCGCGACGGGGAGTGGGACGCGCTTGCGCCATTGTTCCCCGAATTCACCGGTGCACGGCAGGTATTTTTGCTCGATCTGGACATGGTGCAGACCTCCTGCGGTTACGCCGTGCCGTTTTACGAGCTCAAGGGCGAGCGCTCGACCCTGACCAAGTGGGCGGACAACAAGGGCCGGGACGGCATCGAGGACTACTGGCGCGAGAAGAACACCGCCAGCCTCGACGGCCGGGATACGGGTATCTTCGAGGACGCCTGAGTGCCCGATTCCCGGACCCAGGGCGGCGAGCGCGATCTGAAGTCTCTACTCGCCGGGCTGTCGCCGTCGCTGTCGGCGGGAGAGTTCGTGTTCTGTACACTGCCCGGCGGCGCCTACGGCGACGGCGCCGAATACAACCCGGTGGCAACCACTGTCGAGGCTGAGGGGCTGACGCTGGTACTGCCGCTGGACCGGGCGCGCGCAGCCGGCTATCCCTGCGACCAGCCCATGCGGCGCATTACCCTCGAAGTACACTCGAGCCTGGAGGCCGTGGGATTGACCGCCGCAGTTGCCGCCGCGCTCGCGCGGGCGGGCATCGCCGCCAACGTGATTGCCGGCTATCACCACGACCATGTTTTTGTTCCCGCGGACCGCGCTGAGGAAGCACTCGCGGCGCTGGGCAAGCTGGCGGGCTGACATCCTGTTCGGCGTCCCCGATGATTGCCGGTGTACGCGGAGCCACTAAAGACCTAGTGCGTCGAATGCCATGCCTATGTTGATACTGACCTCTCCCGAATTATCCGTGGCGAACTCTCCCTTGTTGGAGTACACAAGGCTGAGGGGTATGGTCGTGTCACCGACGCGCCGGCTCAGCGTTAACGTGGCGACCCAGCGATCGTTCAATGTGTCGTCATCCGAGACGTCCTCGTACTTGACGAGCAGATCCATGCGATCGAGGCCCCCGGTCGGCATGCTCCGGCTGTAGGCCAATGAACCGATCAGCTTCTCCTCGTCGGGCAACTTGAAGTCGATACCCAGACCTGAATCGGTGTACTCGTAATCGTCGACGTCTTCGTACTCAAGCGAGAAAGCCACGCGATCGGAATTATCGATGGCGGCCTGGTTGTCCTTGACGTACTTCTCGAACTTCTGCAGGCAGTCAGTCCGGTCAGTCATACTCGTGGCTGTTGTGCTGATGCCGCGACAGTTTTTGCCGGCCTTCTTGTAGAACGACGTCATATTGGTCAGGCCTTTTTCCCAGGACAGTTTGCCGCCCCAGGTGTCGGGTCCCACCAGGTCGTCCACGACGCCCACGTTGATCTGCGCAATGTACTGATCATTGTTGGCGACGAGTTTTGAAAAGGCCGACAGCGCGCTGCCGGTCACGAGTTGCGTTTTCTGCGTCTGCCAGCGGTTCTCGGCGCTCGAAAAATCCTCGATGTACTCCTTGTACCTGGCGCGCAGTTCTTCGGGCAACTGGGAGAACTTCAGTCCCTCGGGGCCGTCGCCCCGTGCCACCAGGGCGTCGATGTCCGCCTTGTGGGGAGTCCCGGCAGGCGCGTTGTCCGCCCACGCCGCCAGTTCATCATGCATATCGAGATACGATGTGCTTCTCCATGTATCGATCTCCAGCCGCTCCCTCTCCAACAGTGCGTCGGCCAGTGCGCCGTACTCGCTCCGGTACTGCGCGAATTCGCGGCCGGACTGCTCGGTGGATTTACTGAACGAGAAGGAAATCTGGATGTCATCGAAGTCGTCGAGGTCGTCCTCCAGCGCTTTCTTCTGCTCGTCGCTGGCGGACTCCAGCAGCGGCTTGAAGACGTCGGGCGACGGGTTCAGCAGCGCCTGGATCTGCCCCCTGTCGTGATCGCTGAAAATCGGCAGGCCGAAGTTGTAATCGAGCGCGATGATGCCGTCTTCGTTGACATCACCGTCGCCGACGAGACCGGCAAACCGCAGCAGCGGCAGAAAGTTCTTGGTTGCGCTCGCGGTGGCGGCGGTGTCGGTGTCCAGCCCCGAGTTGCTTTGCTTCACCTCTTCCCGGGTCTCGTTCTTCGCCTTGTCGATGGCATCTGGGGTAGAGACCGGGCCGGCACCCAATCCGTGGTTTGATCGCCTCGTGGAGCATTCGCCGAGGGTTTCTTCATCCCGGCAACCTACTCCGGCGGAAAATGCCGGCAGGGCAATTATCAGTATCAGTAGTGCAGCGATCGTGGTTTTCATGGTGGTCACCTCACAGGGTGCGGCAGGCGATGGTCGCCCTGCGAACCGCCCCCGCCCCGGCGGTTACCGCGTAGGTATAAGGTGTGCCGTGAACGGCTCCCCCGGGTTTGACGATTCTGGCCTTTATCGTCGCGGTGCAGGCATCCGCGAAGGCGAGACGAATCCGGATGCTGTAGTCCCTGCCGCTGTTCAGCTGGATTTTCGCCGGTCCGGGTTGCAGGTCCGACTCGTCGAGCTGTCGCTCATTGTTGTTGGAATCTACGCTGCGCACACGGCTGCCCACGATCTTGCCCGCCGGAACGTCGACGGAAATTTCGAGTTTGGAGCCTCCCTCTATGCGAATCCAGCTTTTCAGATTTGACATGACTGGTGTCCTCTCGGTCTGACCGGTTCGATTGTCCTGGTGGGAAGTCCGTTTCACCGCACTTCCGAAGAAGCTGTCTGTCCGTGCGCCTCTGGAGGCGTATCGATGCCGTGCGCATCCCTTTCTGTGTGGGAAAGGTCAGGCCAGGAACCCATCAGGTGGCAGCCCGGGGGATTGCCTGGATGCCCGGTATCGATGGGTAGTTTTCTAGTCCAGAAGCACCCTGGCAGCTATTACATAGGATTACAGGGCCGCTCTGTCAGCACCGCCCGGCGCTGCGATTTCGCCCCGCGTGAACCCTCAGGCGAACACCCCGTGCAGGTACCAGCCGCCGGCGAGGCGATCCCGGTACACCCAGTAGTGCTCGCCCCCCTTGCCCGCCGCGATGTAGTAGTCGCGGCTCACGGGGTCGCGCCACCAGTTGTCCTCGATGCGCTCCGGGCCGTAGTGCAACTCCAGTGCGCCCTGCCAGTACAGCGCGCCGCCGCGATCGCCCAGGGATTGCGGTTCCGGCAGCAGCCAGAAGGGCCGCTGGGCGCCGGGGGCCTCTGCGGCGCGGGCCCCGGCGGCCTGTTCGCTGGCGGTGAACACCGCCAGCTCCGGCAGGTGTTCGTCCCGGCAGCCGACGTTCTCCACCGCCTGCAGGCCGAGGCGGTTGCGCAGCCTGTCCAGCAGGGCGGCCAGGGGCTCGCGCTGGCTGCGCGGGCTGAACAGGTCGATGTTCTCCAGCTCGCCGGGGAGCAGGCTGTCGCACTGCAGGGCCAGGCCCTCAACGCCGCCGTCCAGGGCCAGTTGCTCGAAGCGGATACGCGTGAGCTGGAACCAGTCCGCCGGGTTGCTGTGGCTGCTGGTGCTGCGCACGCGGATATCGCGCAGTTTGCTGTCGATGCCGACCAGCCGCCAGGTGATCTCGCTGCTGCGCAGCTGGGTGTTGCGCAGGAAACGGCACAGGGACTCCAGCAGGCGCTGCACCGCCGGCAACAGCTCGCCGTTGGTTTTCACCTCGTAGCCGAACCAGTACTCGTCACTGAACGTGGCCGGGGGGCGGTAGTCGGACGGCGGATCCTCCAGCCGCCCCAACGCACGCTGCAGGACATCGCAGAAGGCCCTGCCGCAGCGCCGCCCAAGGGCCGCCGGGGGCAGGGCGAGAACATCGCCCAGGGTGTGCAGGCCGGCCCGGCGCAGGGAGGCAACGGTGTCGCCGAACTCGTCCAGCAGGCCCAGCGGCAGGGGGGCGAGGCGCTCCTGGAGCGGTTGTTCGACGGCGACGGCGGCGTCCTCGTTTGCGAAGGACAGCAGCCAGGCCGCCACCGGTGTCGGGGCGAGTGCCCGGCGCGCGCTGAAACCGCGGCCGCCCAGGCCCCGGTCCACTTCCGCGAGCAGGGTGTCGAGGCCGCGGAACAGGGCCAGGCAGCCGCCGATCTCCAGCTGCAGGCAGTCCTCCCGCCAGGTGTGCAGGGTGGGGGTGATGCCGTAGGCCCAGCAGCCCAGCTGTTCGAGGCTGCGGGCCTGGGCTGCCGCGTCGCGCTCCAGCAGTTTCAGGGGGCCGTCCCCGGCCAGGGCGCGCACGGTGGCGGTGCCCATGCCGGGGCGGATACCGAGGGCGGTGGCGCAGTCGTTGGCGCGCAGGACGCGCTGGGACTCCAGCACCGCCACCGGGTGGTCCTCGCCGCGGTCGAGGCACTCCAGGGGCAACTGCTCGAAGCGCAGGCAGAGCCACAGGCTCATGGCTGACGCACGCTCAAGGCTGCCACAGGCTCAAGGCTGACACGGGCTCAAGGCTGCCCGGGTCCACCCGGGCGCGGGCAGTATCCCTACATTAGCATTAATACTGTACATATATACAGTATTGGCGAGGGATGGGCAATTGTCCAACGGCGGCGGCGGGACCTGTCGCCTACACCCCCATGTCGCCCCGCGCCCGCATTTACCGCGGCGGCGATATACTGGAGCCCCGACCAGAGTGCGAGTGTCCATGCAGCCAGTCCGCGCAGCCCGGCGCCTACTTGTCGTACTTATCGCCGGCGTCGTGTTCCCGGCGCATGGCGCGACAAGCGAGGCCCCGGCCACAACACTCTCCGCCAGTGCTTCCACGACAGCCGCCGCGACCACCACCATGCCCTACATCACCGCGCGGGATGGGGACCTGTACCGCGGCGCCGAGCGCTTTCGGGTATTCGGTGTGCAGAACCTGGAGCACCGCTTCGAGCGCGCTTTTTACACGGTCGGTTACCCGCTGCACCGGGAGGGCATGGCGGCGCGGGTGCGCGCGGTGCGCGCCTTCGGCGCGAACACCCTGCGCATACACCTGCAGCTGTTCGACTTCGTGCAGCGCGACGAGCACGGCGAGCTGTCCGCGCGGGAGCGCGCCTTCGACAACCTCGATTTTCTCCTGCGCACCGCGGAGCGCGAGCATCTTTACCTGCTGGTGTCGGGCAACAACGTGTGGTTTGCCGACGATGTCCCGGCCTGGTACGACGCGCTGCCCAACCGGGAGCGCTGGGAGGTGCAGGCGTTTTTCTTTGGCGAACTGGCGCGCCGGGCGGCGGATTCACCGGCGGTGCTGGCGTATGAGCTGGTCAGCGAGCCCAGCCTGTCCTACAAACCGGACGAGCAGTGGTACCGCGGCTCGCTGGCGGGCTACACCTTCGCCCAGACCATGGCCCGCGGCGTCGACCCCGAGGCGGGTGCCCGCACGGCGCGGGAGTGGATCGAGCGGCTGACCGCCGCCATTCGCAACCATGACCAGCGCCATCTCATCACGTTCGGCGCCATGGGCGGGTATTACGACGGTCCCTTCGGCGTGTCGAACACAGCACCCCTGCTGGACCTGTTTTCCCCGCATGTCTACCCGCGGCTGAACGACCCTGGTTATACCCGTCGTGTTATCGCGCGCTGGACGGCCGCGGGACTCCCGGTGGTGGTCGGGGAGACACACCTGGCGCATTCCAGCGAGGCGATGTTCCGGGCATTTATCGAAGAGGCGGCGCCACAGGTGGACGGCATTATCTCCTTCTACTACGGCACGGGCGACGACACCGTCCCCATCGATCGGGAGCATGTCGTGCCCTTTGTACTGGATTTGCACACGCTCAATCGCCGGGTGTTCGGCAGCCTGCGCGAACTGGTGCTGGAAGGCGGCCCGCTGTCGCCTCAGGTGCCCGAGAGGGCGGCTGCGAACACGCCGTAGATCTCGTCGCCGAACAGGTAGAAGGTGATGTCCAGGGTGTCGAACCGGCGGCTCACGTCCATCGCGATGGACGCCGCCTCCGCCAGCGGGTAGCCGTAGACGCCGCAGGACACCGCGGGCACCGCGAGACTGTGACAGCCGTTGTCCAGCGCCAGCCGGAAACTGTGGGTGTAGGCGCTGGCGAGCAGTCCTGGGGGATCGGGGTCGATGCCGTAGCGCGGCCCCACGGTGTGGATGACGTGGCGTGCGAGCAAATCCCCTGCGGCGGTGATGCGCGCCTCGCCGGTGGGACAGCGCACGCCGTTCACCTCCGGCACCGTGCGACAGGCCTCCAGCAGGGCGGGCCCCGCGGCGCGGTGAATGGCGCCGTCGACGCCGCCACCGCCGAGCATTGCCTCGTTGGCGGCGTTGACGATAGCGTCTACCCGCGCGGTGGTAATGTCGCCCTGTGCCAGGCGTACGTGGTCCATCGTTCGGCCCCTGTTCAGCCTCTGTTCAGCCCGCCTCCCGGTTCGCCGCCTTGTACTCCCGGTACTTGAGGGCGGCCTGCAGCAGGTCCATCGGATCCTCCGGCTGGGTCTCGAACTGGCGCACGCCGTCGGCGAAGGTGATCCAGCCCTGGCGGCTGCGCGTCCACATGTGGACCTCCGGCTCGACCTCGCTGGAGTCGTCCAGGGTGCCGGACTGCAGCTTGCTCAGGGTGGGACTGGTGGCGCCGACGCCGTGGATGACGTTGCCGCAGCTCGCGCAGCTGTAGCGCGTGTTGGTGTCCCCCTTGTCGGAGGTGCGCTCCCAGGCAGCCACGTCGCCCTCGACCTGGAGGGTATCCAGGGCCACCACCAGGGCCACGGCGCAGGCGCTGCCGGTGCGCTTCTGGCAGGTGTGGCAGTGGCAGGCGTAGGTGAACAGGGGTTCGGCGTTGAGGGTGTAGGTCACCGCGCCGCACTGGCAGCTTCCCGTTGCGGGTAGTTTCATGGGGCGGTGGTCTCCTGCGGCGTCGGTGGCGTCTGGCAGTATAGCGCCCCGGCGCCGTGGTGCAGGGCGTCGTCGTGCAGTGCCGGCAGCTCCCAAAGCTGGGGTTGTTCCGGCATGTCCCCGGCGGGCGGCAGGTCCACGTCCATGCCCTGGCGGCCGCCGCGCTGCTTGAGGATATGTACCTGGCGGTAGGCGCGCATCGCCAGGCGCAGGCCCGCCGGCGCGTGGTTGCGCCCGGCGTTGAGAGGGCGCAACAGTACCGCCAGGGTGTCGCCCCCGGCGGCGGCCAGCTGCAGCTTGCGCAGTTCGCCGTAGCTGTACTCCTGCGCGCCCAGCCAGCTGAACACGGCGCTGCAGGTGGTGCTGCGCAGGGCCTGCTCGGTGGCCCACAGCAGGTCCTGCCTGTCCCGGGGGTGCACCAGCAGCACCTGGCCCGTGTCGATGCCCCGGGCCGCCAGCAGCGGGGCGTAGGGTATGTAGGGCGGGGCGATGAACACCTGCCAGCGGCCCTGTTCGCTGAGGCGCTCCATGGCCGGCAGGAACAGGCCCATGGCACCCATGCCGCAGCCGTCGCTGAGCAGCTCGACGGCGCTGTCCAGGGGCCAGCCGCCGCCGCGCAGCGCCCCGTCCAGGGTGTCGTAGCCCGTCGGCAGCCCGTGCCCCGTGTAGTCGGCGCCGTTGGCCGGACGGTGGCCTTGCGGGGTGCGGTCGTAAAAAATGCCGCCGTGCCCGCGCCAGGTGTCGCCGCGGCTGATGACCTGTTCCAGCATCTCGTTCATCGGTGTGCCTTTCCTTGCCGCCCTGTATGTCGCGGGGGCAGTGTCCCAATATACTGTATGAATATACAGTAGTGCGGAAAAGGCTGGATTGCAAGGGGTTATTCGGAGTGTTGGGTGTTTGTTGCTTCGGGAGCGGGCCGGGGTAAGCCTTGCTCCCTGGCGGCGACCCTCCGGGTTACCCTCGGTCGGTCGCGAGCCTTAAAGCGCTTCGCTGTCTCGCTCCACTCCCTCGGCGCCTGGCCTTATACGTCCGCAAGGCTTACCCCGCCCCACTCCCTGTCACCGGCATATTCCCAGGGCTTACCCCGGCCCGCTCCCGACTTTCAGCGCAAGAATCAGCCCCGGCAGAGGTCTGTAACGAGAGACTCCAGGTGGTCCCAGGGATTGCCGCCGGCGTAGCCCTTGATACTGCCGTCGACCGCCGCGGCCTGTTCGATAAGGCCCGCCAGCGAGTCGCTGTCGTGACGCGCGAGGGCCGCCTGCATCCCGGGCATGCGGCTCTTCCAGACGCGGCGCGCGTTGAGGGCCTGCTGCGGGCTCTGGCCGCCGTCGCAGTCCAGGCGCGCCTCGTACAGGGTGCGGATCTCTCGCGTCAGGGCCCACAGGGCGACGGCGGGTTCGGTGCCCTCGCCGCGCAGGCCGTGGAGCATGCGCAGGCTGGCGGCGGCGTCGCCGTCCAGGGCGCTGTCGGCCATGCCGAAGACGTTGTAGCGCGCGTTGTCGGAGACCGCCCCGGTGACCGTCTGCAGGGTGACGCGACCGTCACCGGCGAGCAGTTTCAGTTTTTCGACCTCCTGCACCGCCGCCAGCAGGTTGCCCTCCACCCGGTCGCAGAGCAGCTGCAGGGCGTCGGCCTCGATGGCCAGCCCCGCGTCACCCAGGCGGTGCTCCATCCAGCGCGGCAGCTCGCGCGCCGCCACCGGCCACACCTGGACGGTGGCGCCGGCCTTGTCCAGCGCCTTGAACCACTTGCTGTTGCGCGACTGCTTGTCGATCTTGCCGGAGACGATCAGCAGGATGTCATCGGACGGGCCGCCCTCAAGGTACTCGCAGAGTGCGCGGCTGCCGTCGGCGCCGGGCTTGCCGCTCGGCAGGCGCAGCTCCACCAGCCGGCGCTCGGCGAACAGCGACATCTCGGCGGTGCTGGCGTGCAGCTCGGACCAGTCGAAGCGGTTGACCCCCGCGTCGATGACGTGGCGCTCGGTACAGCCCGCGGCGCGCGCGGCGGCGCGCACGAGGTCGCTGCACTCCTGCACGAGCAGGGTTTCGTCGCCGCAGATGAAGTACACCGGAAGGAGGTCGCCCTCGAGATTCCTGCGCAGGTTTTCCGGGCGCACCTGCACCGCGCTCAGCTCCCGTCCCGGTGCAGGACTTCGCTCACGTCTTCGCTCATGTCTTCGCTCGTGTCTTCGCTTGAGCCCTCGTCCGAATCCTCGCCGAGCACATCGGTAGTGACGGCGCCGGTGGGATCGACGGGCTGGCCCGCGCCGTCGCTGGTGGCGAAGAAGCCGATGCGACGCATGATCTGCTGGGCCAGTTCCGCGCGCATCTCGTTGCG
>Ga0126341_1000056_pt1 | contig 23711 bp, 17 predicted proteins | sample OrbTmetagenome_FD_97057 | JGI IMG/M metagenome (GOLD analysis project Ga0126341, IMG submission 97057) | Coral microbial communities from Florida Keys, Florida, USA - Orbicella T D metagenome | ecosystem: Host-associated > Invertebrates > Cnidaria > Coral | place: Florida Keys, Florida, USA... | reverse complement strand
CGCGAACCCTTTCAGAGGACCGGGAGGGCGAGCCGACGAGCGCAGTGCCGCAGGCGCCGAGGGTGACGAGCGAGACCGCAGGGCTCGCGAGCGCCCGAGGGGAACCCGGAGGGTCGCTGGAGGCCGTAGTGAGGCGGCGCGCACGGCCGGTCCGACCGTAACGACCCGGCCCCTTAGCGCATCTATCAGATTTACCGCTGTGTGAATGGAGCGGAGAGGCAGACATGTTCCGGGCGAATATCTTGGCCTTCTGAGCCCGGAATGTGTCTGCCTTTCCGCGCCGTGCCAAGCCCGGGCGAATATCTCAGCCGTCTGAGCCCGGTACGTGGTTGCCTTTTGCCGTGCGCAAGAACACGGAGAACTGGTGTACCCTCTGCAATCCGGATCGCGAAGGAGGGCGCCGTGAACTGGACCCATCACCAGGCCGCCATCAACGGCATCGACATGCACTACGTGGAGCAGGGGGAGGGGATGCCCGTGGTGCTCTGCCACGGGTTCCCGCACCTGTGGTTCAGCTGGCACCGGCAGATTCCCACGCTGGCCGCGGCCGGGTACCGGGTCATCGCGCCGGACATGCGCGGCATGGGGCAGACATCGGCACCCGCGAGTCCCCAGGCCTACGACGTCGACCACATCACCGCGGACCTCCTCGGGCTGCTGGATCACCTCGGTGAAGAGAGGGCCGTGTTCGCCGGTCTGGACTTCGGCGCGTTCGCCAGCTACGACCTGGCCCTGCGTCACCCGGAGCGGGTGGTGGCCGTGATCGGCCTGGAGAACCCCGCGGCGCCACACAATCCCGACGAGCCGCCGCTCACCGAGTACCGGCGCACGGCGCAGCAGCACTTCCTGCACATCGAGTACTTCCGGGTGCCGCCGCGAGCCGACGAGGAACTGGCGGCGCAGCCGCGGCTGTTCCTGCACAAGGTATTCCACACGCTGAGCGGAGCGGGCAACTATTTCGACTGCTTCAAGCACCCGCCGGGCACATCCTACATCGACGCGATGGCGGAGCCGCCGCCGCTGCCCTGGTCCTGGTTGTCGCAGGACGAGATGGACTACTTCGTGGCGCAGTACACTCACAGCGGCTTCACCGGCGGCCTCAACTGGTACCGCTCCATGGACCTCAAGTGGGAGCAGCGCCGGCCCTACGAGGGTGTGCAGAGTGCGGTGCCCGCGTACTTCCTGGGCAGTGAGCACGATGTCGACCTGGAGGGTTTCCACGGCGACGATCCCATTGGCCTGATGCGCGCCATCTTCCCCGACCTCAGGCGGGTGGAGATGATTCCCGGTGCCGGGCACATGGTGCAGCTGGAGGCCTCCGACGCCGTCAACGCGATTCTGCTGGATTACCTCGCGGACATCGTCGCCCAGGAAGACCGGGCGCTCAGCTGATACTCAGGTCCAGGCCCAGTTTGGCCAGGGCCGATTGTTCGTCCGCGAGTTCCTGGTCGGTCAGCGGGTGCTCCTCGAGCCAGCCCGCAGGGAAATCGAGGGCGATGGAGCGCTTGCTCGCCGAGATGGAGAAATCCGGCAGCTGTTCCAGGGTTTCCACGTATTTCAGGCAGGTGCCGAGCCGCATCAGCGCGACCAGGTAGTGCATGCGCGACATGTCGGGTCGCTCCAGTTCCACGAACAGCTCTGCCAGCAGTTTGCCCCGGTGACCAAGGGCCAGCACTGCGAGCTTCTCCTGTTCCTGTTGGGAGAAACCGGGCAGGTCCGCGTTGCGCAGCAGGTACGCGGAGTGACGGTTGAAGTGCTTGTGGGAGATGGCCATACCGATCTCGTGTGTCCGCGAAGCCCAGCCCAGCAGTTCCCCGTCGTCCCGCTTCAGGTTCCATGATTTGCGCGAGGCCTTGAACAGCATGCGGGTGCGTTTGTCCACGATTTCCGCAATGTCGGTGTCCACGGCGTAACGCTGCATCAGGGCGTTGACGGTTCGCTCGCGCACGTCCTCATGGCTGAGGCGGCCCATCAGGTCGTAAATCACGCCCTCGCGCAGGGCGCCTTTGGAGGTGCGCATGAGTTCGATGTCCAGCGCGTCAAAGAGCGCGCGGGTGATGGCCACGCCGGGTACGATCACGCCCTTGCGGTTGTCTGCCAGGCCCTCGAGCTGAATATCGTCGAACGTATCGTACTTGAGCAGCTTTTTTTCGAGCTTCTCCAGCGCCTCAGCGCCGATACCCGTCTCGCTCCAGCCGTTCTGGACCAGGATGGACTCGATGGCCTGCAGGGTGCCCGAGGAGCCGACGCACTCCTGCCAGTGGCGGGCGTGGTAGCGATGGCTGATCTGCAGCGCCTCACCGCGGGCCCTGTTGTAGGCCCTGCGATAATTGTCGCGGTTGATCAGCCCGCCCTCGAAGCAGTTCCTGGCGTAGGACACGCAGCCCATCTGCAGGCTTTCCATCCGTATGGGCTCGAAGCGCTCGCCGATGATGAACTCGGTGCTGCCGCCGCCGATGTCGACCACCAGGCGCGACTGGGCGTCGTCCGCCAGGCTGTGGGCGACGCCGAGGTAGACCAGCCGCGCCTCCTCCAGGCCGTAGATGACATCCACCCGGGTGCGCAGGATGTCCTCGGCGGGACGGGTGAAATCGGAGCGGTTGTTGGCCACCCGCAGGGCGTTGGTGCCCACCACCCGGATGCGCTCGGGCTCGACGCTCTCCAGGAGCTGGGCGAAGCGCGACAGGCATTCGAGACCGCGCTCGATTGCGTCTGCATTGAGCCGGCCGTTTTCCAGCCCCGCGCCCAGCTGGACTTTTTCCGCCCGTACCTCGACGGGACGAATTTCGCCGTGCTCCGCGCGGGCTATGATCAGGTGAAAGGAGTTGCTGCCGAGGTCCACGGCCGCGAGCTGGCTGCCGTCGGGGAGAGTGTCCTTCGTGTCAGGATCCAAGCCGGCCGGGTTCCGTTTTGGTCTGTGTAGTTAGCGTTGTGGGCTCATGGTAAAGGATTCCGCCGCGCGACGCACACTGCCGCACGTGGGCGAGTCGGCCCGTTGTATCGGGACGCCTGTGGCGGTCGTATTAAAACACCTGTCCCGGTCGTACTAAAACGCCTGTGGCGGTCGTATTAGAACGCCTGTGGCGGTCGTATTAGAGAGCCGGGTCGTACCAGATCGGTGAGGTCCAGGCCCGCTCCTGGATCTGCCAGGGCACGCCGGGATCGCTGCAACTGGGGGGGCGTTCCGGCGCCGGCAGGGCGATGCAATCGTGGTGGCTCCAGCGGCAGCTGGGGTTCTCCAGCACCCGCGCGTAGTACACCGCCGCCACGGCGGGATCGAAGTGGGGATCGCGCCAGCTCGTGCAGAGCTGGTCGAAGCCCGGGCCGACCAGGGCGCAGCTGTCGGGGTCGACCGTCGCCCCGTTGTCGGGGTCCCCGGCAATGTCGAACACCGCCTGGTGTGTCGCTCCGGCAGCGTCCACCCACCCCTTGACGACCTGGATGCGCTGCAAGGGGGCGGCACCTGCGCGCGGGTCGCGACTGGCGCTGGCAACGAAGACGGGCCCGCCGCTGCCCCCGGGGCCCGGCGGCAGGTCGGCGCCCATCGGCACGCCCCCGCGGTAGGCCGAGGCCAGGAAGTCCGGGCTGTCGCAGATATCCTCGGGCAGGGCCCAGCCGGCGAAAAAACGCGGCTCGATGCGCGGCCCGCTGGTGCCGAAGGTCTCCCTGCGCCGCATGGCGTCGAACAGGGCCTCGCGACTGTTTTCCTCGGCGTAGACCCCGGCGATTCCCCCCGGGCTGTAGCGCACCGGGGAGCCCTTGGCGATATCGCCCGGCACGTCGACCTCGCCCAGCAGGCGGTTGGCCGCCTCCCGGTCCGAGCCGTGGGAGCCCCGGTGGTTCTTTTCAAGACCGGCGGCGGGGGTCCCGTTGTGGGTGTCGGTGGCGGCGATAATGCCGAATTTGAAGGGGTTGGTGCCCAGGCGCGACGCCTCCAGAAGGCCGGCGGTCAGGGCGTAGCGCACGTAGCTGTAGCGGGACGCGCAGCCCTTGAGCAACATCCCGCCCGAACCCATTTCCTCGCCGCAGTCCGGGATCGCCTCCGCCGGGCTGCGCAGTTTCTCGAAATCACAGAATTCGTCCGGCGCGCCCAGTACGCTGGCGATGCCGTTGCGGCACTCCGAGTCGCCTTTCACCTGGCTGATTTCAGCCAGTGGTTCGACCCGGGCCCGCAGGGCGGAGAGGCGTCGCCGCTCCTCGTCGGGTATGTCCAGGTTGCTGTAGGGATACCACATGCGTCCCGAACTCCAGTTGGAATTGTGGGGAATGGCGATGGCGTCGCAACCGCTGCCGCCGGCTGTGCACACCTCGTCCAGCCAGTGCCAGAGCAGTTCCGGCGTCCGCGCATCCTTGGAGCTCAGCGCGGCCTGGGGCACTGTCGAGTTTTTGAACAGGACATTGCGGTGCAGGTTGCTGGATTCCTGCGCCAGTGAAAACTCGTAGCCGTGGAAGGTGGTGAAGCTGCAGTCCGCGCTGCGATCGTGCCAGGCCTCCGCGGCGCGCTGGTTGTCCAGCCAGGCCCGCTCCGCCTCCGCCAGGCAGCGTCCGCCATCCTCGCCGCAGACACGCACCGAGCGGTCCTGTCCGAAGATGGCGAAGGCCGCCAGGCGCACGATGGGTTGCAGTCGGTCTTCCACCGGCAGGCGAATGTCACCGCGGTAGAGCCGGCAGGCCAGGGTCGAGTAGGCCTCGCTGCCCTCGTTGTAACACAGTCGCACTTCGCCGAGGGCCTCCGCGTGATCGGTCACGGCCATAAAATCCAGCGGACTGCTGATGGTGACCACCGGTGGTTCGTAGTCGGGCGGGTCGCCCCGCAAGGCGAGGGACAGGGGCTCTCCGCGCCCGAAGCGATAGGCGTCGTCGGGGCCGGAGAGGGAGCCGAAGGACGTGGCGTCGTAACTGGCCTTGGTGTGGATGTGGGTGCCCCCGAACCAGGCCTTTTTCTGCGGGTACTGGTTGGCGCAGGGCGCCGGGACAGGAAGGTCGGGGAGCGAGCGCACCGCCACGCCCATCCAGGGTGCCATTGGGTCCTGCGCCTGGACAACGCGGGCGTACTCGTAACGCAGCCAGCCGACGGCGAGGGCCGCCAGCAGAGCCAGCGCCAGCAACAGGAACAGTCCGTACTTTGCGATGCGCAGGACCAGCGTCATGGGTAGCTCCTTCAACCGGGATCGGCCATGCTAGCGCGGGCCCGCGTGGGCTGGCCAGCCCGGGGCTCAGAGCTCGAGCGTGTTTACACCGTCGGTACAGCTGACCCTACCGCGCCGGCCGATGGGATCTTCCGAGAGCAGCGCGTCGAGGGCGTCGCCGTTGTCCGGTGCCAGCGCCAGCAGGCGCTCGCCAGAGTCGTTGCGCGCGACCAGGATGCCCCGCTCCGGTCCCTCGCGCCCGAAGGCCACGGTGTAGGTCTCCACCGTGGCGTCCCCGGCGGGATCGGTCGCGACCGCCACCCGGGGGCCGCGGTCGACCTCGCGCTGCAGCGCGCCGCTGTCCGGCAGGTCGCGCACTTCCCCCGCCGCCTCGCTCGAGTAGAGGCCCAGCGAGTGCTTGGTCAGGTAGAGGCCGTTCGCAGTCACCAGCCCGTTGCCGCCCTCGCGGCGCAGGGTGTCGACCATCTGCGCGATGGCGTGCAGCGAGTAGTTGTTGCCCGGCCCGCCGAAGTAGGGCAGCCCGCCGGTCACGGTGACACCGCGCTCGTCCAGCGGCGACAGGCCGATCTCGGCGCAACTCACCTGCACCGCGCTCGGGAAGCAGCTGTAAATATCGAACCGTCCCACTTTGTCAAGGGTGATACCGGCGTGTCGCGACAGGGCCTGCCAGCCCAGCCGAATCGCCGGCGAGCTGTGCAGGTCGGCGCGCTCGCTGGGGAACCAGATGTCGTTGACGTCCACGCCGCCGCGGGGAAACACCCAGCGCTCGCGGTCGACGCCGAGCTCCCGCGCCGTTCCCGCGGTGGTCAGGACGACGGCCGCCGCCATGTCCACTTCCATCAGCGCGTTCATCGCCCGGGTGTAGGGGAAGCCGATGTAGCGATTGCTGACTGCCACCGTCCCGATATCCTCCGCGGTGCGGAATTTCTGTCGCCAGGCGTGGGGATTCTCCGCCGCCACTGCCGTCATGCGGCTGCTTATTTCGCTGATCGACTGGAGGTGCTCTGCCAGGTCGTGACCGAGGTGGTGGCGCAGGCTGTTCTCGAACAGGGGATAGGTGTTGATGGGCTGGTACAGGCCGTGGGCCTTTTCCGTGTCGGAGAGGCCGTCCCGGTCGGCGCCGACGGTCGGCGGTTCCGCGCCGCCATCAGACCAGGAGCCCAGGTCGCCGCCGTTGCGCAGGGCGTCGAAGAACGTTGCCATCAGCTCCGTGCCGGCCAGCAGCACCACGCGGTGCTCTTCGCGCTGGAGTCGCTCGACGAAGCGGTTGACCAGGTACTGGGGCGTGTTGCCGCCGATCGTGCCGATAAAGCGCGCCGGGTTGTCCAGCCCCAGTCGCGCAGAGACCTCTGCGCCCGGGTCGCGGGGGAAAACGGCGCCCGCACCGGCGTCGGTATCCGCGACGAAGCGCACCGTGGCCAGGGCATCGACAGCCTTGCGCACGTCGCGGCCGCAGTCCTCGAGGGCAATGCGGCAGACTGCCTCCAGGGCATCGGTGGGGGTGCGCCCCGTGTCCGGTTCGCGCCAGGTCAGCTGGCCGACGCCGATGATCACGGGGTGTTGGTCGGGGATGTTCATGACTGCCGCGGTATTCCTCTGTCCTCGAATGGCCGGGCGTAACCATAGCAGGACCGGCGCGACAAAACAGCGTCCCGGCGCACGTTGCCTTTTTGGCGGAAAACGTTCTATGTTGGTCGAGTCGCTCGACAGTGGGAAGCCCGGACCATGAACACAGCGCCTGAAAGTGGCTCCAATCGACTCGTCGTACTCGTGCTGCTGGCTGCGGCGCTCTACGCCTGCTACGAGCTGATCCAGCCCTTTGTCCAGCCGATCGTGCTGGCGATGATCATCGGCATGCTCGCCCACCCGGTACACCATCGCCTGGAGCGGCTCGTGGGCGGCCGCAAATCCCTCGCCGCGCTCCTGGGGTGTCTCATACTCTCCCTGCTGTTCCTGATCCCCGTCCTGTTGCTGATGGTCGCGGTGATCAAGCAGGGCATCGTCTACTCCGCGGTGGTCCGCGAGTGGGCCACCCTGGAGAATATCCAGGTCCTGCTGGACCGGCCCTGGCTCGATTCCGCCCGCTCCCGGCTGGTCGAGGTACTCCCGGACGGCGCGCTGGAGCCGGACAACATCCGCGCGCAGGCGCTGACGGCAGCCAGCGGCATGGGCAAGCAACTGGCCGGTGTATCGACCGCCATGCTCGGCGACGTGGCCAGCTTCATGATGAACCTCGTGCTGCTCCTGTTCGTGCTGTTCTTCGTGCTGCGGGATCACGACCGCATGGTCGACTTCATGCGCCACGCGCTGCCCCTGTCCCGCACCCAGGAAGACATGCTGTTCAGCGAGGTGCGGCAGGTGAGCAAGTCGGCACTGCTGGGCTCGCTCCTCACGGCGGTCACCCAGGGCTTTGTCGGCGGGTTCGCCCTGTGGCTGGTCGGCATCCCCGCCGTGTTCTGGGGCACCGTCATGGCCTTTACATCGCTGATTCCGTTCGTGGGCACCGCCTTGATCTGGGTGCCTGCGGCGGCCTACCTGGCCATCAGCGGCGAGGTGGGCTGGGCGATATTCATGGTCGCCTGGGGCGCGATCGTCGTCGGCTCCATCGACAACTTCCTGCGGCCGCTGTTCATGCAGGGCGCCAGTATGAACACGGTGGTGATCTTCTTTTCGCTGATCGGCGGCCTGCAGGTGTTCGGCCTGATGGGGCTGGTCTACGGGCCGCTGATTTTCGCCATTGCCCTGGTGTTGTTCCGCATGTACGAGAAGGAGTTCTCGGGTTTCCTCGATTCCCAGGACCAGCGCTGAGCGCTACCCGGAGAAACGCCTGCGCAGCAGCGGCTTGTCCACCTTGCCCCCCGCGTTGACGGGCAGCGCCTCCACCCGCTCGAAGCGGCGGGGCGCCTTGTACCCGGCGAGGTACTCCCGACAGTGCGCATGCAGGGTCTCGTCCGACACACGCTCCAACCCTTCCGCCGGCTCCTGTTTCGAGTCGCTTGCAACTAATTGCAATACCGCGCAGACACGCTCTCCCCAGCGCGGGTCCGGCAGCCCGATAACGGCGCAGTCCTTCACCGCGGGGTGGCGGCGCAGGACTTCCTCCACCTCCCGGGAGGCGATGTTTTCACCCCCGCTGATGATCATGTCCTTTTTGCGATCGACGATATAGAGGTAGCCCTCCGCGTCAAAGCGGCCGATATCACCGGTGTGCAGCCAGCCTTCCCCGAGCGCGGCGCGCGTGGCGGCCTCGTCGTTCCAGTAACCGGCCATGCACTGCCCGGCGCGCACGAGGATTTCGCCGCTGTCTGACAGCCGGACGCTTGCCGTGGGCAACGGTCGCCCCACCGACTCGAGCAGCTCCGGTCGCTCCCCCGCGGCCCGGCGGTGATCGTCGACGGTGAGGAATGCGACGCTGCCGGACAATTCGGTCATGCCGTAGCTCTGGCACAGGCCCACCGCGGTCTCGCCCAGCAAGCGTTGCAGCAGTGGCCCGGGCATGGCGGAGGCGCCGTAGCCGATGGTGCGCACGCCGCAGAGATCGGCCGGCCTGAACTCAGGGTGGTCCATGAGCATGGCGATCATCGTCGGCGCCAGCGACAGGGTGGTGACGCCGCCCTCGCGGCAGGCGAGCAATGTCTCCCCGGCATCGAAGGCAGCGGCGAGTACCACAGCTGCGCCGAACAGGTGTTGCAGCAGGACGTTGTGCGCGGCGACGTGGAACAGGGGGAAGGGGTAGAAGTAGCGGTCGCCGGGGAGCACCGGTCTGCCCATGGCGGCGGATTCCAGTCCCGCCAGGAAGGAGTGGTGCGTGAGCACCGCGCCCTTGGGCCTGCCTGTCGAACCGGAGGTGAAGAGTATCCAGGCCGGATCCGCGGCGGAAGATGCGGGAGGGTTCGAGCGCGGGTCCTGCCCGACCCAGCGCAGGTAATCCTCGCCCAGCGTTACCGTCTCCAGCCCCTCCGGGAAATCTGCGTGGGCGGCCAGGGGCGCCAGCAGGGCCGGATCGGCAAAGAGCCGCGTGGCGCCCGCGTGGCGCAGCTGCCAGCACAGTTCTGCCGGGGCCAGGCGCGCATTCAGCGGCACCAGGATGCGGCCCGCCGCGGGCACGGCGTAGATCAGCTCGATGAACTCGGGGCAGTTCCACGCCAGCACCGCGACCCGGTCGCCGGGCCGGCCCGTCGCGGCGATCCGCCCCGCGAGTCGTTCGACCCGGGCCTGCAGCTCGCCGTAGGTAATGTTCTCGCCGCGCCAGACCAGTGCAACAGCGGCGGGCTGCCGGGACGCCTGTCGCGCCAGGATGTCCTGCAGTGCGGTGCAGTCGGGAGAAATGGCCTGCATGCCGCGCGATCTAGTCGCCGTCGCGCGAAATGCGGGGCGTGCGGCCGGTCATGCGCGTGGTCAGTTCGTAACCGATGGTACCGGCGCTGCGGGCCACCTCGTCCACCGGCAGGCCCTCGCCCCACAACACGACCCCGGTGCCCTCGGCCACGTCCGGAACGCCGCTGACATCCACGGTGATCATGTCCATGGAGACGCGACCCGCGAGTGGTGCGCGGCGGCCGTTTACCAGCACGGGCGTTCCGTTGGGCGCGTGGCGCGGGTAGCCGTCGCCGTAGCCGATGGCGACGGTGGCGATGCGCGCCCGCCGACGCGCCACCCAGGTGCCCCCGTAACCGACGGCTGCGCCGGCCTCGACATCACACAGCGAGATGACCCTGGACGCCAGTGTCATGACCGGGCGCAGTGCGGCGGTGTTGGGGTGTGCGGCGTCCAGCGGCGAGTTGCCGTACAGCATGTAGCCCGGGCGCACCCAGTCGTAGTGTGACGCGGGCCAGGCCAGCACGCCCGCGGAGTTGGCGGCGCTGCGCTGCGCGTCTACGGCAATGCCGTCGAAGGCTGCCAATTGCCGTGCCGTGGCATCGCTGTGCAGGCTGTCCGCCGAGGCGAGGTGGGTGTACAGCACCACATCTCCCCGGGTGTTGGGGCAGGCGCCGAGGCGGCGGTAGCAATCCGCCGCGAGCTCCAGCGGTACCCCGAGGCGATTCATTCCCGTGTTGACCTTGAGCCAGCACTGTAGCGGAGAGGGGAGGCGTGCAGTTTCCAGTTGTGCGAGCTGGTGTGTGCTCGCGACCGTGAGCCACAGGTCGCGCGCTACCGCCTCTGCCAGCTCAGCGGCCTCGAAGATGCCCTCGAGCAGCAGGATGGGGGCGCTGATCCCGACCTCGCGCAATTCGACGGCCTCCTCCAGGCAGGCCACCGCGAGCGCGTCGACGACGGGCTCCAGCGCCGCTGCCACCGCGACCGCCCCGTGGCCGTAGGCGTTCGCCTTCACCACGGCGAGCAGGCGGCTCTCCGGCGCGAGGTCACGCACCACGCCCACATTGCCCCGCAGGGCCCCGAGGTCTATGTGCGCCACACTCGGCCTCGCCATCGCCGCGTTCTCCTCAGTAGTCGAACTTGTGCCGGGCGTACAGCGTCTGCGCCGCCAGCCACACATCGCCGACGCCGCCGTCGCCCACGGGCGCGCCGTCCACGCGGATCACCGGGGCCACGTCCTTCGAGGAACTGGACAGCCAGACCTCGTCGGCGGCACGCAATTCCTCGAGGGTGACGACGCGCTCCTCGACGGGGATGTCCCCGTGACGGCGCAGGATGTCCAGCAACATGTAGCGGGTAATGCCGGGCAGCTTCTGGTGGTCCAGCTCGGGCGTGGCCACCACGCCGTCCTTCACCACGTAGACATTGCAGGCGGCGGCCTCGGTCACCTCGCCGTCGGCGTTGTACAGCACCGTCTCGCTGTCGCCCGCGGCGTGGCCGTGCTGGAAGTGCATGACGTTGCCCAGCAGGGCGGTGGATTTAATGTTGCAGCGCTTCCAGCGCAGGTCCTCGGCGGTGGAAACGGTGTAGGCGGTGGCGGTCGCCTTGTCCGCGCCCGGCGCCGGCGGTATCTCGTAGGCGAAGGCGAACACCGTGGGCTCCACCCCCTCGGGGTAAGCGTGGCTGCGCTTTGAGTCGGCGCCGCGGCTGACGTGGCAGTAAATGGCCAGGTCCCCGCCGCCGTTGCGCGCGATCAGCTGGTTTGCGATCTCGCGCCAGTCGTCCCCGGACAGGTCCAGCGCCAGTTCGATGGCCTCCAGCCCATCGCGCATGCGCTGCATGTGCGGGGCGAAGCCCACCAGCCTGCCGTCGTAGGAGGGAATGACCTCGTAGATGCCGTCGCCGAACAGGAATCCGCGATCCAGCGGCGAGATCTGCGCCTCGTGCATCGGCAGGTAGTTGCCGTTGAGATAGACAGTGCTCATAACGGTGCCATTCTCACACAAACTTCATGTCGCATCAGTCCCCTGCTCATTGACCAGTGCGCGCAGGCCGCGGATCACGTCCAGTCCCACCCGGGCTTGGATGCCGTCCTCGGTCAGGGTGTTCTCACCGGTCACGCCGTCCACACCGCCTCTTGTCGACAGGTAGTTGATGATCTCGACGGGCGTGAGATTGGCCAGGAGGTCCCGCCGCGCCCAGTGACCGAGGATGGCCAGCAGCCCGTAGGCACCCCAGTTGGAGACATCCGCGACCAGCAGTTCATCGCAACGCGTCACCGAGGCGCGGATGTCCAGCTCCGCAAGGGCCTCTGCGATATTGCCCATGCCGATCTCGTTGCCGCCGTCGCCAATGCCGATCGTGGGGCAGTCCGCCTGTTCCATGAAGGGGTCGAAACAGTAGCAGCGCGAGGTGATGTCCCGACCGCGCATGTTGTAGTAGCGCCCGTCGGCGGCGAGACCCGGTCGCTCGATGGCGACGATGGCCTCGGGCTGCAGCGCCGCCAGCTCACGCTCTGCCTGCGCCTCGCCCGCGGCGCGGGTCTCGCCGGTCAGCTCCAGCACACGGTAGTCGTCACACAGGGCGCCCGAGAGCGGCGGTCCGCAGGCGAGTATGGGCTGCGCACCCAGGTCCTCCAGCGCGTTGTACAGCGCAATCGCGCCAACGGGGCCGTCGGTCTCGAAGGTGCCGGTAACCGGAAAACCGGTGGCGATCAGCACGGTGCCCGTCACCTCCCTCAGGTGGCGCGCCGCGCGCAGGTAGTAACCCGGTTCCAGTGCCGCGCGCGCCGCCTGCATGCCCCGCGGGTTGCGCTCGGTGAGCAGGGCCTCGATCGCCTCGCTCAGGCGCTGTTCGCTCACGCGCCGACCTCCCTCAGGGGTTGATCCCCGAAACGCGCGGCCAGGACCAACGCGCGGCGCGCGGTGGCGGCGGTTACGGCCGCGAAGTGCACGGTGCCGCCGGGTACCATCTGTGCCAGGCGCGCGCAGTCCAGGGACAGGGCGGCGCCGATCTTGGGATATCCGCCGATGGTCTGGCGGTCGTTGAGCAGGACGATGGGTTGCCCGTCCGGAGGCACCTGGATGGCCCCCGCGCAGATGCCCTCGGAGAGAATGCCGTCGATGTCGCAGTCCACCGGGGGACCCTCCAGTCGATAGCCCATGCGGTCGCTGCGGTCACTCACCGTGTAGGCCGCGCCAAAAAATCGCCGCTGTTCGACACGGTTGAAGTGGCGCTGCTGGTAGCCGGGTACCACCCGCAGTGTCACGCGATCCTGGTACCGCGGGCGCAGGTGATCGGGCAGTTGCAGTCTCCTGCGGTTCGCGACCGCCGCGCAGGGCAGGACGTCACCGGCTGCCAGGGCCGCGCCGCGCAGGCCGCCGACGCCCTCGCGCACCACGGTGGCGGTGCTGCCGAAGCTGGGGCTTACCGCGAAGCCTCCCGCCACCCCGAGGTAGGCGCGACAGCCGCGCCGGGCAAATCCCAGCGCAATGGTCTCTCCCGCCCGCACCGGGTGCACCGTCCAGCCGTCGCACTCCCTGTCGCCGATGAGCATCGGCATATCGGCGCCGGTGAGGCAGACCCATGTATCCAGGCCCGCCTCGAGTTGCAGGCCGCCCGCGCTGACCTCGACGGCGGTGGACCCCGCAGGGTTTTGCAGCAGCCTGTTGCAGGTATTGAACGCCGCGGGGTCGAGGGGCCCGCCGGAGCTGAGGCCCAGCCGGTGCGCACCGAAACGGCCGCTGTCCTGCAACAGGCTCAACACGCCTCCCTGCAGCACCTCGAGACTCACGCCAGGCTGCCCCCGAGATCGAGGAACGTGGTCCGGTCCACCGGCTCGAAGCGCACGCGGTCGCCCACGGCGACGGGCATGTGCGGCGCCCGTGCAGGGTCGAACATCGGGACCGGGCAGCGGCCGATCAGGTTCCAGCCTCCCGGGGAGGGCGCGGGGTATACCGCGGTCTGTCGATCGGCGATGGCGACGGCGCCGCGGGGCACACGCGGCCGCGGGCTGTCCAGCCGCGGCGCGGCGATGCGCGCGTCGACCTCCCCGAGATAGGCGAAGCCCGGGGCGAACCCGATGGCATACACCCGGTACTCGGCGCCCGCGTGCAGCGCGATGACCTCGTCCACCGACAATTGCGCCCGCCGCGCCAGTGCCTCGAGGTCGTCGCCCGCCTCGGGGGCGTAGTAAACCGGCAGGACCACGAGGTCCCCCTCCCGTGTTTCGGCATCGAGGTCGACGAGGGCCTGGCGGACGCGCGATGCCGCGGCGGTGTGCGACAGTTGCAGGGGGTCGTAGATCACCAGCACGGAGGCGTAGGAGGGGACGAGGTCGACGAGGCCCGCGCCGAGGGCCTGTTCTATCGCGCCGGCGGCTGCCTGAACGCGCGCCGAGGTCTGCGCGTCTGCCGTGTCCCCGAGGTAGAGCATGAGCGCGTCCGCGCCGACCACCTGCAGCTTCACGCCCGGCCGCCGTCCACGATGCGCCGGATATCCGCGATGGCGGCCACGCCCTGCGGGTTGTCGCCGTGTACACAGAGAGTGTCCGCGTCGAGATGCAGTCTCCCGCCGTCAGCCGTCGTCACGCCCTCTCCGGCGCAGAGCTGTTCCACCTGCTGCAGCATCCGGTCGCGGTCGAGCAGTGCACCCGGCTCGCCCCTGCGGATCAATGCACCCTCGGGCGTATAGCCGCGGTCCGCGAAGGCCTCGAACTGCACTTCGACACCCGCGGCGGCGGCCTCCGCCGCGTATTCGGCGGCCCGCGGTGTTGCCTGCAGCACCAGGGGCAGCGCGCGGGGGTAGCTCGCGACCGCCGCCATGATCGCCGCGCGGACAGAGTCGCTGGCCATCATGTCGTTGTACAGCGCGCCGTGGGGTTTGACGTGGGCCAGGGCGGCCCCCTGGACCGAGGCCATGCCCTCCAGCGCCGCCACCTGGTAGTGCACGGTGGCGACGATCTGTTCGACGGACAGGTCCATGCTGCGGCGTCCGAAACCCTCGATATCCGGGTAGGACGGGTGCGCGCCGATGGCGACGCCGTGGCGGATTGCCAGGGCGATGGTATTGCGTATGGTCAGGGGGTCGCCGCCGTGCAGGCCGCACGCGATATTGGCCTGGTCGAGATGGGGCATCACGGCGGCGTCGTCGCCGACGGTCCTGTCGTGGTAGCTCTCTCCCAGGTCGCAGTTCAGCAGCACGGCGGAATCCCGCTACATGACCGCGAGCCGGGCATTGGGCAGGTCGGTGACCAGCATGCAGCCCGGGCTGTGGGTGATGGCCAGGGGCAGTCGCGCCGCCTCCAGCGCCACCTGGGGTGTCACGCCGCAGGCCCAGAACAGCGGCACCTCTCCCTCGCGGACTGTCACCGGCTCGCCGAAATCGGGTTGCCGCAGGTCGCGTATACCGATGGCGCCGGGGTCGCCCAGGTGGATCGGCGCGCCGTGTACCGCTGGAAATCGCGTGCAGACCTGGATGGCGCGGATGGCGTCCGCGGGCGGGAAGGGGCGCATACTGACGACCATGGGCCCGGCGAAGGGTCCCGCTGGGGCACAGGTGATACTGGTCCGGTACATCGGCACGTTGCAGCCCTCGGACACGTTGCGCACGTCCAGGCCGTCGGCGAGCAGCGCCTCCTCGAAGGAGAAGGAGCAGCCCAGTGCGAAGCTGACAAAGTCGTCGCGCCACAGCTCGCCGATGTCCCCGACCTCTTCGCTCGGCACGCCGTCTCGGAATACGCGGTAGCGGGGCAGGTCCGTGCGGATATCAATTGCACCCAGGGAGGGCAGGGCGGGGTCGCCGGGATCACCGACGGCGACCAGGGGGCAGGGCTTGGGATTGAGCTGGCAGAAGCGCAGGAAGTGACACGCGTCCGCCTCGGGCAGCACGACCAGGTTGCACTGCACAAATCCCGGCGCAAGCCCGGAGGTGTTGCCGGAGTGGGTGCCGGCGCGGATGCTGCGGCGCAAGTCGCCGGGATTGTCGGTGCTGGTCATCGCACGGTCCTCGACCTGTCGGGCCGAGAATAGCAAATTCCGGCGCCCACCGGGCACGCGGTCCGCACCGCGTTTGGCAGCGGGTCACAAATCTGGATAATGGCGCCCCTGGCACCATGCGATCAAGAATCATGCAATCAGGAACCATGCTCGACCAACTGCTCGACATTCTCTCCCCCCGGCCCCTCGGCGACGACCGCTTCGAGGGCGGCAACATGCATCCGGAGGCGTTCCGCGTCTACGGTGGCCAGGTGTTGGCCCAGTGCGTGAGCGCCGCGGCCGAAACGGTGGACGAGGTGCGCGAACTGCACTCGCAACACGCGTATTTCCTGCGCGCCGGCAAGCCCTCCGAACCGATACGGTTCGAGGTGGAGCGAGCGCGCGACGGGTTCAGCTTCAGCTCGCGGCGGGTCGTCGCCCTGCAGGACGACAAACCCATACTGGTGAGCTCGCTGTCCTTCCAGGTGCCGTCTAAGGGCGACGACTTCCAGCCGGACATGCCGGCGGTCCCGCCGCCGGAATCCCTGCCCAGCGAGCGCCAGCTGAGCCTGGAGGCCGGCAATCTCGACGAGAGCTTCATGATCACCACCGGCGAGGACCTCGACATCCGGGTGGTGGAGCCGGTGGACTGGGTCAACCCGGTGCCGCGGGAGCCGGTCCTGCAGGCGTGGATGAAAACAACGGGGCCCGTTCCTGACAGGCGGGGGCTGCACGAAGCGTTGCTGGCCTATCTCTCCGACGCGTTTCTCATCGATGTCTGCCTTATCGTACACGGCCGGCATTTCGACGGTGTGGACTTCCAGGTGGCGAGCCTGGACCACGCCCTCTGGTTCCACGAGGATTTCCGCGCCGACGACTGGCTGCTGCACATCGTGGAGGCCGAGCGCATCGGCGGCGGGCGGGGCCTCGCCCGCGGCAGCTTTTACACCCGCGAGGGCAGGCTGGTGGCGACCACCATGCAACAGGGAGTCATGCGCTTCCGCTGAGGCGCCCGCGCGGGCGGCACTGTCACTTTCACCGCGTTGCTTCTATAGTGAAGAGACAGCGAAGCAGATGGGAGCAGCACATGCCACACCCCAGCGTTACGGCCGAGACCTATCCCCACAAACCCGCCATCATCATGGGCGGTTCCGGCGAGATGACAACCTACCGGGAACTGGACGAGCGCTCCAACCAGGGCGCGCACCTGTTCCGCTCACTTGGCCTGAAGGCGGGCGACCACATCGGCATGATGCTGGAGAACAACCGCCACTTCCTGGAAATCGTGTGGGCCGCGCAGCGCGCCGGGCTGGTGTATACACCCATCAGCACCCACCTGACCCGGGACGAGACCGCCTATATTCTCGACAACTGCGGTGCGCAGCTGTTCATCGGCTCCCTCAAGCTTGCAGGCGTCGCGGAGGAGGTGTTGGGCGAGGCCCCCGGGGTAAGGCATTACTACATGGTCGGCGGCATACGGGACGGCTTCGAATCCTGGGAGGAGGCCATCGACGCCCAGCCCACCACGCCTGTCGAGGACGAGGGCAACGGCACGCCGATGTTGTATTCATCCGGTACCACCGGTAAACCCAAGGGTGTATTTGTGCCGTCCGCCCCGGCGGACAAGGATGCGGAGCCTGCCGTTGCGGCGCTGATCGGGCCGGTATTCGGCTTCGGTGAGGAGACGGTCTACCTGTCACCGGCACCCCTCTACCACGCGGCACCGCTTCACTACAGTACGGCGGCCCTCTACCTCGGCGCCACGGTCGTGGTCATGGAGAAATTCGACGCGGAGGAGGCCCTGAGACTGATCGAGGAACACCGGGTCACACACAGCCAGTGGGTGCCCATCATGTTCGTGCGCATGCTCAAGCTGCCGGAGGAGGTGCGCGCCGCCTACGACCTCAGCTCCATGCAGTGTGCGATCCACGCCGCCGCTCCCTGCCCGATAGAGGTGAAGGAGAAGATGATCGACTGGTGGGGCCCGGTCATCATGGAGTACTACAGTTCCAGTGAGGGCATCGGCTTTACTATCATCGATTCGGCGAGTTGGCTCGCCCACAAGGGTTCCGTGGGTGTCGCGGTGCTGGGTGAAATACACATCGTCGACGACGACGGCAACGAACTGCCCCCCGGCGAGATCGGAACTGTGTACTTCGGCGGCGCCCAGACGGTCTTCGAGTACTACAACGAGCCGGAGAAAACCGCCGAGGCCTACAACGACAGCGGCTGGGCCACCTGTGGCGATGTCGGCTACGTGGACGAGGAGGGCTTCCTCTACCTGACCGACCGCAAGAATTTCACCATCATCAGCGGCGGCGTGAACATCTATCCCCAGGAGGTCGAGAATATCCTGGTCAACCACGACAAGATTGCCGACGTCGCTGTCTTCGGCATCCCCAACGAGGAATTCGGCGAAGAGGTGAAGGCGGTGGTGCAACCCATGAACTGGGCGGACGCCACCGACCAGACCGCGCTGGAGATTCTCGAGTGGCTGCGCGAGCGCATCTCGCACATCAAGATGCCGCGCAGTCTCGACTTCCACCCGGAGCTGCCACGCATGGACAACGGCAAGCTCTACAAGCGACGCCTGGTGGAGGAGTACCGCGGCGCCACGCGCAGCGACGAGGGCCCCTAGGGCGCACAGCTGCCAGGCTGCAACAGCTAGGTCGGGGTGGGTTCGGCCGGCTCCGGCGCAACAGGTGTGGAGTGCCTGGGCTGTAGCTGTTCGCCGAAGCGCGGGTAGAAGACGGGCACCACGAACAGCGTAAACAGGGTGCCCACCAGCATGCCGGCGGTGATCATGATGCCGATGCTGAAGCGGCTGTTGGCACCCGGACCCGAGGCGATGACCAGCGGCCACACCCCCAGTACCGTCGCGAAGGTGGTCATCAGGATGGGTCGCAGGCGCAGGGAGGCCGCCTCCAGCACCGCCTCGCGGCGTTTCAGCCCGAGCAGCTCCAGCTTGTTGGCAAACTCCACGATGAGGATGCCGTGTTTGCTGATCAGCCCGATCAGCGTCAACAGCCCGATCTGTGTGTAGATATTCAGCGTGGTGAACCCGAGCGCCATGGGTACGACAGCGCCGAAGATCGAGAGCGGCACGCTCAGTAGTACCACGAACGGGTCCCTGAAACTGTCGAACTGCGCCGACAGCACCAGGAAAATCAGGATCATGGAGAGGGTGAACAGCAGGGGGAAGGACGTGGTCTCCTGTATGAATCGGTGCGACGCGCCCGTATAGCCGTCGCGAAACTCCGGCGGGGCGATCTCGGCGAGTTCTTCGCGCAGGAATTCGAGGCCGGTCCCCAGGCTGTTGGGCGGCATCATGATCCCCTGTATCACGGTGCTGTTGAGTTGCTGGTACTGGGTGAGCGAATTCGGCTCGATGTGCGAGCCCAGTGAGATGACTGCCGACATGGGCACCAGTTCATCCGAGTCGGTGCGCACGTAGTACTTCTCCAACTCTTCCTTGGTCAGCCGGAATCCCTTCGACGCCTGCGGGATCACCTTGTAGGAGCGCCCCTCGAGGTTGAAGCGGTTGACCTCCGCCTCGCCCAGCATCACGGAAAGTGTCTGGCCGATGTCGCGCATGGAGATGCCGAGCCGTGCCGCCAGCGTGCGGTCGATATTGACCTCGATTTCCGGCCGGTTGAACTCCAGAGTCTGGTTGACGAAGATGAACAGCCCCGACTCCCTGGCCGCCTGCACCAGTTCATCGCCCACGCGCATGACCTCTAAGTAGTCCGCCGTGGACGCAACGACGAAGCTGACGGGCAGGCCGGCGTCGGAGCCCGGCAGCGGCGGCACGCCGAAGGAGAACATCTCCATGCCGGCGATACCCGCCAGTTTCTGCTGGAACTCGGCCTGGATCTCCTGCTGGTCGCGCTCGCGTTCGGACCAGGGGTGCAGGGTGATACCGCCGAAATTGGTCTCCGGGAAAATCACCTGCCAGGAGTGGCTGAACTCGGGGATTTCCCTCCAGGTGTCCACGACCTCGTCGAGGAAGTAGTCGATGTAGTCCAGGTTGGCGTGGCGCGGCGCGGTTCCGGTGACGTAGACGCCCCCGGTGTCCTCCTCCGGGGCCAGTTCCTGCTGGGCCAGGGAGAACAGGAGCGGTTTGCTGGCCAGTATGCCCGCGGTGAACAACAGCACCGCGCCGCGATTGACCAGGCACCGGGCCAGCAGGGTGCGGTAATTCGTGGTCAGTTTGTTGAAACGCGCGTCCAGCCAGTCGGCGAAGCGCCCCTGGTGCTCGCGGTCGCGCAATACGCGCGAGCACATCATGGGGCTCAGGGTGAGCGCCACGATGCCGGAAATAACTACGGCGCCGGCCAGCGTGAGGGCGAACTCCGTGAACAGGGCGCCGGTGAGGCCGCCGATAAAGGCGATGGGCGCGTACACGGCGGCCAGGGTTAGCGTCATGGCGACCACCGGCATGGCCACTTCCCGCGCGCCCTTCATCGCCGCCTGCAGCGGTGACGCGCCCAGCTCGATATGGCGGTGCACGTTCTCCACCACCACGATGGCGTCGTCTACCACCAGCCCAATGGCGATCACCATGGCCAGCAGTGTGAGGATATTCAGTGAAAAGCCCATCGCCCAGACGAGAAACACCGCCCCGACGAGGGAGAGCGGTATGGCCACGATCGGGATGAGAACCACACGCAGCGACCCCAGGAACAGGTATATCACGAGTATCACGATCAGCGCGGCTTCCAGCAGCGTAGTGAGAACCTCCCGCAGCGCCTCGTCGATGACCACGCTGCCGTCCCAGTCCAGGAACAGTTCCATGTCCGCGGGCAACGCGGCCTCGATTAGCGGCAGCGTCGCGTGCACGGCGCGCGAGACGTCCAGCGGATTGGCGTCCGGTGTCGGCGTGATCGACATGAACACGGCGTCGCGCCCGGAGGAGAGCGTTTTCAATTGTGTCGTCTCCGCGGACAGCTCCACGTCGGCGACGTCGCCCAGGCGGACGCGCTCCTCGCCGTCCTGGCGCACCACCATCTCCTCGAAGTCCCTCGCGCTCTGCATATCGGTGCGGGCGTCGACGGTGGCGCGCACCAGGTTGCCCTCCGTGGAGCCCGAGGTGGCGATGTAATTGTCCCGCTGGATCGCCTCGCTGACGTCCGTGGCCGTCACGCCCAGGGCGGCCATGCGCACGGGGTCGAGCCAGACGCGCATCGCGAGGTAGCGCCCGAAAATGCGCACCCGGCCGACGCCCTCCAGGGTCGCCAGTTCGGGTTGCACGGAACGCATCAGGTAGTCCGTGATCTGGTAGGGCGTCATCTGCTCGCTGTAGAACGCCAGGTACATCATCGCGTCGCCGCCGCTGGCGGTGGTGATCACCGGGTCCTCGATGTCGCGGGGCAGGTCGCCGCGGGCCTCGTTGACCTTTGCTATTACCTCCGACAGGACGTCACTGCTGTTCTCTCCCAGGCGCACGTGGATCTCGATACTGGAAAATCCCGGGTTGCTCTCGGAAGTCATGTACTCGACGCCGCGGGCGCCGGCGATGCTGATCTGCAGCGGGGTGGTTACGAAGCCCTGTACGGTGCGCGCACTCGCTCCCCGGTAGATGGTGTCGACGTAGATCACGCTGCGCTCCAGCTCCGGAAATTCCCGCAGGTTCACCCGGGTGAGCGCGGCGCTGCCGAGAAGCAGGAGCAGGCTGCTCACGACCAGGGCGAGAACGGGGCGCTGGATGAAGGTGTCGGTAAACGACGCCATCTCAGAAATCCACGCTGTCGTCGAGCAGTACGCGCGCGTCGCGGTAAAGCTTGTTCTGCCCCACGGTAACCACCCACTCGCCGCCCAGCAGCCCCTTGGTGACGGCCAGCTGGCCGTCGCGCGTGGCACCCGTCTCCACCACGACGGGGTGTACGGTGTACTCGCCGCGGCCCTGGCGCAGCACCCATATCGTGTTGCCGTGCAGGGAGTAGCTGACTGCGGTTTCCGGGACGGTCACGACCTTGCGCGGCTGGTCGAGGTCGATGATCAGCCGCGCGAACATGCCGGGCAGCAGCCCCTGGCTGTCCTCGAGGCGCGCGCGCAGCAACAGGTTGCGCGTGCCCGTGTCCACCCGCGCGTCCAGGGCGACGAGGGTGGCACGAAACTCGCGGCCCGGAAACGCCGAGGTGTACACCGCGATGTCGAGGCCCGGCTTCAGGTCGGGGAAATGGCGCGCCGGTACCGAAAAATCGATCTCGAGCTTGCTGAGGTCCTGCAGGGTGGTGATCGGCGTGCCCGGCTCCACGTAGTCGCCGACCTTGACCCGGATAATGCCCGCGGTACCCGCGAAGGGGGCCACGATGCGCTTGTTCTCGAGACGGGCGTCGGTCTCGGCCAGCTGTGCTATGGCGCTGTCCAGGTCCGCGCGCGAGCGGTCGTACTGGCTCTGCGGAATGGACTTCTGCTTCACCAGCCGGGCGTCCCGGTCGTAGAGCAGGCGGGCAAGGGTCAGGTTGGCCTCCTGCCGCCTGCGACTGGCCTGTTCGACACTGTCGTTCAGGGTCACCAGCAACTGGTTTGCGCTGACCTGGTCCCCGGACTCGACCGCGATGTCGATCACTTCGCCGGCGGCCTCGGCACTCAGTTCCACGCCCTGTGCCGCGCGAATGGTCCCGACAGCCTCCAGCCGGGTCGGCCAGATCGCGTTCTGCGCCGTGGCGGCCCCCACGGTGATGGGGGGCGGCCCGAAGGGCTGGCTCATCAGGGTGGTGTACCGGTTGTAAAGGTAACCACCGATACCACCGAATATAACCAACAGCAGGATGAGTGCGTAGACGTAAGCGCGCAAGGGCAGGGCCTTTTCTTGTTGTGTCGGCTGCGCCTTCAGCACAGCGTGTCCCGGGTTATTTTAGGGGCTTTGCCGGGCGGGCGCACCCCAATGACCAAATAGTGCCAAAAGCGCGCCTTCACACCACCGGCGCGCTGCAGTGGCCGCTATTTGACCAGGATCAGCAGGTGCGCGGGGGGCGCACATAAACCCCTGTGCCTGTCGGGCCAATTCCCTTATGCTGGCACTTTGCCGCTGTCGGCGGCGGGGACGGGGAGCACAGCAGGTGGTAAAAACGCGCAAACTCAAGCAGGTGGAGGACCGCATGGGCAAGGCGGACTCCTACGAGGTGTGGCTGGAGGCGGCCCGGGAGCACGACAAGCTCTCCGGACAGCAGCGCTGGCGGGAGATCGACCAGAGCAGCCAGTACGACTACACGGAGATTCGACTGCGCCTGGACCGCATCCGCAGCCTGCGCGCGCGCCAGGACCACCAGGGCCTGCTGTTCGCCCTCAACGAGGGTATTCACGGCAACATGGGCGGGATGGGCAACCACGGCCTGTACACGCGCGCCCGCGCCGGGACCAAGCGCCTCATCGAGCAGTATATCGACGAGATCGATGACGCCCTGCGTTTCCTCGCGGAGCTGGACAGCGACGAGATCGATGTGCAGGAGAAGCTCGACTTCTTTTATCGCGCCAACGTGTGCTTCGGCCGCTCGGCGCTGATGCTGAGCGGGGGAGGGGTCCTGGGTTTCTACCACCTCGGGGTGGTCAAGGTCATGCTCGAGCAGGACCTGCTGCCACGGGTGATTTCCGGGTCCAGTGCCGGCGCGCTGGTCGCCGGTGTGCTCGGTACACACACCGACGAGGAACTGGAACATTTCTACGAGCCGGCAAGTGTCATGTTCGAGGCCAAGCGCGAGGCGGGCGCCCTGTCGCGCATGTTTTTCGGTGCCAGCCCGCAGATCGACGTGGGTGACCTGGAGGGCCTCGTGGAGCGTCTGGTGCCGGATATGACCTTCCAGGAGGCCTACGAAAAAACCGGGCGGCAGATCAGCATCTCCGTCGCTCCGGCAGAGCTGCACCAGCGCTCACGCCTGCTCAACGCCGTCACCTCACCCAACGTCTTCGTGCGCTCGGCGGTGATGGCTTCCTGCGCCGTGCCCGGTGTCTTTCCCCCGGTGATGCTCAAAGCGAAAAACGTTCACGGGGAAACCCAGCCCTACCTGCCGTCGCGGCGCTGGGTGGACGGGTCCATCGCGGACGACCTGCCCGCCAAGCGCCTGCAGCGGCTGTACAGCACCAATCACTACATCGTCAGCATGGTGAACCCCATCGCCATCCCGTTCCTGAAACGCCAGGGCGAACACAGTCCCCTGGTGCGTGCGCTCGGCGGCCTGGGCATCGGGCTCGGCCGCGAGATCCTCAATTTCTACCGCTCGATGGTGCAGAAGCGCAACGACAGCTGGCCGCGCTTCAACATGGCCAT
>Ga0126341_1000055_pt1 | contig 23722 bp, 20 predicted proteins | sample OrbTmetagenome_FD_97057 | JGI IMG/M metagenome (GOLD analysis project Ga0126341, IMG submission 97057) | Coral microbial communities from Florida Keys, Florida, USA - Orbicella T D metagenome | ecosystem: Host-associated > Invertebrates > Cnidaria > Coral | place: Florida Keys, Florida, USA... | reverse complement strand
TCGAAATAGTCCACGAAGATGGGAGACGACCAGGCGCGCTCCGCGGCGTCGGCCAGGCAGTCGTCGGTGAGAGCTGTGGGTGCACCGGCGCGACAGGGATTGACGGCGATGCAGCGGCCCGCGTCGTCGCGCTCGCAGCGCAACTGGCCCGCGTTGATGGTGGGCGTGTTCTCCTGCAACGCCCGCACGTAATAGAGCGCGTCCCGTGCGCCGTCGGGAAACTCGGGGTCGGAGAAGCGCACGGTACAGCCCTCCTCGTCAGGCGGGCAGGGCAGGACCTTCCACGGGTCATCGATGAGAGTGGCGACATCCTCGCCGGGGGTCACCTGGGGCCGGATGCGCACGACCTCGATACGTTCGATGCGCCGGCGGCGATCGCCGGGATGGTAGCACTCCCCCGCGCAGAGACGGTCGAGCCGGTCCGGAGAAAGGGCCCGCAGGCTGTCCGGGGGACACCCCGGCTGTTGCTCGAATGCGCCCAGCGCCCGCACTTCGAATTCCGGGACGGCACCGGTGACGATCTCGCCGCCCATCGGCAGGCGCCGGTCGCCGTCCAGCAGGTCGAACCACAGCAGGATGCGATCGCCGCTGGTGCCGTAGACCTCGCGCCGGCCAAGGGCGCCCCAGATGGCGTCCCGGTCGCGCCCGGCGGCGTGTACCGCGACGAGCCCGCCGGTGCCGAAAAAGGAGGCAAAGCGCGCGAAATACGGACTCGCCACCGCACCCACGGTTTCCAGCGTCACAAAATCGGGAAGCGGTTCCTGTTCGAACATGAACGCGGGGGGTCCCAACAGCCCCAGGGCCGCGTCCGTCATGTTGCGCCTGCGGTACTCCTTGTAGCCGGTGCCGGGACGCGCCGTATGCACGTCGGAAGACCCGATCACGCCCCAGCGGAAACGCCTGGGCTCGGCGCCGGAAAAATCGCGGATCGCCAGGCCGTACTGCATGGAACTGGCTGGTCGGTGATTGTAGGCGGGCATGTAGCAGTCCTCACACTGCCCCGCGTTCAACCAGTCCTCCAGCCGTGTGCCCGGTATGGTGACGTGGCCGAGGTCCTTGGTGAGAATGAAATTCGCCCGCGCACCGGCGGCGCGCCGCTCGCACTCGGACTCGCTCTCCCCGGCGCCCAGGCAGCGCTCCCGGATGATTTCCCCGCCGCGCCAGCACTCGGGGATGAAGCCCCTGCTCGGCGCCGGGCAGTAGGGCTCGCCCCGTTCGTCGAGACGCACGGCGCGCCAGTCGCGGTAGGACTCGATGTTGCCGTGACCGGAGAACACCTCGATGAGCGGCTCGTAACGCTCGGGGTCGGAATGGGCCGCGAGCTGTTTGTCCCAGCTCGACAGGGGCGGCGTATAGAAGCCCCAGGTGTTGCCGTGGGGAATCACCAGGTAGGGATGACCCCAGTCATCCAGCTTGGCGAACAGTTCTGTCGGGGTCGGTGCACTCTCCTGGCAGTCGGCGGGCAGTTCGCGCACGGGAACCCTCGGCGCACAGGGCTCCAGCACATCGCGGTCCGACAGGAAGCGGTTGAAATCGAGATAACGCTGGCGCTCCTCGCTGCCCGAGGCCCCGGCGAGCAGCATCAGGCGCATGGCGGTGCCGAAGGGGTTGTCGCCCCCGGGAAACAGCTGCTCCCTCGAGGCAATGGGCCGCGCCGGCACACGCTCGTCCGCCGTATCCCGCAGCACAACATTCTTGTGCCCGTAGTGGTCTTCGGGGGTACTCCCGATCTGCGTCCACTCCCAGCCGAGAAACGTGACCATGTCCGGGTGCGCCGGGTCGCCGGCTGCGGCGTTGCACTGCCGCACCATGTCGCGGGTCAGGTCCCACTGGCGGGGTGTGAGCCCCTCCGCGTGGTCGTTGATGGACCAGAAATCCAGGCCGGAGCAGTAGCGCGCGAAGTCGCAGGCGTCGCCGGGTGGGTGCGAGCCCTCGCCCTGGTACATGGGCAGGCTGATGTTGTACGCGTCAAAAGAGTAGGTACTGTGTACGTGCAGGTCGCCGAAGAGAATCCGCTTTTCACCTGCACTCGCCGGCGCCGCCTGCGCCAGTCGACGTTCCTTGTCCACAAGAACACTGTCTGCACGGGGCCGGGGAGTGATTTCTCCCATCGACTGCCGTGCACCCAGCTCCCCGCGCACGGCGAGATAGCCCCAGCTGACAGCTAGTACCGCCGCGACTATTAGCCCAATCAGGACGAGCCGCAGCGCGCGCATGTGAGGTCCCTAGGCCTCGTGCCCCGGCACCGTGCCCTCGTGTGAGGCCTGCGCGATGCGGTCGCCGTCGAACTTGATCGCCTTCTCGGGTATGAACTCGATGATGACACGCAGCGGCGTGTCCAGGTGCTGGATCGCCGCCTCGACGGTGGGCGCCGGGTAGGGCGTGATCACCTCGGCCATCGCCGGGTAGAACCAGTCCCGCGTCGCCCGGTCCTCGTGCAGGACCACGCGGCCCTTGTAGGTAACCTGTTTCCCCGGACCCATATCCGTGCCCATACTGGAGATCACCACCGAGGCCCGTGGGTCCCGGCGCAGAGCCTTGATCCGGGCGCGCTGGCTCGTGGCGGTCAGCCAGATGGCGCCCTTCCGGGCGACGTAGTTCATGATGACGCCGATGCCGTGCCCCTCGCGGTTGGTCCAGATGAAATTGCACTCCACCTGCTTTTCCAGAAGCTCCTGTTCCCGCTCCGGTGTCAGTTCGTACAGGGTGACGTCCTCATAGCCCTGCAGTGTCTGTTCGCTCATTGCTCCGATCTCCATAACCTTAAAAACGCGGCAGCCGACCCATCTGCTGGCCGCCCGCAAGATCCAGCACCTGGCCATTGATATAGCCGGAACGGGCCTCGTCCGCCAGGAACAGGGCCGCCTCGGCCATGTCTTCCAGCGTTCCCATGCGCCCGGCCGGCGTATTGGCGATATGCCCGTCGATCACTCCCTGCATGTCGAACAGGGCATCGGTCATGTCGGTCTGTATCAGGCCCGCCGCGATGGAATTGAACCGCACACGCTGCGCCTCGTACTCCCAGGCGGCGACCTTCAGCGCATAGTCGATTCCCGCCCTGGCGCCCGCGTAGACGGAGAGCCCCGGACCCGGCAGTCGCGCCGTGAGCGAGGACACGGTGATGACGGAGCCGCCGTCGGGCATGTTGGCGGCGGCGTGCTTGAAGAACAGCAGCGCGCCGATGAAGCTGATCTCCAGCGGCATGCGCATTGCCTCGGCAGTCAGCTCGGCAATAACGCCCGGTGCGTGCACCCCCGCCGAGTACACGGCGATATCCACGCCTCCGCCGGCCTCCACCGCGCGCCGGAACAGCGTCTCGATTTGAGCCTCCTCGGTGACGTCGCAAGCCACCGCGGTGCCACCGATGTCCCGCGCGAGCACCTCCAGGGGTTCCTGCCTGCGGGCGGCGACAACCACGTGGGCGCCCTCCTCAGCCAGGCGCCTGGCAATTGCCGAGCCGAAATTGTGGGAGCCGGATGCGCCGACGATAACCGCGGTCTTGCCGGAAAGGGATGCCATGGGTCGGGGGTCCTCGTTTCTGTGAATGAGTTCGCGCCGGTCAGAGGCCGGCAAGTTCGGCACTGCGCGACCAGAGTGCCGCGCACGCCGCGTCGTCCAGTGCGAGTTTGTGGTCGGGGCGCTTCTCGCGACTGTTGGCGAAATACCGCCCGCCGCGCCCGGCGTCGTCACTGGTGGCCACGTACACCGAGGTTGCCGCACCCTGCGGCACGGACTTCATGAAGGGCAGCGCAAAGATGCCGAGCACGACAAACAGCGGCGACTGGTCGCGCGCGAGCTCGGTGGCGATCACTCCCGGGTGCAGGGCGTTGGCCACCACCCCATTGCCCCCCCAGCGCCGGTTCAGCTCCCGGGCGAACATGAGATTCATCAGCTTGGAGTCGCCGTAGGCTCGCATGCCGCTGAACTTGCGCGCCTCCCAGTTGAGGTCCGACAGCTCTGCGGTCAGGCTGGCGACCGCCATGGCGGCCGACGACACCGCCACGACCCGGGCACCCTCCGCGGCGGCCAGTGGCCCGGCCAGGAGGTTGGTGAAAAGAAAGTGACCCAGGTGGTTGATACCCAAATGCGCCTCGAAGCCGTCGGCCGTGCGGCGCTCAGCGGGGATCATGATCCCCGCGTTGTTGACGAGCAGGTGCAGTGGGAGACCGCGTCGTTCAAACGCCTCGGCTGAGCGCCGTACCGCGTCCAGGGAATTCAGGTCCAGTTCGTGCAGGTCCAGTTGCGCCGGCTGGATCGCACCGCCCGAGGTATCCAGGATCTCCAGTCTCGCCGCCTCCGCCCTGCCCGGGTCCCGACAGGCCATGGTCACCCGTGCCCCGCGCAGGGCCAGCACGCGGGCTGTCTCCTTGCCCAGGCCGGTGTTCGCCCCGGTGACCAGCGCGTTGCGCCCCGCCAGATCGATACCCTCGCTGACTTCCTCCGCCGTCGATTTCCTGTTGAATGCAGTCATCGGGGCTTCCTGTATGAGGTCAGAGGGACGACAGGACGTGACCGCCGTCCACCGTGATCGCCGAGCCGGTCATCAGCGAGCCGGCATCGGATGCCAACAGGAGCAGCGGGCCGTTGAGCTCGTGCAGCTCACCCGAACGTCGCTGGGGAATGCGGCGCAGCAGCGCCTGCCCGTCCTCGGTGTCGAACCAGGCGTCGTTCAGCTCGGTGCGGAAATACCCGGGACACAGGGCGTTGACGCGGATGTCGTACTGGGCGAGTTCCAGCGCCGCGGCTTTGGTGAACTGCACCACCGCGGCCTTGGACGCCGCGTAGTTGGTGAGCGCCTTCTGCACGCGCTCCGCGAGGATGGAGGCGATATTGACGATGCTGCCGCCGGAACCCGCGTCGATCATGCGCCGCGATGTCTCGCGCGTCACGTAGGCGACGCCGTCCAGGTTGGTGGCGATGACGCCCTGCCAGTCCTCGTCGGAGAGATCCAGCAGGGGCTTGGGAATGGTGATGCCGGCATTGTTGACCACCACGGTCACCAGTCCCAGCGCGGCCTCCGCCGCGTCCAGCGCATCCGACACGCTGGCGCTGTCGGTGACATCCATCGTGACCGCCACGGCGTCACCACCGGCGTCACGGATTTTCTGCGCCTCGGTTTCGATCAGGTCGGTGCGGCGGGCCGCCAGCACCACCCGGGCCCCAGCCGCAGCCAGGACCGGCGCGAAGTGCCGGCCGAATCCACTGGAGGCACCGGTAACGAGGGCGACCCTGCCCTCCAGCAGGAAGGGCTCAAGCAGGGTATGCATACGATCGACTCAGCGCTGCAGAATAGTGACGGCGCTGATACCGGGGGCGCCGTAGACGTGACTGTACGCGAGTTTCGGGTCGCCAGGCACCTGGTGTTCGCCGGCCTGTCCGCGCAATTGCAACACGTTCTCGTAAACCTGGCGCAGCCCCGAGGCGCCGATGGGTTCGCCGTTGGCGATACAACCCCCGTCCGTATTGACCGGCATGCGCCCCTCGATACGGGTGGCACCAGAGCGGATCAGCTCCTCCTGCTCACCGTGCTCGCAGAAGCCGTTCTCCGCCATGTGCATGATCTCCGCACCGGCCTCGGTGTCCTGCAACTGCAACACGTCGATATCGCCCGGGCCGACCGCGGCCATCTCGAAGGCCGCGCGAGAGGCGTCGACAGTGGGGCCGTCCGCCTGTTCGAGCGCCTGGCTGGGCGCGAAGACCTCGAATGAGCCGAAGCGGCGCGACTTCAGTGTGGCGGCCTTGAGATAAACCGGCCGGTCGGCGTACTGCTGCGCCTTGTCGGCGCGGCACAGCACCAGCGCAACTCCGCCCTCGGAGGGCGAGCAGAACATGAACTTGGTCAGCGGGTCGTTCACCATCATCGAGTTGGCGATCTCCTCGAGGGCGATCGGCTCCCGGCGCCAGGCATTCGGGTTGCGCGACCCGTTGATGAAGGCTTTCTCCGACACCATGGCGAGGGTCTCCTCGCTGATGCCGTGGTCGTGCATGTATTTCTGGATCTTCATGGCGAAAAACTGGGTCGTCATCATCAACCCCAGTTCGCCGTACCAGTTGCCGATACCCAGCGCCTTGGGATCGGCATTGAAAGCGCCGCGCTCGTGCTTGTCAAAACCGGTCACCAGCCCGATGTCGTAAAGCCCGGACTGGATGGCGTTGTAGGCCGAAATGAGGGAGCTGCCCCCCGTGGCACAGCCGTTGGCCACGTTGATGAACGGGATGCCGGTGAGGCCGAGCTCGTTGACCAGCGCGTCCGCGCTGCCGGCACTGGCACTGCCGCCGAAGGCGAACTCCATGTCCCTCCACTCGACACCGGCGTCCGCAAGCGCCACGCGGGCCGCGTAGGCGCCCTGTTGCAGTCCACTGCGGGACGGGGTACGCCCGAACGGGTGTATTCCGATACCGACAATCGCTACGTCCATGGTGGCCTCTCTCGTCTCAGTTCAGTGGGCAGGCTTCCGCGTGCGGGTGGTCACTCCGCGGGCCTGAAAAAAAAGCCGATCACCTCGTCCCCGTTTTCCTCGGTCCGGTAGGGCTCAAAAACCACTTCCATCTCCATGCCGATACGCAGCTTCTCCGGATCCGCCTCGGTGAGCCGGCCCTCCACGCGCACACCGCCCAATTCGACGTAGCCGACACCGTAGGGCTTGAATGTCGCGTCCGTCTCGCCACTGTTGTAAGGGGTCTTGGGCATGAAGCGCTGCACGGTCCAGGTCCACAGTGTTCCCCTGCGGGGCAACTCTTCGACGCGCGTGTCTACGCCGGAACAGGCCATACAGGAATCCGCCGCGGGAAAGCTGACGACTCCGCAGTCGTTACAGCGACTGCCGAGCAGGGCGGGATTGTCCGATGGCCAGGTGAACAGTCCGTCGGCGATGGGTACTCGATTACTCATGTTGCCAGTACATCTCCAGCTTTGTTGTGTTCACGCGGGGCGCCATCCCGCCGCGGGGATTACAGGACCAGGCCCTGCATCCAGTTGGCGTGGAACCCATTGGGCACTCGGTCGGGTATGTGTACCTTGGCCACGGGACCGCTGTCGAAATCTCCCGCGCTGAGAATGGAGAGGAACGCGCCCTCCCCGGGGTTGTGCACGAAGCACATTACCCAGCCATCCTCCTCGCGATCGGAATCGGGATTGGGCACGTGCACCGGCTCCCCGGCATTCGCCTCCGGGCCGTACTCCCACAGTTTCGTTTCGCCTGTCTCGAAGTCGAAACGCCCTGTGCAGTTGTAGCCGTGGGCGTCGCCCCACTCCACGTTGGAGGAGGCGGCGAACCCGTAGCGGTACTCCTTGCCCATGCGGCGCTCGTCGACCCGGGAAAACTCGCAGAACACATCCGAGAACTGCTCGTTGGTCACCGCCTTTGTCTTCGGGTCCAGGGTCATGCGGTACATGCGACGCGGCTGCTTCTCCACACCCGTGCCCTGGGCCTGGGTAAACGGGATAGAGCTGATCCAGATATAGTCGATGACGATCTTGCCGCCCTTCTCAAAGCCGTTGCAGTAGTGCCAGCTGAAAAACGGGTCCGCCTCGAACACGATGTTGTCGCCGCTGCCGTCGCGGGCAATGGCGATGATCTTCGTGCCCAGCTCGGGCTCCCACAGGAAGGGATCCTCGCCCTTCATCGCCTTCTCCAGACTGTGGAAGGCGGGGGCATAGAAAATGACAATGTAGTTCTCGGTGATCTGCAGGTCGTGAATGATGCCCTTGCGCTCGAACTCCACCGGGATGGTCTGCTTGTGCTTCCCCTGCCTGTCGAATACCTGTACGTAGTAATTGGGACTGTCCCAGCGCTGGGTGCAGGACACCAGGTCGCCGCTGTCGGGGCAGACTTTCGGGTGCGCGGTGAGAGCGTCGCCCGGTTGCAGCGCGCCGTCGTAGTCGTACAGGCCCACGGTGGATAGGTCGTTGTTCAACAGGTGTGGAAACCCCCCCTCCCACATGGCGAGCAACTTGCCCCCGTGGTACAGCACGTTGGTGTTGGCCGTATTGCGGATCGGGTTGGGCTCCCCGCCGGCCTCGATCACTTCCTGTGGCACCTCCAGCAGTTTACCGACGCTGCCGTATATGGTGCGCCCGAACTGGCGCTCGGTTTTCAGGTGGCTGGTCTCGACCCAGCGGTTGCGGTAGTGGACCCTGCCGTCGCGGAAGTACACGGAGTGGATCATGCCGTCCCCGTCCAGGGGGTAGACGTAGTGGTTGGGCTGGAACGCGCAGTTGGCGCCGTCGCGCATGTAGGCGCCGACGAGGTTGTCGGGCACCGCGCCCTCCACGGTCAGTTCGCCCTCGTCGAAATCGCGTTCCGCGTCGACGGGGGCGTAATTGCCCTGGAGGTAGGGAAAGGCGCTGAGATCCATGGTCAAACCCTCGGAATCCTGGTGTCATCGCCGGTATACCGGCCGGGGCCACCGATACTAACAACTTCCCCAATTAAAAAACAGTCTCGTCTGTTTCTTTTTGTGGCGCCGGGGTCTACCCTGTTCCCACTATCGACAGGAGGCGTTTCCCATGAACCCGATCGAAGACGAACTGGCCCTGAGAGACCTGATGGCGCGCTACGTGGACGCCGTGAATCGCTACGACGCCGAGGCGTGGATACAGACCTGGGCCGAGGACGGTGTGTGGAACCTGCTGGGTAATCCCGTCGAGGGGCGCGACAGTATCCTCGGCCTGTGGCAGCAGATGATGGCGACCTTCGAGTTCGCCCTGCTGCTGCCCTCCTCCTGCCTGTTCGAGGTCGACGGCGACAGCGCTTCCGGTCACTGGTACCTGCACGAGTACAGCCGCGACCTCGAGGGCAACCGCAGCACCATCCTCAGTCGCTACGACGACACCTATGTGCGCCGCGACGGCCGCTGGCTGTTCAAGAGTCGGGACTACGGCTTTATCTACAACGGCGCGCCCGATCTCAGCGGCGACTTCACGAGGCTGCCATGAGCGGGCGCATGCAGGATCGCGTGGTGGTCGTCACCGGCGGTGCGGCGGGGATCGGTGAAGGCATGGTCCGGCGCTTTTGCGCCGAGGGCGCGCGGGTGCTGCTGGCGGATGTGGACGAGGCGGCCGGTGTCCGCATCGCGGGGGAGACCGGCGCGGCATTCGTCGCGCTGGACGTGCGCAGCGAGGCCGCCTGGGAGAACCTGGAACGCATCCTGCGGGCAGACTACGGGCGGTTGGACGCGCTGCTCAACAACGCCGGCATCGTCTCCAGCCAGTCGATCTGCGATACCGACCTCGACAGCTGGAATACTCTCCTGGCCATCAATCTCACGGGGGTCATGCTGGGCTGCCGCACGGCCATCGCGGTCATGCGCGACAACCCCGGCGGGGCGGCGGGCTCCATCGTCAACACCGCCTCCTCCGTGGCCTACCTCGCGCTCCCGGGCGACGCCGCATACTCGGCCACCAAGGCTGCCGTGGTGGGCCTGACCAAGTCCGCCGCGGTGCACTGCGCCAACGAGGGCTGGGCGATCCGGGTCAATTCCATTCACCCCGGCGCCACACTCACGAACATCCTGCGCAAGGTACTGGAAGAGGCGCCGGGGGCCGAGGCCGGGTTGCGGCGCATGTCCCCGATGAACCGCCTGGGCACCGTGGAGGAAGTGGCGGCCCTGGCCCTGTTCCTGGCCTCCGACGAAGCCAGTTTCTGCACGGGAGGGCAATTCCCTGTCGAGGGCGGCACGGTCAGCGAACACCCCCGATCGTTCTGAGGGCGAACCCCTCGCGCGCGTTTGCGCTCTCAAGATTACCTGCTATACCTAACTGACAGCCGGACGGAAGGGCCCGCTTGCCATTGGCCCCTGCCTGGCGACGCTGAACCGCTGTCCAAAATTCGCACAAGAAGCTGTTTTCGCAACCGTCGCAGGAGCAACCCCATGAAGCGCACATTGCAATCCCTACTCAGCCTGACCCTGGTCCTTGGTCTGGTCATGCTGTACATCCCCCCCGCACAGTCGGTGATCCAGAACGTCTCCATCGTCAACAGCGCCGGTGAGCCGGTCGCCAACCAGGTGGTCACCATCACGTTTCCCGAGGGCGTGACTGACGCCGACGGCAATACCCAGGCGGGCGGGGAGACCGACGACGAAGGCGCGCTGATCTTCGACTTCCCCGGCGACGGCAACTACGTGATCACCTATCCCGGCGGACAGATGACCTATGTCGTCGAGGGAGGTGTACCGCTCTGGGTCATGGTCGGTGGGACCGTCGTGGCCGCGGGCACGGTATATCTCGTCACCGATGACGACAGCGACGGCGGCAACTCCTCCGGCAGCGATTCCTCCAGCAGCTCCAGCTCATCGAGCTCCGGCACCTCGAGTTCATCCAGCTCGGGCACCTCCAGCTCTTCCAGCTCCTCGAGTTCGGGTACTTCCAGCTCCTCCAGCTCGGGAACCTCCAGCTCCTCGAGCTCGTCAAGCTCGGGCACCAGCTCCAGCTCCGGTACCAGCTCGTCGAGCTCCGGCACGAGCAGCTCCTCGAGTTCCTCCAGCTCCTCGGGCACGTCCAGCTCCGGCTCGAGCTCGGGCGGTGACGTGGACGGCGACTACGACATCGTGACCTTCCAGGTCACCAGCAACCCCGACAACCACCCTCCCGTGGGCCTGGAAGAAGCGGAGTTCACGGTCATCAAGGACGGCGACCAGATCACCATCCTGGTCGACGGTCCGGATATCGAAGGGGAATTGACGGGTACCTGCGACGAGGACGGCAACTTCTTCGCCACCGGCAGCGGCGAGTTCTTCGGCTTCCCGACGGACTTCCAGATGGACGGCAACATATCCGATGGCGAGATGGAGGCCGAGATCGGGGTCGGCGACGGCGGCGGGCTGCCCGACTCGAACATGAATGGCCTCGAAGAGGGCATATTCGCCGACTTCACGGCCGAGCGGGTCGACTAGGCTCAGGTGCGGCCGACAGGGATGTCGGCCGCTAGCGGTCCATGAGGTACGGCTTTCTCCTGGCACACAGGCACCGGGGACAGATGGGCATGGATAATATCCGGCGGCGGATCGCGTCGCTGGTTTTCGCGTTTACGGCCGGCACCGCGGCAGCCGCGGCTCCCGCCCAGGACACGGCCGTGCTGTCGGAGACGATTCTCTCGCTGGACGAGGCGATTACCCGGGCCCTCTCTGCCAATCACCGGCAACTCGACCTGATCGACCAGGTGGAACTGGCGGAACTCGACTACGCCAGCGCCCGGGCCAACTACAAGACCAAGTTCATGGCCACCAGCCGCTCCGATGTGCGTTCCGGCGCGGAGCTGGGCAGCTACTCCGGCGTCTACCTGAAGAAGCGCAACCTCTCCGGCTCCGCGCTGTCGGCGGGCCTGTACAACTCCGATTTCGGGGACCAGTCCCTGTCGGAACTGCGCTTCACCTACACCCTGCCCTTTTTCCAGGACCAGTTCTCCGAGGGCCAGCTGGCGCTGACCCGGGCCGATATCGAATTCGTGCGGCGCCAGAACATCCTGCGCATCGCCAAGCAGGAACTTGCCAAGCAGGTCACTTCGAACTACTACGGCCTGATCCTCGCCGAGGATCGCGAACGCATGGCGGAATCGCAGCGCGACATCGCGGGCCAGATTCTCGAGGCGACCCGCATTCGCCACGCCGCGGGCAAGGTCTCCGACGTCGACCTCAGCCGGGCGGAACTGCGCTACATGACCGCCGAACAGGGCGGCGAAACCGCCACCTTCCAGCGCGAACTTGCCGAGGACAACCTGAAGCTGCTGATCGGCATGAACCTGAACGGCTACGTGGCCATCGACCCGGAACCCGAAGTGCGCTTCGACGAGTCACTGCTGCATGTACCCCTGGACAATCTGTTGGAGAGCGCCATCGCACACCGGATCGAACTGCAGGGCAAGCGCGACGAGCTGGACATGGCTCGTAAAAAGCTGAGCAACCTGTCCGAGAACAAGCTGCCGCAGATCGACATCGATGTGCACTACGCCCTGGTCGGCGAGGGCGAGAACACGTCGGACAGCTTTGAACTGGACGACCAGAAGTGGGGCGTCGGATTCAGGATGGACACCGACTTCGCCGGCACGGAGCGCAAGAGTCGCCGCCGCAAGGTCTACCTGCTCTACCAGTCGCATATCCGCGAGCTGGAGCACCTCACCAAAACGGTGCACATGAATGTGCGCGCGGCCCAGTTCGAGGCGCAGCGCAACGCCCGCATGCTGGAGCTGAGCGCCCAGGAACACCAGATCGCCGAGCAGCAGCTCACCCACTCGCGCATCCTGCACGAGAACGACCAGCTCAACCGTGTCGAGCTGCTGGAGAGCGAAAACCGGCTGCGCGAGGCCGAGCACAGGCACCTCACTGCCGAGGTGAACTACCTCCTCGCCACCATGGAACTGGGGCTGGCCAGCGGCCAGTACGACTCGCTGTGGGATTTCTGAGCAACAGGTTCAGCGCAACCACCCTGGGCGGCGTCGCACTGTTGCTGGTACTTGTCGTGGGCAGTTCGTGGATATCCAGCAGCGACGACATGCCCGCCCTGCGCGGTACGTTTTCGCCCCTCACCCGCGTCACCCAGGGGCCCTTCGAAATTCACGTCACCGCGGCCGCTATCGTCGACGCCAAGCAGTCTGTCACCCTGTCCTCCGAACTGCCAAGTAACCGCGCGAAAATCGTCTACCTTGCCGCCGAGGGCGACCTGCTCCAGGCGGGCGATGTCGTGGCGCGCTTCGATCCCAATCCGTTCCAGGAGGATATCCTGCGCATCGAGAGCGAACTGGAGGAGCTGCGCGCCACGCTGATGCAGGCCCGCGCGGACGTGGCACTGCAGATTGAGGACGCCCAGGCACGCAAGGCGGAGATCGACTACCAGGTGGTGCTGTCGGGCCTACGCAGGTCGCAGCTGGAAAGCGTCGACATTCCCTCGCGTGAGCAGCACGCGCGCAAGGAACTGGCCGCTACCCGGGCGCAGCTGAAGCGCACCACGCTCGACCGTACCACCCAGCAGCAACTGGTCGAACAGGGGCTGGCCCGCCGCAGCGAACTGCAGACCGCTATCGACGAAGAGGCGCTGGCCCGCGCCGCATTCGAAATTGCCGAGCGCGAGCTGGAGACACTCCTGGATATCAGCATCCCGGCTGAACGCAGGCAGGCCGAACTGGACCTGGCCAACCGGCAGCGCGAACAGGCCAGCTTCGGCGAGATTTCGAAACAGCGCGAGATCAAGCAGCAGGCGTCGATACTGCGCCACGAGACACGGCTGGCGTCCCTGCAACAGGAACTGGAAAAAACCCACCGCTACCTCGAACTCACCACGCTGACCACACCCGTAACCGGCATCGTGCTCTACAAGCGGGTCTCGCAGGGCACCGAGAAACGCAAACCCCAGGTCGGCGACTCCCTGTGGAATCGCCACGGCTTCGCGGTCATCCCCGACATGTCCTCACTGGTGGCCTATGCCGACATCGACGAGAAGGACGTCGGCAAGGTCGCCGTGGGACAGCCGACGCTGATCCGGCCCGAGGCGTACTCGGGCATGGCACTGCGCGGCGCTGTTGAATCCGTCGGGACCCTGGCCTCGGACGACAGCGAGTCCGGCGCCACGCGCTACTTTCGCGTGCGCATCGCGCTGGAGGACATCGACGAACGCCTGCGACCGGGGATGTCCGCGCGCGCGAGCATACTGACCAACGCCTACGAGGACGTGGTCAAGGTGCCCCTGGAAGCCGTGTTCTACGAGGGTAACCTGCCGATCGGGTTCGTGCGCGACGGCGGCGGGCACAGGCGTGTCGAACTCGAGCTGGGCGAAACCGACGGCGACTTCATCGTCGTCAACCGGGGGCTCGAGGTCGGCCAGAAGGTCTCCCTGGTCTACCCCGAAGACTTCGACCAGTAGCACTGTCCGCCATGATCAGGGCCGAGGGTCTGAACAAGACCTACAGCGAAAACGAGCGCGACGTCACCGTCTTTCAGGGCCTCGACCTGGAATGCGGGGCCGGTGAATACCTCGCCCTGATGGGACCCTCAGGGGCCGGCAAGACCAGCCTCCTGCAGCTGCTCGGCTGCCTGGACCGGCCCAGCGCCGGGAATTACTATCTCGACGGCGAGCTGGTGTCGCGCCTGCCCGAGGAGGACCTGGCCGACATTCGCAACCGCAAGATCGGCTTCGTATTCCAGACCAACCACTTTGTCGACTACCTCGACCTCGTGGACAACGTCGCCCTGCCGGGGCGCTACCGCGGGAGCGGTGACAACGCTGCACTGCGCGAGCGCGCCACGGGGTTGCTCTGCGAACTGGGCCTGTCGCACCGGCTCGATCACCTGCCGGCGCAACTCTCCGGTGGCGAGCGACAGCGCGCGGCCATCGCGCGGGCCCTGTTCAACCAGCCGCGACTGATTCTCGCCGACGAACCCACGGGCAACCTCGATGCGGAGCACACGGAGCGTACGCTGGGCCTGCTGGAAGCTGTGCTCGGTCCCGACATTGCGATGATCCTGGTGACCCACGACGCGGCGGTCGCGGCACGCGCCCAACGCACCCTGCACCTGCGCGACGGTCGCCTGCAGGAGGCCGCGTGAACCTGTCCTGGTGGCGCCGCTTTGTCGGGCCCGCCCTGCAGCTCTGGGGACGGCGCAGGGTGCAGGCCGTCCTGAGCACCCTGGGCATTACGGTCGGCGTCACCGGCCTGATACTGGTGGTGGCCATCGGCGAGGGCGCCAATCGCGAAATGCAGTCTGCACTCGGTGCACTGGGCTCCGGCACGCTGATCGTGCGCGCCGGCACGGCGCCCGAATCCGCAGGCGCTCTGAACCTGGACCGCATGGAGAGCATCCGCCGATTGAGTGGGGAATCACTGCTGCACAGCGTGGCGGTACGCCACACGCAACTCGACGTCACCGCGGACCAGGCAGGCATCGAGGGCGCCCGCATTACCGGCACCAGCCGCGCCTACAGGCAATTTTTCCGGCGCTCGCTGCACAGCGGCAGGTTTCTCGCCGACCACGATGTGCTGACCGGCGCCCGCGTCTGCGTGCTCGGCTGGGAGGCCGGCAAAACCCTGTTTCCCCGCGGCCAGGTGATCGGGCAGCAGGTGCGCATCGGCAACGACTGGTACAAGGTCGTGGGGTGGCTGGGCGACAGCACGTCGAACATGCCGCAGTTGGAGAGCCTCGACCTCTCCGACATGGGGCAGGTGGTGTACGTTCCCTACAGTGCCGGGCTGTTCGGCGGCCGCGGTGCGGCGCTGGATGAGCTGATGCTGCGCTTTGACAGCGAGCCCAGCATGATGACGGGGCTGCGCCTGGTCAAGCGCGCGCTGGGTTTGACCGGCGACCCTCCCGGCGTGGAGTACATCATTCCTATCGAGCTCATTCGCCACAAACAGCGCATGCAGCAACTGTTCCAGGTATTCCTGTTGGGCATCGCCGCGATCATGTTACTGGTGGGCGGCGTCGGGATGATGAACATCATGCTGTTCAACGTCATCACGCGACGTCCCGAAATCGGCCTGCGCCGTGCCATCGGCGCCACGCGCCACGACATCATCGGCCAGTTCGTCACCGAGTCCATGGTGATCTCCCTGGCCGGCGGGGCGGCAGGTGTCGTGCTTGGACTGCTCTGCGCCATCGTCATCGACCTGGCCACCCATTGGCACACAGTGTTCAGCCTGGGAGCGGCGGGCATCGGTTTCGTCGCGTCACTGGTCATCGGCGGTATTTTCGGCAGCTACCCGGCGCTGCAGGCGGCCTCCGTGTCGCCCGTCCAGTCGCTGCGGAACTGAGCCCGTGGCAGGGAGCCACCGACCCCCGCAGTCGGTTACCAACAACGCCATCAACCTGGTCGCATTGCTGACCTCGCTGGCGACGCTGTGGTGGCTGCTGGGCCACGGCGCGCACATTGATCCCCTGGCCGCGGTGTTACTGCTCGGCGGCGCCTACGCGCTGCCGATCATGGCGCTGGAGGCCATCTGGCTGCAACGCGAACCAACGCCGCCGGGGCCGGGCGGGGAGGATACAGACTACCGGCGGGTGCCGGTGAAACTGCTCGGGCTCCTCCTGACCCTGGGGCTGTTCGCCGCCCTCTACTGGATGCTCCCAGAGTACCGGGGCTCCTTTTACGACCGCTACTACGAGGCACTGCGAGGCGTCATTCCCTGGGGAGTGCTTCTGGCGGTTCCCTACTTTTTCTGGATGGAAAAGCGCGGCAGCGGCCGTGACGCCTACTGGCAGATGGGTCGGCTGGCGCTTCTACGCCCTCACGATACAGTGCCCTCGGAGATAGCCCAACACCTGCTGGCCTGGGGCGTGAAATTTTTCTTCCTGCCGCTGATGTTCACCTATATGGCAGACAAGGTAGTGTTTTTCCGGGAGTTCGACTTCGGCACGGTGTTCGACAGTTTTAAGGACTTCTTTGACTTCGTTTACGGCAGCCTGTTCTACATCGACCTGCTGGTAGCCTGCGCGGGCTATGCCTGCACCTTCCGCATAGCGGACACGCATATCCGCTCGACCGAGCCAACTTTCCTCGGCTGGTTTGTCGCCCTGATGTGCTACCAGCCCTTCTGGTCGTTTTTTTCCGCCCAGTACCTGGAGTACCATCCCGGCAGGGGTTGGGGTTACTGGTTCACGGACACGCCGCAGTTGTACATGCTGTGGGGCAGCGCGATTCTCGTGCTGGTGGCCATCTTCGCGTGGGCCACCCTGTCCTTCGGCCTGCGCTTCTCCAACCTGACCCACCGCGGCATCATCACCAACGGGCCGTACCGCTGGTGCAAACACCCGGCCTACGTCGCCAAGAACCTGTCCTACTGGCTGATCGCCATGCCGTTCATGTTCCATTCCAGCGGCTGGGAGTCGCTGCGGCTGTGCCTGTTGCTGATCCTGCTCAACATCGTCTACCTGATGCGCGCGCGCACCGAGGAACGCCACCTGTCCAGGGACCCGGCCTACTGCGAGTACGCCTTGTACATAGAGGAGCACGGCCTGTTCAGTGCGGTGGGCAGGAAGTTCCCGTTGCTGCGCTTCTGCCCCGGGCACCTCTTCAACAGGCCGGCAGCAGCGGCTGTTCAGCAGCCGGGCGGGAAGTCCAGCGGATCGAGGGGATCGTAGCCGCCGGAGACCTCCGTCGCGTCGTCGTGACCGTCGCGATCGGTATCGGGGTCGAAGGGGTCGGTACCGATACCGTTCTCCACGCTGTCAGTGAGGCCCTCCCCGTCCGTGTCCGGGTCCGTGCCGTCCGGGATACCGTCGAGGTCCGCATCGGTTACGGTGAGCGCGCCGTTGGCGTTGAGCCTGCCGAACTCACTCCAGGCCAGGAAGTTCTGCGTGCCCGCACCGGTGGTGTCGGCGCCGTAGATGAGGTGACTGCGCACCACCTGGTTGCACGGCACCCCGCCGGGGCTGACACAGGCGGAGGGCACCTGGCCGGGGAACAGGTTGGACCACACCAGCGCCGCCGCACCGGCTACGTGTGGGCTGGCCATGGAGGTGCCCGATTGCCAGGTCAGGCAGCCCTCGGTCATCGGGTCGAAGGGATAGCCGAGCAGGTTCGCGATAAATACGCAGTCCTGTACCGGGTTCGTCGACAGGATGTCCTCCCCCGGGGCCATCAGGGACACCCAGTGATCGCCCGGGATTGAAAAGGAGGAAAAGCCGGCGCGGTTGTCGTAGTGGTCCGTGGCACCGACCCCGACGACATGGGTATTGGCGGCCGGGTACAGGCGCGTCGTGTTGCTGTCGTTGCCCGCCGCGGCGACGAGCACGACACCCTGGCTCCAGGCGTAGTCGATGGCCGCCGTCTCCGCATTCGGCTGCACGGGGAAGCCGTCGGGCTCACCACTGCCGTCGAGCTGGTCCGTCGCGTAACTCATGTTGATAACATGGTAGCCGTTGTCCGCGGCGTGGGTGATCGCCGCGGCGGACGCCGAGACGGGACAGACACCCACGGTCTGGTAGATGCCCAGGGGCGGGAACAGGTCGATCTGGTAGGCGAAGCAGGTCTTCAGGTTACCCAGGGAAGCGTTCCAGCCGACGCCGGCCACCCCGATGCCGTTGTCCGTGTGCACCGCTGCGATACCCGCCACGTGGGTACCGTGGCCCACGAAGTCGCCGGGGTCGGAGCCGTTCGCGCTCCAGGCGCCGACGAAACTGAGTTCCTCCACACACTTGCCCGTGTGTTCCACGCTGGCGCAGTCGATACCCGTGTCGAGTATCGCGATCTTGATCGAGGGGGCGCCGGTGGTGATATCCCAGGCCTCCGCCGCATCGATATCCGCGTCGGGAGTTCCCGTCACCTGCACCGGGTTGCCGAGCAGGCCCGTGCTGGTGTGCTGCTGGCCGGTGTTGTGCAGGCCCCACTGCTCGGTGAAGTAGTCGCGACCGGCGATCACGCCGCCCGCTGCGGGGCCGGGGTCGTCGCCCTCGTCGGGGATGTAGACGATGCGGTAGAAGTCGGGTTCGGCGAATTCCACGTCGGGGTCGGCGCGGTAGCGCGCGAGATACTCCTCCACCCGCCCCCGCGGCACCTCCACGAGCTGCACACCGGAGCCACCGAGGACATCGAGTCGCTGTCCCCCCGCCCTGCGGTGGGCACGCTCCCCCTTACCGGCCCGCTGCTTGAAACGCACCAGCAGGCGGTCGGGTGCGAAGTCGGGAACGCGGGCGCGCAACTGGCGCCGCAACTCGGCGCGCTCGTGAACACCCGGCGATGCCTGCGCGGTGCGCTCCACGCCCGGCTGCGCGGCCAGGGCCGGGGAACCGGCGAGCAGTGCGAACACCAGTGCGGACATCCCGGCGCGTCCGGCCGGTATCGCCACCGTGTACTTCATAGGCGCCCTCTCCCATTACAGCGGGTCGCGTCATGCCGTCACTCTAGCACCTGCAAGCGCATTTGCCAGCCGCGCCACCAGGCCGCGCGCGCCGCGGGTTTGCGGGCGCCCCGGCAGCGATTATGATGGCCCGATGTTGTGGACTTTCTTCGTATTGATCGCCTCAGGCTCGGCCCTCGCGCTGCTGCTGGGGGTTTACCTGCCGCGCTGGCGGCTGCGGCGAGCGCTGCGCGAACCCTTTCCCGATCACTGGCTGGCGAGCCTGCAGCGACTGCCTTTCTACAGCCGCCTGCCGCGGGCACTGCAGGGAGAGCTGCGCCACAAGATCAAGGCATTCCTGCACCAGAAGGAGTTTGTCGGTTGCGAGGGCCTCGTGGTGGACGACGGCATGCGCGTGCAGATCGCGGCGGCGGCCTGCCTGCTGTTGCTCAACAGGCCCAGCACCGGCTATCGCAGCCTGCACTGGATCTACCTGTTCCCGGGCGAGTTCCGCTCACGCATTCCCGAGCGCGATGAGAACGGCGTTGTTTCCCACGCGTCGGGCACCCTCGCGGGGCTGTCCTTCGAGAACGGGCGTGTCGTGCTCGCCTGGGAGAGCGTGCAGGCCGGCTTCGGCAGGCCGGACGACGGCTACAATGTGGTCCTGCACGAATTCGCGCACCAGCTGGACCAGGAGGACGGCAGTGCCGACGGGGCGCCCCTGCTCTACGCGCGGGAAGACTACGAGGCGTGGTCGACGGTGTTCAACGCCGAGTTCGACCGCCTCCACGAAATCCTGGACCGGGGTGGCGAATCACCCATCGATCCCTACGGCGCCACCGACCCCGCGGAGTTCTTCGCGGTGGTGACCGAACTGTTCTACGAGCGACCGGGGCGGCTGGCCGACTACTCCCCTGCGCTGTTCGACACGCTGTCCCACTACTACCCGGTGGACCCACGCCAGTGGCAGGGCCCCGGTATTGCCGCCTAGGACCAAATACGGTACAAACGGAACTGTCCTCGCGGTAACCGCCCTCAACTTGGCCGGAAATGACCCTAAATCACTGTTTTCGGGTTCCCCCGAGGGGAAAATTTGACCAAAATGTGCACCACTACTACTTTTCGAATAATCAGGATAAGTCCGCCCTTCATATAATGGGAATTAATAAAGAAGTGCGGTCCGAGGATTGAACATGGATATAGAGCCCTCCACACTCACGCCAAAAGCCGTCAGTATCGACATCGAGCTGACCAACGCGTGCAATGCCAAGTGCTCTTTCTGCCCGCGGGACAACATGCCGGCCATCGGCACGATGAAGCCCGATATTTTCTACAAGGCTGTGGAGCGCGGCCTGGAGCTGCCGACCAATACGACGTTCGGGTTCTGCGGCACGGGCGATTCCATGCTTAACAAGCACCTTGTCGAGTACACCAGGCACCTCTCCTCCTGCGGCAAGGATGTTCAGCTCGCGACCAACGGCTACCTGCTGGACGAGGCGAAAGCGGAGAAGCTGCTCGACGCGGGCATCAAGCAGGTCACGTTCAGTATCGCGTCCATGGGCGAGATCTACGACAAGGTCTACGACCTGGACTTCGAAACCACCCACAGCAACATCCTGAGATTCATCGAGATGGCGAAGGGCATTTGCGACGTTCGCGTCGCCATCGTGCACCACGACGAGGACGAGCCCTACGAGGAGTACGCCAAGTACTGGCGCTCCGTCGGCGTGAACATGATCCGCAACTACGACCTGATCAATCGCGGTGGGGCGTTGTTTACCACAGAGAGCCTCTCGGACGAGGCCGTCGCCAAGGCCAGGGAAGACCTGGAGGAGCAGGGCAAGTTTCCGGTTTGTTTCACGCCGTTCCTGACGGTGTTCATCGGCTGGGACGGCAATTACTACCTGTGCTGCTCAGACTGGAAGAAGGAAGTTCCGGTCGGCCACGTATCGACACACTCGATCCAGGAGACCTACGCGAAACGGGTCGAGGCGGTACACAGCCGCAAGCCGATCTGCGAGACGTGCACACTGGACCCCATCAACCAGATGGCGCTGGAGCCGGTGCGCTTCCTGGACGAGATTCCTGCAGAGGCGGTCTACGGCCGCGCCTAGGGCAGCCGCACCACCAGCTTGCCGCTGTTGGTACCGTCAAACAGTTTGAGGAACGCGGGCAGGATATTGTCCAGCCCCTCGACCACCTCCTCCCTGAACTGCAGTTTTCCCGCCATCACCCACTCGGCGAGCTGGGCGATGCCCTCACCGAAGCGCTCGGTGTAATCGATCACCACGAAACCCTGGATGGTCACGCTGTTCGCCACCAGTTGCCACAGGTTGCGCGCGCTGGGCCCCGGGGCATCGGCGGTGTTGTACGTGGAAATCCAGCCGCAGACCGCCACCCGCGCGAATTTGTTCAGGCAGGGCAGGACCGCCTCGAGGATGTCGCCGCCCACGTTGTCAAAGTAGACATCCACGCCGTCCGGGCAGGCCGCGCGAATCGCCGCCTCGACGTCGCCGCAGTCGCGGTAGTTGATGGCCTCGTCAAAGCCCAGCTCATCCTTCAGCCAGCTGCACTTGTCGGCGCTCCCCGCGATGCCGACCACGCGGCACCCCTGCATCCCGGCGATCTGGCCGACCACCGAACCCACCGCACCCGCGGCCGCGCTGACCAGCACTGTCTCTCCCGCCACCGGCCGCCCCACCTCAAGCAGGCCGAAATAGGCCGTGAGGCCCGTGGGACCCAATACCCCGAGAAAGTAGCTGAGGGGAATACCGGCGCTCTCGTCCAGTTTGTTGAGCGCGGCGGCGGGCACCGTGGTGTAGGTTTCCCAGCCGCCCATGGTCATGGCGACATCTCCCTCGGCGAAGTCATCGCTGGCGCTCTTCACCACCCGGCCGATAACCGTGCTGCGCACGGCGTCGCCGATGGCGATCGGTTCTATGTAGTTCGGGTCGTCGCCCATCCAGCCGCGGATCGCCGGGTCGAGGGAAATATAGAGATTGCGCAGCACCACCTCCCCCGGTGCAGGCTCCTCGAGGGGGACGTCGCGGCAGGGCACATCCTCCGGGGTCGGCCTTCCGGCGGGGCGGGAGGCAAGGTAGTACTGTCGGTTGGTCTCGGCATTCATAGGGCCCGGCCTCGGCGATTCCAGCGGCGTGATCAGGCGCCAAACATAGCCTCCCACAAAAAAGCAGTCAACCCTGATTGTTTTGTAGGGTGGCTTCTGCTACCTTTTTCCGCTCCCCTGGAACATTAGCCAGCCCCGCGACAGCCGGGGCCCTAGACAGGAAGCACCCATGACCGTACTCATCGCCGGCACCGTACACCTCCCCGCCGGGGACCGCGAAAAGGCCCTCGCCGAGACCGCCGGGCTCGTCAGTGAAACGCGCACCCAGAAGGGTTGCGAACACTACGTCTGGTCCGCCGATCCCACATCGGAAACACGACTGTATGTGTTCGAGAAGTGGTCTTCGGTCGAGGACCTCGCTGCACACCTCGCGGGCCCCTTCTACCAGAACATGCTGGCCAGTCTCGGCAAGTACGGTGTGAGCGACACCGAAGTTTCCAAGTACCGGGTCGCCCACGAGGAACCCGTGTACGATCCCGAAGGCCGGCCGCGGGCCGACTTTTTTACCGAGTAGTCCTCGCACAACAAACAGTCCCCACGGGGTTCGAGCCCATGCCCAGCAAGACCGTCAAGACCTACTGCCGATTCTGCCACGCCTACTGCCCGATGGTGGCTACCGTTGATGGGAATCGCCTCGTGGACCTACAGCCGGACACGGACAACGAGATCTACGGGGGTTACACCTGCATCAAGGGCAGGCAGCTGATCGAGCAGGTCGACCACCCCACCCGGGTACAGCGGTCACAGAAACGGCAGGCGGATGGGAGTCACGCGGACATCGCCACTGACCTGGCGCTGGACGAGATCGCCGGGCGCCTGCAGGACATCCTGGAAAAATACGGTCCGCGCAGCATTGCCAGCTACAATGGCACCTACTCTTACCAGAACTCCGCCGCCCACGACCTCGCCCGCGCTTTCCACAGCGCCATGGACTCCCCCTCCTACTACGCCAGCGTCACCATTGACCAGCCGGCCAAGGTGGCCATCGGCCCGGCGCGCATGGGCTGGTGGAACGGCGGCGTGCACATGTGGAACGATTCCGACGTCGCGCTGATTATCGGCAACAACACCCTGGTGTCCCACTACTCCATCCCCGGGGGCATTCCCTCCTTCAGCCCGCACAACGCGCTGCGCGAGGGCAAGAAGCGCGGCATGAAAGTGATCTGCGTCGATCCCCGGGAGACGGAGGTCGCAAGGCGCGCCGACCTGCACCTGCAGGTGCGGCCCGGGCACGACGCGGCGCTGGTCGCCAGCCTGGTGCACGTGATTATCGCGGAGGGGCTGTACGACCGCGCGTTCTGCGAGGAGCACGTGGGGCATTTCGACGAGCTCGCGCGCGAAGTCAGCGCGTTCACACCGGAAAAGGTGGCCACCGCGGTGGACATACCCGCCGCGCAGATTGTCGAGGCGGCGCGGCTGTTCGGACGCGGGCCTCGCGGCACGGCGGTCACCGGCACCGGGCCGGAGATGGGCCCGCACCCCAATCTGTTGCAGCACCTGGTGCAGTGCCTGAACGCGATCTGCGGACGCTTCTGCCGTGAGGGCGAGCGCATGCCCAATCCCGGTGTCCTCACGCCCCCCGGGCCGAGGCTGGCACAGGCCACGGGACCACAGCCACAGTGGCTGGACGATGCGGTGAAAAGCCGGGTCTCGGAGGATATCGGCGCGGTCACGGTGCTGTCGCCCTTCGGGCCCAAGGCGGAGATGCCCACGGCGGTGCTCGCCGACGAAATTCTGCTGGAGGGTGAGGGGCAGATTCGCGCGCTGATCGTCGTCGGGGGACAGCCCCTGCTCGCCTTTCAGGCACTGCACCAGGTGCTGCAACAGATTA
>Ga0126341_1000054_pt1 | contig 23788 bp, 24 predicted proteins | sample OrbTmetagenome_FD_97057 | JGI IMG/M metagenome (GOLD analysis project Ga0126341, IMG submission 97057) | Coral microbial communities from Florida Keys, Florida, USA - Orbicella T D metagenome | ecosystem: Host-associated > Invertebrates > Cnidaria > Coral | place: Florida Keys, Florida, USA... | reverse complement strand
GCTATGGGCGCTGAGATGGACTTTCAGATTGAGGCTCTTCCGAATATGCATGGCGAAGATACGCCTTCGCAATTGAGCGACAGCAAGCCTGAGGTGAATTCTACCTCCAATGCTCATGTACAATTCACTCAGAGACAAAATAAGTCCACGGGAAACGTATCGCATGGCTAACAGCAAGCCTTCAAACGTTATTGTTTGCGAAGACATACGGGTCGAGGACAACGGCAAGAGGATGCTAATTGGAGTATTTGGTGGGATAATACAAGTTTCAAATTTCCCTCATAGACTAAACTTGAGTTTTCTGCTTATAGGCACATCGAGTGAGAAGGAATTTGAGTTTGAATTGAAGATTGAGCTAAAAACTGCCTCAAGCAATAAAGTCATTGGCGTCCTTGAAGGGACTGCTACGGCAAGCAGTGATGACAGAATGTTCATCGATAAAAAAGCCGAATTCCATGTGCCTATAACAGGAGTTTCATTGGAAGTCCCTGAGGAATCACAACTAAACATAAGTGTTAGAACCCCAGGGAAAAGATGGACGTGGATTGGCAGAAGGAAGATTGAGGCTAGGCCTTAGTATCCCATCTGCTTTTAGCGGCCTTTTTAGCAATCTCAGACCGCTGCTCTTCTGTGAGCTTAGCCGCCCTAGCTTTGCCGCCCTTGCGCCCTAATTCCTGGGCGGCCTTATTCTTACCCTCGTCGGGAATCTCGTCCTCAACCTCACCTGTCGCGATCTGAGCGACCTTGACGGCAGCGCCGATCACGTCGGCGGGGCGCTTCTCACCTTTGGGCCCTTTGGGCATTTCGTGGCTCCGGAAGTATGCTTACCGGCAAGCTTATCAAATCGGGCCGCCCCGGTCAGCGGGGGCCATTTTCAAACTGAGACACTACCCCGGGCCCGTGACCCGCGGGCAATCCCGGACTAGACTAGGGCTCCTTGCGGCCCCGTTTCGGGCCGGTATCCGGAGGTTTCCCCATGTTCAGGCAACTCTTTTTCGTCTTTATAATCCTCGCGGCCGGCACCGCCGGCGCCGCGGAAACAACCACCACCGCGCTTATCACGGGCGCCAATCGCGGTATCGGCCTGGAGATGGCGCGACAACTCGATGCAAAGGGTTACGAGGTGATCGGCACGGCGCGCAAGCCCGCCGAGGCTGCGGAACTGAAGGCCCTGGGTGTACGGGTCGAGCAGCTGGACGTCACCGACGCGGACAGCGTCGCCGGTCTCGCGGAGCGCCTGGACGGTGTCGCTATCGATGTGCTGGTGAACAACGCCGGCGTCGGCGGGCAGGGTGTCAGCCGGCTCGCCGACGTGGATTTCGAAGAGATGGCCTGGACCTTCGAGGTGAACGCCTTCGGACCCCTGCGGGTGACACAGGCACTGCAGGACAACCTGGCGGCGGGGCAGGGGAAGACAGTCGCCAACATCACCAGTGTGATGGGCAGCATCGCCCAGAACCGCGGCGGCTTCTACGACTACCGCGCCAGCAAGACCGCCCTCAACCAGCTGAACAAGTCACTCTCCGCCGAGCTCGGCCGACAGGGTTTCACCTGTGTCGTGCTGCACCCGGGCTGGGTGCAGACGCGCATGGGCGGCGAACAGGCCCCGGTCAAACCCCGGGACAGCGTCGCGGGCCTTATCGCCGTTATCGAGGGGCTGGAGCCCGCCGATAACGGGCGCTTCCTCGACTACCAGGGCGAGGAAATTCCCTGGTAATCCCGATTCAATAGCGAACCACCTGAAGGATTTGACCATGCGCACTTTACGCAAACCGGCCGTCGCACTGGCCGGTCTCGCTCTCCTTTTCACCATCGGTGCGGTCCGCGCACAGGGCGTGACGATCGGCGGCACCGCCAGCGGCGAGGACACGGGCGGGATGATGGCCATGTTCTCCGGCAACCGGTTCGAGAACTTCCGCCACCTGGAACGCTTTGTGCCCACCGCGGCAATGTCCGCGTCCCCCAAACCCTGGGACCTGGGGAAGAACGCGAACACGCTGGCGTACACCGGGCCCTTCCAGGGCAGGGACGTCTCCCTGCAACAGTTCATCAATATGTCCAACACCTCCTCCCTGCTGGTGATCAAGGACGGCCAGGTGATCTTCGAGCACTACGGTCACGGCGACTCGCGCGACAGCCTGCACATCTCGTTTTCCGTGGCCAAGTCCTTCACTTCGGCGGTGTTGGGCAAGGCGCTGGAGGAGGGCCGGATCGCCGACCTGGACGACCCGATCCGCAAGTACCTGCCGGGTCTCACCAGCGCCACCTTTGACGGTGTGACGGTGAAGCACGTGCTGCAGATGTCCTCCGGTGTGCGCTTCAATGAGGCCTACACGGACCCCAAATCCGACATCAACCTCATGGCCACCAAGGTCCCGCCGCTGACCTACCTGGAGTACATCAACGGCCTCGGCAGGGATCACGATCCCGGCACCTTCAACCACTACGCCAGCATCAACACCCAGTTGCTGGGGCTGCTGCTGGTGAAGGTCACCGGTATGTCCATCACGGACTATATGGAGAAGCACCTGTGGCACCCGCTGGGCATGGAGCAGGAAGGCCTGTGGATGCTCGACTCCCAGGGCGTGGAGCTGGCCATGGGCGGTATGGCTGCGAGCGCCCGCGACTACGCCAAGCTGGGCCTTCTGTACCTGGACGGCGGGCGCCGCGGCGATGTGCAGATCCTGCCTGAGCACTGGATCGGGGAATCGGTTACCCCGAACGAGCCGCACCTGATGCCCGGCGACAACCCGAAGTCCTCCAACCCCTCGGGCTACATGTACCAGTGGTGGACGCCCCGGGACTGGGATGGGGACTTCCTCGCCCGCGGCATCTGGGGGCAGAACATCTACGTGCACCCGGGCAATCGTGTGGTTATCGTGAAACTGGCGGCGGATCCGCAGAACTTTGTGCGCGAGACCAAGCTGGCCTACATCGACTACCTGCAGGACCTGGCGCAGTCGCTGGATAAGTGAGTGGGGACAACCCATAGGCAGATTTCGTGCCCACGACCTTCGAAAAACTCTGGATTCCCGCTTTCGCGGGAATGACGGCGGGTTGTTACGCGGGAATGATGGCGTTTTACTAATCGATTCCTAGACGTTGAAGCGGAAGTGCACGACGTCGCCGTCCTGCACGACGTAGTCCTTGCCCTCCAGGCGCCAGCGTCCCGCGTCCTTCGCGCCCTGCTCGCCGCCGCCCGCGATGAAGTCGTCGTAGCTGACGACTTCCGCGCGGATAAAACCCTTCTGGAAATCGGTGTGGATCACGCCCGCCGCCTCCGGCGCGGTGGCGCCCACCCTTACCGTCCACGCCCGCGCCTCCTTGGGCCCCGCGGTGAAATAGGTGTGCAGGTTGAGCAACTGGTAGCCAGCGCGGATGACCCGGTCCAGGCCCGGTTCCTCCATCCCCAGCTCCGCGAGGAACTCCATGCGCTCCTCCGTATCGAGGTCGGCAATCTCCGCCTCCAGCTGGTTGCAGATGGCCACCACCACCGCGCCCTCAGTCTCGGCAATCGCGCGCACAGTGTCCAGGTGGGAGTTGTTGTCGAAGCCGTTCTCGTCGACGTTGGCGATATACATGGTCGGCTTCGCGGTGAGCAGGAAAAGCTGCCGCAGCAGCGCGCGCTCGTTGTCATCCAGGGCCAGCGCGCGCACCGGGCGCGCCTCGTTGAGGTGGGGCAGCAGTTTGTTTTCCAACAGCGCCTTCATGGCAACCGCTTCCTTGTCACCGCTCTTCGCAGTGCGGGTGACTTTCTGCAACTGCTTCTCGCAGCTCTCGAGGTCGGCCAGGGCCAGCTCGGTATTGATCACCTCGATGTCCGCCGCCGGGTCGATACGGTTGGATACGTGAATGACATTGTCATCCTCGAAGCAGCGCACCACGTGTGCGATGGCGTCCGTCTCGCGGATGTTCGCCAGGAACTGGTTGCCCAGGCCCTCGCCCCTGGAGGCCCCCGCCACCAAACCGGCGATATCGACGAACTCCATGGTGGTGGCGATTTCCTTCTCGGGCTTCACGATCGCCGCGATTTTCGCCAGGCGCGGGTCGGGCACAGGCACGATGCCGGCATTGGGTTCGATCGTGCAGAAGGGGAAGTTTTCCGCGCCGATGCCGGCGCGCGTCAGGGCGTTAAACAGGGTCGACTTGCCCACGTTGGGCAGCCCGACAATACCGCAGTTGAAACCCATGGATACGTCCTCTGGTCGCGTCAGCTCGCGCTGAAGCTGTGCAGGCGGGTCATCGCCTTGGTGGCGTCGCCGTCGAGCAGCAGCGGCAGGGCGGCGATGGCCTCGTCGATACTGGCATCGATACACTCCCGGTCCTTGGGGGAGGGGGGCTTGAGCACGTAGCCGGTTACCCTGGAGGCGTGTCCGGGGTGCCCGATGCCGATGCGCAGGCGGTGGAAGTCCCGGTTATTGCCCAGGGCCGGGATGATGTCCCGCAAGCCGTTGTGGCCGCCGTGGCCACCGCCCTGCTTGAAGCGCGCGCTGCCCGGCGGGATGTCCAGTTCGTCGTGCGCGATGAGCATCTGCTCCGGCGCGATCTTGTAGAAACTCGCCAGCGCGGCCACGGACTTGCCGCTCAGGTTCATGAAGGTGGTCGGGATAAGCAGGCGCAGGTCGTGTCCGGACACGGTGGCGCGCCCGGTCAGCCCGAAGAATTTTGGTTCTTCCTGGAGACTGGCCCCGGCCTGGCGGGCCAGGGCCTCGACAAAGTCCGCGCCGGCGTTGTGGCGGGTACCCCGGTGTTCGCTGCCGGGGTTACCCAGTCCAACGACCAGCTTCAGGTCGGACACGACAGGGTCTGCGAGCGATCAGTCCTTGCTGTCGCCGTCGCCGTCCCCGTCGCCGCCGGCATCGCCACCGGCCTCTTCGCCATCTGCTGCGCCCTCTTCGGCACCTTCCTCGCCCTCGGCACCCTCGGCCTCGACAGGCTCTTCCTCCTCGATGACGCGCGGCGCGATCACAGAGGCGATGGCCAGGTCGTGGTCTTCGCCCAGCGCCAGGGCGACGGAGGTGACTCCCTCCGGCAGGGCGACGTCGGACAGGTGCACGATATCGCCGATCTTGATGTCCTGCATGTCGACCTCGATGTACGCGGGGATATCCGCGGGCAGGCACTGGATCTCGATGTCGGTGACCTGGTGCTGTACCACGCCGCCCTCCATCTTGACGCCCACGCAGGTCTCCTCGTTGAGGAAGTGGATGGGCACGTGCACCTTGATGGCGACGTTGTCATCGATGCGCATGAAGTCCGCGTGCATCACGCGATTCTTCGCGGGGTGGCGTTGCAGGTCCTTCAGGATGGCCTTTTCCTTGGCCTTGCCGATGTGAATGGTGAGAATCTGCGAGAAGAAGGCCTCGTTCTCCATGGCCTTCTCCAGGTCCTTGCGCACCAGGGTCAGGGGCTGGGGGTCCTTGTCGCCACCGTAGATGATGGCCGGGACCAGGTCAGCGAGACGACGCAGGCGGCGGCTCGCACCTTTCCCCATGTCCTCTCGCGCTTCCGCGTTCAGTTCAAATTGGCCAGACATAGTCGTGACTCCTTTGATTGATCACTGCGACACTTGCGACCAGTGCGGCAGTGGGTTGCTGTCAACGCCGTCCCTACTGGAACAGCGCGCTTATGGATTCCTCGTTGGAGACGCGACGCATGGATTCGGCCAGCAGGTCCGCAATGGTCAGCTGGCGAATCTTGTCGATCGACCGTGCCGCGTCGCTCAGGGGAATCGTATCCGTAACTACCAGCTCGTCGAGCTTGGAGCTGCTCAAATTGTCCAGGGCGTTTCCGGAGAGCACCGCGTGGGTACAGTAGGCCACCACGCGCTGGGCGCCGCGTTCCTTCAGGGCGTCCGCCGCGCGGCACAGCGTGCCGGCGGTGTCGACCATGTCGTCCACCAGCAGGCAGGTGCGGCCCTCGACCTCGCCGATCACGTTCATCACCTGCGCCTCGTTCGCCTTGGGGCGGCGCTTGTCGATGATGGCCAGCTCGGCGTCGTCCAACTGCTTGGCGACGGCCCTGGCGCGTACCACGCCTCCGATATCGGGAGAGACCACCATCAGGTCGTCGTAGTTGCACTCCTCGATGTCGTCCTTCAGCACCGGCGAGCCGTAGACGTTGTCCACCGGGCAGGCGAAGAAGCCCTGTATCTGTTCCGCGTGCAGGTCGACGGTGAGCACCCGGTCGACGCCCACGGCGACCATCATGTCCGCCACGACCTTGGCGGTGATCGGCACCCGCGCGGAGCGCACCCGGCGATCCTGGCGCGCGTAACCGAAGTAGGGCACTACGGCGGTGATGCGGGTCGCCGAGGCCCTGCGCAACGCGTCGATGATTACCACAAGCTCCATCAGGTTGTCGTTGGTGGGGGCGCAGGTGGACTGCAGGACGAACACGTCCTTGCCGCGCACGTTCTCGTTGATCTCCACCGCCACCTCGCCGTCGCTGAAGCGGCCGACGTCGGCCTTGCCCAGGGACAGGTACAGCCTGCTGGCTACCTTGCGGGCAAGTTCCGGGTTGGCGTTACCCGTGAAGACCATCATTTTGGATGACACTGCGTTTCACCCCTGGTTATTGATTTGGCAACGCACAAACATGACGAAGCCAGGCACAGCAAAGCAGTGCCCGGCACACAAAAACGGCGCCATCGATCGCACGCATACGGCACCGTTCACAGATCTAGAGGGTGGCAGGATTGACTCGGGCCTGTGGCCCTCGGGCTGCGCCCGCCGTCGCTCCGCTCCGGCGCCCAAACGCTGCGCGTTTGTCGAACCTGCAGCAGGTTCTCATCCTGCCACTCAACCCCACAATTGCTCGCGTCCAGTACCCCTGGTGCGAGCCCAACTGTACGGCCATCCCTAATGGCTGGGGTGGCAGGATTCGAACCTGCGAATGCCGGGATCAAAACCCGGTGCCTTGCCACTTGGCGACACCCCAATTATGCGTCGTTTCGGGGAAGGGCCTGCAGCACAGGCGAGGTGTTTACGCCGCGCGCCGCGAAGTGTGTCCACCCCGCCGGCAGCTGCTCCCTGGCGGCCGCGGCCTCGCCCTCGGTGGCGAAGCTCACGAAGACGCAGGCACCTGTGCCTGTCAGTCTTGCATCCCCGAAATTATCCAGCAATTTCAACGCCTTATCTACTTCAGGGTAAAGGCGCCGGACCAGCGGCTGGCAGTCGTTTCGGGAGTCCCCGTCCAAAAAGGCCGCCATTTTGATGGGAGCGGAGTTGCGTGTCAATTGCCGGTGGGAAAATATTTCCGCGGTTGAGACGTGGCACCCGGGCACCACCACAAGGTACCACCGCTCGGGCATTTCCAGGGGTTCCAGGCGATCGCCGGTACCCTCCGCCCAGGCCGTGTGGCCGCCGAGAAAAACGGGCACGTCCGCCCCCAGCCCGGCCCCGATCACGGCCAGTTCGGCGGCGGGCAGGTTCACCTGCCAGAGGTGATTCAGGGCCAGCAGGGTAGTGGCCGCGTTGGAGCTGCCGCCCCCCAGGCCGCCGCCCGCGGGTATGCGCTTGTCCAGGCGGATGCGCACCCCCCGGCGCCCCGATTGCAGCAACGACGCGGCGCGGAGGATGAGGTTCTCTTCGGCCGGGATACCGAGCTCGCCGCCCTCCAGGCGAGTCTCGCCGCTGCTGTCGGGGGTAAACTGCAGCCGGTCGCCCCAGTCCAGCAACTGGAAGACGGTCTGCAGCTCGTGGTAGCCGTCCGCGCGCCGGCCGGTAATATGCAGGAAGAGGTTGAGCTTGGCCGGCGAGAGCAGTTGCAGCGCGGCGCTCATGGCGGCGACGGCGCCTCCCAGCGTCGTATGAGGACCCTGGCGCGGGTGTCGCCGCTCTCTATCGACAGCCGTGTCGGCAGGGCGTAGCCCGCGAACTCGCCGTAGGCCTCGTAGTGGACGCGCCACCCGTCCTGGGCCAGCAGGCGGAGGTAACCCGTCAGGGGGTCCGTGTCCAGGTCGTCGATGGGCAGGTCGGGATCGGGCAATCCACGCAGCCAGGCCGGCAGCGCGGCCACCGGAAGGTCCCAGCCCGTCTCCCGCAGGATGACCTCCCGGGAGCGGATGTCGACGCGGCGGTGCTCATCGCCGCGCCGGATATCGAGAAACGCCCCGTCGCTCTCGAGCACGGTCGAGCCGACGCCAAGGGGGCCGCTGAGCTGGACGCGTGTCTCGTCCCCCCGTTGGCGCCATAGCAGCGTCGCGGATTCGGAGGCCTCACTCGACCGCAGCGCCAGTTTGCCGCTGGCCGTCCAGTGGGTGAGGGTCTCAAGGCGGGTCCGGTGCCCGCTCCAGTCGCCGGGCGGCGCCTCGCGCGTGACCGGCGCGGCGCAACCGGCCAGGATTCCCAGTGCCAGCAGCGCGGGGAACAGCGGCAGCCCCTGCGCTGTCCGCCACCGCACGGTCAGGGTCCCTGCCGCGAGGCGTCTGTGGGTGGCGCGGTAACCTGTGATTCGACCTGCAGGCGCTGGAGGGTTTCGCGCAGCACCGGGTGGTCCGGGTCCTCCAGTGCAGCGGCGCGCCAGATGTCGATGGCGCCCTGTGTATCGCCGCTCACCCACATCACCTCGCCGAGGTGTGCGGCCACCTCCGGATCTGGGAATTCCGCGTAGGCCCGCGAGAGGTAGTCCAGTGCCTCCTCGTAGCGACCCAGGCGGAACAGTACCCAGCCCATACTGTCGAGAATGGCCGGCTCCAGCGGCTCCAGCGCCAGTGCCCTGCTCACCAGGTCCAGGGCCTCGTCGTAGCGCGTGGTGCGGTTTGCGAGCGTGTAGCCCAGTGCATTGAGAGCTGTGGCGTTCTCCGGGTCATTCGCCAGGATGCGGCGCAGGTCCGCCTCCATCGCGTCGAGCTGGTCGTCGCGCTCGAACATCATCGCGCGTGTGTACAACAGCGAGGCCGAGTCGGGCGACTCCCGCAGCGCGCCGTCGACAAGTGCGCGGGCCCGTTCGGCTTCGCCCGCGCGCTCGAGCAGCTCCGCTTCCAGGCCGTACAGTCGCTCGGCGTGGTGCGGGTAGCGCGCCCGCTGCTCTGCAAACCACTCCCCGGCGGCGTCGAGTTCGCCGCGGTCCATCTCGATCTCCCCGATGCGACTGCAGGCGGCGAGAAACTCCTCGCCGTCTCCCACCGCCCGGTAGTGTCGCAGCGCCGCCTGCGCGTTGCCCCGGTCCTCCTCGATACGGCCGAGGTAGTAGTTGGCCTGGTCGATCCGCTGGCCCAGTTCCAGGAGTTGGATCAGGTACGCCCGGGCAGTCAGGGGATCTCCGAGTTCGCGGTTGATGAGCGCCAGGGAGAACAGCAGGTCGCCGTCCCGCGGTGACTGGGCGGAGAGTATCTCGAACTGCGTTCGCGCCGCCGCGAGGTCGGTGGCGGTGAGCAGTCGTGCGTAACGCAGGCGCAGGAGCTGGTCCCCGGGGTTCTGTTCCAGCGCCTGGTCCACCCGGGCGTAGGGATCATCCGCACCGCGCATGGCGAGGATCTGCGCTTCCAGCAGCAGTCCCTGCGTGTTCTGCGGTTCCAGCTCGAAGATGCGTCCGAGGACCGCCAGTGCGCGGTCGTCCTGGCCGAGCTGCTCGTGCATGATGGCCCGGGTCAGCAGCAGGCTGGTGTTGTCGGGAAACTCGGTGGCGAGCGCGTTGATGCCGGCCACGAGGTCGGCGCGGCTGCGCGCGTCCAGCGTGTTGAAGTTGCTCAGCGCGAAGGGGAAGTTGGCCGGCGTCCCCGCGCGTTCCATGGTGGCCAGGTGCGGCAGCGCCTCTGCGTTGCGCCCGGAGCGCACCAGTAGTCGCGCGAGTGTGTGGTGCGCCTCCACGTTGTCCGGTTCGAGGTCGACCCACAGTTGCGCCGCCTCCAGTGTCTCGTCCTCGCGCTGCAGGTACTGCCCCAGGCGGGTGGTGTGCGCGCTCACGCCCGGGTCTCTCAGTCGCGGTGTCTGCTCCACGTAGTGGTCCAGGGCGCGGTCGTAGTCCCGCCGTCGCAGCGCGAACTCCGCCACCAGCAGTTCGTAGAAACTGTCGTCGGGGAAGGCGCGCTCGGGTGGTGGTGGTGGCGGCGGTGCGGCAGCGATCTCCGGCGCCGCCTCATCCGGCTCGACTACCGGCTCCGAGGCGCAGGCTGCCAGCAGCGCGACGGTGATGGCGGTGAGCAGGAAGCGCGGCATGTCGAACAGCTGGGAGTGATCCGGCGATGAGTAGGGCCCATGATGACACAGACCGGGGCCGAAACCCACCGCAGGGCCCGTATGGGTCCCCGGGCGCCCGTGTCATTTTGCGCGTAACTTGTTAAAATCAGGCGATATTTTCAGAAGAACGCAGGGAGCGTGTGGCCTGTCGCCCGTCTCGAACAAAGCCAGGGTAGAGCCGTCCGGACATCGTGAATTTCATTGCACTGGGAATCAGTCACCACTCGGCCGCGGTCGAAGTCCGCGAGCGCGTGGCCTTCGCGCCGGAGCAGGTACCCGAGGCGCTGGCGGACGCGTGTTCGCGCGGGGCGGTGGACGAGGTGGTCATTCTCTCCACCTGCAATCGCACCGAGCTCTACGCCGTGGTGCCCGAGGGCCAGGACGCCGCCTCGCGGGCCCTCGAACTCATCGACTGGATGGCCAGCTATCACCACCTGTCGCGCGAGGAACTGCACCGGGACGCCTACCACCACGTCGATGACGCCGCCCTGCGGCACCTGGTGCAGGTCGCCAGCGGGCTCGATTCCATGGTGCTCGGTGAGCCGCAGATTTTCGGCCAGCTGAAGTCCGCCTACGCCGTCGCCGCGGAGGCGGGTACCGTGGGCGCGGAGCTGGGCCGGCTTTTCCCGCGCATTTTTTCCATCGCCAAGCGTGTGCGCACCGATACGGCCATCGGCGAGAACCCCGTCTCCGTCGCCTACGCCGCCGTGGACCTGGCCGGCCATATCTTCGCCGATCTCTCCCGCTGCAATGCGCTGCTGGTGGGCGCGGGCGAGACCATCGAGCTGGTGGCCCGGCACCTGGTGGAGGCGGGTGTCGACAGTATCGTCATCGCCAATCGCACCCTCGGCCGCGCCCGGGAGCTGGCGCACAAGTTCGGCGCGGAAGCCGTGTTACTGGCGGAAATTCCCGAGCAGTTGCGCAATGCGGATATCGTGATCACCTCGACCGCGAGCCAGCTGCCCATCCTCGGCAAAGGCGCTGTAGAGGAAGCCCTGAAGTCGCGCAAGCACCGCCCCTACCTGATGGTGGACATCGCGGTGCCGCGGGACATCGAGACGCAGGTGGGCGAGCTGCGCGACGTGTACCTGTACAGCGTGGACGACCTGCGGGAAATTGTCGACGAGAACCTGCGCAATCGCCGTGACGAGGCGAGCAAGGCGGACATCATCATCGAGGAGGGCGTCAGCGCGTACCTCGAGGAGGTGCGCAGCCTCGACGCGGTGGACGCGGTGGTGGCCTACCGCGACATGGCCGAGCGCCTCCGGGAGAGCGAGCTGGACCGCGCCCAACGCGCGCTTGCGCGCGGCGAGGAGCCCCGCGATGTGCTGGCGCGCCTGTCGCGAACACTGACCAACAAGTTGATCCACGCGCCGACGGCGGGCCTGAAGCAGGCCAGCGCCACCGGGCGGCGCGATATCCTCGACACGGCGCTGCGCCTGCTGGGCCTCGACAACGCGAGCCCGGACAGTGTCGATGAACCGGCCGCCGGCGCGGCGGACGAGGACATGGACGTGACGCAGCCCGGCTCCGGGAGCGACCGCCACACCCTGCAATGAAAACCTCACTGCACACCAAGCTGGAGACCCTGACGGACCGGCACGAGGAGGTGTCGGCGTTGCTCGGGGACAGCGAAATCATCGCCGACCAGGCGCGCTTCCGCGACCTGTCCAGGGAGTACGCCGAACTGGAGGCCGTCGTGACCTGCTACTCCGAGTACAGTCGCGTAGCCTCGGACCTCGACGAGGCGCGGCAGATGCTGGACGACAGCGACCCCGACGTGCAGGAGATGGCGCGCGAGGAGCTGGAGACCGGCGGCGAACAACTCGCGGAGCTGGAGACGCGCCTGCAGACACTGCTGCTGCCCCGCGACCCCAACGATTCCCACAACGTCTACCTCGAGATTCGCGCGGGTACCGGCGGCGACGAGGCGGCGATATTCTCCGGCGACCTGTACCGCATGTACGCGCGTTTCGCCGAGCGCCGCGGCTGGAGTATCGAGGTGTTGTCGGAGCGTCCCGGCGAGCACGGCGGCTACAAGGAGATCATCACCCGGGTCGAGGGCCGGGACGTGTACGCCCACCTCAAGTTCGAGTCCGGCGCACACCGGGTGCAGCGGGTGCCGGAGACCGAGTCGCAGGGCAGGATTCACACCTCCGCCTGCACCGTCGCCATTATGCCCGAGGTCGAGGCGGTGGACGAGGTGGAGATCAACAAGGCGGACCTGCGCATCGACACCTATCGTGCGTCGGGCGCCGGCGGGCAGCACGTGAACAAGACCGACTCGGCGGTGCGCATCACGCACCTGCCCACGGGCGTCGTGGTGGAGTGCCAGGACGAGCGCTCCCAGCACAAGAACCGCGCGCGGGCGATGTCGCTGTTACAGGCGAAGCTGCTCTCCAGCGCGCAGGACCGGCAGGCCGACGAGCAGGCCGAGGCGCGCCGCAACCTCGTGGGCAGCGGCGACCGGTCCGACCGTATTCGCACGTACAACTTTCCCCAGGGCAGGGTCACCGATCACCGCATCAACCTGACGCTCTACAAACTGCCCGAGATCATGGAGGGTGAGCTGGAAACCGTGATCGACCCCCTGCGCCAGGAATACCAGGCGGACCAGCTCGCGGCGTTGGCCGACGACTGATGGCCACCGTTGGCGAGCTGCTGCGCGCCGCGTCGGACCTGCCCGGGGAGGAGGCCGCGCGAGACGCAGAAATTCTCCTGGGCCACTGTCTCGGGGTCACGCGCAGCTGGCTCTATACCTGGCCCGAGCGCGAGGTCTGCGCGAACAGCGCGGGGCGCTACCGGGCGCTGCTGGCGCGGCGCCGCGAGGGCAGGCCCGTCGCCCACCTCACCGGCGAGCGGGACTTCTGGACTCTGTCCCTGGCGGTGAACGAACACACCCTGATCCCGCGACCCGAAACCGAGACGCTCGTGGCCTGGGCGCTGGAACTGGACCTGCCCGCGGCGACCGCCGCGCTGGACCTCGGCACCGGCAGCGGCGCCATCGCGCTCGCCCTGGCCAGCGAGCGCGCCGGCTGGTCGGTGGTCGGCGTCGACCGCAGTTCCGACGCGCTGGCGGTGGCCCGGGCCAATGGTGCGCGCAGCGCTCTCGCTGCGGTGGAGTTCCTCCGGTCGGACTGGTTCCACGCGCTCGGCGGCCGGCAATTCGATCTCGTGGTCGCCAACCCGCCCTATATAGACCCGGGCGACCCGCACCTGGATCGCGGCGACCTCCGCTTTGAACCGCGCGGTGCCCTGGTGGCGGCGGACGCCGGGTTCGCCGACCTGCAGGCCATCGCGCGCGACGCGCCCGGGCATCTGGGCGCGGGCGGCTGGCTGTTGCTCGAGCACGGCTGTGAGCAGGGTCCGGGTGTGCGCGAGCTGCTGCGCGCCTGTGGTTTTGGGCAGGTCGCCACCCGCAGCGATCTCGCGGGCCTGGAGCGTGTGACCGGGGGGCAACTGGGTGCTGACTGACGAACAGCTCGAGCGCTACTCCCGGCAGTTGCTGCTGCACGACTTCGACGTGGCGGGGCAGGAGCGCCTGCTGGCCGCGCGCGTGCTGGTCGTCGGTCTCGGAGGCCTCGGCAGCCCGGCGGCGCTGTACCTCGCCGCGGCGGGCGTCGGCACGCTGGTACTGGCCGACGGCGACTGCGTCGAGGCGAGCAACCTGCAGCGCCAGATCGCCCATGGCGAGAGCGACCTCGGCCGCAACAAGGCGGCCTCCGCAGCGGCGGCTCTCGCACAGATCAACTCAGCGGTACGCGTTACCACAGTGGAGCGCAATCTGGACGCGGAGGTACTGCCGGCGCTGTTGCGCGATGTCGACCTCGTGCTCGACGCGACGGACAACTACCCGGTGCGTTTCGCCCTCAACCGCGCGTGCATCGGCGCCGGCATTCCCCTGGTATCGGGCGCGGCGGTGCGCACGGAGGGGCAGGTGGCCCTGTTCGATCCGCTGCGCGGCGGCCCCTGTTACCGCTGCCTGTACACGGAGAGCGGCGACACCACGGCGCTCTCCTGCAGTGAGTCGGGGGTGCTCGCCCCCCTGGTCGGCGTGGTCGGCGCCCTCCAGGCCATGGAGGCGCTCAAAGTCCTGGCCGGCTACGGCGAACCACTGCGCGGGCGCTTGCTCATACTTGACCTGCACAGCATGGAGATCCAGCGCCTCGCCCTGGCTCCCCGGGAGGACTGCCCCGACTGCTCACGCTTGTCGTAATGACCAGCGATGAACAGCGATGACCAGCCATAAGCGGCGCTGATCAGGCGGCAGCCTCCGCCTCCAGCCGCGGCAGCGGCCTGGCCAGCGTGCGCCGCAGCCTGAATATGAGGATGGCCGAGGTGATGGCGATACCCAGGATCATCGCCTTCCAGAAACCCATCGTGCCCGACAGCGGCTCACCGCCCAGCACCATCCCCAGCCAGTAGCCCAGGGGCAGGGTGATCAACCAGTAGGTCCCGACGAGCACGAGGAAGGGGAAGAGCGTGTCCTTGAAGGCGCGCAGGCAGAACGTGGCCGTCACCTGTGCGGCGTCGATGAGGATGAACAGGGCCGCGAGCCCGATCAGGGCCGTGGCGACCGTGTGAATACCGGGGTCGTCCGTGTACGCGGCGATGATCAGGTCCGGTACTGCGAGCAGTATCGCCATACAGGCGACACCGAGGAGCAGCGTCACCGAGGTACCGCAGGTGATCGCCAGGCGCACCCCGGCGCGATCGCGCGCGCCGATGGCGTGGCCGACCCGCGTGGCGAGCGCGGAGCCGACGCTGACCAGGAAGATGTACACCACGTCCCACACGTTGTACGCGATCTGGTGCGCCGCCATGGCGGTATCGCCCAGGGTGGCGATCATCAGGCCCATCAGCGAGAACACGCCGATCTCGAGAAAGAACGACAGGCCCATGGGCGCGCCGAGTCGCAGGATCTCGCGCTGCAGCGCCCAAACCGGGGCCACCAGGCGCGGCGGGGGCAGGTACTTGCGCAGCCGCTCGGCGCGGCTCATGTAAAAGAAGATCAACACGGGGCTCAGCCACATCGAGATGGCGGTCGCCCAGCCACAGCCCGCGGCACCCAGCTCCGGGGCGCCCCAGTGCCCGTAGATCAGGGCGTAGTTCAGCGGGATGTTCGCCAGGAAACCCAGGACGCTCGCGATCGCGAAGGGGCGCATCACGCCGATGCCCTGGGTGTGGCAGCGCAGGGCCTGGAACAGCGCACCGGCGGGAATGCCGAAGGCGACTGCCTGCAGGTAGCCCAGGGCCTTGTCCCGTGTCGCGGGCGCCAGCGACAGCAGGTCCAGCAGCGGCCCGGTGAAGAAGCACAGCGGTGCGGCGACCAGGCCCAGGATCAGGGCGAGCCACAGGGACTGGGGCAGCGAGTCGCGGATTTTCTGTATGCGCCCGGCGCCGAAGTCCTGGGCGATGATGGTCGTGGCGCCCAGCATCACGCCGATAAAAAGCAGGTAGATGGGCAGCCAGATGTTGTAGCCGATGGCGATGGCGGCGAGATCCATGGCGCTGTAGTGCCCCGCCATGACAGTATCGACCACCCCCGTGCCCACCTGTGCCACCTGGGCGATGAGCATGGGGCCCGCGATGGCCAGCAGGGCGCGGCACTCGCGGATAAAGGACACTGGTCTGGAGTCGGTCATCAGGGCACTATGTAGAGGAGGTCGGCGGCGGTAACGTCGTCAGGTGTCCCGGGCCGTGAACCGGGCCGGGAGACGCGGATGCTCGACAGCCGGTGGTGTCCCCGTCAGGCACGGCATGAAACCTTTTTATCCTTTTCGTTGTCTCAGGGGGGCCGGCGGAGAAACTGCCGTCGCGACCGACACAGGATAGCACCGACAGCACAGTCCGAAGGGAGCAGGACCATGAATGCACTCGTACAGTGGTACCAGAGTATACACAACGCGATATTCCCGCGACTCGCCTACCTCGACGGGCTGCCGCCGCTGGCGCTGCGGGTGTTCCTCTTCTTCCCGTTCCTGATGGCCGGGCAGCAGAAGATCAGCGGTATGGAAAACACCATCGCCTGGTTCGGCAACCCGGACTGGGGCCTGGGGCTGCCGTTCCCGACACTCCTCGCACACCTGGCGGCCTACACCGAGTACTACGGCGCCATGCTGTTGCTGGTGGGCTTCGCCACGCGCTGGATCACGATTCCCCTGATGGTGACCATGCTGGTGGCGATTTTCGCGGTGCACTGGCCCCACGGCTGGGCGGCGATCGCCGACTCTACCGCGCCGGAAGTGGCGGAGCGCCTCGGCATGGCCAGGGAAATCCTGAAAGAGCACGGCAACTATCGCTGGCTCACGGAGAAGGGGAATTTCGTCATCCTGAACAACGGCATCGAGTTCGCGGTGACCTACCTCGTGATGCTCTTCGCCCTGCTGTTCACCGGCGGCGGCCGCTACACGAGCGTCGACTGGGTGCTCACCCGGATCTTCCCCGCCCGCTCCTGACCCCCCTGATGGCGCCCCCTCACGGGGCGCCCATTTGCGCCGCGAAAATGGTAGACTAGCGCGCTTTTTAACCAGCCACAGGATTTCAGGCATTGATCAAGAGCTTAGTTTCCCGCAAGGGCAACAGGGAGCCCGCGGGCGCGGAGAGCCCGTCGGGGGCGCCGGAGCGGGCTTCCGCCCAGCGCAAGGAGCCGGCGCCGAAGGCCCAGCCGGGGCCGGCACAGGCACAGCACAACGACGGCGGCAAGCCCGCGGGAGAGCGCCGCGGCCGGCGCCGCTCGCGTAAATCCAGGGCCCCCGCCGAAGCGTGGACCGTCGACCAGTTCGCGGTGGAGGAAAAGGAGGGCGAGACCCGCTTCCACGACCTCGGGCTGCGCGACGAGCTCATGCACGCCGTCGCCGATCTCGGGTTCCAGTACTGTTCCCCCATTCAGGCGCAGATCCTGCCCCACACCCTGCAGGGCAACGACGCCATCGGCAAGGCGCAGACCGGGACGGGCAAGACCGCCGCGTTCCTCATCACTATTTTCAACGACCTGCTGAGCCACCCCCTCGATGGCGAGCGGTTCCTCGGCGAGCCCCGGGCGCTGGTCATCGCCCCGACACGCGAACTGGTGATGCAGATCGCCGCGGACGCGGAGGACCTCGCCCGCCACACGCCGCTTCAAATTGCCACGCTGATCGGCGGCATGGACTACCAGAAGCAGCTGAACCGGCTGGGCAGCCACGTGGTCGATCTCGTGGTCGCGACCCCGGGCCGCCTCCTCGATTTCATGGGGCGCCGGGACCTCTACCTGGACCACGTGGAAATTCTGGTGCTGGACGAGGCGGATCGCATGCTCGACATGGGCTTCATCCCCCAGGTCAAGCGTATCGTGCGCGCCACCCCCCGCAAGGAGAACCGCCAGACGCTGTTGTTCTCGGCCACGTTCACCCAGGACATCATCAACCTGTCACAGCAGTGGACCTTTGAACCGATCACGGTGGAAATCGAGCCCGAGAGCGTCGCCACCGACGCGGTCGACCAGAAGGTATACCTCGTGAGCAGCCAGCAGCGCTACCGCGTGCTCAACAACCTGTTGCGCAGCGACGAGGCGACCAGCGTGATCGTCTTCGCCAACCGCAGGGACCAGGTGCGCCGCCTCCACGAGCGCCTGCGCAAGTCCGGCGTGTCCGCCGGCATACTGTCCGGGGAGATTCCCCAGGCCAAGCGCACGCGCACGCTGGAGCAGTTCAAGAGCGGCGATATCAAGGTGCTGGTGGCCACGGACGTGGCGGGGCGCGGTATTCACGTGGAGGGCGTCAGCCACGTGGTGAACTACAACCTGCCCGAGGACCCCGAGGACTACGTGCACCGCATCGGCCGCACCGGCCGGGCCGGCGCGACGGGTATCTCCATCAGCTTTGCCAGCGAGGACGACGCGTTCCTGTTGCCCGACCTGGAGGCCCTGCTGGGTTCACGCCTGGAGTGCACACACCCGCCGCAGGAGCTGCTCGACTAGTCCCGCAGCTCCTCGCAGTACAACAGCGTCGCGCCCACCACCGCGGCGGGAACCACGAAGAAATTCACCAGCGGGATGCCCGCGCAGAGCGCCACGAGCCCGCCGAAGCCGAGGCTGCTCATGCGCCTTGCGCGCACCGCTTCCTTGACGTCCGCGAAACCGCGCTGGTGGTTGTCCATCGGGTAATCGACGAAGGTGATGCTCATCATCCACGCGCCGAGCAGGAACCACAGCGCAGGCGCCAGTGCATTCAGCCCGGGTATGATCGACAGCACCAGGACGAACAGCGCCATGGGAATGTAGTACAGCAACTTGGCCAGTTCCCGCAGGATGCCCCTGGGCACCAGCATCAGGGCGGCGGCGAGACCCTCGGGGCCGGCGACCGGGCGCCCCGTCACCAGTTCCTCGGCCTTTTCCGCCAGCAGGCCGTTGAAGGGGGAGGCGATGACCAGCGCCACAGTCGTGAAGAGGTAGCCCGAGATCAGCAGGCCCGTGAGCACGATGAGGGGCCAGAGAATCCACTGCAGGAAATCGAGCCACTCCGGCAGGCGCGCGTCCAGCCAGGTCATCAGGTCCGTGAGGTAACTGAATCCCCAGGTGAGCAGCGAGCCGAAGATCGTCACGTTGATCAACAGCGGCACGATGACGAACAGGCGCAGGGAGGGGTGGGTGAGCATGCCCGCGCCGCGTGTCAGGTAACGCGCCCCTCGGGTAAAATCACCGGTCACCGGCGGACTCCGCCGTGACCCGCCCGCACGCGGCGCAGATGCAGTGCTTGTTGCGCGACGCCTCGGGAATGGCCTCCAGGGCGGCCTTGTCCAGGGTGACATCCCAGCACCAGCAGGTCTCGTGGGATTTCCCCGCGGCGACGGCGCAGCTGTTGTCGCCGCCGCACAGGGGGCAGGTTGTCTCCAGCGGGTCGGGTGTTGTCATGGTCGGCTCTACCGGCTGTTCACTGGCGTTATAATAACGGACTGCAGGCGGGGTGTAAGTATGAGCGCAGACGACGACAATCTGTTTCGCGAGGAGATGGCCGGCGTCACTCCGCTGAAGCGCGAGCCCCGCGCCAGCAGGGGCGGCGCGCGCCCCCCGGACCCCTCGTTGCAGCGCCGCCGGGAGGCAGCCGTGACCAGTGCCGCCGAGGATCGCAACACGCTGTCCGATCGCGACATACCCCCGCTGGACCCCTGGTACGTGTTGTCCTTCAAGCGCCCAGGGGTGCAGAACGGGGTGTTCCGCAAGCTCAAGCAGGGCCGCTACGAGCCCCAGGCGCGCCTCGACCTGCACCGCATGACGGCAGACCGCGCCCGCCGCGAGGTCTTCGATTTCGTTGAGGAATCACACGGGCTCGGCCTGCGCAGCGTGCTGGTGATCCACGGCCGCGGCGAGAACAGCGCGGAGCGCGAGCGCGCCTCGGTTCTCAAGGGTTGCGTCAACCACTGGTTGCGCGAGCTGGAGATCGTCCAGGCTTTCCACAGCGCGCAGCCCCGGCACGGCGCCACCGGCGCGGCCTACGTCCTGTTGAAAAAGAGCGAGGAGAAAAAGCAGGAGACCCGGGAACAGTTTGCGAAGGGCCGGCTGCCGCCGGAGTAGTTAAACTATCCTTGCACCCCGCTGTAACCTTCCCGAAACGACCACGGCTCCGCCGTCGCATTCGGCTGCTGCGGAACTCGACCGTTTTTCGCTGCGCGAAAAACCGGGACTCAGTCAGTCCTCGCAGACTGCCCCGAATGCTCCGGCTGCGCCAAGCGTGGCCTGATTGTTTCGGGAAGGTTACAGCGGGTCGCACGGAGTGACGGCTGCGACTCACAACCCTCTTGTGCAGGGAGCCGGCTGCTGGCGTATCAGGAGGCACCGGCCTTGCGCAGGATGTCGGCGAACTCGGTGCCGCGGCGGTGGGTCATTATGATCTCGAGGACGGTGCGACCGTCGCGCCCGGTGGCATTGAGGTTGCGGCCCTGCTCGCAAAAGAAGCCCACGAACAGTTCGAAATCGGACGCGCGCATGCTCTGGTAGGATTTGAGCAGGACGTGGAAGTCATCGTCAGTCCCGTCGTGTGAGCGGAAGTTGAGAAAATTGCGGACGTGGTCCTCCGTCCACACCTCGTCGATTACCTTTTCCTTGTCCTTTTTCATCTCGTTTCTTTTCCTCAAACCGGCCGATTAAGGTCGGGCTCAGTGCAATATGTGTGCTCACCTGGTTTCTGGATCCCCGCCTCCGCGGGGATGACATAACCTGTCGGTTATGTCAGCTTCTTCGCCAGCAGTTCGTTGACCATCTTCGGGTTCGCCTGGCCCTTCGAGAGCTTCATGACCTGGCCGACAAAAAAGCCGAGCAGCTTTTTGCGCTTGCCCTCGTCGGCGTCGAGGTACTGCTGCACCTGGGCACCGTTGCCCGCGATGACCTCGTCGACCATCGCCTCCAGTTCGCCGCTGTCCGACACCTGTTTGAGGCCGCGCGCCTCGATGATGTCATCGGCGCTGCCCTCGCCCTGCCACATCGCCTCGAACACCTGCTTGGCAATCTTGCCGGATATCGTGTTGTCGAGAATGCGCGCGACCAGGCCGCCCAGGTCCGCGGCGGAGACGGGGCATTCGGCCAGCTCGATCTCGCTGCGGTTGAGCTGCCCGAGCAGCTCGACCTGAACCCAGTTGGCCGCGATCTTGGCATCGCCGCAGGCGGTGGCCACCGCCTCGTAGTAGTCTGCCAGCATGCGGCTGCCGCTGAGCACACTCGCGTCGTAGGCGGAGAGCCCGTACTCGGACATGAAACGATTGCGCTTGTCCACGGGGAGCTCGGGCAGCTCTTTGCGCAGACCGTCGACCCACGCCTGGTCTATCTCCACTGGCAACAGGTCGGGCTCCGGGAAGTAGCGGTAGTCGTTAGCGACTTCCTTGCTGCGCATGGGGCGTGTCTCGTCGCGCTCCGCGTCGTACAGCCGCGTCTCCTGCACCACGCTGCCGCCGTCGTCGAGAATGTCGGATTGTCGCTCTATCTCGCAGGCGATGGCCTTTTCAACGAAGCGAAAGGAGTTGACGTTCTTGATCTCGGCCCGCGTGCCGAGCGTATCCGAGCCCTGCGGCCTCAGCGAGATGTTGATATCGCAGCGCATTGAGCCCTGGGACATGTCGCCGTCGGAGATTCCGAGGTAGGTTACCAGGCTGTGCAGTGCCTTGAGGTAGGCGACCGCCTCCTCGGCGCTGCGGATGTCCGGTTCGGAGACGATTTCCAGCAGCGGGGTGCCGGCGCGATTCAGGTCGATTCCACTCTGGCCGTGATAATCCTCGTGCAGCGACTTGCCGGCGTCCTCCTCCAGGTGCGCCCGCGTGATGCCGATGCTGCGGCTGCTGCCGTCCTCGAGCGTGATCTCGAAGGTGCCGCGGCCGACGATGGGCGCCTCGAACTGGCTGATCTGGTAACCCTTGGGCAGGTCGGGGTAGAAGTAGTTCTTGCGGTCGAACACGGAGCGCAGGCCGATCTCTGCGCCGATGCCCAGCCCGAACCTCACCGCGCAGCGCACGGCGGCCTCGTTGAGCACCGGCAGCATGCCGGGCATGGCCAGGTCGACTGCGCTGGCCTGGGTGTTCGGCGCGGCCCCGAACACGGTCGGCGAACCCGAGAAAATCTTGGAGGCCGTGGCGAGCTGCAGGTGCACCTCCAGGCCGATGACGGGTTCCCAGCTCACGTCGCGGCCCCCGCGGTTGCCCCCGGCCTGCGCGTATGCCAGTCGGTGGCCTGCTGGAAGCGATGCGCGACGTTCAGCACCCGCGCCTCCTCGAAGTGCCTGCCGATCAGTTGCAGCCCGACGGGCAGCCCGTCGACGAAACCCGCGGGCATGGAGAGCCCGGGCAGCCCGGCCAGGTTCACCGCCAGTGTATAGACATCCTCCAGGTACATGGCCACGGGGTCGTCCGCCTTGGCGCCGATGGCGAAGGCCGGGCCGGGTGTGGTGGGGCCGGCGATGAGGTCTACCTCGTCGAAGCAGTCGAGGAAGTCCTGTCGCACCAGGCGTCGTACCTGCTGCGCTTTCTTGTAGTAGGCGTCGTAGTAGCCGGCGGACAGCGCGTAGGTGCCGACGAGGATCCGGCGCTTTACTTCGGGGCCGAAACCCTCCTCGCGGGTGCGCGTGTAGAGGTCGTGGAGATCGGCCGGGTCCTCGCAGCGGTATCCGTAGCGCACCCCGTCGTAACGCGACAGGTTGGTGGAGGCCTCGGCCGGCGCAATGATGTAGTACGTGGGAACGGTCAGCGCGCTGTGAGGGAGGGAGACATCAACCAGCGTGGCCCCCATGGCCTCCAGTTCTCCCAGGGCGGCGCGGATACAGTCCCCCGTTGCGCCGTCCAGGCCCTCGCCGAAATATTCCCGCGGCAGCCCGATGCGCAGGCCCGCGATGTCGTCGTCCAGTGCGCCGCGGTAGTCGTCCACCGGCCGGTCGGAGGAGGTGGAATCCAGCGGGTCGTGCCCGGCCATCGCGGCGAGGAGCATGGCGCAGTCCTCCGCGGTTTTCGCCATCGGGCCACCCTGGTCGAGACTCGAGGCGAAGGCCACCATGCCCAGGCGCGAGACGCGCCCGTAGGTCGGCTTCAGGCCGGTGATGCCGCAGAACGCCGCGGGCTGGCGGATGGAGCCGCCCGTATCGGTGCCGGTGGCCGCGGGGGCGAGGCCCGCGGCGACGGCGGTAGCGGAGCCTCCGGAGGAGCCCCCGGGAACCCGGTCCGTGTTCCACGGGTTGTGCACGACCCCGTAGTAGCTGTTCTCATTGGAAGAGCCCATGGCGAACTCATCCATGTTCGTCTTGCCCAGTATCACGGCGCCCCGTTCCCGCAGGCGACTCACCACGGTGGCGTCATAGGGGGGGACGAAATTGTCCAGCATGCGGGATCCGCAGCTGGTGCGCAGGCCCTCGCTGCAGAAGATGTCCTTGTGGGCCAGGGGTATGCCGGTGAGGTCCGCCGCGTTTCCGGCGGCCCGGCGGGCGTCAGCGGCCCCGGCGGCTGCAAGGGCGCCGTCCCCGTCCACGGTGACGAAACTGTTGTAATGCTCGTCCAGCGCGCCGATGCGTTCGAGAAAGGCGCGGGTCAGCTCGACACTGGAAAAATCGCCGTCGCTAAGCCCCTTCGCCAGCTGGGCAACCGTCATTTCGTGCATGCGGGGTCCTGGTGGTCTCCGGCGGCTCGTTCGGCCGGTCAATCGAGTACGCGGGGGACGAGGTAGAGGCCGTCCTCCACCGCCGGCGCGATGGCCTGGAAGGCGGCGCGCCGGTCCTCCTCGGTCACCGCGTCGGGTCGCAGCTTCTGCACCGCGTCCAGCGGGTTCGCCATGGGCTCGACGCCGCTGGTGTCGACGGCCTGCAGCTGGTCGACCATGTCGAGGATTTCGGCGATGCGCTGGGTCACCTCGCCGATCTGCGCGGCGTCGATCCGGACTCGGGCCAGTTCGGCTATTTTCTCGATCTCGTCTCGATCAATTGACATGTATAAAACCGGTGGAAAAGCGGGCCGGGGGCGGCTGGGGGCGTAAACTTATCACATTTGCGCCTTGCCCAAAATCCCCGCGGTTGTTACAGTTGCGGGAATATAACGACCTCCTTTAAAGACGTCTCAGCGGGGCATTTCAGCCGCAAAAAACGGCGGGAAAACGCACAGTC
>Ga0126341_1000053_pt1 | contig 23797 bp, 21 predicted proteins | sample OrbTmetagenome_FD_97057 | JGI IMG/M metagenome (GOLD analysis project Ga0126341, IMG submission 97057) | Coral microbial communities from Florida Keys, Florida, USA - Orbicella T D metagenome | ecosystem: Host-associated > Invertebrates > Cnidaria > Coral | place: Florida Keys, Florida, USA... | reverse complement strand
TGCGGGAGGCCATGGACGCCCAGGTTGCCTCGCTGATCCTGCGACCGCCCTCGGCCGATGACCAGGGTGTGATTCTCAACTGTTCGCGGTAGGCGCTGGCCTGCCAGTCGTCGGGGTCCGCCAGGCTGGCATCGCCAGAGCGCCCTTCGTCGGGGCGTACACAGTTGAGAATCACACCCTGGTCATCGGCCGAGGGCGGTCGCAGGATCAGCGAGGCAACCTGGGCGTCCATGGCCTCCCGCAGCGCGGGCAGCGCGCACTGCCACGGCTGTTCCTCGAGTGCGCCCTCGTAGAGCAGGCCGACCAGGTCGTCGTCTCTGTTCACCGTGTGGATGCGCGGCGCCCGGCGGGCTACTTTTCGATGCTGGACAGGTCCTTTGCGACCTCGGCCAGCAGTTTGGGTTTGCCGATGCCCCAGCCCTGCAGGTAATCCACGCCAATATCCTCGAGCTTGGCCACGATATCGTCGTTTTCCACGGACTCGGCGATGGTCTCCTGGCCCAGGAAGTGGGCCAGGTCATTGATAGAGCGCGCCATGGCGTAGTCATTGCGGTTCTTGTGGATGCCCGTGATGAAACTGCCGTCGATCTTGACGTAGTCCACCGGCAACTCGCGCAGGTAGTTGTGGCTGGCCAGGCCGGTACCGAAATCATCGATGGAGAACTTGCACCCGATATTGCGAAAGCAGCGCACGAAGTCCGCCGCTTTCACCAGGTTGGAAATGGTGCCCGTCTCGGTAATCTCGAAACACAATCGGCTGGTGCCCACACCGAACTCGGAAATCTGCTCCAGCAGGTATTCCATGAAGCTGTCGTCGGTCACGCTGGTGCCGGAGAGATTGATCGAGAGATTGGGAACGACCTTCTGGGCATCCATGAGCTCGCTGATCCAGCTGAATGCCTCGCGCACGACCCAGCGATCGACCAGGTTCATGAAGCCGTAGCGCTCGGCCGAGTGGATGAATTCCTCCGGGGAGGACAGTGACCCGTCCTTGTTGCTCAGGCCCAGGAGCAGCTCGTAGTGCAAGCTGGTCGTGCCCTCGTCGCTGACGGCCGTCTGCACAATGGGCTGCGCGCGCATGACGAAGCGATCGGTGGCCAGTGCTTCCTCCAGGTTTTGCCGGGTGCGCTTTTTCTGCTCCTTGTACTCCTTCGCTTCGCTCTGCTCCTCCTCGTACTGCACGACACGGTTGCGACCGCCCTGTTTGGCGAGCTGCATGGCGGCGCGCGCGTTGCCCAGCACCTCCTCGACCCCGGCGCTGTGCTCGAGTATTGCGGAGACGCCGACGGAGACCGTGAAGGTCACGTTCTCGCCGTCGATATCCATGCTGCTGGCCTGGATGTCGGCGCGAATCTTTTCGGCCACCTCCAGCGCGGTCTCGATGGGCCGGTCGATGAGTAACACTGCGAACTCGTCTCCCTTGATGCGGGACGAGGACGACTTCTTGCCGTGCAGTTGAGCGAGCAACTTGGCGAATTCCAGCAGGACCTGGTCACCGCTGATACGGTCGTAGACCTCGTTGACGAGGTTGAACTGGTCGATGTTCAGATAGAGCACCGCGTGCCGGGTGCGGCGCTGGCGGCTGTGCCTCAGCGCGCGCTCCATCTGGTCCAGGAAGGTCTCCCGGTTTATCAGCTTGGTGAGGGAGTCGTGATTGCGTGCGAAACTCAGGGTTTTCTGCACGTGCTCCAGGGTATGGTACATACTCTGGTCGACCACGGAGAGGCCGTCGGCGGGTGCGGGGGGCTGTACGCCGCGACTCAGCTGGCGCGCCAGCTGGATGGCGCTCAGGTCGGCCACCTTCTGGCCGCGCTCGTTGACGAAAATGTAGCGGTCCTTGGCCGGGCTGATCCACGCCAGCTGCATGCGCTTCTTCTTTCCCGACTTGTCCTTGTAGGTGAGCCAGCTGTCCTTCTCCAGTTGTTCCACGCGGTGGACCCAGCGCCGCAGCCGGGGCAGGTCCTCGATGCGCGCTCGAAGCTCCTCGGGCTCGGGTTCCTCCCGGGCGAGGGTTTCTTCCACGTCGACGGTCTCGACTACGGCGCTACCGGACAGGATTTCGCGCAGTTCCTCCAGGACCGACTCATGGGAAATGTTGGTGGGCAGAGCGGTGGAAATCTGCTGGCCGATCAGGTCGAGCAGCGGTTCCGCCTCCAGGCTGCGTTGCACACTCGCGTCGTCGTCCAGGCCGCCCTGTTCCTGTTCTGCCAGCCAGGAGCGGAGCAGTTCCAGGTGCTTGACCTGTTCGGCCCAGTTCTCGCTCCCGGCGCCCTGTTTGACGTGGGTCAGCACCAGGAGGTCGCGCCAGCCGCTCTCGATCAGTTCGACCAAAACGCGCGGAGCCGTACCGTCCGGCAGCTTTTCGCGGATCAGGCGACCAACCGCGCGCCGCGCCTCGGCGAGCTTTTCCTGGCCCTCCTGGGTGCGCACCACACGCTCGATATTCCGCGACAGTGCGCGCTCCTGCTGCTCCACAAGCTTGTCGATCTTGCCCAGCGCGGCCTCGAAAACCGAGGAATCACTCTCGTAGTCGGTGACGATCTCGTCGACGATGGTATTGATGCGATCTTCCAGCGCCTTGTTGGGGAAGTTTGCGGAGGTGGCCAGCTGTGACAGCTTGTCCACGACCGCCCGGGCGGTGTGACTGTGGTCGACGAAGAAACGCGGGTCCATCAACGCCAGTTTTGCCAGGGGGATCTGCAGGTTGCCCAGGGCGGGCTTCAGTTCGTTGGTAACATCCAGCTGCGACTTGATGGTGCCGAAGAGGTTGTCCACCATGTCCAGCTGGTTGAGGCTTTCGGCTGTCAGGCCGCTGGAGTCTTTCAGCTCGCCGAAATTCTCCTTGATTCCCGCGAGGTAGGCGCGCAGCGAGTCGCTCTCCTGCACGGCCTGCCGGGCCTCGGAGTCGCGCTGCAGGGCGCCGAGCGCCTCGGCAATCGCCCTGGCGTCCGCGAGGCGGTCCTGGTCGACCTCGGTGCTCGCGACCGCGTTGCCCTCCCAGGTGCCGCTGAGGCTGGCGCCGCTGGCGAGTGTCTGGCCGTCGATGAGACCCTCTGCCTCGCGCTTGAAGTTGAGGGCGTCGACGACCGACTTGTACAGGCTCGCCGGGGTGAAGCGCCCCAGTGCGCCGGTGAGCTGTTCGCCCAGTTGCTGGTGAATCTGGTCCATCTCGGCCTGCGCCGAGCCCTCTGCGCCGCCCTGGGCGGCCTCGGCCTTTTTCTTCTTTTCCGCCTCGCGGCGCCGGGTCGAGTCCAGTTCGGGTGATTTGCTGCGTTCGGGTCGGCCCTTCGGTTTCAGCAGCGTGCCCTTGGTCTTGATTTCCTCCTCGACCTCGGGGCGCACGTGGCTCTCGGACAGCAGCGTGTTGAGCGGCTCGTAGTAATCGTGCAGCTGGCGCACGAAGCGCTTGGCGAAGTAGTCGAAGATGTGCGGCATGACATCCTGGTGGATGTCCGAGGCGATCAGCGAGCGCTGGAAGGCGCGGCACAGCTGGCGCACGTGAATCGGGTTGCGCAGGGTGTTCGGGTCGACGTTCACCAGGTGTGCCAGGCGCACAGTGAGCGCTTCCAGTACCACCCGGTGCATGTCCTCGCCGAAGGTCACCATGCGATCGATAAGCAGGTAGTCCTCAAACTCCTGCAGGTCGATCAGGTCGAGTTCATCGGCGCTGCCGATATTGTATTGCCACAGCTGGTCGTCCTCGTGGTCCGGCGTCAGGTCGGTGAAGTAGACGTCGATGCGCTCAGTCACCAGCGCGCTGATACGCGCGACCCCGTGGCGGACGATGATCGCCGCTTCGTAGTGCCGGTTTTCACCGTCCTTTTTCTGCCGCAGGCGCGAGGACAGTTCGGTGAGGTAGTCTGCCAGGTCCATAAGGAAGGGTTTCAGCGCCGTGGACAGTCGCTCCTTGCTCTGTTCCTGCAGCTGCTGCAACAGTTCGGCGTACTGCGCGGTGGCGGCGAGCGGCGAGTTGGCGCGGGGCCCGGGCTCGACGCCGGCAGCGGCCGCCGCGCCGCCGCCCGGAGCGGCTTTCTCCTGCCCGATACCGGATTCGGCATCCCGGGTAGTGAGCTCCTTGGCGGTGAATTCCGCGCGGCTCGAAAAGGAGCCGGCGATGACGTCGCGGAAGCGCTGGGCCATCTCGTTGTCCGACGCGGCGAATTCCAGCGTGATGCAGTCGCGGAAGACGTTCGCAATCTTGACCCGGGTGTCGCTGAGCGCGGAGCTCTCGTCCTGTCCCGGCGGAACGCTCAGCGTCGCGAAGGAGCCTATCTGTACGTCGACCTCGCCGCCACCGGGCTCGTCCGCCAGGGCCACCGAGTCGAGTTCAAGCCGCCCGTCGAGCAGCGATGAGAGCTGACCCGCGAGCCGTACCTCGTTATCCAGTACAAGAGTCGCCGCTAGCTTTCCCGGCTGTGCTTCAAGATTGGACATGCGACCTCAGGCGGTGGCAGTGCGGGCGTGGTAAAGCGCGCTGGCCCACTGGCATTATTATTCAGGGAAGCGCTGGCGCGGTCGCTTGGATTATACCGCGACTGGCTGACCTGACAACAATCGGCCGGGGCCGAAAACGCCGGGGTCGCCTCGCACCTCGCCCTATTCGGGGACGTTTGCCGCGTCGAGAAAGGCGGGTTTTTCGCCGCCGCCGTGGACCGCGAAGTTGGTACCGCTGACATAGGAGGCCAGGGGGGAGGCGAGGAACAGGCAGGCGTTGCCGACGTCCTCGGGTACTGCCATGCGCCCGAGGGGCACGGTGGCCCCAATGGCGGCGATGCCCGCATCGTCGCCGTAGTGCAGGTGGGCCTGTTCGGTGACCGTCAGGCCGACCACCAGGGCGTTGACCCGCACCTTCGGGCCCCACTCCACGGCGAGAGAGGTGCCGAGATTGACCAGGCCGGCCTTGGCGGCGCCGTAGGCAGCCGTGCCCGGGGACGGCCGGATGGTGCTCACGCTGGCGATATTGATGATGCTGCCGCCGCTGTCCTGTTGCTGCATCACGCGGTTGGCCACCTGGCTGAAATTGAGCGGCGCGATCAGGTTGAGGCGGATGATGGATTCGGAGAAGCGCGGCGAGGCGGTGGCCGCCTCGGCGAAGGGCGCCCCGCCGGCGTTGTTCACCAGTACATCGAGACGCCCGAAGCGGCGGACGGTTTCCTCGACAAACGCCTCGATCTGCTCAATGTCGCGGACATCGCAGGGGGCGAAAACGGCGCTGCGGCCTCCTGCCGCGGGCAGTTCCCCCGGCTCGGAGCGCCCGCAGATCATGACGTCCGCACCGGCCTCGAGGAAGCGCGTGGTGATGCCCTTGCCGACGCCCTTGCCGCCGCCGGTGACGATGACCACCTTGCCGCTGAAATCCAGCGCGTTGTCCATATGCTGTCACTCCTGCTGAGGTCCGCGGCGGCGGCCATCCAGGGGCCGGTACGCGCTTGAGATTACCCGGTGATTTCCCTAATATGCTCGGGCTGCGCGTATCCTAACTGAATTCCGGGTGCCTGGAAATTTCACGGCCGTGCGCGCGATCAACCCTCCGGGACAATCCATCGGCGGTTGCACAATCTGTACTGCCGCCGTCCACGACTTCATCGGAAACCACGGTCTATGACGACAGAAAAACTGCCCGTGCTCGCTATTCTCGGCGGCACCGGGGATTTGGGAACGGGTCTCGCCCGGCGCTGGGCCCAGGCGGGCTACGAGGTGATCATCGGCTCGCGCACGCAGGAAAAAGCGGACGCGGCGGTCGACGACCTGCGCGAGGTCATGGCGGAGCGCGGCGTCGGTGAAGTCGGGGTGCGGGCCATGGAGAATCTCGCCGCCGCGGAGGCCGCGGACATCGTCGCGCTGACCGTGCCCTTCGATCACCAGGCCAGCACGCTAGAGCGGGTGGCGCCGGCGCTGCAGGGCAAGATCCTGATCGACGTGACCGTGCCGCTGGTGCCGCCCAAGGTGGCGCGCGTGCAGTTGCCGGCGCAGGGCAGTGCGGGACAGATCGCGCAGGACCTGCTGGGGGAGGGCGTCGCCGTGGTGTCCGCCTTCCAGAACGTCGCTGCGGCGCACCTGCAGGAGGGGCATGGCGTGGAGTGTGACGTCCTCGTCTGCGGCAACAAGAAGGACGCCCGCGCAGAGGTCATCAAGCTGGTCGAGGCCGCGGGTATGCGCGGTTTCCACGCGGGTATGATCAACAACGCGGCCGCCGCGGAAGCCCTCACATCCGTACTCATCGTGATCAACAAGCAGTACGGCTGCCACGCGGGCATCAAGATCAGCGGTCTCGGCGACGCCTGAGGCCCTTTACCCGTGCCTTCCCGGCTGGAACTGATCCCCCTGGCCGACTTTCCCCTGGTCGAGCCGGGGGACGACCTCGCGGCGATGGTGATCGACACACTGGCGCGCAACGACCTTGCACTCGCCCCCGGGGATGTCCTTGTGGTCGCCCAGAAGGTCGTCTCCAAGGCTGAGGATCGCTATGCGCGGCTGGCCGAGGTGGTCGTCTCGGCAGAGGCGCGGGAACTCGCGGCGCGAGCGGACAAGGACCCGCGCCAGGTGCAGTTGATTCTCGACGAATCCGTGGAGGTGCTCAGGGTGCGCCCCGGGGTCATCATCGTCGAGCACCGCAACGGCTATGTGCACGCCAACGCCGGCATCGATCGCTCCAATATTGCGCTCGACCCCGACGACCCGCGCGTGCTCCTGCTGCCCGAGAATCCCGACGCCTCCGCCGCCGCATTGCGCGCGGCACTGGAGCGCGCCACCGGTGTCGCAGCGCAGGTCATTATCAATGACAGTGTCGGTCGCGCGTGGCGCAACGGGACCGTCGGCATCGCCATCGGCTGCGCCGGGCTGGAGCCGCTGTACGATCGTATCGGCGACCGGGATCTTTTCGGCAACCTGCTGGAAGTGACCGAACCCGCCGTGGCCGATGAGCTGGCCGCGGCTGCCTCGCTGGTCATGGGCCAGGCGGCGGAGGGCTGTCCCGTGGTGCTCGCCCGGGGCGCCGGTCTGCCCGATGGCGAAGGCGATTCCCGCGGCCTGCTGCGCGATCACGCGGCGGACCTGTTCCGCTGATGGCGCCGGCGGCTGGCGGGGCTGTGCTCGCACTGTCAGGGGGTGTCGGCGGCGCCAAGCTGGCACTTGGGCTGGCGGACGCGCTGCCCGACGGACAACTGCATGTGGTGGTGAACACGGGGGACGACTTCCGCCATCTCGGCCTGCACATCAGCCCGGACATCGACACATTGCTTTACACACTGTCGGGATTGTCCAACGAGCAGCAGGGCTGGGGTGTTGCCGACGAAACCTTTCGCGCCCTCGAGGCACTGGGTCGCCTGGGCGCCGAGACCTGGTTCCTGCTCGGGGATCGCGACCTCGCCACTCACCTGCGGCGCACGGAACTGCTCGCGGCGGGTCGCTCTCTCTCCGAGGTGACGGCGGAACTGGCCGCGCGCCTCGGTATTGGCGCCCACGTGTATCCCATGAGTGACCAGCCTGTGCGTACCACGGTGATCTGCGGCGACAGGCGCCTGCCGTTCCAGCACTACTTCGTGGCGGAGCGCTGCGAACCGGCGGTAGATGGTTTCACCTTCGACGGTGTGGAAGGGGCCGTGCCCAACCCGGCGGTCATGTCCCTGCTCGCGGACGACGTACCGGAGCGCGTGGTGATATGCCCGTCCAACCCCTACGTAAGTATCGATCCTGTCCTGGCCCTGCCCGGATTCTGGCAGGCGCTGCGGGACTGCCCGGCCCCGGTCATTCTCGTGTCTCCGATTGTCGCCGGTGCGGCGCTCAAGGGCCCGGCGGCAAAGATGATGTCGGAGCTCGGCGTACCGGCCTCCGCGCTGGGGGTGGCGCGACACTACTGCGAGCGCTACCCGGACCTCCTGGACTATTTCGTAATCGACGCGAGTGACGGTACACTGGCCCCGGAAATCGCGGACCTCGGGGTCGAGGTCGCGACGACCGCGACCGTCATGAAATCCCGGGAGGACAAGGTCCGGCTCGCGCAATTCGTTCTCGAGATCGGGCATCCCTGAGCGTGGCTACCGCACTGCTTCCATTGAAGGACCTCGTCGACGCGAAGACACGCCTCGCCGGCCTCCTGCGCTCCTCGGAACGGCGCGCACTGGCGCAGGCGATGGCCGAGGACGTGCTCGGCGTACTCGCCGGCCACCCGGGCATCGGGCGCATCGTACTGGTATCGGATGATCCCGGTGCCAATATGCTCGCCCGGGAGTACGCGGCCGAGTGCTGGGCGGAGAGCGAACTCGGCTGCCGCGGGTTGAACGCGGTGCTCGAGTGCGCCAGCGCGCGCCTGTCCGCCGCCGGCGGCGACGCGCAGTTGATTCTGCACGCGGATCTCCCGCTGCTGGCCGCGCGTGACGTCGGGGGCGTCCTCGATGCACTCGCCGGGGGTGCTGCGCTGGTGGCGGGACCCGACCGGCACGGGGCGGGCACCAACCTGCTCGCGTTCGATGCCGGGGCCGCGCCGCGCTTCTGCTTCGGCATCGATTCCTTCGCGCGCCACACCGCCGTGGCCGGACAGGCCGGCACACCTGTGCGCGTCGTGCGCTCGGTGGGAATCGGTCTCGATATCGACGAGCCGCGGGATCTCACCGAGCTGCTGGCCCGGGGTCCCATCCCGGGCAGCCGCACGGGCGCGCTGCTGGCCGCCGGTCTCGGCAGCCGCCTGGCGCTTACACTAGGGGCCGGCGGCGAAGTGGGCAGGGCCGGGGAGTCGGCACCTTGAGCCCGGATCTCACGCGTATCGAGCGTCGGCTGGCGGCCGGAGACCTCCCGGACGCGGCGGAGGCGCTCTCCCTCGCGGCCTGTGAGGACACGGCCGCGCTGGCGTCGATCGCGGCCCGCCTGCGCGACAGCGGCCACGCCAATGTCGTTACCTACTCACGCAAGGTGTTCATCCCGTTGACGCACCTGTGCCGCGACGTCTGCCACTACTGCACGTTTGCGCGGACCCCCAGGTATATCGAGCGGGCCTACATGCCGGTCGAAGAAGTGCTGGAACTTTGTCGGGAGGGGGCGCGCCAGGGATGCCAGGAGGCCCTGTTCACCCTCGGTGAGCGACCCGAGCTGCGCTACAGCGCCGCGCGCGATGCGCTGGGGGCACTCGGCTACGGCAGTACACTGGAATACGTTGCCGCCGTGGCGCAGCGAGTGCTCGACGAAACGGGGCTGCTGCCGCATATCAATGCCGGTTGTATGAGTGCCGCGGAGATCGAGCTGCTGCGACCGGTCAGTGCCTCCATGGGTATCATGCTCGAGTCGGCGTCGCCGCGACTCTGTGAGAAAGGTATGCCGCACCACGGCTCTCCGGACAAGGAGCCCGGGCGGCGGCTGGAAACCCTGGAGCTCGCCGGGCGCGCCGCCGTCCCCTTCACGTCGGGCATACTTATCGGCATCGGCGAGACACGCGCCGAGCGCATCGAGTCCCTGCTCGCCCTGCGCGACGTGCACCAGCGCCATGGCCACCTGCAGGAAGTCATCGTGCAGAATTTCCGCGCGAAGCCCGGCACATTGATGGCAGCTGCGCCCGAACCCGACCTCGAGGAACTGCTCTGGACCATCGCGGTGGCGCGTCTGTTGTTCGGTCCGCGCATGAACATCCAGGCCCCGCCCAACCTGAGCCCGGGCGTGCTGCCGCAGCTCGTCGACGCGGGGATCAACGACTGGGGCGGTGTGTCGCCGCTGACGCCGGACCACGTCAACCCGGAGGCGCCCTGGCCGCACCTGGACAAGCTCGCCGCAGAGACTGCCGCTGCGGGCAAGTTTCTGGAGCAGCGCCTGACGCTCTACCCGAACTACGTGCGCGGTGGCAAGCAGTGGCTCGATGCCGCTGTTCTTCCGGCTGTGCGGCGGCAGGCGGACGCCTCGGGTTTCGCGCGCCGGGACGACTGGGTGCCCGGCGAGGAGCGCCCGGTGCCCGTCATCGAACAGCGGCTGCTCGCCACTCCAGCCCGCGCGAACCGCGTCTCGGCGGAGGTGCGCGCCGCGGTGGCTGCCTGCAGCGAGGAGGGCGACCTGACCGAGGCGCAGGTGACCGCGCTGTTCGAAAGTCGCGGCGAGGATTTTGCCTACGTCGTACAGGCGGCCGATCGGTTGCGCCGCGCCACCTGCGGCGACAGGGTCAGCTACGTGGTCAACCGCAATATCAACTACACCAACGTCTGTTACTTCAAGTGCCGTTTCTGCGCCTTCTCCAAGGGAAAGCAGAGCGAGAACCTGCGCGGCAGTCCCTACGACATCAGCGGCGAGGAGATCGCCCGGCGCTGTCGCGAAGCCTGGGACCGGGGCGCCACCGAAGTCTGCATGCAGGGTGGCATTCACCCGGACTACACAGGTGAAACCTACCTCGACATCCTGCGCACGGTCAGGGCGGCGACCCCGGAGATGCATATTCATGCATTCTCCCCGCTGGAGGTCTTCCAGGGCGCGGCGACACTGGGTATCGATATCGAGACCTTCCTGGTGCGCCTGCGGGATGCGGGCCTGAAAACGCTGCCGGGGACGGCCGCCGAGGTACTGCACGACGAGGTGCGCGCCGAGCTCTGCCCGGACAAGCTGGACACGGGCCAGTGGCTGGCGGTCATGGAGGCCGCCCACCGCGTCGGACTGCGCAGTACCGCGACCATCATGTACGGCCATATCGATGAACCCCGGCACTGGGCGGCCCACCTGCTGCGCGTGCGCGAACTGCAGGCCCGCACCGGGGGCTTCACCGAGTTCGTACCGCTGCCCTTCGTACACATGGAGGCGCCGATGTACCTGCGGGGCGCCTCGCGGCGCGGCCCGAGCTTTCGCGAGGCGCTGCTCATGCACGCGGTGGCCAGGCTGGTACTGCACGGCAGCATCGACAATATCCAGGCGTCCTGGGTGAAGATGGGGCGCGAGGGCGTGGCCGCCTGCCTGGGGGCCGGCGCCAACGACCTGGGCGGCACCCTGATGAACGAGAGTATTACCCGGGCCGCCGGTTCCGGTCACGGCCAGGAGTGGGCGCCCGCCGCTATAGAGGCGGCGCTCATGGGACTGGGCCGCACGCCGCACATGCGCACGACACTGTACGGCCGGGCCTCCGCCGAACGTCAACGCGCCGCGCACGGGGCGATTCCCCTCGCGGAGGTGCACAACGCGCCGGCGCGGAAAAAACAGCGTCCCAAGGGTCTCAGCGTCGCCGCGGCGGCCCCGGCCCCGGATGGCGATACCGCCCTCTACCAGCAGGTGCTGCTCATGGCGGCCTGCAACTGATTGCGCGGTGGGCGGGGTGGCGCAGAGAGACGTGCAACTGGAGGCGAGCTGGCTCCGGCCCCTCGCCGCAGAGTTCGAACAACCCTACATGTTGCAGCTGCGCGAATTTCTGCTCGCGGAGAAGCGTGCCGGCAAGCGTATCTTTCCGCGCGGCGAACAGTTCTTCAACGCGTTTACGCACACGCCGCTGGACCGGGTCAAGGTCGTCATACTCGGCCAGGACCCCTACCACGGCCAGGGTCAGGCCCACGGGCTGTGCTTCTCGGTGCCCGCCGGTGTACCCGCCCCGCCCTCACTGCAGAACATCTATCGCGAGCTGCACGATGAACTGGGCCTGCCCGTACCGGCGCACGGCGACCTCACCGCCTGGGCCGATCGCGGCGTCCTGCTGCTGAACAGCGTCCTCTCCGTTGAGTGTGCGAAGGCCGCCTCGCACCAGGGGCGGGGCTGGGAGACATTTACCGACCGGGTCATCCGGGTGATCAACGACGAGCGCGAGGGCGTGGTGTTCATGCTCTGGGGCAGCTACGCCCAGCGCAAGGGCGCGATCATCGACGAGTCGCGCCACTGCGTGTTGCGCGCACCGCACCCGTCGCCGCTGTCAGCGCACCGCGGGTTTTTCGGTTGCGGGCACTTTCTCGCCGCCAATCGCTACCTCGAGGGAAGGGGCGAGGCACCCGTGGACTGGCGCCTCCCGGAAAAGCCGGGTTAGTTCACCCGTCCTCGAGGGGGTAGGGCGGTCGTTCCAGGGACAGTCGGGGGCCGTCGGTGTCGTCCAGGTGCAGGCCCTGCGCCAGCGCCTCCTCCGTCGCGGTGACCAGCGCGACGCCGTTCCCGTTGGCCGCGACACTGTTCACCATCTCGCCGGCGGCCTGTCCCCCCGGCAGGTACAGGTCGGCTCCCGGGGCGGCCGCGGCGGACCCGGGCAGATCGGCCCGGTAGCAGCGGCGCTTCGACTTGCCGCGGTAGTGCAGTCGCGCGACGACCTCCTGGCCAGTGTAGCAACCCTTGGTGAAACTGATGTGCCCGGTGAGATCGTAGTTCAGCACCTGGGGTACGAACGTCTCCACGGTGGGCGCCTCGATACGCGCGATGCCGGCCTCGATCTGCAGCCGTTGCCAGGCCGCCTCGTCGGCCGCGGTCGCGGCGAGCCCGTCCAGGCGCGCACCGCCGTCTGCGAAGAACACCTCGAAGCTCTCCTCCCCTGCGGCGGTTCGCACGATCGCGAAGTCCTCGCCGCTGATCGCATCCATGGGCGTCGCGGGCGCGCCGCCGAATTCCGCCTCGAGGGCGCCGGCCGCGCCCTCGCCCCACACGGCAGCTACAGCCCAGTCCTCGCGTTCGGCGTCGACTTCTGCCTTGGAGAACACGATGTACTTGCCGAACACGGCGGCGGCGTGCGCGCGGATGTCGCGGCGCATGCGCAGGCCGAAGTGCTCCGCGCCCAGCTGCGCCAGGAGGAAGTCGCATACAACGCGGCCCTGCGGCGTGCAGTATGCGCCGCTGGCGGCGCGGGTGGCGTCGACTGGGCCGGTATCGCAGGTGGTCTGGCCCTGCAGGAACGTGAGCGTGTCCGGCCCGGAGATATGCAGCAGTGCCTCGCCGGGCAGGGTGGTGTAGTAGCAGGTCAAGGTCGGTACCTCAGGTGTTCCGTCTGGGGGGTTGTCCCCTGACGGCGGCAATGTTGAGAGAGGCCCCAATCATAGGGCCTCGCAGATTGCGTGTCAGCTTTAGCGGTCGGCCGGGGGTCCGATCTGCCGGTATAATGACCGTATTCGATGTACGGGCAAGGAGACGCTGCCGGTATGGTTGGCAACGAAGAACTCAACCGCATGCGCTGGGCTGCGAGGCGCGGCATGCTGGAGCTCGACCTCGTCCTGGAACCGTTCGTCCGTGCCCGCTACGCGGCGCTGAAGAGCGACGACCGGCGCAGGTTTGAGAATCTGATGCGGTGCGAGGACCAGGAACTCTACGCGTGGCTGCTCGGCAGGGAGGAGCCCGAGGACCCGGAGATGCGCGCCATTGTCGGCAGGATACTCGAGTTCGCACACACTCCACCTGAAGATCGGTAGCTCGCGAACCCGCACCCTGTTGTGCACCGGTCTCGCGCTGCTCCATACCCTGGCGCTCTGCCTGTTGGTCCTGCACGGACATCTCTCCCCGGCCCTCTCACTGGGTGTCCTGCTGTGGCGCGCGCTGCCACCGATCCTGCGCGATGACAGTCGCGGCTCCCTGCTCGTGTGGCACCGCGGTACCTGGGAGCTGAGCGGTACGGCCGGAAGAGGAATCCTGCTGCTGGAGGGCAGCCACACCCCGCTGCCGTCTGTCGCGCACCTGGCATTTCGCACGGTGGCCGACGGCCGCCCCTGCTCGCTGTGGGTTTTCGCGGACAGCGTGGAGCCCGACGCCTGGCGGCGCCTGCGCGTGCGCCTGGCGCTCGCGGATTCGGGTTTCAGCGCGGGCAGTTCTGCGGTGTAAGGACGGTGTCCCTCGCCTCCGGCAGCAGGTCGGGGTAGTCGAGGGTGTAGTGCAGCCCGCGACTCTCGCGTCGCGAGATGGCGCAGCGGATCATTAGTTCGGCCACCATGGCCAGGTTGCGCAATTCCAGCAGGTCGTTGCCGACCTTGTAGTTGCCGTAATACTCGGCGATTTCATCCTGCAGCAACTGGACCCTGTGCCGGGCCCTTTGCAGGCGCTTGTTGGTGCGCACAATGCCCACGTAGTCCCACATGAAACGGCGCAGCTCGTCCCAGTTGTGGGAGATCACGACGTCCTCGTCGGAATCGGTGACCTGGCTCTCGTCCCAGGGCGGCGCCCCGGTCGGGTCCGGGGTGTCGCCGAGGGTGCCGGAGAGGTGCTGCGCGGCGGCCTCCGCGTAGACGAAGCACTCCAGCAGTGAGTTGCTGGCCATGCGGTTCGCGCCGTGCAGACCCGTGCAGGAGGCCTCGCCGACGGCGTAGAGACCGCGAATGTCGGTGCGGCTGTCCGTGTCGACCAGTATGCCCCCGCAGGTGTAGTGGGCGGCGGGCACTACGGGTATCGGCTCGCGGCTGATATCGATGCCGAATTCCGCGCAGCGCGCCATGACCGTGGGGAAATGGCTCTCGAGCAGTTCCCTCGGCTTGTGGGATACGTCCAGGAACACGCAGTCCGCGCCCAGGCGCTTCATTTCGTGGTCGATGGCGCGGGCGACGACGTCCCTGGGGGCGAGTTCCCCGCGCGCGTCGAAACTGTCCATGAACCGCTCGCCGTCCGGCAGCAACAGTTTGCCGCCCTCGCCGCGCAGCGCCTCGGTCACGAGAAAGGACTTCGCCTTCGGGTGGTACAGGCAGGTGGGGTGGAACTGATTGAATTCGAGGTTGGCCACCCGGCAGCCCGCCCGCCAGGCCATGGCGATGCCGTCGCCGCTGGCGCCGTCGGGATTGCTGGTGTAGAGGTAGGCCTTGCTCGCACCGCCGGTGGCCAGGATGACCGCCCTGGCCTGGAACAGCTCGACATGGCCGCTCTGCTGGTCGAGGACATAGGCCCCCTCGCAGCGGCCGTCCGAGACAACGAGGTCGACCGCCGTGCGGTGTGTGTAGACCTCGATGTTCGGTGTCTGCAGGGCGCGCTCCGTCAGCACTTCGGAGATGGCGCGACCGGTGCGATCGGCGGCGTGTATGATGCGCCGGTGACTGTGCCCGCCCTCCATGGTCAGATGAAATTCGCGCTCGTTGTCCGTCTCCTGGTCCCGGCGCAGGTCGAAATCCACGCCCTGTGCGACCAGCCATTCGACGCAGCGCCGGCTGTTGCGCACGGTGAACTCAACGGCCTCGCGGCGACACAGGCCGGCGCCGGCGGCGAGGGTGTCCTCGACATGGGAGTCGACGGTATCGCGATTGTGCAGCACCGCGGCCAGTCCGCCCTGGGCCCAGTAGGTGGAGCCCTGGTTCAGGTCCGCCTTCGATAACAGGGCGACCCGGCACTCCGCGGGCAGGTGCAGGCCGGCGCTCAGGCCCGCGGCGCCGCTGCCTATGATGAGGACGTCGTGTTGGTAGCGGTTCGACATGGGTTCAGAGCTTGCCGCCTTCGGAAGTGAAATATATTATATGTCTCAACAACTTAGCATCGGCCAAACGCGTCAGCGCGGAGTATATACGACAGCGTGCAAATATACGAAAAACGCCGCCGGGGGAACTTTTTGGTCTTTCACGTCTCTCAGACAGCGCAGTGTGAATTCTAATGCGAACTAATATTTGCCGGTGTTGTCACAGCCGGCGACGGCGGGGGATTTCTGCGGCATTACCGCCCGGGACCATGGAGAGAAACCAGGCGTGAGTGCGGCTGAAACGGACCAGCAGCTGGTCGCCCGCGTGCAGAAAGGCGATTCGAGGGCCTTCGACATGCTCGTGCTGAAGTACCAGCACAAGATCCTGGGCCTGATCAGTCGCTACGTGCGCGACGCGGACGAGGTCCAGGACGTGGCCCAGGAGGCTTTCATCAAGGCCTACCGGGCGCTGCCGCGGTTTCGCGGGGACAGCGCCTTCTACACGTGGCTCTACCGCATCGCCATCAACACCGCAAAGAACCACCTGGTGTCGCGCTCGAGGCGCCCGCCGGGATCCGACGTGGAGATAGAGGACGCGGAGTACTACGAGGGCGGGGGCGCTCTCAGGGACATTGAAAACCCGGAAAACGCGCTGTTCGGCAGCGAGTTGAAAGCGGTGGTCGAGCGCTCGATCAGCGAGTTGCCCGACGACCTGCGCACCGCGGTAACTTTGCGGGAATTTGATGGTCTCAGTTATGAAGATATCGCCGACATCATGGATTGCCCCGTCGGCACGGTGCGATCGAGAATTTTCCGCGCGCGGGAGGCCATCGATACCCAGGTGAAAAGGCAGCTCGGCGGGGAGGCGTGACGATGGCCCCTGAAGGTGGCGCTTGACGGTGGCACTTGACGGCGGCTCTTGACGAAAAGCCTGTCGGCACATGAAATAGATAGGATGGACGTGAACTATGACTGACAACATGCGCGAATCGCTGTCCGCACTGATGGACAACGAGGCGAACGAACTGGAGCTGGAGCGCGTCCTGCGCGGCATCGGCGAGGACCAGGAGCTGCGCGGGGCCTGGACGCGCTACAACGCGGCGCGCGCAGCCCTGGATGGCGAGTCCGCGCCCGCCGGCGATATGGATATCTCCGGCCGCGTGCGTGCGGCACTCGAGGGCGGGAACCGCGATGCGCGACCCGGCCTCGGAGAACGCCTCTGGCGCCCCGTGGCGAGTCTCGCCGTGGCCGCCTCCGTGGCCGCCACGGTCGTTATCGGCGGCCAGCAGCTCGCGCAGGTTGGCGCCCCCGGCGCGGAGGAGGCGCAACACGTCGCCACCGGCCCCTCGCCGACGGGCATCGTAAACATCCAGGGCGCAGTGCCCATACACGCCAAGTACGGCACCGAGGGTGTACCCACGCTGGATACCGCCACCGGTATCGGCTACCGCAAGCTCGCCGAGCAGCGCATGGGGCGCTATATGCAGGAACATGCAGAGCACGCCGCGCTCAATTCGCCCCAGGGCCTGATACCCTTTGCCCGCGTCCCGCGGATCCAGGAATAGGATGCGGGCGGTGGGCGTTGAGCACGGGGCGGGACTGCGACGGCGCCTGGCGGCGGCGTCGCTGCTGTTACTGCCCGGCCTCGCCTACGGCGCCTGTCCCGGTGTGGACCCCGCCGCACTGCAGTGGCTCGAGCGTATGAGTCGCAGCATCCACCAGGCCAGCTACCACGGCGTGGTTACCCTGCAGCGTTCAAACCGCGACCTCCAGGTCATGCAGGTGGCGCGTCTCGTCGACGGGGAGACGTCCTCCGAGCAACTCATCCAGTTGACCGGGCAGGGTGCGAGAGTCGATCGCAGCGGCCACCCGCTGGACTGTGTACACCCCGGCCACGAGCTCCTGCGTGTGGGTAGTCAGGTGGGGGCGGGGGACTGCGGCGTTTCCGAGTCCTACCGCTTCAGCGTCGGCGGTGCCGAGCGCATCGCGGGGCGCAATGCGGTGCGTATCCAGGTTGAGCCGCGCGACATGTACCGTTTCGGTTATGTCATGTCTTTGGATCGCGACACGGGCCTGCTGCTCAAGACCGAGACGGTGGAGCGGGGTGGCCGGGTACTGGAGAAATACCAGTTCGCGAGCCTGTCTTACGGCGACAGCCTGCCCGGGACAACCGAAGTGGAGACCTTCCACCGGGCCCGGCATCCACATCCCGCGCACAGCTCCGCGGGCACATCGGTGCAACGCGACTGGGCGGTTAGCTGGCTGCCCAGGGGGTTCACGCCCACCGATTCTCCCGCGCCGCGCTCCGGTCGCCGCACCTACACTGACGGACTTGCCGTATTCTCTGTTTTCCTCGAGGACCTCGAGCGAGAGATGCGCCCGGGCGAGGGCACCGTGCGCGAGGGAGGCACCACGTCCTATACGCGGGGCATGACGCGGGCGGGGCAGCCCGTGCTGGTCACCGTCATCGGCGAGGTGCCCGTGAACACCGCGCGCATGGTCGCCGATTCCGTGCACTGGGTGGAGTGACATGCTGACGGAAACGGGGCGGGTGGTGGCTATCGAGGATGACGGCCTGTGGGTCGAAACCATCCGCAAGAGCACCTGCGGCACCTGCGCCGCCCGCTCGGGCTGCGGACACGGGCTCCTGAACCGGATCACCGACGGCAGCCGCAGTTTTATCCGGGTTCTGCCCGGTGAGCAGTCCCTGGCGGACTGCCGGGTGGACGACGAGGTCGTGATCAGCATCCCGGAAGAGGTTATCCTGCGCGGCTCCCTTGTCGCGTACGTCATGCCCCTGCTGTGCATGCTCGCCGGGGCGGCCGGGGCCGTCCGGTGGCTGCCCGGCGGCGAAGACGTGCTGGCGGCCCTGGGTGCGATTGGCGGCCTGGCCCTGGGTTTCGGGCTGTTGCGGCTGCACGGCCGGCGCCACCGGGACGACACGGCGTTCCAGCCCGTGCTCGTCGAGAACCTCGGCCGTGCCCGGGGCGGGCTCGCCCGGGACTACTGACCCGTTTCAACCAGACTGTTGGATCCTCATTTATGATTGCGATGACCCGTATTGCACTGATTGTCCTCGCCCTCGGCATGTCCCTGGGTGTCCGCGCCGCCAGCCTGCCCGATTTCAAGCAGATCGTGCGCGACAATTCGCCGGCGGTGGTGAAAATCATCGTGGAGCAGGGCGCCGCCCACGGCGCCGGCGGCCAGGGCCTGCCGGACGACATGCCCGAGTACCTGCGGCGCTTCTTCGAGTACCGCGGCGGGCCGCCCTCGCAGCACCAGCGCATGGGGATGGGCTCCGGGTTCATCCTCTCCCGCGACGGCTACATCGTCACCAACAACCACGTGGTAGAGGGTGCCGACAGCGTGCTGGTACGCCTGAGCGACCGGCGCGAATTTGACGCAGAGATTCTCGGCACCGACCCGCGTTCCGATCTCGCGCTGTTGCGTGTGGACGCGAGCGACCTGCCGGTGCTGACCCTGGCGGGGGAGGATGACCTGGAGGTGGGCGAGTGGGTGCTGGCCATCGGCTCGCCCTTCGGGCTGGACTATTCGGTGTCCCAGGGGATCGTGAGCGCGAAGGGGCGCAGCCTGCCCACCGAGCGCAACGAGAACTACGTGCCCTTCATCCAGACCGACGTGGCTATCAATCCGGGCAACTCCGGTGGCCCGCTGTTCAACCTCGAGGGCGAGGTGGTGGGCGTGAACTCGCAGATCTTTACCCGCAGCGGCGGTTCCATCGGGCTGTCCTTTGCCATCCCCGTCAACGTGGTGCGCAACGTGGTCGCCCAGCTCAAGGAGCACGGGCGGGTCACACGCGGCTGGCTGGGTGTCACGATACAGGACGTCGACAAGAACCTCGCGGAGTCCTTCGGCCTCGACCGCCCCATGGGCGCGCTGGTGACGCAGCTGGCCGAGGACGGCCCCGCGGACCGGGCGGGGCTGCAGTCCGGCGACGTGATACTGCGTTTCGACGACAGGGACATCCCCACCTCCTCGGACCTGCCCCACGTGGTGGGCCTCGTCGCGCCGGACACAAAGGTGAAGGTGGACATCGTGCGCAAGCGCAAGCAGCGCACCATTGAGGTGGTTGTCGGCGGCCTCGACGCGGACGAGAGCTACTCCCTGGCCGCCCACAATGACGACGCGGACCGGGGCGGCCGGCTGGGCCTGGTGGTGGAAGCGGCCCCCGCCGGCACGCTGGAGCGCAGCGGGATCAACGGCGGCGTGGTGGTGCGCGAGGTTGTGCCCGGGTCGCCCGCCTCCGAGGGCGGTGTGCTCGCCGGCGATGTGATCACCCTGGTCGACTCCACACCCGTCAAGAATGTCGAGGCTTACGAGCGCGCCGTCGCGGGCCTGCAGCCCGGCAGCTCCGTGCCGCTGCGCCTGATCCGCCGCGGCGCACCGCTGTTCATCGGGTTGCGCCTCGACGAGTAAGCGCGCCCGGGGGCGCCGTGGCGACGGCCAACGGCTTGGGGTACAATCGCGCGTTTTTTGGGCGGACCCCTATGCCGGGGCCCGGCCGCGGCGGTAAACCGGGCCCAGTTGAGTGAGCGAACTCCAGCACATACGCAACTTCAGCATCATCGCGCATATCGACCACGGCAAGTCGACGCTCGCCGATCGCTTCATCCAGCAGTGCGGCGGTCTCTCGGACCGCGAGATGAACGAGCAAGTCCTGGATTCCATGGATATAGAGCGCGAGCGGGGCATCACCATCAAGGCCCAGAGCGTGACCCTGGACTACACCGCGCGCGACGGCGTGACCTACCAGCTCAATTTCATCGACACCCCCGGCCACGTCGACTTCTCCTACGAGGTGTCGCGCTCACTCGCCGCCTGTGAGGGCGCCCTGCTGGTGGTGGACGCGGCGCAGGGTGTCGAGGCGCAGTCGGTCGCGAACTGCTACACCGCCATCGAGCAGGGGCTGGAAGTGCTGCCCATCCTGAACAAGATGGACCTCCCCCAGGCGGACCCCGACCGGGTGCGGCAGGAGATCGAGGAGATCATCGGTATCGACGCCACGGAGGCCTGCATGGTCAGCGCCAAGTCCGGCCAGGGGATCGAGGACGCCCTCGAGTACCTGGTGGCGGAGATCCCGCCGCCGGAGGGCGACCGGGAGTCGCCGCTGCAGGCGCTCATCATCGACTCGTGGTTCGACAATTACCTCGGTGTGGTCTCGTTGGTGCGCGTCAAGGCGGGCGTGTTGGGCAAGCGCGACAAGATCGTGGCCAAGTCCATCGGCAAGGCGCACCAGGTGGACAGCGTGGGGATCTTCACGCCCAAGCGCGAGGAGCGGGACTGCCTGCGTGCCGGCGAGGTCGGTTTCGTCGTGGCGGGCATCAAGGACATCCACGGCGCGCCCGTCGGCGACACGCTCATCCACGCGAACCGCGATGACGTGGCTGCGCTGCCGGGCTTCAAGCGCGTCAAGCCACAGGTCTACGCCGGTATTTTCACGATATCCTCCGACGACTACGAGGATTTCCGCGACGCCCTGGCCAAGCTCACCCTGAACGACGCCTCCCTGTTCTACGAGCCGGAGACGTCGGATGCGCTGGGTTTCGGGTTCCGCTGCGGCTTTCTCGGCATGCTGCACATGGAGATCATCCAGGAGCGGCTGGAGCGCGAGTACGACCTGGACCTCATCACCACCGCACCGACGGTGATCTACGAGGTGGTGCGCAGCGGCGGCGAGACCATTCGTGTGGACAACCCCTCCGCGCTGCCGGATACCGGCGATATCGAGGAGATGCGGGAGCCCATAGCCCGCTGTAACATCCTCGTGCCGCAGGACTACCTGGGCAACGTTATCGCCCTGTGTGTGGAGAAGCGCGGTGTGCAGAAGGATATGCAGTTCCTCGGTTCCCAGGTCTCGGTGGTGTACGATATTCCCATGGCGGAAGTGGTACTGGACTTTTTCGACCGGCTGAAGTCGGTGAGCCGCGGCTACGCGTCCCTGGACTACGCCTTCGAGCGTTTCGAGCCGGCGCAGCTGTCGCGACTGGATGTGCTCATCAACGGCGACCGGGTCGACGCCCTGGCCACGATCGTACACCGCGATCACGTCCAGCACCGTGGCCGGCAGCTGACCGAGAAGATGAAGGAGCTGATACCCCGGCAGATGTTTGACGTGGCGATTCAGGCCGCGGTGGGCGGCAAGATTGTCTCGCGGCAGACCGTGAAGGCCCTGCGCAAGAACGTGACGGCCAAGTGTTACGGTGGCGATGTCACGCGAAAGAAGAAACTGCTCGAGAAACAGAAGGCGGGCAAGAAACGGATGAAGCAGGTTGGCCGGGTGGAGATTCCCCAGTCGGCGTTCCTCGCGGTGCTGAAGGTGGACGGCTGAGTGTGAGCGACTTTACGATAGATTTCCCGCTGATTCTCGTGGCGCTTGTCGCCGGCAGCGGACTGCTTTGGCTGCTCGATGCGCTGTTCCTCGCACCGGGTCGCCGCCGCGTCATCGACGCCCTGCAGGTCGAGTATCCGGAGTGGAACACGGTCGGCAGCCCGGACCAGGAGCGCTACCAGGACCGCGTGTCGGAGGGCGCTCGCGAGCCGGTGGTGGTGGAGTACGCCCGATCTTTTTTCCCCGTGCTGCTGGTGGTCTTCCTCCTGCGATCGTTCCTGGTGGAGCCCTTCCAGATCCCCTCGTCCTCAATGGTGCCCACCCTGCAGGTCGGGGACTATATTCTCGTCAACAAGTATACCTACGGGCTGCGACTCCCGGTGCTGCGGACCAAGGTCGTCGCCCTGAACGAGCCCCGGCGCGGGGATGTCATGGTCTTCTTTCCCCCGCACATGAATGACACGTACTTCATCAAGCGGGTGGTCGGCCTGCCGGGGGATACGGTGACCTACAGGGACAAGCGGCTCTATATCAACGGCGCGGAGGTCCCACTGGAGCCCGCCGCCGGGGGGTCCGGCGGGGAGGCGCGCTACAAGCTTGCCAGGGAGGCGCTGGGTGAGGCCCGGCATCTCGTGCAGGCGGACAGCCTACTGCCGCCCCGGGACTTCTCGGTCGTGGTCAAGCCGGGCCACTATTTCATGATGGGCGACAACCGCGACAACAGCAGCGACAGCCGGATTTGGGGTCAGGTGCCAGAAAGGGATATAGTAGGCAAAGCCTTCGCGGTGTGGATGCACTGGGAGTCCCTGCTCAGTGTGCCGAGTTTCGACCGGGTCGGCCTGATAGAATAAACAGGACCGGGGACACAGGAGGGAGACGCGATGCAGACGCGACCGCAGCAACAGGGGATGTCACTACTGGGGATTCTCGTCGTCCTGATGGTGCTCGGCTTTTTCGCCATGTGTGTCATTCGCATGGCACCGCCGTATTTCGAGTACCTCAGCGTGAACGACATCGTCCAGCGGGTTGCCGTGGAGCCCGAGACCGCGGGGGAGAGCATCGGCTCCATCCGCCGCAAGCTTGAGAACCGCTTCCACACCAACCAGATCTACGAGCTCGACGCGAAGGAAGTCGAGATTTACCGCAAGAACGGCGAAACGTTCATCGACGCCAACTACGAGGTGAGAATCCCGATCATCTGGCGTATCGACGCGGTGCTGAAGTTCGACGATCTCCACTACAAGGTGGGAAGTGGCGAGCCGATGCAGCAGGCGGCAGCGACCGCCGGATAGACGTATTGGCACATGGCAGACACTGCGCGCCTGCAGGGAGCGCTGGGCTACACGTTCCGCGACCCGGCGCTGCTTGAGCTGGCGCTCAGCCACCGCAGCGTCGGCGCCCGCAACAACGAACGCCTCGAGTTTCTCGGGGATTCCATTCTCAACCAGGTCATAGCCGAGGAGCTCTACCGCCGCTCTCCCGTTGCGCGGGAGGGCGAGCTCAGTCGCATGCGCGCCTCACTCGTCAAGGGGGATACCCTCGCGGACGTTGCTACCGAAATCGGTCTCGGCGATTTCCTGCGCCTGGGGGCCGGCGAGCGCAAGACCGGCGGGCACCGGCGGCGCTCCATCCTCGCGGATGCCCTTGAGGCAGTGTTCGGTGCGGTGCTGCTGGACGGGGAATCTGCGCGCTGCCGGGCCTGCATACTCGCGCTGTTTGACTCGCGCCTCGACACCATCGCCGCGGGGGTCGTGGCCAAGGACGCCAAGACGCAACTGCAGGAATACTTGCAGGGCCGCGCCTGGCCCCTGCCGGAGTATGAGCTCCTGGAGATGTCCGGCAAGGACCACCAGAAAAGTTTCCGCGTCGCCTGCCACCTGCGCGGCCCCGGCATGGTCACGGAGGGCAGCGGCAGCAGCCGGCGCAGGGCGGAGCAGGCCGCCGCCCGCGATGCGCTGCAGAGGCTGGCCAACGATGGCGACTGAGGAGCGCGGGCGCTGTGGCTACGCGGCCATCGTCGGGCGCCCCAACGTCGGTAAGTCGACGCTGTTCAATCGCCTGACCCGCAGCCGGGATGCCCTGGTGGCAAATCTGCCCGGGTTGACCCGGGACCGGCGTTACGGGGACGGACACGCCGACGGGCGGTCTTTTATCGCGATCGATAC
>Ga0126341_1000052_pt1 | contig 23991 bp, 27 predicted proteins | sample OrbTmetagenome_FD_97057 | JGI IMG/M metagenome (GOLD analysis project Ga0126341, IMG submission 97057) | Coral microbial communities from Florida Keys, Florida, USA - Orbicella T D metagenome | ecosystem: Host-associated > Invertebrates > Cnidaria > Coral | place: Florida Keys, Florida, USA... | reverse complement strand
GCGAGTCAGGGAAGGAAGAGATCTTCAACAAGATCTGTGAGGAGTTCGGCAAGAATATCGAGCGCCACATCAGCGTCTACGGTGCGGACAACCACCAGCGCCTGACCGGCAAGCACGAAACCCAGTCCATCGACGATTTCAGCTACGGCGTATCCGACCGCGGCGCGTCCATCCGTATCCCGGTTGGCACAGTTGAAGACGGCTGGAAGGGTCGCCTGGAAGACCGTCGTCCGGCATCCAACGCGGACCCCTACAAGGTGGCCGCAGCGATCGTGAAGACCACCAAGGAAGCCGGGGTCTAAGCGGCGCCATCTACCTCTGTCTGACGCGGGCCTTTTAGGGGCCCGTGTCGGCACAGCCCCTTCTAGTCTACAGAAAACCCTCTGGTCGATTTCCCTTTAATCGGTTCCGCAGGCGACAGGCTGCGAATACCGTCTGACTGATACGGGAAACCGGGTTGCGGGCGTCTGCAACAAACGCCGGCCTGGCAGCCATTTCCCGCTGGTGACGATACAGGTGGCCATGGCGTTCCAAGGGGTAGCCAATCCGCTCCAGCCGCTGGATGTTTACGAACCAGGCGATATCGACGATGGAGATTCTTTCGCCCATCAGCCACGGTCGGCCTGCCAGCCGCTCGTCCAGTCGGGACAGGGCATCGGTGAAACTCGCCAGGGCGCCACGCACCTCAGAGGAGCTAATGCCGTCGGCCAGCTTGCTCTGCCACCATTGCACCTCGCTGTCCCGGTGCTCGTCGTACTCACCGTTGTGCTTTTGTGCCTCGATCTGTTTCTCGCTCTTTACAGATAACGGCCCGAACGCGATCGTCAGCAGCCGCAGCTCGGTGTGCAGAGCGTCTTCCATGTCGAGCAGGGACTGCGCCTCCTCCGCCGCATCGCTACCCGGTTCAAAAAAGTAGCTGGCTCCCTTCGGCGCATAGGACTCATCGAGGTAGGTGATGATGTCGTTGCTCTCCACGTGCACGACGCCGTCGTGTACCAGAACGGGAACAACCCCCCGGGGATTGATGCCCAGGAACCAGGGCGTGGCGTTCTCGTGCTTCATCAGGTTGACCGGGTGAGAGGTCCATTCGAGGTTCAGTTCCCCGAGGATCAGCCGCACCTTCTGGGAACAGGTCGACCCCTGGAAGTGCAACAGGTGCAGGCCGCGCCATGCCTTGATCTCGTCAGTCGTCACTTTGTCGGGCGGAATAATCATGTCTCTCTTCAGCCTCCAGGCGGGGTCTCAAAACGCATACTTGACGCGAAAGCCGTATCGCCTGCCCTCACCTGCGGAGGCAATGATCTCGGTATCGCGCCGCGTCCTCTGGCTGTAGTAGTCCTTGTCTGTCAGGTTGTGTACGAAAGCGGACACGCTCCAATCGCCCGCGGACGACGCCAACGCCAGGGTCGCGGCACCCAGGGCATAGTCCTCCTGCTTCGTCTGCTGGTCGTCATCGTCCACGTCGAAGTTGTAATCATCGACCCAGGTCCAGTCCGTTCCGGCGATCAACTGCCAGTTGTCGGAAAAATTCACCCGGTAGTCCAGAGAGAACATCACGGTGTGCTCTGGACTCACGGGCAGCGGGTTTCCGCTGAAATCCTGGCCACCCGTACCGATATAATCATCGTACTCAGCGTCGAGGTAGGCGTAGGCCAGGCGCGTGGAGAACCCGCCGGGCAGCAGCCACATCATGTCGAACTCCGCGCCGGTTATCTCGCTGCGGGCGGCGTTATCGGTGAACGCGACCGGGATGCCGCCACTGGTCTCTGTATCCACCCGCTGTACCTGCAGGTCGTCGTATTCGTAGTAGAACGCGGAGGCATTCAGGCGCAGGGTTCGCTCCAGCAGTTCGGTTTTCACCCCCAACTCGTAGGCGGACAGCTCCTCGGGGTCGAACAGCTGCCGCGCGATGGCCTCGTTGATCGCGGTAAACTGGACACCGCCCGACTTGTAGCCCTCGTTGTACGTGAGAAACAGCATGAGGTCGTCCTGTGGCTCCCAGGTCAGTGCAATTTTCGGATCGATGGAGTCCCAGTCCTCCTTGTCGGAGTAAACATAGGGGTCGATCACGGCCGGGAGCCCCGGCAACGTGGTGTCCGCCGTCAGCTCGAAGTCCTTCTCGTCGTAGGAATAGCGGCCCCCGAGGGTCAGGGAAACCATGTCGGCGAGGTAAAACGTGTACTCGCCGAACAGGGCCAGACTGCTGGTTTCAACATCGGCCGTTCCAGAATCAGTTACCCCGGGCTGCCCGGAGACGAAGAAGGGCAGCGAGTCGACGCCCCAGGTGAACGCGTACTCGCTGTCTGCCGAGTCGTTGTAGAAGTAGACGCCCGCCAGGTAATCGTCCCCCACAAGACGAAACTCCTGGGAAAACGTGTCCGCTTCGGTGTCGGAGTCAGTTACCCCGATATCGAAGTCGCTGCCGTCAAAATCTTCGAACACCTCATCGTCGGTTTGCTGGAAGCCGGTGATCGAGACGAGGCCGGCGCGCCCGAGTTGTTTCTCCACCCGCAGGTTCGCCATGAAAGACTCCCCTTCGAAGCTGCCGTCCTTGCTCATCGGATAATCGCGCAGGTCGTCGTTGACCGTGTAGACCATGCCAGGGGCGGCTAGCACCGGGAAGATCGTGCCGTCATCTTCGATGGCGGTGTTTTTTTGCAACAGCGCCTTCTGCTCGCGTCTTGAATAGTGCAGTCCTGCCAGGACATCGATCGTGTCGGTGGCCATCCAGCCGGCCTGGATTCGCGAGACGAAAGTTTCCCGATCATCCGTGTTGCCCGTGCGGGTGTTGTTCTGGAACCCGCCGTCCTCCACAGCGCCGAGCGACAGGCGCATATCCACGCTGTCAGCAACCGGGCCGGATACCGCGGCTTTGAACAGGTAGCTGTCCTCGTTCCCCAGCCCGCCCTCGACAAAGCCCTCGGTTTCGGAGGTGGGGCGCCGGTTGGTCACGTTGATCGCCCCCGCCGCCGTGTTCCGGCCCAGCAAAGTCCCCTGTGGGCCCTTGAGCACCTCCACGCGCTCCACATCGAGGAAGCCGATATCCGCGCCGCTGAAACGCGGTATATAGATCTCGTCGACAAAGATGCCTACGGAACCCTCCGAGCCAATGTCGAATTTCCTGCTGCCCACTCCCCGAATCCGCACGAACGTCTTGGAGGCGTCCTGCTGGGGAATCCGCAGCCCGGGGGTGTAGTTTTCCAGGCCCCTCGCCGACAGGATGTTCTTGTCTTCCAGCTCCTCGCCGCTCAGGGCCGTGATCGCGATGGGAATGTCCTGCATCCCCGCCTCACGCTTGGTCGCGGTAACCAGGATTTCCTCCAGCTGGCGGGCCGCCGCATCGGCGCCGGCCAGGATCGTCGCAACCGCGGCAATCGATGTGCATGCTCCACGGAATGTCTTCGTACACCTGTTCATGACGCTTTCCCTCTGTATTCTGGTTAGGCTCGGGAGCGGTTAGGTAGATCTTCGCAACCGGTGGCTAGTCGTGTTTTTGTAGCTCCGACCACGGCGGCCTGTCCTCTTCGCCGCCAAAGAAATCGGGATCGCCCACAACCCGCCACACGGGGAGATTCAGGGGCTCACCCCTGGGGGTCGCGGCCATTGCCTGCAGGAGCTCCTGCAACCTGTCGGGGTGCTCGGTTGCGAGGTTGCGCTGCTCCCTTGGATCCTCGTCCAACCGGTACAGCTCGGGTGTATCGGGATCGCGCGCTACCAGTTTCCAGGGAAACTGCACAATGGCCTCCCCGTCGAGGCCGGTAACGTGGTACCCGGTAGCAGGCAGCCTCACTCCGGAGGTCAACGCCGGCCACTGGTCTCTCCCGTCTATATCAGTAGCGGCGGGTAGATTTGCAGCGGACAACAGCGTGGGCAGGGCGTCCAATACCGTCACCATGTCCGAGTGCACCCCCGGTTCGAGTACACCGGGCCAGGAAACCAAGGCGGGGACTCGAATCCCCCCCTCGTAGACATTCTGCTTGCCGCCGCGTAACGGGGCATTGTCCGCGGCACCGCGCAGTACGTTCACCCGCGCAAACTCAAGGGCACGCAGGGGCAACTCTCGCTCCTCAAACCAGCTGTCCAGCGTCGACATGACGCTCACCGCCGCCGGCGGGAACGCCGATGGATTCAGCCCGCCGTTGTCGCTCATGAACCAGATCAGCGTGTTGTCCGCGAGATCGTGCTTTTCCAGGGTGAGGAGCAATGCGCCGATGGCCGCATCCATCTCGGAGACCATGCCCGCATGCAGTCGGCGATCATGATCCACCAGTCCGGCGTAAGGTGACAGGGCATACTCAGGCGCCTCACCCGGCAAGTGAGGGGCATTGAACGCCAGGTATAGAAAAACGGGTTTGTCCGCGTCCCTGGCCTCGATCATGCGGATGGCCTCATCGCGCAACAGGTGCGTGGAGTAGCCGTCCTCGCGCAGGGTTGCGCCGTTACGCTGCCAGTCCAGCCCGCCACCGTGTACGTGGTCCCAGTAGCCTATACCGCCGGTCACATGGCCGTAGAAGTGGTCGAACCCCCGGGCGTTGGGGTGAAACTGCGACTGCCTGAAACCGAGGTGCCACTTGCCGACCATCAGGGTCTGGTAGCCGGCATTTTGGAAGTACTGCGGCAGTAGCCTCCGGGAGATTGGCAGCCCGGCCGGTTGCAGCTTGGAGAACGGTGAGAGCACGCCGAGGGAAATGGCCGACACGCCGCTCATCAATTCACTGCGGGTCGGGCTGCACGCGGGCTGGACGTAGAAGCGATCGAGTCGTACGCCGCCAGCGGCGAGCCGGTCGAGGTGCGGCGTTTTTATCTCGCTGCCATGGAAGCCCACGTCGTTCCAGCCCAGGTCATCCGCCAGTATCACGATGACGTTGGGTGCAGCCTCACCAGCGTGGCTCAACCCTGCAATGAAGTGGCAAAGGACGGCCACTAGCAGGCCAATCGCGCTTTTACACGAGACCGTCATACGAGCCGCCATCGAGCTGCAGGTTCTGGCCGGAGATATAGCTCGCCTGCACACTGCACAGGAACGCGCAGGTATCACCAAACTCCTGCGGCCGGCCAAATCGCCCGGCAGTGATGCGGGACTTCAGCTTCTCCCGCGCCTCCTCAAAGCTTATCTCGGCGACTGCCGACAGCAGTTCGGCGTTGTCCTTCTGCCGGCCGGTGTCGAACATCTCGGGCAACAGATTGTTGATCGTTACATTGTCAGCGACAACTTCTTTGGAAACCGCCTTTGACAGCGATGTCAGGGCCGTGCGCGTGGCGCTGGACAGGCACATGATGGGGTTTGGCGCCTTGACCATAGCCGACGTGATGTTGACGATGCGGCCGAAGCCCCGCTCCCTCATCCCCGGAAGTACCGACTGGATCAGCAGGATCGGTGCCATCATGTTTGCCTCGATCGCGGCCTGCCAATCTTCGCCTGTACTCTGTGCGAAGCCCACGGGATTGGGACCACCGTTGTTATTGATCAGGATGTCCGGTTCTGGACACGCCTCGAGCAAGGCGGAGCGCCCCTCCGGGGTGGAGACGTCCGCCAGGACGGGTGTCACCACCGCACCCTGGTCGCGTATCTCCCGGGCGCACTCGACGAGAGACTCCTCGGTACGGCCGTTGATCGTTACATGTACACCTTCGCGCGCCAGGGACAGGGCGCAGGCTTTGCCAAGTCCACGACTGGAGGCACAGACAATCGCACTCTTTCCCTCTATTCCCAGATCCATAGTAAATATCCCGTTTAAGTCTGTTCGGAACGACTAGGCCGCAATGCCCGTCTTCATTGTCTGTTCGACGGCGGCATCGAATTCCCCCGACGCCGACAGCAGGGCGGCGATGTGACCGTCCGGGCGCACCAATACACTCGCCCCGTCCAGGCCCAGGGCCCGCAGAGATTCACCATCTGCCTCGAAGTCCTCCGGGCAGGCCGCCACCGCGTGGGGTACCGGTATGCCCAGTGAGTCCGCGTCCACACCCGGGCCGACCAGGAGGGTGAACCGCGTTGCGCTGATGAGCTCGTGGCTGGAGATGCGCGCTCCCTGGCGGTTCACCCACACGTGGGGAAGGCGCGCCCCGACCTGCGGCCACTGGACCTGGGGATCCAGGGGATCGGGCGCCTCCGAGCGGCCGTAGTGCGCACCGATATGCAGGGCGAGACCGTCAAAGTGCACCCGCTGGTCCGCAATACTCGCCTGCAGGGCGTCCCATTGCGCCGGGTCCCCACGAAGCTCGGACAGGCTCGGCTGGGTGCCGGCTTCGGCAAAAATCCCGGCTATCCCAAACAGGTCCATCATCTTGAGCGCGTTTTCGAGACTGAAGTTGGCGTTGTTGTTGGCCACCGGGCGGCGCTCGCGGTCGTAGGAATCCAGGAGATCTTCAGGCGCCCAGCCCTGCAAGTTGCCCGCCATCTTCCAGGCGAGATTGTGCGCATCACCCACCCCGGTATTCAGCCCCAGGCCACCGCTCGGCGGATAGCGGTGAGCAGCATCGCCGACGAGAAACACGCGACCGCTGCGGTAGCTGCTCGCCACTTCACAGGTCATCTCCCAATCGCGCACACTGAGGAGTTCCACCTCGATGTCGTCGCTGCCGATGGCTTCCCGAGCGCGCTGCAGGCAGACCTCGTCGCTCAGGGCGGCCGGGTCTTCGATAGCCGGGTCGACGGGGTACATGAATGTCCAGTTGTCGCGAATATCGTAGGCGATCAGGGTGCCCGCACATTCCTGCTTCAATATCCAGTAGAGAATCGCCGGTTTGTGTTCAACCAGGGCGCTCAAATCGGCGCGGAAATGTACATTCTTGAACTGCTGGGTCACCCCGGGTCCGTCCATCGCTATGCCGTGCTTCACGCGGACCGCACTGTTCGCCCCGTCCGCAGCCACCAGGTATTCACTCTCAATCACCACCGGTTCACCCTGGCTGTCGCTCACCGTCGAGAGGATCGCGCCGTCGGTCTCCTCGCAGTCGAGCCACTCCCAGCCCCGCTCAACGCGTATATTGGCGTCCTGCAGTACATGCCCGTGCAGTACTTCCTCCGCCGCGGGCTGCGCGATGTTGAACAGGGGGTATGGGGTGGGCACGCTCTCGGGTGCGTTCAACCGCTCATAGGGCACCGAGCCGTACTCGCCGCCACACAGGGTATCCACCCACCGCACCCACCCGCTTTCGTCATCGGGCGTAGCGACACTGCGCAGGGCCTGTATGTCCACACCCAGCGCGGCGAATATCTCCAGGGTACGGCAATTCAGTGCATGGGCCCTGGGGGACTCGGAGATCGTCTGCCGCCGGTCAATGACCACGGATTTGATCCCGAACCCGCTTAGTGCAAGCGCCATGGTCATGCCGGAGGGGCCGCAGCCGACAATCAACACCGGTGTCTCGACTCTCTTTGCGGAGGCTGGGTCAACCATCTTCGTTTCCTATTACCGGTGAGCGTTGCGTTGTCAGGCCGACAGGCCGTGGATGTTCGCCACCGCGACCGCCAGCACTACCGACAGCACGCTAAAGCCGAACAGGTTGGTATCGACCAGCACGGTCCTTCCCGGAAACTTGAATTTGAACGGCTTGATCCCGTTCGGGTCGGCCAGGGTGCCGTCAAACAGCTTCATGCAGGCCAGGGTCACGTAAAAGGACCCGAGGATGATGGCGATAAACAGCGAGGCGAGCTTGAGCTGCAGGTCGTACTGCACGAGGGGTACCCAGATCAACGCCAGCAGTACCAGCGTATTGGTGCTGTTGGTCACCACCTGCCACACGACGTGGAACCGGGCATGACCGGGCCAGAGGGGATTGGTGGCATGAGTGGCGTTGAAGTCCGCCTTTGCGGGGCCGATACACAGGGCAACCGACAGGATCGTAAGCAGGACGCGGGCAATAAAATTCTGATCGAACAGGCTTTCCATGACGCACCTCCAGAGTGACGAGTTGGCATCCTAGCCCAACGATTCTAAAATTGCAACGCGTTGCAATATTTTTTTTCAGGCCTATACTGGCCTCCAAATTCAGCAAACGAGCCCCTGAGCGGGGCAGGCGACTTATGGGACTTTCAGTCATACGATTTACACGCCCCGGACAGGAACCCGCGTGGGGCTGTGTGGTGCAGGACAAGATCTACAGCCTGCCCTGGGAGGACCGGCAACTGGGCACGGTCATGGAGAACCTGGCTGACAGGCGGGCATCCGCCACCGCAGATGCCCGGGACACGGGCCTGGCGCCCGTTGATGTCACCTTGCTCAGCCCGCTGACCTCCAACAGTGCGCTGATCTGCCAGGGCCTCAACTACGCGCAGCACCAGGCGGAAGCGGGGCTGTCGCCCAGAGCCCACGAGCCCGATGACAACCTGGTCTTCCTGAAATCCAGCGCCTCATTGTGCGGGCCGGCGGATGACATCATCCGCCCACCCGACTGCCAACTGCTGGATTACGAGGCGGAGCTGGGACTGGTGATTGGCAGGGCCATCGAAGAGCCCGCCAGTGTTTCCCGGGATGCGCTGGGCGACTACGTGGCGGGTTTCCTCATCTGCAATGATGTATCGTCGCGCGACCAGCAGATGGGCGCACCCGCAATGCAGTGGTTCAAGGGCAAGAGCTACAGGACGTTCTGCCCGGCGGGCCCGGTACTCTACCTCCTAGACGAGGGAGAGATCGACTATGTCGAGCGGCTGGAGATTTCACTCTGGGTGAACGGCGAGCTTCGCCAGAGAGCAAACACGGGCCAGTTGATCCATAAACCACACGACACACTGACCTACCTGTCCCAATTCTCCGACGTCCGGCCCGGCGATTGCCTGTTGACGGGAACACCCGGCGGTGTCGCATTCGAAATGGATCTGCGTACGGGACTGGCTATCGTGCTCAACATGCGACACGACAAGCGCCGGCGGGATAAACTGCGGGAAGCGCAACTCAAGCGCACCGGCTACCTGGAGCCGGGCGACATCGTGGAGATAGAAATCTCTAGCGAGGACGGCCAGGTCAACCTCGGTAGACAGCGAAATACGGTTGCAGCACACTAGGTCGAAGTTCCCCGAAATAGTTGACGACCAAGGGACACGCAGAGTTTTGGGACAACGCGAACAGAACAAGCAGGAAAAGCGGGAGCGCATCATAAACGCGGCAATCCGCATTATTGAGAAGGGCGGCTTTGACGCGCTGACCATGCGGTATCTCGCCGAGGAAGCCGGGGTCAGTCCGAGAACTCCCTACAACCTTTTCACCTCCAAGACAGACATTCTGTTTGCAATCATGTTGCAGTCCATCGATCCCCTGGGAGAGTTTGATTCGCCTAACGACAGCGAGCTGGCCATAGCCGGAATGTTAAACCGGCTCGATAGCCTCCTTGCGCTTGGTCACAAAAAGGCGGCCTTCTACCGGAGCATACACTGGGCAATCATGCGCTCTGACGACCTGGAGGCCAAGTCCCATGGCCGCGAAGTTTTAAATAACCTGATCGCCGACCATATCGATCGAGCCTACGAGCAGCGCGAACTGAAGCCGAACTGCAATACCGAGTCACTCGCTGTTCACATAGGAGTGCTGCTGGCTTCCATCATCGGTATGTGGGCGGACTCGCAACTGACCCTGCAGGACGCTGTCAATCACACACGCCAGGCCTGGATCAACTGCCTGCTGCCACAGGCAAGGGGCAAGGCCCTCAGGTACTTGCGGGATTCCTCAAGCGAAGATTTCTTGCCGGAGACCTTCAGGAAGCCGGGAAAAGTCGCCTGAGGCCGGAACAAACGGCAAGGGATGTCAAGCACGTCGCGGACGAGGCCCGGTATCTCCGATACCCAGACCAGCGGCGGGGGGCCCCTGTCCGGCCTGCCTAGAGGTAATAGATCGAGACGTAGGCCACAAGCAGGATGGCAATCCACAAAGCGGTGGTGCCGATGGGCCAGGAGCGCGCAAACACGGCGCGCTCCTCGCGATCCGCCGTGTGGGGTTGTCCGAGATATCGCGTGATGAAACGTCGCAGCAGTTGTTCACTGCCGGTGCGCAGCCGCCCGGCGGCTTCGAGAGCGGGTTGCAACCTGCTCCCCATCCAGTTGAACAGGGCCGGGGCCGCTCGCCGCCACAACCAGTCGACATCCAGGCTTATGGTTTCGGTGCGTTTCATCAAGGGCAACAGCAGGAAAAAGGCGAGGCCCGAGAAGAGCAGCAACTGCAGGTAGAACAGCACTTTACCGGGCGTGTAGGCGACGTACTCCACGGGGTACGGCAGGTAGCGGTAGAGCCATTCGGGGAATACTCCCAGCAGCAGGCACAGGGCGGAGAAGATCACCATGGCCGCGGCCATGTTCCAGGGGGCATCTCTCGGCCGCAGGCCGGAGTCCTTCTGGAAGAACACGAACCACGGAAACTTGATACCCGCGTGCAGGAATACTCCCGCGGAGGCCGCCGCAAGCAGCATATAGACCCACAGCAGCCCTTCATTGGCCGCGGCCTGGGAGATCAGACTCTTGGTGGTAAAGCCCGAGGTCAGCGGAAAGCTCGATATGGACAGCGCACCGATGATGCAGCAGATCGCGGTAAGCGGCATGGTCTGGAATAGGCCGCCCAGTTCCGTACAGCGGTTTTTGCCGGTGCGGTAGATCACTACACCGGCGCTCATAAACAACAGTGCCTTGTAGATGATGTGCGCAAACGCGTGGGCAGCCGCGCCGTTGAGCGCCAGCTGGGTGCCTATACCCACCGCGCAGACCATGAATCCCACCTGGTTGACCACCGAGTAGGCGAGGATGCGGCGTATATCGTTTTCCAGCAGCGCGTAGATGATGCCGTACATCACCATGAACAAGCCCACACCGATAAGTACCGGCTCCCCCGGAAACAGCAGGATCAGGGCCAGCACAGCTGTTTTGGTGGTGAACGCCGACAGGAATACCGAGCCGGTTGGACTGGACTCAGGATAGGCATCCGCCAACCATGCCGACAACGGCGGCGCCGCGGCGTTGATCAGGATGCCGCAGAGCACCATCCAGCTGTAGAAATCGTCCGCCAGCATCGGCGTAATCTGGATGGAACCACTGCCCAGTACCACGCCCTCGATCCCGACCTTCAGCACGACACCGCCCAGCAGGTGCATGATGGCGTAGCGGACGCCCGCGGCCCGCGCAGCAGGAGTGCCGCCGCACCACACCACGACGGTGGAGAACAGTGCCATCAGCTCCCAGTACACGAACAGCGAGATGAGGTCCCCCGCGAAACTGACCCCGATGGCGCCGGCGGCGTAGAAATAAGCCGCCGCCATTTCGTGCCAGCGCGCCACGCGAAAAGCGTACAGCCCACCGACGAAAGCCATCAACGCGAATATCGTTGCGAACAGCCGCCGCAGGGGACTGCCCTCCACCGGTTCGATCTGGTACGTGAGGAAACGCACACTGTCCTGTACGCCGTCGGGCACCTGCCACACTGCCCACAGGGTCAACAGCGGCGCAACCAACACTACGGCCGTGCGCAGGTGGCCACGGGCGGGACCGATGGCGAGGGCCGCCACCACCATGATCAGTGCGGGCGAGAGCAGCTCAAACATCGGCATCGCGCTCGGCGTAGTAGTCACCGGGCCTCTTTAGAAACACGCCCAGCGCCTTTGCAACCAACACCATCAACAGGCAGCTCGAAAAACCGAAGATCGCACCGAAACCGAACCACCCATCAAAGGTAAAGTAGCCCTTTACGTAGACCGCCAGCTGGGCCAGTACCGTCAGGGCCAGCAGAAGCGAGAAGCCCCACCACAGCTTGCGGATGGTCGCTTTACGTGTGAGCCAGTGCTTGTCTGCTTCGTCCGTCATGGCTGTAACCCCTGCACAAGCTGTTGCTCCAGCTCTATCACCGGTCCATTGAAAAAGAAGAACCCGAGCGTGAGCAAGGCTGTCAGGCTCAGGGCGATGACAACCAGTGGGGGCGCCTCGCCGTGTGCCTTGCCCCCCGGCGGCTCATCGGCAAACCAGGCCATAAACACAATGGGCAGAAAGTAGGCCGCATTCAATACGGTGCTGCCGATGATGGTAAATATCACCAGCAGGTTGTCGGCCTGGAAGGCCCCGGCCAGGATATACCACTTGGAGACAAAGCCCGCGGTAGGCGGAACCCCGATCATGCTCAGCGCACCGATGGTGAAGGCGGCCATGGTCCAGGGCATCCGCCTGCCGATACCGCGCAACTGGGGCAGCTCGGTTTTCTTGGCGGCCGTATAGATGGCACCGGCAGCGAAAAACAGGGTGATCTTGCCGAAGGCATGACCGACCATGTGGATGGCTGCCCCGATTTCCGCCAGGGGCTTCAGTACCGCGGCCGCCATCACAACGTAGGACAACTGCGCGATGGTGGAGTAGGCCAGCAGGCGCTTGAGGTTCTGCTGCCGCAGGGCCACCAGGCTCGCGACGATAATAGTGAAGGCCGCGATATAAACGAGCCAGCTGGATGCGGGCACGCCCGCCAGGTAATCGACACCAAAGGTATATACGATGACCTTGGTCACCGTGAATACCCCGGCCTTCACTACCGCGACAGCATGCAACAGGGCACTGACGGGAGTCGGCGCTACCATCGCCGCCGGCAGCCACCGGTGGACCGGCATCACGGCGGCCTTGCCGATGCCGAACACAAACATGGCCAGGAGAAGGCCGGCATCACCCGGGGCCATGTGCCCCGCAAGGACTCCTCCCAAGGTGAAGTCGCCCGTGCCGGCCACCTGGTAAGTCCAGATAATCGCAGGTAACAAAAGGCCTATGGACGTGAACAGCAGGATACTGAGATAGGTGCGCGCTGAGCGCACGGTCGCCGCGTCGCCCTTGTGAGCCACCAGCGGGTACGTGGATAGCGTGAGGATCTCGTAGCACAGGAACAGGGTTATGAGGTTGCCCGCGAAAGCGATGCCCATCGTGGCGGCCAGCGCCAGCGCAAAGCAGGTGTAGAAGCGCGTCTGCTTTTTCTCCCCGTTGCCGCGCATATAGCCGATGCTGTAGATCGAGTTGATAATCCACAAGCCAGAGGCCAGGGCGGCAAACAACATGCCGAGCGGTTCCACCTCGAAGGCAATGGTTATGCCGGGCAACAGTTCCCCGATCACCAAACCCGGGCGCTCGCCGGCAAACAGCGCGGGCAACATACCCCAGACCACCCAGGTCAGTGTGACCGCGCCGGCAAGGGTAACGAATTCGCGCAGGTTGTCCGAGACCCGGCCGGCCAGCTGGATACCGACGGCAGTCAGCAGCGGCACACACAGTGCCGCCAGGATGGCCTGGTCGGCTGTCACAGTGAGTGCCTCAGCAGCAATTCAGCCGCGGACTGGGACAAGACCAGGGGAAATTGCGGAAACAGGCCGAACCCGATATTCGCCAGGGCCAGCAACCAGGCCACCAGCAGCAGGGGCATGGGAGCCTCACGCACGTTCTCGACCACATCCTCCACAGGATTCCGGTACAGGGTTTCGACGATACGCCACACGTACACGAACGCCATCAGGGAACTGACCAGGATGACAACCACGAGGATACCGGCGATCGGCCCCTGTCCCAGCGCCGCTTGTATGAGGAGCCACTTGCTGATGAACCCGGCGGTGCCCGGGACACCCACCAGGCTGAATCCGCAGACAACCATCGCCGCGGCCGTCAACGGCATGCTGCGGGCAGCGCCGGCGAGGCGGTCGAGTCGCAGGTCCGAATACCTGCACGCCAGGCCGGCTATCGCCAGGAACAACCCGCCCTTCGCCAATGCGTGGTTGAACAGGTGGACCCCGGAAGCGGTGAGGCCGGCCTCGGTGATGAAGCTTGCACCGAGGATAATGTAGCCGATCTGTGCGACCGAGGAGACCGCCAGCAGCCGCTTGATATGTCCCTCGAACATGGCGACGGCCGACGCCACCAGAATTCCCAGAAGGGCCAGCGGCATCAGGAACAGCGAGAACTGAAAATCGTGCCGGTCGAAGTTTGACTGGAACACGAAGAAGTCAAACCGGATCAGCACGTAGATCGCTACCTTGGTGGCGCACGCAGCCAGGAACGCGGTCACGATATGCGGTGACTGGGTATAGGCGTTGGGAAGCCACACGTGTAGCGGGAACACGGCGGCCTTCAACGCCAGGCCGATGGTTATGAACCCCGCGGCCACAAATATTGGATTGAGGTCGGTAACCTCACCGATCCGCGCTTCCATATCGGCCAGGTTGAGCGTACCGGTCATCATGTACACCAACCCGATACCGATTAGGTAGAAGGTCGCGCCTATGGTGCCCATGATCAGGTACTTGAATACCGCGGGCAATGCGCGCCTGTCGGGGCCGCCGGCGATCAGCACGTAGCTGGCCAGGGAGGAGATTTCCATAAAGACGAAGATATTGAAGGCGTCCGCCGACACGGCGATTCCCGTCAATCCCGCGAGCGCCAGCAGCCAGGCCGAATAGAACAGGGGCTGGCGGTCCTCCTCGATCTGCATATCCACGCTGGGCTTTGCGGCGAGCAGCGCACATGCGCTGGCACCGGTAACGATCAGCAGGATCAGGGAACTGAAGGCCCCCACCGAGAGCGCGATGCCATAGGGTGCCTCCCAGCCGCCCATGACATAGGTGAGCTGACCGCCATCCGCGCCGACCAGGCTCATGTTGAACGCGATGGCAAAACTGAGCAGCGATACTACCGTGGCACCCGCCCAGGCCAGGCCGCGAGGTTTCAACAGCAGGATCAGGGGCGCAGAGAGCATCGGTACGATGACCTGCAGGGCCGGCAGGTGGGGAGTCAGATCCATGACTTCAGTCTGCGTCTAGAATTTCGTCTTCTTCGATGGTGCCGTAGGCTTCATAAATGCGCACGACGATTGCCAGGCCCAGGGCCAGGGTGGACACTCCCACCACGATGGCGGTGAGTATCAACACCTGGGGCAGCGGGTTTGAGTAGATCTGGTTCTCCACGCCTTTCTGGATGATGGGAGCTGTGCCGCCCTCTACCTTGTCCATGGTGATGTACATGAGGAACACGGCGGACTGAAAGATAGACAGGCCGATCAGTTTCTTCACGAGGTTAACCTTGGCGATCACGGCGTACAGGCCCACCGTGAGCACGATCGCGAAGACCCAGTAATTGAAGTAACCCAGGAGTTCGAGCAGGTTCACAGGCGAATGGGCCTCGCGGCAAAGGCGTGAAATATACTGAGCAGTGCACCACAGACCGCCATGCCGACACCGGCTTCGATCAGGATGATCCCCGTCTGCTGCGCGCTGACCGGGTCGGACAACAGCACCGAGTATTCCAGGAAGTTGCCGCCGAGGAGAAGGCAGACCACGCCTACCGCCCCGTACAGAGTGGCGCCGCCGATGACGAGCCCCATGAGCACCCGCTGTGGTACCGCCCGGAGCGCGGCGGCCTCCCCCTCCAGCAATGCATACAGGATGACGCCGGAGGCTATCAGGGCCCCCGCCTGGAATCCGCCCCCCGGTCCGTACTCACCGTGAAACTGCACGTAAAGGCCGAACAATACTATGAAGGGAATCAACAGGCGTCCCACGACCTGGGGAATCAGGTGATGCCGCAGGCCCGAGGCTTCGGGGTCGTAGGTACTGTTCTCGGGGGGCTTGACCCCGAGGATGAACAGCACGCCGATACAGGCAACGAATACCACGAACACCTCCCCCAGGGTGTCGTAGCCGCGAAAACTGCTCAGCACCGCGGTCACCACGTTGGGAAAATCCATAAACACGGGCGTGGTCTCCAGGTACCAGGGAGCCAGGTGCTGGTGCACAGGTGCATCGGGGTCGCCCAGGCGGGGCTTGTCGAAAGTCGCGTAGATAATCAGCGTCGCCAACACTGCCACCACCACCATGGCAGGGCGTTTTCCGGTGTAAACCGGTTTCTCGTTATCGGTGGTCAGCACCAGAGCGGACAGGAAAATCACCGTGGTGATGCCGGCACCGACCGCAGCCTCGGTCAGGGCCACGTCCGCGGCATCCAGGATAAAGAAGTTTGCCGCCATCAGCAGGCTGAATATCGAGGTCAGCATGACTGACACGAAAAGATTTTCACTTCGCACAATGGCCAGGGCGGTAATCACCAGCAGCGAGAGCAGGAAGAGCGCGAACAGGATGATCATTCAGTGGTATCCCTGCGCCTGGCCTCGGGCCCCATCCCGGACTGCAATGCCGCATTCGCAAGGGCGTAGCTGGCGGTGGGTCCAGTCAGCAAGAGAAAGACCATGATGGCGGCCAGTTTCAGGGCGGCCAGTGTAGGGCCCGCCTGCAGTATCATGCCCACGAAAATCATGATGGTGGCCATGGTCTCGGTAAGGCTGGCGGCGTGGAGTCTCGTGTAAAACCCCGGCAGTCGCAGCGCGCCTATGCCGCCGATCAGGACGAAGGCGCCGCCAAGGCAGAGCAGGAACCAGCTCAGAATGTCGAGGAATGTTTCAATCAATGTCGACAGCCTCCCCTTTCTGCAGCTTGCTCTGTATGAACTCCAGCACGGCCAGTACGCCAACCAGGTTGATAAGGGCGTACGCCAGGGCCAGGTCGAGAAAATCGGGCCGGTTAAACAGGAAAGCGATCACTGCCAGCAACAACGCCGTCTTGGTGCCGAACAGGTTCACCGCCAGGACCCGGTCATACACCGTGGGGCCACGAAGGGCGCGCACCAGGGCCAGAACCATGGTCATCAAAATTGCCAGGGAGACGACAATGTACATGGTCAGTCGAGCCCCAAGCGCGCGGTGCGTCGCTCCGGTTCCCCACTGCGCAGGTTCTCGGCGCTGTGGGCCGTCAGGCAGTGCACGAGCAGGCGGTCATCGGCCACGTCGATGGTGACTGTGCCCGGTGACAGGGTTATTGAGTTACCGAGAATCACCTTGCCGGAATCGGTCTTCTCGGTGGTGACAAGTTCCACGAGTTCCGGCTGGATCGGCAGTGAAGGCGAGAGGATAATCCGCGCCACGTCGATGCTGGACTTGATCACCTCCTTGAGCACCCACCACCACAGCGCGGGCAGGCGCAACAGCGCGCGCAGCGGCATCGCCATGCGGAAGAATCCCATTCGCCTGGCAAGCCAGAGGCTCAGCAGGCAGGAGCCCACTCCCAGGCCGATCAACAGCGGCTTGTAAATGCCGGACCACAGCAACCAGCTGACCAGCAGGATCAGCAGGAGTCCCGCCAGCTGCCGCGTCTTGGGCTGATATTCGTTATTCACGCACTTACTCGGCGCAGGGGTAGTGGCGGCGAAGTGAATCCTCGACGGCGACACGCGCAGGGGACCCGGCGGCATCGCCGATGTCCAACGAAACCAGGTCGGCGACCAGGGTATCCACGACCTCACGCAGGGGCAGCGGATCCCCCAGGCAGAATCCAGCGAGGCTGTCGGGGCGGTCGTAGGTGCCGCGCCGCGGCATTCGCGTGCGCATTGCCCGTTCGGTCCACGCGTCCTTGGTCCTGGGCTCGGACGCAAAGTCCTGGATAATGCGCTCGTCGGTTTCCACGGCGCCGTCGATAAATCCCTGGATGTAGCGGATGCAGTACTGTCCGTCCACTCCCTCGGGATCGGACTGCAGGCGCTGACAGTGGGCGACCAGCTCGTGCACAGACAATACCTCCAGGGCCGCACTCCTCTGTGCGAAGACCATGAAAACGAGCACGGACAGCCATGCGGCAGCCCGCGCGTGGTGACTGAAACGGAACAAGCGGATCATCGCGTCAGGGATGTTCTCTTGCCCAGGGGTTATAACGCACCAGTATAGTGGAAAAGCCCCATCATTCGACCTCCGCGTCCCCCGCCGTGCCGGGACTGTACAGCTTCCGCCTGACCGGGGTGTGTCCACCAGGGACTCCCGAAGGCATAAACTCGAGCGCCGGCAAGTTCGATAAATCCCCGGCGGGGCCCCCCGAAGTAGCCAGTCTTTATATATCAAAACATGCTTAAAATCAGCTGTTTATATGATGATTTTTTATTAGGGGCGCCTTCCACTGCTCGCCCTCAAGACGAACGACATCCCGCCAATACCGGAGACGCCTGCTCGCCGACGACATCGCGTTATCGAGCCGTCACCCTGTAATCGCGAACCACGCCACGGCCCGTTGTATCGGCTTTTTCGAACCTATCGCCAGCAACATCCGAATTTTCTTTCGCGCGGAAGTCCCTAGAATCTTGTTCACGGCAACACGACAAGGGAGTTCGACATGTCCATACATGTACAGGCACGGGGTTTCGAGCTGACAGAATCGCTGGAGCGGCACGTGCACAAACGCATCAACGCAGACCTGGGACACCGCCTGGACGATATCAGCAGCCTGCGCGTCGGGCTGAGCGACATCAACGGCCCCCGGGGCGGCGCCGACAAGTGCTGCCGCGTTCATATCGGGCTGCCGCGACAGCCCGACCTGGTAATCAACGACGTCCAGGCGGACATGTACAACGCGATCGACAGCGCACTGCGCCGCGCTCGCCGTGCCCTGCGCCGCCGTCTGTCGAGGCTCAGGGCCGGGGCGCGCAGGCGCATCGGGTGGTCAGGAATAACGGCCGGTACGGCCGGAGGAGTCTAGAAATGACAACGCAACAATCTCACGGACGCGAAGGCGCGGAGAACCAGGCGCCGTTTCAGCCAGCCAACCTGCCGTTCAGCGGTTCACTGGACAGCTACATCGACCCCGGTGAGCAGCGGGATGCGGCCCTGGACGGTGATTCGCCGCTCGCGTCCGTGGTGACACAGCTACCGGGCATGCGCTGGATCTACCACGCACTGGAGGGCTGGCGGGAAGAGTTTGCGCCGCGCGACTACGGGCTGTCCGCCAACGATCCGCTTTCCGACGCCGCGGCGCCACAGCGGATTCCCTGACAAGATTCACACTTGAACAGCGAGGTTTACATCATGGCAAAAACCGGCAACCACTACCCGGCACATGGCGGGACACACGCGCAGCGACTCAAGCGCTTTTCGGCGGATCCCATGGGCTCCGCATTGACAGCGACGGGCGCCCTGCTCGGCAGTTTCGCCCTCGTTCTGTCGGGGATCGGGGCCATTCACGTGGCCATGCACTAGCATCGCCGTCCCGGACCGGGCCGCGCACTGTCCGGGCAACGGGTTTCAATCCCTGAGCAGTTCGGACTGCAGGGCTTCACGGCCTTCCTGTTCCACGTATTCCAGGAACTCCGAGGCGATCACGGTTCGCCTGGCGCTTCGTGACCACACGAAAAACCAGCGGGACGGGATCGGCAGCTCCTTCACCGGCAGTTTCACGAGGCCGGCGCTGCCCCCGTAGGTCAGGGTGTGGGCCGAGAGTATCGATATTCCGAGGTTGGACAGCACCGAGTGCTTGATGGCTTCATTGCTCTCTATCGTCATTTTCACGTTCAGCTGGACATCGCGCTCGCGCAGGAATTCTTCCAGTGCGTGCCGTGTACCCGAGCCCTGCTCGCGAATAAGGAACGGCTCATCCACGAGATCCTTCAGGGCCAGTCGCTTGCGTTCGGCCAGGGGGTGGTCCTCACTGGCTATGGCGACGAGGGGGTTGTCCAGGAATTCGATGCTCTCCGTATCGATGTCCGAGGGCGGGTGGCTGAATACGAAGAAATCGTCGATCCCATGCCGCAGTCGCTCTATGGTCGCCTGGCGATTGCCTACCCGAAGCTGCACGTCGATTCCCGGGTAGCGTTCACAGAAGGGTCCGAGAAGGTGCGGTATGAAGTACTGCGACGTGGTCACCACGGCGAGGCGCAGGGTACCGGACTTCAGATCTCGCATGTCGCTCAGCGTCATGTCCAGGCGCGCGAAGCTGTCCAGTACCTCCACTGCCGTTCGAACCAGTTCCAGGCCCTCGTCGGTGAACACCAGTTTGCGCTGCACGATGTTGTACAGGGGGGCGCCGATGGCCTCGGAGAGCTTTTTCATCTGCGTCGAGACCGTGGGCTGGGTCAGGTAGAGCGCCCGCGCCGCGCCATTGATACCGCCCTGGTCGTGTACGGCCAGCAGGATTTCCAGTTGTCGCAGGGTGCCCACATGGGCGTGGAGCCTGGACTGCATATCGCCTCCCCGCGGGCCACCCGGCGTGGGTAGCGCCCGTATCCAGATCTACAGGTAATAGACGATAGTCTATATCGCAGATAAATAATATCTATTTTTATCAATTAACGGGAAACGCGATACTACGCCTGCAACGGGATGAATGACTCAACCCGCACAGCCCAAGGCAGAGGAGATTGACCGCAGATGACCAACAGGCAATTCAGTTTCAGCTTTTCAGTGGGAATCGCCCTGGCGGTTCTGGGAGCGCTGGTCCTCACTAAAGCCACGGTCGGCCTGAGCCTGATGGTGCTGGGGGCTGCCATCGCCACCCTCGCCCTGCTGACACGGGGCACACAGGAGCAACAGGCGAAGGTTCCGGCCATGCAGGCCGGCGACTTCCAGGGTCCAGCCGCAGACTACTGAGCCTCGAGCCCCGGAGTAACACGAAGCCATGGACGTCGGAATCGCCTTTTTTCTTCTCGGCATCCTCGCGGCCCTTGTCAGGACCGATATCCAGTTTCCCAAGGCGCTCTACCAGACGCTGATTCTCTACCTGCTGCTGGCAATCGGCCTGAAGGGTGGCGTGGCCCTTGCGGAGCACGCCTCCTGGGAGATCCTCGGGCAATCGGTGCTCGTGATCTCACTGGGCCTGCTCCTGCCGCTCATCGCCTTCCCGGTTCTCTACCACATCGGTGGACTGGCCCGTTATGACGCGGCCTCCATCGCCGCGCACTACGGGTCCGTCAGCGTGGGCACTTACGCGGTGGCTGTCGCCGTACTGGAGGCCCAGGGTATCCAGTACGAGGCCTACCTGCCGCTCTTCGTCGTCCTGCTGGAAATGCCCGCAATCGCGGTGGGTATAGTTCTCGCCCGCCGCTCGCAACAGGGCGGGTCGGGCACGGGGGGCGCGCTGATATCTCCCGACTCCATGAAGCTGCTGCACGAGGTGTTCCTGAACCAGGGCGTGGTCCTGATGGTCGGCGGCCTGCTGGTGGGACTGGTGGCGGGCGAGCGGATAGCCGCGGTGACGCCCCTGTTCTTCGACCTCTTCCCGGGCGTCCTCGCACTGTTTCTCCTGCAGATGGGGATACTTGCGGCGAACTGCATCAAGGACATCAGGCGCCTGGGCAGCTTTATGCTGGCCTTCGGTGTCGCCATGCCCCTGGTCGGGGGCCTGCTGGGCTGCCTGCTGGGCGTGGCCATCGGGTTGTCCGCAGGGGGCGCCATACTGCTCGCTGTACTGGGGGCAAGCGCTTCCTACATCGCCGTACCCGCGGCCATGCAACTGGCCCTGCCGAGAGCCAATCACAGCCTGTCGATCAGCGCCTCACTGGGTATCACCTTCCCCTTCAACGTCCTGATCGGCATTCCCACCTACATGGTACTGACGCAAACATTGACGGGGCAGGCCCTATGAGCACCGATAAAGTTGCGATCATCATGGGTTCCCGCTCCGACTGGCCCGTGTTGCAACACGCCACGACGGTCCTGGATGAAGTGGGCGTCGCCTACGACACCGCTGTCGTGTCGGCGCACCGCACACCGCAGCGCCTGTACGAATTCGCCAGCGAGGCCGACCGGCAGTACAGCGTCATTATCGCCGGCGCCGGCGGCGCGGCGCACCTGCCCGGGATGACCGCGGCCCTCACCTGGCTCCCGGTCATCGGCGTCCCCGTCACCAGCAAGACGCTGAAAGGCGTGGACAGTCTCCTCTCTATTGTCCAGATGCCGAAGGGGGTAGCCGTTTCAACCCAGGCGATCGGGGAGTCCGGCGCGTACAACGCCGGGCTCATGGCAGCCCAGATTCTCGCCACCGGCAACGCCGGGTTACGCAAGCGCCTTATCGACTGGCGATCCCGGCAGACCGACTCAGTCCCAGTGGAGGTGGAGTAGTGCATATAGCAATCGCAGGTTGTGGCCAGCTTTCGCGAATGCTGGCTCTCGCGGGGATACCCCTGGGTTTCCGGTTCAGCTTTATTGCCGACGACCTAGGGCAGGACACGCGTTGCGTGGAGCAACTGGGAACCGTCGTTCACTGGCATCCCGGCCAGTCACCCGGCGACCTGTACGACCTTCTCGGCAGGCCGGACGTGGTCACCGCGGAAAAAGAACAGATCGACATCTCTCTGCTCGAGTTGCTGCAAACGCTGTGCGACGTCCACCCCAACCCGGCATCGTTCGCGGTCCTGCAGGATCGCAGCCGGGAAAAACGGCTGCTCGACGACCTGCAGATTCCGACTGCGCCCTACGTCCATGCCAGGCCGGCGGCCGAGGCTGTGCGGAAGCTGTCGCTCCCGATCGTCGCCAAGTCCTGCCGGGGCGGCTACGACGGGAAAAACCAGCAGATATTGAGAAACGCACGAGATATCGCGGATTTCGATGCTCACCCTGAGGAGCGCGATTTCATCCTGGAGCAGTGGATGCCCTTCGAGCGGGAGGTCTCGATCGTCTCCGTGAGGGACCGCTCCGGTAACATCAGCCACTATCCCATCACCGAGAACATGCACGAAAGCGGCATCCTGAGACACTCCATCGCCCCGGCAAGAAATGTGTCGGGGGTGACCGCGCGAGCCGCCCGGGAGTATATCGCCAGCGTTATGCAGTTTACGGATTACGTGGGCGTCATGGCGATGGAGTGTTTTATCGTGGACGGAGACCTGCTGGTCAACGAGATCGCGCCGCGGGTGCACAATAGCGGCCACTGGACACAGTCGGGTTGTAAAACCAGCCAGTTTGAAAATCACCTGAGGGCGATTGCCGGCCTGCCCCTGGGAAGCACCGAAAATCACGGCATCTCCGGCATGGTCAATCTCATCGGCACCGGTGTGCCTACAGGGAGCGCATTGTCTCCCCACTCCACCCTGCACTGGTACAACAAGACCGAACGCCCGGGGCGCAAGTTGGGCCACGTGAATTTCAGCGGCTCTACTCACGAAGACCTGTTGCAGAAGATGGACCGGTTCAGGGCTGAAGTACTGGAAACCAGGCCGGATAGCTAGCACCCATGTCACAACAACTCAATTACAAGCACCTGCACTATTTCTATACCACGGCGCGCGAAGGCAGTATCGCGGGAGCCGCGGCGCTGTTGCACGTATCACCGCAGACCATCAGTGGCCAGCTCGGTGTATTCCAGGATTACCTGGGGGTCGAGCTGTTCGATCGCAAGGGTAAACAGCTGGTGATGAACGACATGGGTAAAATGGTTTACAACTATGCCGATGACATCTTCACTCTCGGCGCTGAACTGCAGCAGAGCATACGCAACAACGACAGCAAGGAGCAGCTGCGCTTCGCCGTGGGCGTGACGGAGGTCATACCCAAGATCCTCTCCGTCAATATCCTCGAAAACTGCTTTGGGGATGACGGATCGCACAAGCTGGTCTGCAGGGAGGCGGATTTCGATACGCTGCTCTCCGAACTCGCCTTGAACAAACTCGACCTGGTATTGACTGATCGCCAGCTGCCGCCAGGCATGCCCATCCGCGCCTACAACCACTTCCTGGGTGAGTGCGGGCTTACGTTTTTCGCGAGCGGAAAATCCGCAGAAGAACTGAAACCCGACTTCCCGCGCTCACTGCACCAGAGGCCCTTCCTGATCTGTGGCGACAAGTCGCACCAGAAGCTCAATTTGCAGTCATGGTTCGAAAGCGAGGACATAGCGCCTCATATTGTCGCCGAGTGCGATGACAGCGCCCTGATCAAGTATTTCGGACAGTCGGATTACGGCGTGTTCTGTACGCCGAGCATTATCGAGACGCACGTGATGAGGCAGTACGGGGTGTCTGTTATCGGGCGCACGGAGGAAGTGAGGGAACATTTTTACGCCATATCACCGGAGCGCAAGGTCAAGCACCCCGGGGTCAGGCAGCTCCTCGACGGGGCTCTGAAGATTTTTGAAAACGGTCAGTAGCCGGGAGAAGACAAAGTTCGCGCCAGGTCAATAGATCCAGATTTTCGATCTATAGATCAGCAAAAAACGGCTTTTACGAGATCGCCACCTCGGGGACAATGTTACAAACAGCAG
>Ga0126341_1000051_pt1 | contig 24041 bp, 24 predicted proteins | sample OrbTmetagenome_FD_97057 | JGI IMG/M metagenome (GOLD analysis project Ga0126341, IMG submission 97057) | Coral microbial communities from Florida Keys, Florida, USA - Orbicella T D metagenome | ecosystem: Host-associated > Invertebrates > Cnidaria > Coral | place: Florida Keys, Florida, USA... | reverse complement strand
CCGCCCCGGGGGGACCACCGTGGAATCACCTGAATACAGCTTCGAAATCCTGCTCGCGGCGTCCGCCGCCCTGCTCGTGCTGGGCTTTGTGCTCGGCATGCTGATGGGCCGCCGCACCTCCACCGCGGGGCAGAAGTACCGCGAGGTGGAGCGCAAGCTGGACCAGGTGCTGCAGGACAAGAAACTCTACGAGGACGAGGTGGTGGAGCATTTCACTGAGACGGCCCAGCTGCTCAACACCCTGACCGAGAGCTACCGCGACGTGCACAACCACCTGGCCAGGGGCGCGGGCACACTGTGCCGCGGCGAGGGCCCGGTCTCACTGGAGCACCTCAGCGACAGCCGCGACCCCAATGAGATCCCCGCGGATCTCGCCCACATCCAGCCGCCGCTGGACTACGCGCCGAAGACCTCTCCCGACGAAAGGGGCACGCTGCACGAGGAGTTCGGACTGGAGCGCAAGCCCGGGCCGGGCACGCCGGAGAAAACGGAACAGGCCTGAGGCGGCCTACACCGGGTTGTCGATATCGATAAACCGGTGCTCCAGCGAGAATTTTTCCGCCAGGTGGGCGCCAAGCGCCTGCACACCGTAGCGCTCGGTGGCGTGGTGCCCCGCGGCGATGAACTGGATGCCCTCCTCGCGCGCCACGTGTACCGTCTGTTCCGAGGCCTCGCCCGTGATGAACACCTCCGCACCCGCGGCGACCGCCGCCTCTATATAGCCCTGTGCCGCACCCGTGCACCAGGCCAGGCGCTGCACCGTCGCCCCGCCGTCGCCGATGTGCAGGGGCTCGCGCCCGGTGAGGGTGCGCAGCAGCTTCACCAGCTCCTCCGCCCGCACTGAAGCCGGCAGGGTCCCGATGCTGCCCACCTCCGACGGCGCCTCCGGCTGCAGGGGGCTGTGCGCGCCCGCGGCGATGCCCAGCAGCTCACCCAGGCGCGCGTTGTTGCCGAACTCCGGATGCGCGTCCAGGGGCAGGTGGAAAGCCAGCAGGCTGATGTCGTGCTCGAGCAGCGCGGCCAGGCGCCGGCGCTTCATACCGACGATGCGCGCATCCTCCCCGCGCCAGAAGTACCCGTGGTGCACGAGTATCGCGTCGGCGCCCCACTGGGCGGCGCTGTCGATCAGGGCCTGGCTCGCGGTGACACCGGTGGCCAGCCGGCTCACCTCGTTGCGGCCCTCCACCTGCAGGCCGTTCGGGCAGTAGTCGCTGAAACGGCCCGGCTGCAGGCACTGGTCCAGGTAAGCCGTCAGTTCGCCCAGTTGTGCACTCATGAATTGCCACCGGTTGGCCGGGATTCCGCTGCATCATATACAATGCCGGGGCAAACCACACCGTGCGCGCATGAAACAGGCTCTCACCTACATCTTCTGGCCCGCCGTGGCGGGACTGCTCGCCGCACTGCTCATACTGGACCGGTGGGCGGGCACACCTGACGAGACAACCGGCGACGGGCTCGAGCCGGTGAGCTATGCCCGCGCCGTGCGCGCGGCCACACCCTCGGTCGTGAACATCTACACCGCCAAGCTGGTCACACCCCAGCGCAGTCCCCTGCTCGACGACTCCTACTTCCGCCGCTTCTCCGAACCCCAGGCGCAGCGCCAGCGCATCGAACGCTCACTCGGGTCGGGGGTCATCGTCACCGGCGATGGTCATATCCTGACCAACAACCACGTCATCGCCGGGGCAGACGCGATACAGGTCGCGCTGCACGACGGGCGCTCCAGCAACGCGGTGGTCATCGGCACGGATTCCGCCACCGACCTGGCCGTGCTCAAGGTGCAACTGGCGGACCTCGAGCCGGTCGCACTCGGCGACTCGGACAACGTGCGCGTCGGGGACGTGGTGCTCGCCATCGGCAACCCGCTGGGCTTCGGGCACTCAGTCACCCAGGGTATCGTCTCCGCGCTCGGTCGCTACGGGCTGCAGCTGCACACCTACGAGGACTACATCCAGACCGACGCGAGCATCCATCTCGGCAACTCCGGCGGCGCGCTGATCGATACCAGCGGCCGCCTGCTGGGCATCAACACCATCATTTACACACCGGAAAACATAGGCGGCGAGAACGGTGGCGGCAGCGTGCCCACCGGTATCGGCATCAGCCTCGCCATCCCGGTCAATCTCGCCATTTTCGTCATGGAGGACCTGATCCAGTACGGCGAGGTCATACGCGGCTGGCTGGGCGTGAGCGTCGAGCCCATCGGCATTTTTCGGGAGGGCGCCGGGCCGCAACCGGCGCTGTCGGTGGTCGCCGTCGCTCCCGGCGGACCCGCGGCGAAGGCGGGCATGCGCGTGGGCGACATCATTACCCACATCGACGGCGAGGCCGTGCGGGACGGCCGGCGCACCATGCACCGCATCGCGCGACTGCGTCCCGGGGAAACCATTGCGATCTCTGTGCAGCGCGCCCGCCAGAGCCTGGAACTGCGCGCGGTGGTCGGCGCGCTCTCGCAGTCCACCGGGGCGGTCCCGGTGTCCTGAGCCCGACCCCTCAGTCCTGGTCGAGGCGCAGTTCGGCGCTGCGCGCGTGAGCAGTCAGGGATTCCCCGCGCGCCAGGACCGAGGCGGCCCTGCCCAGTTCGCGCACCCCCTCCGGGCTGCACATGATGACCGAGCTGCGCTTCTGGAAATCGTAGACCCCCAGCGGTGAGGAGAAGCGCGCGCTGGACGCCGTGGGCAGCACGTGGTTGGGCCCCGCGCAGTAATCGCCGAGAGCTTCCGACGTATAGGCGCCGAGAAATATCGCACCGGCGTTGCGCACTTCGGGCAGCAGCGCTTCCGGGTCCGCCACGGACAGCTCCAGGTGTTCCGGCGCCAGCCGGTTGGAGAGCGCCACTGCCTCCGCGAGGTCGCGCGTGGCGATCAGCGCTCCGCGCGAATCGAGCGAGGCGCGCACGATGTCCGCCCGTTCCAGCGTGGGCAACAGTCGGTCGATACAGTCCTGCACGCTGTCCAGGTATTTCGCGTCCGGGCTCAGCAGGATGGCCTGGGCATTCTCGTCGTGTTCCGCCTGGGAGAACAGGTCCATGGCCACCCACTCCGGCGGTGAGCTGCCGTCACAGATCACCAGGATCTCCGAGGGCCCCGCGATCATGTCGATACCCACCCGCCCGAACACCTGCCGCTTCGCGGTGGCCACCCAGATGTTGCCGGGACCCGTGATCTTGTCCACCGCGGGCAGGCTCTGCGTGCCGTGGGCCAGCGCGGCCACCGCCTGGGCGCCGCCGATGGTGAAGACGCGGTCGACACCCGCAACGCGCGCCGCGGCCAGCACCAGGTCGTTCAGCGCCCCGCCCGGGGCGGGTACTGCCATGATGACCTCATCCACCCCGGCTACCACCGCTGGAATGGCGTTCATCAACACCGAGGAGGGGTAACTGGCCTTGCCGCCGGGAACGTAGATCCCGACCCGCTGCAGGGGCGTGACCTGCTGGCCGAGCAGGTTGCCCGCCGCGTCGCGGTACTGCCAGCTCTCCTGCAACTGCCGCTCGTGGAAGTCGCGCACCCGTGCGGCGGCGTACTCCAGGGCCTCGCGCTGGACCGGGTCCACGGCATCCAGTGCCGCCGCGAGGCGCGCGGGGGGGATTTCAAGGTCGGCGACCGAGGCGGCCTCGACGCCGTCGAAGCGGGCCGTGTACTCGAGCAGCGCGGCGTCGCCGCGGGCGGCGACGTCGGCCACGATCGCCGCGACACCCGCCTCGATCGACGGGTCCGCCGCGTCGGCGCTGTGGCGCAGTGCGGCCAGTTCGCCCTCGAAATCCGCGTCCGCGGTATCAAGCCTGCGCATCGGCCCGCTCCTGTACGGCGGCGGACAGCGCGTCGACAACGGCGCTGATGGCGTCGTGCCTGGACCGCATGGCGGCCTTGTTCACAACCAGGCGCGAGCTGATCCCGGCGATTTCCTCCATGGGCTCCATGCCGTTGGCGCGCAGCGTATTGCCCGTGTCCACGATGTCCACGATCAGGTCTGCCAGGTTCATGGCCGGGGCCAGCTCCATCGCCCCGTAGAGCTTGATGATGTCAGCGTTCACGCCCTTGCGCGCAAAGTAGCCGCGGGCGATATTGACGAACTTCGTGGCCACACGCAGCCGGCCGCCGGGCGGCTGCCAGCCCACCGGGCCCGCCGTCATCAGCCGACAGTGCGCGATTTGCAGGTCGAGGGGTTCGTACAGCCCGTCGGCGCCGTGTTCGAGCAGGATGTCCTTGCCCACCACGCCGATATCCGCGGCGCCGAGGCGCACGTAGGTCGGCACATCCGTGCCGCGCAGGATGACCAGCTGCAGGTCCGGCCGGTTCGTGTCAAAGACGAGCTTGCGGCTGCGGTCCAGTTCCTCGGCCGGCTCGATGCCCGCCTGTGCCAGCAGGGGCAGCGTCTCTTTCAGTATGCGGCCCTTGGTCAGGGCCAGCGTCAGTTTTTCCTTCATCGCTCAGTCCATGCCGCGCCGCCGCCTGCGGTGTACCGCAGCCGGGGGCGTCTCGGGTTCGTCATCGGGGTCGCCGCTCCCGGGGCGCTCAAGCCGGGGGACGCGACTGCCACTCCGCGGGGGTGTAGGTGCGGATGTTGACCGCGTGGATGCTGCCGTCGGCGATATGGTCCGTCAGGGCCGCGTAGACCAGCTGCTGCTTCTTCACCGGCCGCAGGCCCTCGAACACCTCGCCGATGGCTTCGATGTCGTAGTGGCTGCCCTCGCCCTGCACATGAAACTCGCACCCGTCGAGGTGGGCTTCCAACAGGGATTTCACGCTGGCTGCGTCCATAGGCCGTCTCCGCTGCTCTCTCGCGCCGCCCGGTCGGGGGCGGTGTTCGGGAAAACGCGCATTTTAGGAGAAAAGTGCTGCGGGTGCGAGCTGGCGCGCCCGCGGATATTGGCAATATTCAGGGGCGCCCGGGCAGCCCGCGTCAGCTCTCGACGTCGACGGTGGCGGTAGTCCAGCCGGCGATGACCTTGTCGAGGTCGCCGTTTTCCTCCCGCGCGGAGGCCTCGAACTGGTCGCGGTAGATCTGACCGAGGCTCACCGTCTCGATAATGACATTGCGCAGTTTCCAGTCGCCCGCCTTGTCGCGGCCCATCTGGTAGAGCACCACGTACGGGTCGTCGCGGTCGGAGTAGACATGCTGGCGCACCGAGACCCGGCGCTCCCGGGACGCGCCCTCCTCGGGGCGCAACACCTCTATTTTTGAACTGCCGAACGCGAGGAGGCCCTTGCTGTAGGTCCGCACCAGGCTGAGTCGCATCACCTGGGTAAAGCGATCGAGCTGGTCGCGCAGCGCCTCGCGGCCGGCCTCGTCGAGGGAGCGATAGCGCTCACTCGTCGCATAGGGTCCCATGACGCTGCGGGCGAAACCGCGGTAGTCGATCAGGGGGTCGAGCAGCGCCTGCACCTGCTCGTAATAGCGCTCCGGGTCGTCGTCCACGTAGTCCTCGGCGGCGACGACAACATTCATGACCTCGACGGTGGTCGCCTCCACCAGGTCGTGGGCGGAGTAATCCACCGCCTCGTCGGCGGCACTGAGCCCGGCCACCGCCAGCAACAGCGCTGCGGTCAGCGCGTATTTCAGATACGACATTCCCTTCCTCTCCGAAACCCCAATTTCCTACTGGCCGGGCCTGGCAACCCCTGTATAATCCGCCCTTCAACACCTGCAGGCGACCGACGGGGACGTACTTGCCACGACGTAGTTTTGACAACAGGCACACCCCCGTGGTTCCAGCCCGAGGCGCGGCGCATACTGTAGCAGGAATCCAGGTTTTATGCTGTTAGCAGCCGCCACCATTATCATCGGATTCATCGTGCTTATCTGGAGCGCGGACCTGTTCGTGGCCGGCGCCGCTTCCATCGCTGAAAACGCGGGCCTGTCCCCCATCATCATCGGTCTCACCATTGTCTCGCTGGGCACCTCCGCACCCGAGGTGCTGGTCTCCCTCACCGCCTCTCTCTCCGGCTCCGGCTCGCTGGCGATCGGCAACGCCATCGGCTCCAATATCGCGAACGTCGCACTGGTACTCGGCACCACGGTGCTGGTGGCGCCGCTGATGGTGCAGGAGGAGTGCATGCGCAAGGAGTTGCCGGTGCTGCTGGTGGTCACCTTCGGTGTCGGCTTCCTCATACGGGACCGCGTGCTCTCACCCCTCGACGGCTGGCTCATGATCGGGGTGCTCGCCCTGCTGATGACCCAGCTCGTGCGCACGCAGGCGAACAATCCGGACCTCCTCATGGAGCCGCACGACGACGCCCTGCCGCACCTGCCGCCCCCGCGCGCCTGGCTGTACTTTATCGCCGGACTGCTGCTGCTCATCGCCAGCTCCAAGGTGCTGGTCTGGGGTGCCACCCGGGCCGCGGTCGAACTGGGCGTGTCGGAACTCGTCATCGGCCTGACCATCGTGGCCATCGGCACCAGCCTGCCCGAACTCGCCGCCACCATCGCCAGCGCCCTGCGCGGGCACACCGAGATTGCGCTGGGCAATATCATCGGCTCCAACCTGTTCAACCTGCTTGCGGTGATGTCCATACCGGGCGTGGTCGGCGCCCAGAAGCTGGATCCAGCCGTGCTCTCCCGCGACTACCTCACCATGACCTTTCTCACCGTGTTCCTCGCGGTGGCGGTACTGGTCAGCCGCAAACGCAGCAAATCCAGGCCCGGGCACTCCTACCTCGGCCGCATACTGGGCTCGCTGTTAGTGTCGTTCTACGGGCTGTACTATTATCTCCTGCACAACACCCTCTGATTCGTGGAACAGCCTATGGCGGAGCAGGGCTCCATCAGTCACATCGCATCCGCGCAGCGGACGATTCGCATGGAGTCCGCCGCGGTAGCGGCACTGGAATCGCGCGTCGGGGATGAATTTGACCGCGCCTGCAAACTGCTCCTGGACATCCCCGGCCGCATCATCGTGATCGGCATGGGCAAGTCCGGTCATATTGCGCGCAAGATTGCCGCGACCCTCGCCAGCACCGGTTCACCCGCATTTTTCGTACACCCCGGCGAGGCGAGTCACGGGGACATGGGCATGATCACCGCGGAAGACGCGGTCATCGCCCTCTCGAACAGCGGTACCGTGGCCGAGATCGTCACGCTCCTGCCGCTGCTCAAACGCATCGGCGTTCCCCTCGTCAGCATGACGGGCAATCCCGAATCCGCCCTCGCCGCCGCCTCCGACGTGCACCTGGACACGGGCGTGGAGACCGAGGCCTGCCCACTGGACCTCGCCCCGACCTCCAGCACCACTACCGCACTGGTCATGGGCGACGCGCTGGCCATAGCGCTGCTGGAGGCGCGCGGTTTCACCGCGGACGACTTCGCCTTCTCCCACCCGGGGGGCACACTGGGCAAGAAACTGCTGTTGATGGTGCGCGACGTGATGCGCGTGGGCGACGCCATACCGCGGGTCGACCGCGACGCCAGCCTGTCGCGGGCCCTGCTCGAAATCAGCGACAAGGGATTGGGCATGACCACGGTGACTGGGGCAGACGGCGGCCTGGAGGGCGTATTCACCGATGGCGACCTGCGGCGCTCACTGGATGGCAGCATCGACATCAACACGACTGCCATCGGCGACCTGATGAGCGTCAATGCCAAGACCGTCAATCCCGATATGCTGGCCGCTGAAGCCATGCGTATCATGGAGGAGAACGAAATCGGCGCGCTGGTGGTCGTCGACGACGGCGCCGTCACCGGTGTACTGCATTTGAAAGACCTGCTGCACGCGGGCATCACGTGAGGAGCCGGGAGCGACGATGAGCGGCGTCGAGGAAACTGCAGCGCGTATTCGCCTGCTTGTGCTGGACGTGGACGGCGTCCTGACGGACGGCCAGCTCCTGTACAGCAACAGTGGCGACGAGACCAAGGCGTTCAATATCAGGGACGGGCTCGGCGTCAAGCTGTTACAGGACGCGGGGGTACGGGTGGCTATCATCACCGGGCGCCGCTCGGAAATCGTCGCCCGTCGCGCAGGGGAACTCGGCATCCACGATGTCGTCCAAGGACGGGAGGACAAGCGACAGGCACTGCTGGAGATGTGCCAGCGCGCCGGGCTCGCCGTTGAGGACTGCGCCTACATGGGAGACGACCTGCCCGATCTCGGGGCGATCGTGGCTGCGGGGCTGGGGATGACCGTCGCGGACGCGGCGAGCGAAGTGCGCGAGGCCGCCGACTGGTGCAGCGAGAGGGTCGGCGGCGGCGGTGCGGTGCGCGAGGCGTGCGAGTTCATTCTCACCGCGAGGGGTGAGTGGTCGACCATCGTGGCGGGCTTCGCTTGATACGACTATGGCAACGTCGCCGCGACACGGCGACACGGGTACCGGTTATGCGATTCCGAGGCGTCCGCTGGCGTCCCTACAGTCCCGCCCTGCTGGCCGCACTCCTGGCGTCACTGCCCCTGTTTGCGCCCGGGCCGGCCGCGGCCCTGCCCGATGACCGGGAACAGCCCATACACATCACGGCAGACCGTGCCGTGCGGGATGAAAAGCGCGGTATCACCACCTACAGCGGCAACGTGCACATGCGCCAGGGCAGCATGGAAGTCGACGCGGACAGCCTGGTGATCTACCACGAGACCGAGGATGCGAATCGCATCGTCGCCCGGGGCGCCCCGGCGCGGATGCGCCAACAGCCGGAGATCGACAAGGGGCTGGTGCACGCGCACGCGGCCGTGATTACCTATTTCCGCGACCAGGAGCGCGTGCACCTGCGCAGCGATGCGCGCATCGAGCGGGATGACGGCACCCTGGTCACCGGCGAATCCATCGACTATTTCATCGCCAAGCAGCTCGTGAGAGCGGAGTCCGACCGCAGCGACGAGGACAACCAGGTCGTCGTCGTCATACCGCCCTCCCTCCACCAGCAGGGCGAGGACGCAGCGGAGGCGCAGGCGCCCCCGCAATCGCCGGCGCCCGCGGCCGAGCCCGCTCCGGAGCCTGGCCCTCAAGCCGCCCCGGAGCCGTCAGCCGAATCAGCGCAGGGGGACGACGCCGTCAGTGGCGCAGCTCAGGGCGAATAACCTGGCGAAGGCCTACCGCGGCCGCGAGGTCATCCAGGACGTCTCACTGGGCCTGGACAGCGGTCAGGTGGTCGGGCTGCTCGGGCCCAATGGCGCTGGCAAGACCACGTGCTTCTACATGATCATCGGCATCGTGCCCGCGGACCGCGGTGAAATAACCGTGAACGGCGAGGACATCACCGCCTACACCATGCACGAGCGCGCCCGCCGGGGCATCGGCTACCTCCCGCAGGAGGCCTCGATCTTCCGCAAACTGAGCGTCGGCGACAACCTGATGGCGATCCTGCAGACCCGGCGCGACCTGAACAGGGCCCAGCGCAGGGAGCGCCGGGACGAACTGCTGGAGGAGTTCCACGTCCAGCATCTCAGGGACAGCCTGGGACAGTCACTGTCCGGCGGCGAGCGCCGCCGCGTCGAAATCGCCCGGGCGCTGGCCACCGAGCCGGACTTCATCCTGCTGGACGAACCCTTCGCCGGGGTGGACCCTATCTCCGTCAGCGACATCAAGCAGATCATCAATCACCTGCGCGACCGCGGTATCGGAGTGCTCATCACGGACCACAACGTGCGCGACACGCTGGATATCTGCGAAAAGGCCTATATCGTCGGGGAGGGGCATATCATCGCCGCCGGCAGCACCGAGGAGGTCCTGGCCAACCGCGAGGTCCGGGATGTCTACCTCGGCGAGCAGTTCCGCATGTAAACCGGCCGTTTCCCGGCCGGGTTCAGAACTGCGTCACATCTCTCACATAAATTACAAGCAATAATCACGCCAAGCTGTTGCACCGCGCGCAGGCCGGGGGCTACACTGGCCCTGAACCTTCCCCGCGAGGGGTCGGTGGGGACGCGAAATCCGGGCGATTCGGGCACATCGATGAAGCAGTCACTGCAACTCAAGCTCGGCCAGCAGCTGACCATGACACCTCAGCTGCAACAGGCCATCCGCCTGCTGCAACTGTCCACGATGGACCTGCAGCAGGAGATCCAGGAAGCGCTGGAGAGCAACCCGTTACTGGAGGTTTCCGAGGACGAGGACGGCGACACCGGCGGTGAGCACGAGGCGGGGGAGATCAACGGCGTCAGCGACGGCCCCCTGCAGAGCCTGGAACAGCTGGCGACCGACGCCGCCGATGACAGCGGCGAGTGGGACGGGGCCCAGGCGGACGCCATCCTGCCCGACGACCTGCCCGTAGATACCCAGTGGGACGACCTGCTGCCCTCCTCCTCCGCGCCACCCCCCGCGTCGGAGGACTTCCCCGACAACGACCTGGACGCGCGCAACGCTGCGAGCGACAGCCTGCGCGACCAGCTGCTGTGGCAGCTGAGCCTGACCCGGCTCTCCGACACGGACCGCCTCATCGCCCTGGCGATCATCGACGCCACAGACGCGAACGGCCGCCTGATGCTGACGCTCGAGGAGCTGTTCGAGTCGCTGTCGGCCCACCTCGATATCGACCTGGAGGAGGTCGTCGCGGTACTGCACCGGCTGCAACAGTTCGAGCCCGCCGGGGTCTGTACACGCGACCTGCAGGAGTGCCTGCAGGTCCAGCTCGACCAGCTGCCCCCCGAGACACCCTGGCTGGAGCAGGCCAAGCTGGTCATCGGCCGACACCTCAACCAGCTCGCCAACAGCGACTTCTCACAGATCCTGCGCCGCACGCGGCTCAAGGAGCCGGAGCTCAAGCAGGTCCTGGCGCTGATCCAGTCCCTCGACCCGAACCCGGGCCAGACCGCGGTGCCCGAGGAGGTCGAGTACATTATTCCCGACGTCTTCGTCAGCAAGAAAAACGGCCGCTGGGTGGTCGAACTGAACCCGGATATCGCGCCCAAACTGCGCATCAACAGCGATTACGCCAGTCTCATCAAGCGCGCGGACTCCAGTGCCGACAACACCTTCCTGCGGGACAACCTGCAGGAGGCGCGCTGGTTCCTCAAGAGCCTGCACAGCCGCAACGAGACCCTGATGAAGGTGGCCTCCAGGATCGTGGAGCGGCAGCGCAACTTCCTCGAATACGGCGAGGAGGCGATGAAACCCCTGGTACTGCACGATATCGCCGAGGCGGTGGAGATGCACGAGTCGACCATATCCAGGGTCACCACCAACAAGTACATGCACACCCCCCGGGGAATCTACGAACTGAAGTACTTCTTCTCCAGCCACGTGGCGACCACGGCCGGGGGGGAGTGTTCATCGACGGCGATCCGGGCCCTGATCAAGAAACTGGTCGCCGCGGAAAATCCGCGCAAGCCCCTCAGTGACAGCAAGATCACCCAGCTGCTGGAGGAGCAGGGCATCAAGGTCGCGCGGCGCACCATCGCGAAATACCGGGACACCCTGTTCATTCCGCCATCCAACGAACGCAAGCGTCTCGTATAAGTTCAGGGGCTTCGCCCCGAACGTCTATGACAATCTTCACAGGTGCCCTAAAATTGGGGTACCGGCCGGCGGCGGCGCCGGCTGCGGGCGAGTCCCGTGTCAATGCAGCAAAGGGAGCATTCCATGCAACTGAACATCAGTGGTCACCACCTTGAACTCACCCCACCCCTCAAAGAATACGTAGAAAGCAAATTCGAGCGACTGCAGCGACACTACGACCAGATATCCACCACCCACGTCATCCTTACCGTCGAAAAAATGGTCCAGAAGGCCGAGGCCACCGTGCACATCGCCGGCGCAGACCTGTTCGCCGCGGCGGAGGACGAGGACATGTACGCCGCCATCGACGCCCTCGCGGACAAGCTGGACCGCCAGCTCATCAAGCACAAACAGAAACACAGGGGACACTGACCGATCGACGCAGCGCTTACCATGCAAGCCCTCAGCCAGATACTGACGCCGGGGCGGACGGTCTGCCACGGCGCCGGCGGCAGCAAGAAACGCCTGTTCGAGACCATGGCCAGGATTCTCTGCGACGACCGGCCCGAGCTCGCCTACAACGATGTCCTGGCCCGGCTCGTGGAGCGCGAAAAGCTGGGCAGCACCGGCCTGGGCGGTGGTATCGCCATCCCGCACTGCCGGGCGGACAACTGCCCGGAGCCGCTGGGCGCGCTCCTGACCCTCGCCAGCCCCATCCCCTTCGACGCCCCGGACGACAAACCGGTGGACCTGCTGTTCGCGCTGCTTGTCCCGTCGGAGGCGCACCAGCAACACCTGGACATACTGGCGAACATCGCGCGCGCATTCAGCCAGGAGAGCTTCTGTGCGCGCCTGCGGGCCGCAGCCGACGACGCCGCGCTGTTTCGCGCCGCCATCGATGGAGGCGGCTAGACCGTGCGCCTGATCGTCATCAGCGGGCGTTCCGGTTCCGGCAAGAGTACCGCGCTCAACCTGCTCGAGGACGAGGGTTTCTACTGCATCGACAACCTCCCGGTGGCGCTGTTGCCGTCCCTGGTCGAGGAGACCAGCCGCGAGGAGTTCCAGCTGTTCCAGGGCACAGCGGTCTGCATCGATGCGCGCAATGCGTGGAAGGACCTGGAGAACTTTCGCGAAATCCTGCAGTCACTGCCCGCCTCCGTGGACAGCCAGGTCCTGTTCCTGGACGCCCAGCAGGACACCCTGATCCGGCGCTTTAGCGAGACCCGGCGCCGCCATCCTCTCAGCTCGAAGTCCCGGGCCCTGCACGAGGCCATCGAGCGCGAGGGCGAGCTTATCGAGCCCATTTTCAGCAGCGCCACGCTCGTGCTCGATACGAGCCAGATGACCATTTACGAACTGCGCGACACGCTGAAGCAGCGACTGCTGGGCACGAGCGAGGGCAGCATGTCCATCCAGATCCAGTCCTTCGGCTTCAAGCGCGGCGTGCCCGCCGACGCCGACCTGGTGTTCGATGTACGCATGCTGCCCAATCCCCACTGGGTGCGCGAGTTGCGCGGCAAGACGGGACTGGATACCGAGGTGTGCGAGTTTCTCGAGGAACAGGCGATGACGGCGGAACTGTACGACGACCTTTGCGGCTACCTTGAGACATGGCTGCCACGCTACCGTGACAGCAACCGCAGCTACATGACCATCGCAGTGGGTTGTACCGGTGGGCAACATCGGTCAGTATACCTCGCGGAGCGACTCTTCCGGCATTTCAGCCAGCAGTACCCATCGGTGAACGTGCGCCACCGGGAACTCCAACAGGCATGATCCGAACGCAGATAACAATAGTGAACAAGCTGGGCCTGCACGCCCGTGCTGCAGCCAAATTTGTGGCCTGCACCTCGTCCTTTGCCAGCGACATACAGGCCGGCGTCGACGGCGAGATGGTCGACGCCAAGAGCATCATGTCGGTGATGATGCTGGCGGCCGGCAAGGGATCCATCCTGGAGGTGCAGATCGAGGGCAAGGACGAGGAAGACGCACTGGCCGCCCTGGAGTCCCTGATCGGGAACCGCTTCGACGAACCCGAGTAATTCCCCCCGCCCGTAACTAATCCCGTTGTTGGGGACAGGCGTTTTCCCCATAATTGTCGCCGTCGGGCGTCCGCCCGGCGGGCTGTGTCGGGAGAACCAGAATGGGCCAGAATCAAGACGTTTCCCAGACCGCTCTCGACCAGGTGGGCAGCGCCCTCGAGGGCGGCACCTTCGTCGGCGTCCGGCGCATGCTCAACGGGCTGCAGCCGGCCGACGTGGCCCACCTGCTGGAGTCCGCGCCACCCAGGATGCGCCACATCATCTGGCAGATGGTGGAGGTGGACCAGGAGGGTGAAGTCCTCGGGGAACTGAGCGACGAATTACAGGCCCAGTTCCTCGGCAGCATGGACGCCGCGGAAGTCGCCGCCATCACCGAGGGTATGGACGACGACGACGTCGCCGACATCCTGCAACAGGTGCCGGACCGGGTCACTTTCGAAGTCCTCAACGCCATGGACCAGCAGGACCGGGCGCGGCTCGAACGGGTAATGCTCTACCCGGACGACACCGCCGGCGGCCTGATGAACACCGACACCATCACCATCCGCGCGCGCCACACCCTGGACGTGGTGCTGCGCTACCTGCGCCGCCACGAAGAAATCCCCGAGATGACGGACAACCTCATCGTCGTCAACCGCGCCGACCAGTTCATCGGCCTCCTGCCGTTGCGCACCCTGCTGGTCTCGGACCCCTCCGCCACCGTGCGCGAGATGATGGTGACCGACGTTGAGCCCATCCCGGTGGACATGCCGGACGCCGACGTGGCGCGGCTGTTCGAGCGCAACGACTGGGTATCGGCGCCCGTGGTGGACGATCACGGCACCCTGCTGGGACGCATTACGATCGACGACGTGGTCGACGTGATCCGCGAGGACGCCGACCACTCCTTCATGTCGATGGCGGGCCTCGATGAGGAGGAAGACACCTTCGCACCCCTTGTGCGCGCGGCGCCGAGGCGCGCTGTCTGGCTGGGCGTCAACCTCGTCACCGCCTTCATCGCCGCCTCGGTGATCAACCTGTTCCAGGGGACCATCGAGAAGGTGGTCGCCCTCGCCGTCCTCATGCCCATCGTCGCCTCCATGGGCGGCATTGCCGGCACCCAGACGCTGACCGTCCTGGTGCGCGGCATCGCCATGGGCCAGGTGGGAAAGACCAACCAGGCCTGGCTCATCAACCGCGAACTGCTCATCGGGCTGTTCAACGGCCTGCTCTGGGCGGCGGTGGTGGCGGTCTGCGCCTCACTCTGGTTCGACGACTGGAACATCGGTGTCATCATCGCCGCGGCCATGGTGATCAACCTGCTCGCGGCGGCCCTGTTCGGCGCCGTGCTGCCGCTGATGATGACCCGCGCCAGTATCGACCCGGCCCTCGCGGGCGGCGTCGTCCTGACCACGGTGACCGATGTCGTCGGCTTCGTTTCCTTCCTGGGCCTGGCGACGCTGTTCTATGGTTGACTGGCCGGCCGAGGAAGAGGACGCGGAACGCCCCAGCAAGAGCGAACGCAAGCGGCAGATGCACGCGCTGCAGGAACTGGGTGAGTCGCTGCTGGCACTTAACGACGCGCAACTCGCGCGCATGCCCGTGCACGACCCGCAACTGCTGGAAGCCCTGCACGAGGCCCGCGCCATTCGCAGCAACAGTGCGCGCAAGCGGCACCTGCAGTACATCGGGAAGCTGATGCGCGGGATAGACGCGGAACCCATCCGGCGCGCGCTGGATACGCTGCACGCCGTGCGCCGGGCCGACAGCGCCGCTTTTCACGAACTGGAGCAGATGCGCGAGGCCGTTCTCACGGCGGGCGACGAAGGCATCGAGCAGGTCGTCTCACGCTGGCCGGGCGCGGACAGGCAACACCTGCGCCAGCTCCTGCGCCAGCAGCGGCGCGAGGAGCGCGAGGGCAGGCCGCCCGCCGCCAGCCGCAAGCTGTTCCGTTACCTGAGGGAGCTGGCGGAGACCTCGGACGGCTCGGGCTGAGGGCCATCGCCGGCGGGCGCCGGCGGCGCATCGCTCGCACCTGGCAGGTCGACCTCGCCCTCGCCGGTTACCGGATCCGCAGCCTGCGCCGGTTCCTCCCCTGCGGGAGCGGTCGCCTCCCCGGGCCGCGTGAGCACCGGTTGCGAGGTGTCGTCGAAGATGCGGTCGAAACTCACCACCGGGTCGTCCCAGGAACCGTCTATACGGTAGACCGCCGAGGAGAGCCGGTTCATCTGCTTGTCGAAAATCTTGCTCACGACGAAGACGCCAGCCGCGACGGGCAGGCTCGCCGCCAGCGCCGCAACCCAGGGCAGGTTTTTCGCCACCGGCAGCGTCGCGACCAGTTCCCCGCTCAGGCTCTCGTTGCCGACGTCGGAGACGCCGCTGAAGCGGAAACTCGATCCGCCCTCGATATCGAGCTGGGGCACCTCGATGGTGCCCTCGTGGAAATAGACCTCGCCGGTGACACTGTCGAAGGGAATACCCGACTCGAACATGTGGGACAGGCTGAGCCGCTGCACGATATCCACAAGGTTGAGGATGCTGACAACCCGCAGCGCTCCCGCGGCGCCGGAGGGGGCACTGAGGAAACTTCCCGCGCCCATGTCCGCCTCCAGCGAGCCGCCACCGGTGAGCAGCGTGAAGTCCGCCGGCGAACCCGGCCACTTCAGGTCCATGGCTACCGCGCCGTCGCGGGTCTCGACAATGCGTTCGTACCCGAAGTACTCGAGCACCTCCCCGATATCGTCGAAGGCGAAACGTCCTTTCAGGCTGGTGTACTCCCCCACGCCGCGCTGCCAGGTCAGCTGGCCGGGGGACGATTCCTGCAATCGCACGCGCGCCAGTTCGCCGCGGATATTGTCGGCGTTCAGCAGCGGGCCGTCGCCGCTCAGGGTAAAGGACACCGCACCGAGGCTGCGTTCCCCGTCGACGATCTGCGCCAGCGTCACATCCAGCGGCGGCAGCGCCCAGCCCGGGGCGGGCGCCGGCTCCTGCGCAGGTTCCTCCGGGGGCGCTTCCCCCCCGGGTGCGGATTCGGGCAGCCCCGCCAGGTCGAGCATCGCGACTTCGACGCGCGAGGGTACGGCGGTGTCGGCGGCGACGTACATCTCGCCCTGCAACCAGTCCGCGTCGACGGACAGCCCCCACCCGGCGGCGTCGAGGGCAAGACTGACCTCGCCCTCGCCAAAGTTGCGGTCCATGAAGACGAGTTCACGTGCGAAGAGCCGCTCGATGACGATGTTCAGGGGCGGGCCGCCGCCGGTCACCTGCGAGACATCGCCGTCGGGGGCCGTGTCGGCGGCCGCCCCGCCCCCGGGGGGTGACAACAGGTCGCCGCCACCGAGGTACTGCGCGACGAAATCCAGCCACTGGTCGGCCTGCAGCAGTCCGGCGTGCCCGCTGATATGGAACACCCCGTCGCGTACCGCTGTGGGTTCGACGCGCACACCGAGGGAACCGCCCGCCAGTTCACCCCCGGCGAGTAGCAGGTCGAGCTGCAACTGGTCGTCGAGGGACAGGCGCATGGGAGCCCCGGCATCGCCCAGCGGCATTTCCAGGCGGAAGTCCGCCGGGGTGCCCGGCGCCTTGCGCCAGGGATCCGGCAGGTCCAGGGCCACCTCCTTCACCGCGCTCGCCACCGTGAGCACCGGCGCCTCCCCCGGGGCGACGCGCACACCGACGCTGGCAGTGGCCTCGCCACTGGCGAATCCCAGGGGCGCCAGGCCCAGCCAGTCGCGCACGTCGGACATGGCGACGTCAGTGGCGACCTGCACCTCTACCGTGGAGCTGGAGGGATCGTACGCGGCGCCCGCGTGGCGCTGTTCGAGGCGCGCATTGACCGTCCGCCCCCAAAGCACCCCCGCGAGGGCCCGCGAGGTGAAACCGTTTTCACTGCTGTAACTGAACTCGCCGTTCAGTGACTCGACCGGCAGGTTACCGGGCATGATGCGCAGGTCCACGTCCCGCCAGCGCGTATCGATGTCGACCACCGGCGGCGGGGGGTTGTCACCCAGTTTCAGGTGCAGGGCAAGCTCCGTCTCCAGGCCGCCCTCCAGGCTCCAGTCGGTGAACGCGCCGCCGACAATGTCCGTCAGCGGGGAGTCGTTGAGCACCGCCAGGCCATCCGCCGCAGGCCCACTGATGCCGCCGCGCACCGCCAGCGCCACCCGGCTTTCACTGTCCAGCCAGGTTTCGACTGACAGGTTCTCCACCGCGGAATCGATGACCCGCGCGCGGTCCGCCCACACACTGACCCGGGAATCGTCGATCAGCACGATGCCCTCCTCCACCGTCACCCCGGGCCAGTCCTCGTGATATTCCAGCCAGGTATCGGTGACATTGAACGCGAGCTGCACCGTGCGCAGCGGTCCGGCGCTCCCCTTCAGGCTGCCGCGCCACAGGAACGCCCCCTCCTCGATGTCGCCGTCTCCGATGCTGGCGGCGAGCCAGTCCCGCAGCCCCTGGTTGAGCACGTAGGGTACGTACTTCACCCGGTAGGTGGGATGGGAGTCCCGGAGGCCGACCAGGAGGCTCATTTCAATCCCCGTCGCCGTGGGCTCCAGCGGAATCGCGAGCGCGAACAGTGCACGCGCCCTGCCCTCTTCACCGTGCGCTGTAATGAGCCTGGACTTGAGATTCACGGCAGAGCTGTCCCAGTCGAGGTGCAGGGTGCCGTGCAGTTCATCGAAGTGCAGCGGCTCCCGGTATACACCCGGGAATTCCAGTTGCAGTCCCTCGCTGTCGACGATCACTTCCCCGCCGCCCGCGCCGAGCTGCACATGCCCGCGTGCGGAGCGGGCGCCGGGGGCGCCGCGCCACGAATCCACGGCCAGTCCCTCGAAGTTGGCCTCCACCTCCCAGTCGTCCGCGGGCCGCTGGAAATCTCCGAGGCTGAATTGCAGCGCGCTCAATTCCCCCCGGGGCGCCAGCGCGACGATGACTTCGCGCAGGGACTCGGGCAACGCCTCCAGGTTCGCGGCGATGCTCGCCGCCGGGGCCAGGGCAACCTCCGAGGCGCGCAACCTGAGGGCCCTGCCCCAGGCATCGATCTGCACCCTGGGTAGCTGCAGTGCCGTCGCGTCGGTTTCAACCTCAACGTCGGAGGCGTACAGGGTCCAGTGCTCGCGATCGCGGGCGACGCTCGCCGCAAACGCCACGCGCTGCATGGGCAGCTGCCACCCGCCCCCGGTCGGCGTCACGAGCAGGTCGCCGGCCTCGACCCGGCCCTCCACCGAGGGCACACCGCGGTCCCAGGTCAGCCAGAACTCGGCGTCCACCCGCCCCTCGGCCCAGACCGGCGGCGCACCGCCCGCGAACATCGCCTTCACCGCGCCGAGATCGGCGGTGCGCACCTGCAGGTAGAGATCGCCCTCGAACAAGCCGGGCTCGAACGGGTCACCGAGACCACGGGCGAGGACGGCGATGTCGGTGCCGCGCGTCGATCCGAGTTTCGCCTCCAGGCTGCGGCGGCTGCCGCGGCGGGTCAGCGAGAGGTCCAGGTCCAGCTCGCGCACCTCGCCGCCGGGCAGGCCGAGGCGCAACAGGTTGCGTCGCAGCACCACCTGCTCCGCATTGCGCAGGAACTCGCGCGCCCAGGTGTCGGTCTCGCCGGCGCCACCGCCGAAGCCGAGGAGACGGAAACGTCCGTCCGCGCCCAGTTCCCCGCGCAGTGTCAGGTCGTCGAGAATCAGGCGCGTCACCTGCAGTGACCCGGTGCGCAGGCTGTTCCACACGTCCAGGCCGACCCTTCCCTCCGTCAGTTCCAGCGGCGCCTCGGGGCCGTCGGGCACACTGATACGCAAACCGGTCAACACGATCACCGGCGTGAAGGAATGCCACTCCCCGCTCACTCGCTCCGCCTCCACGTTGAAGGGGATGCGCACGTTGAGCTCCTGCAGGATCGCCGTCTGGTAGGCGCCGAGATTGGCGGTGACCAGGCGCCCCAGGCTGACGTAGACGGCGAGCACCACCAGCAGCAGCACGATGCCGCCCCAGAGCAGGTTACTCAGCCTGTGGTAGAAGATCTCCAAGTCAGCTCCGCCAGGATTCTGAAAGCGTCTAGTTTAGAGCAGGATGATATCGAAGTGTTCCTGGCTGTAGCTCGGTTCGGCCCGGAAACTGATAGTTTTCCCGACATATTCCTCCAGGTCCGCCAGGTGGGCGGATTCCTCGTCGAGCAGGCGATCGACCACCGGCTGCGCCGCGAGCACCATCAAGTTGTCGTTGTCGTAGGCTCGCGCGTCCCTGAGGATCTCCCGGAAAATCTCGTAGCAGACAGTCTCGGCCGTCTTCAGCATGCCGCGGCCCTCGCAGACCGGACAATCCTCACAGAGTATATGTTCGAGGCTGTCGCGGGTGCGCTTGCGTGTCATCTCCACGAGCCCGAGTTCGGACACGCCGGTAATCTGGTTGCGGGCCGGGTCGCGCTGCATGGCCTTCTCCAGTGTGCGGTGCACCTGGCGACGGTGTTCGGGGTCGACCATGTCGATGAAGTCGACGATAACGATTCCCCCGAGATTGCGCAGGCGCAGCTGCCGGGCCAGTGCCGTGGCCGCCTCGAGGTTGGTCTTGAGGATGGTGTCCGCCTGGTTGCGCCGGCCGACAAAGGAACCGGTGTTGACGTCGATTGTCGTCATCGCCTCGGTCTGGTCGACGACGAGGTGGCCACCGGACTTGAGCTCGACCTTGCGCTCCAGCGCGCGCTGGATCTCCGTCTCCACGCCGTGCAGGTCGAACAGGGGCCGTTCACCACTGTAGTATTCCAGCAAAGAGGACACCTCGGGCACGTAGGCATCGCAGAACTCGCGCATCGCGTCGAAGCCCTCGCGACTGTCGATGAAGATCCGGTTCACCGAGGCCCGCGCCAGGTCGCGCGCCGTGCGCAGGTGCAAGGGCAGGTCCTCGTAGAGCTGTTCGGCGCCGGTGGCGGCAGCCGCGCGCCGTTCGACCGCAGCCCACAGGCGCTTGAGAAAGCGCAGGTCAGCGGCGATCTCATCGGCGCCGGCGCCCTCCGCCGCGGTGCGCAGGATGAACCCGCCCGCAGCGGCCATGTCCTCCGCCTCCAGCGCCTCGGCAAGCACTTGCTGCAGGCGCTCCCGTTCCGCGGTGTCCTCTATGAGCTGTGACACGCCCACGTGACTGGTCTGCGGCATGAGCACGAGGTAGCGTGTCGACACCGACAGTTCCATGGTGAGACGCGCGCCCTTGGTGCCAATCGGTTCGCGGGTGACCTGCACGATGATTTTCTTGCCCTCGTGCAGGAGACTGGTAATGTCCGCCGGCGGATCGCCGCGGTCATCCCTGTCGGCCCCGGGCTGGACGATGTCCGAGACATGCAGGAAACTGGTGCGCTCGGCGCCGATGTCGACGAAGGCGGCCTGCATGCCGGGCAGCACGCGCACGACCTTGCCGGCGAAAATATTCCCCGCGATCCCGCGATTGACCGCGCGCTCGATGTGAATGTCCTGGGTCGCACCGTGCTCCACCACGGCGACCCGCGTCTCCATCGGCGTGATGTTGACCAGGATCTCCTCGCTCAAGTCCCGCTCCCCTCCGTTTGCGCAGTGTCCAACGCCGTGGCGAGGCCGCACGCGGCCAGCATCCCGCGGGTTTCCGCCAGCGGCAGGCCCACGACATTGCTGTAGCTGCCGTCGATGCGGCGCACAAGGGCACCGCCCAGTCCCTGGATACCGTAACCGCCCGCCTTGTCCCAGGCCTCGCCGCTGGCGAGGTAGGCCTCGCAGGTCGCGCGGTCGAGCGTGACGAATTCGACGGCGGTCTCCACTATCTCGCAGTGGTCCTCGCCCGCTCGCCGCAGGCACACCGCGGTCATCACCGTGTGTGCCCGACCGCTGAGTCGCGCCAGCATTGCCAGGCCGTCGAGTTCATCGGCGGGCTTGCCGAGTATGTCGCCGTCGATGACCACCGTGGTGTCCGCCGCCAGCACCGCGCACCCGTCCTCGCCCCGCCGGGATGCCACGGCCGACGCCTTCTCCCGCGCCATGCGGGTCACGTAATCACCGGGTGCTTCGCCGGCGCGCACGGTCTCGTCGATGTCCGCGGGGTCGATGGTGTAGCTCACGCCCAGCCGGTCCAGCAGTTCCCGCCGCCGCGGCGAGGCGGAGGCCAGTACCAGTGCCGTCGCGCTCATCTCAGGTCACCCGGTAGCGCCGGCGCGTACCGCGCAGCACCTGCAACACGACCGGCCACAACAGGGCGCTGGACAGCGCGGGCAGGAGAAACAGCAGTGAGCGGGCGCCGACGCCCTGCAGGTTTTGCACCCACTGGCAGATCAACTGGTTGATCCCCACGAGCACGAAGACCACGCCCGCCTGCTGCCAGATACTGTAGACCCGCAGGCGCTGGTAGAGAACCAGTGCCAGGAGCGCCACGACCACGAGGGCGAAGGCGTTCTGGCCGAGGACGGCGCCCTCGAGGATATCCAGCCCGATACCCAGGCACAGGCCCGTGGTGATACCGACACGGCCAGGCAGCGCGATGGTCCAGTACACCAGCACCAGCGCGACCCACTCGGGGCGCCCCCACAGCAGCCAGTCGGGGAGCGGCAGTATGGCGAGCACATAGGCGGCGAGGAAAGTCAGCAGAATGATGCCGTAGCCCTGGCCCTCCCGGTCGGCCACGGATCACTCGCCCTGCTGCGGGGCTGTAGAGGTAAACACCAGCAACACATGCCGGCTGCGATCGAGAGCGGCGGTGGGCACTGCCAGGATGCGTGCGAAGGCCTCGCCGGGATCGCGGTCGATCTCGCTGACCACCGCCACGGGGTAGCCGACGGGAAAACGGCCGCCGAGCCCGGAGGTGACGAGCAGGTCACCCTCCTCGATGTCGGTCGTGGCGGAGACGTGGTGGATCTCCAGCGAACCCAGAATACCGGTGCCCTCGGCGATCGCGCGCACGCCGTTGCGGTTGACCTGTACCGGTATGGAGTGCGTCGCGTCAGTGATGAGCAGCGCCCGGGCCGTGCCGCCACTGACCTCGACTACCTGCCCCAGCAGGCCGTCGGCGTCGATGAGCGGCTGGCCGGAAAACACGCCGTCGTCACCACCCTTGTTCAGTACCAGCTGGTGGCGCGCCGGGTCCGGCGAAACGCTGATCAACTCGGCCACCAGGACATCGTCGCGCACCAGGGCCGCGGAATTGAGCAGCGCGCGCAGGCGCACGTTCTCCGCCTGCAGGGAGGCCATCTGCAGCGATCGCCCCTGCAGCACGAGATTTTCTCGCTCCAACCGCTCCGCCTCCTCGATAAGGCTGCCGCGGGACTGCAACCGGGTATCCCCCCAGTCCGCAATACGCGAGGGAAGCTCCGCCACCCAGTAGACGGGGACGGCCGCTGCGTCGAGCACGGCGCGGATGCGTCCGAGCTGGTTGTACTTGAGGTCGAGGACAATGAGGGCGAGTACCACCGCGCTGGCCAGGAGCACGCGCAGCCCGAGGGAGGATTCCTTGACGAATAGGGGTTTGATGGCGGTACCTCAGCGGCCTCGGGCACCCGTGCATAATGCCACCGGGGTTCGGCCTGCACCACCTCCCGGAACCCCGCGGGCAGGCGTACCGGGCCGACTTACTCCGTGGGGCTACTCCGTCGCCCTACTCGGTGGACAACAGGTCGATGGTGTGGCGGTCCATGCGCTCCATGGCCATGCCGCCGCCGCGGGCGACACAGGTCAGGGGGTCGTCGGCGACGATGACGGGCAAACCCGTCTCTTCCGAGATCAGGCGATCCAGGTCGCGCAGCAGCGCACCGCCACCGGTCAACACGATTCCGCTTTCGGCGATATCCGCGGCCAGTTCGGGCGGCGATTGTTCCAGCGCGGACTTGACCGCCTGCACGATGGCTGCGAGGGGATCCTGTAACGACTCGAGAATCTCGTCGCTGTTCAGGGTGAAGCTGCGGGGTACACCCTCCGCCAGGTTGCGGCCGCGCACGTCGATCTCGCGCAGCTCGCTGCCGGCAAAGGCACAACCGACCTCGAGCTTGATCCGCTCCGCCGTGGCGTCGCCGATCAGGCTCCCGTAGCGGCGGCGGACATGGGAGACGATGGCCTCGTCGAAACGATCGCCCCCGACGCGCACCGAATCCCGGTAGACCACGCCGTTCAGGGAGATAATCGCGACTTCGGTAGTCCCGCCGCCCACGTCGACCACCATGCAACCGGTGGCTTCCTCCACGCTGAGGCCGGCGCCGATGGCCGCCGCCATCGGCTCCTCGATCAGGCGCACATCCCGCGCGCCGGCGCCGAGGGCGGATTCCTTGATGGCGCGCCGCTCCACCTGGGTGGACATGCAGGGCACGCAGACCAGCACCCGGGGGCTGGGGCGGATAAAGCGGGTCTCGTGCACCTTGGCGATAAAATGCTGCAGCATCTTCTCGGTGACTTCGAAGTCGGCGATGACGCCGTCCTTGAGGGGGCGGATGGCCGTGATATTGCCGGGCGTGCGACCCAGCATGCGCTTGGCCTCGTTGCCCACCGCCTCGATGGTCTTCTGGCCGTTGTGGATGCGGATCGCCACGACGGAGGGTTCGTCGAGAATAATGCCCTGGTCGCGCACATAGATCAGGGTGTTGGCCGTACCCAGATCGATGGAGAGGTCATTGGAGAACACTCCGCGCAGTTTTCTGAACATTGAATCTCGCTATCCTGTG